>Ga0209499_1000189_pt1 | contig 45596 bp, 62 predicted proteins | sample C_130208_EF_Meta_FD_187306 | JGI IMG/M metagenome (GOLD analysis project Ga0209499, IMG submission 187306) | Freshwater microbial communities from Lake Croche, Canada to study carbon cycling - C_130208_EF_MetaG (SPAdes) (version 2) | ecosystem: Environmental > Aquatic > Freshwater > Lake...
GCTTGGCCGTGAACACGTAAATAAATAGTGCCGTAGGCATTCTTGTATAATATTCAGAGATTACTCCTGATCCTTCGGCAGACTCATCAGACCGTACAGCACCCCGAAGAAGACGAGGGTGTGCAGGATGAATCCAAACGCAGTGGGGCACCCGTTATTCGCCACGCCAGGAATCAGCGAGTTGACGAAGCGGAAGGTCACAGGGTTCGCCACGAGAAAAAATGCAAGGGCCGAGTACAGAGAGTACTTCAGCTTCAGTCCAGGGGTCTTCACAGCCATTTTTGTTTATTGCGGGGGTTTTAGTTTGTCTCCACACTGATTTGCATAGTGTCCCTGACAACCGCACTTGTAGCAGGTGACCTTTGTAGAGCACATGTTCGCATAATGCCCTTCACACCCGCACTTGTAACACGTGATTTGAAGAACACACTCCGTTGCAAGATGTCCCTCACAACCACAACGATAGCACGATATCTTCTTCTTGGTCGTGAAGTAGGCGCTTTTTCGTTTCAGGTAATCCATATTTAATCAAAAATACAGTTTTGTTCATCTAAATTCATTTCAGAAGAGTTTAATCATCATCCGAGTCAAGCTCGTTTCCATACACATCTGTACGCGCATAACAGTCAGGCTTCCAGTGGCTATCTCGTCCACACCGGTAGCATTCTCCGTGAGTCGGCTTGGACTTCTTTGGCTCAGGCTTGTATTCCGTGCGTGTCTCCTTGGTCGTCACCACACGCTCGATGACGACGGTCTTCGTAGACTGCTGCTTCTTCGGAGGCATTTTGAGTTCTGATTGGGGGTCAACGTGAAAATATGTAGTTAAACGAAATCTTTTAGACTGATATTTTACGTGCTACCAGTAGTAGGCATCTGAACGAGAATCACAATACGCTCCGCCACGCACCTTGTTGACTCCGTGCGTCTTCATCAGGCGCTCTGTGATCTTGTTCTCAAGACGAATCGCCTTGTTCCTGTCTGAAACTTCGATCACATTCGCCACTGAAACGGGAGCATGCTTCTTTGTCCACTGTGCTCCCTTTCCAGCGAAATGCTGGTCGATGCGCTTGTCGACATTCTCGGACATGCCGACATACTTCTTACCGCCCTTCAGGTTGAGAGTATAAACGTAGGCCATCTCGTATGAAAAATATGAAGTTTGGATGATTTGAATCCATTTTAGACCTTAAGGGGCTTCTTCATCTTGCTCTCAATCGCCAGTTTCACCTGCTTTTCAGACAAAGTCGTAACCGCTGCGATGTTTTCAATGTATATGTCCTCTCGCCAGAGCTCATACGCCACCTGACGCAAACGAGTCCATACAGCCGTATAGGATCGTTTGAGTTCGTTGCCAACCTCCTTCATCGACATTCCGTTGTGGAGGTGCTTTAGCATCATCATCTCTTCCGAGTCCGTCCAGTATTCACCAGAGCGATCTGAACGAGGCATCTTGAACGTAAAAATGTTTTTATATGTAAATTGAATCCGTTTTTGTATTTTAGATTTTAGTTCGCTCAATAGTTCTCGAGCAAGACGGTTAGGAACTCCTTTCCATACAGACCCAACTTGTGCGGTCCAAAGCCATGTACCGACTTCATATCCTCAAGAGTACGAGGCTTTAACTCGATCATGCTGTTGAGAGTCTTGTTAGACGCTACAACGTAGGCAGGAGCACGGATATTGTGAGCTAAATCCATTCGCTTATCGCTGAGTATATTGTATAGCTTGTTGTTCGATGAGATGGATGTCTTGGTTTGAGTCTCTTTGGGCACTGATACATTTTCCAGGCGATCCTCCAGCTCCTTGATTCTTGACTCAAGTGCTGTGATGTAAGGCATGATTTCACGCACAGCGGAGAGCTGAGCACACTTCGCAATCTCGGTAGGAGTAGGCATTTTGTGTTGTTTCGATTCGGGACACGATGTAAAAATATTTGTTGTTGTTAAATCCATTTTGGACGGTTACTTGTACCGAAGCTTCTCGAGAGAGCGCTCGAGATTATTGATCCTCATCTTTGAGGCGACCATATCCCACTGGATGGTCACATAGAGGGTCATCACAAGGATGCCCAGGAGTCGTCCCAGATCGAAGTTGGGATCAGCGGCGAAGTTGGAGTCGAGGTTGAGGAAGGCCATGGTGTGAGTTGAAGATACATACGGAGATCAAATCCATTTTAGAGGATCATTCCGTTTCAGGCAGAGCGCGGTCTGCCCACCCACGCAGGATGGCCTCCAACTCGGGCCACCCGTTCTCTCGAGCGTTCGCCGCCTCTCGCAGTAGGCCCAGTCTGGTCATCTCAAAGACCTTCTTGTTGTTCATCGACTTCTTCCAGTAGTAGCCGATCAGGGTCCCCATCGATCGACCCTCTTCCGTACCGTTGTCAGCGTAGCTCGCATAGAGCTTGTACATCTCATCCTGCGTCATTCGAAACACGAGTTTGGGAGGCATCTTGTATCAGGGACACTGGCTAGTCTTCCTGAGGCAAGAGAATCCGTTTTAGACGAAAAATACTTTTTTAATGATTTCAAGAGGTGTCCGACTCAAAGCTTTTGAGCACGCGATCACGATCTTTGATCGCTTCGTCGAGAGTCTCCCACTGACGATAGTAATTGCTTGGAAATCGCTTGGAGTGAATATCAACCGCGAACTTCTTACCGTCTTTTGTTTTCTTAATCATTGAACCGCACTCGCTTGTTTTCTTCGGAAATTCAGTTGGTGTTTTAAGACCAGAAGACTTGAATGTATCACGTGCATTGATTGCAGCCTCTTCGGTCTTAAATCGTGCATGATATACTCCATGAACCCTGTTCTTTACGTCAACACACCACACATTTCCGTCCTTTCGTATCTGCCGCATACCACTTGAGACTGGTAGGTTGTCTGTTCTTTTTTCCTGCGCTTCGATTTTACTCTGAACGGCTTCAATAGCCTGCGGTCCTGTGGGTCCTCGTTCTTTAAGTGTTTGGCTGGTTCTTTTGTATCTCTCTTCCATAATCTCTGGATTATTTGAAATATAAGCGGATACACCTTCCCCAATCAGTCGACAATGCGTCTCTGTTCTAGGTAGTTCTTTCATCCTCTTAGAAAACGCTTCCTTCTCTTCTTCTGAAACGATCCTTCCGAGTCCAGGTTGATTTCCACAATGTGCAACATTGTATCCAGGCGGATCGTTATGAACATAGGTCTTATGTAGATCTGCGTAGTACACTTCTTTATCGTTCATTTCACTACGAGGACCGACCCATAATGTCTCTATAGTGAAACTTTCTTTACCGTGCTTCCTAATTGCGTCGTAAAGTACTGGACATCCAGTTCCTCCGTTTCGAGCCCTCATTTTGTGTTCAAGAAATCTGCGATGAGGGGTTGGTTCATTGTGCTGACCAACATACTTCTTACCATTGACAGTGTTTGTTATGAGATATACACATCCGTGCTCCATACTTATATCACCCATACTACACGTAAACGACGTCTTGTATGTGTGTAAACTGAGCACACGATAATTCCGTTTTCTACGGTTCACTGAAAAAGGATCTTCTTGTTTTAATATTGAAAGTATCATAAACAGATCAGATGTCGGAGACACCCGTGGTTACACCCGCTCCCAGCGCACCGCCCCATTCTCGCCGTGGTAGCGTGGCACCTGTCTCTCGTCGTCCCAGTGCGGCCCAGCTGGAGATTCGTCGCCCTAGCCAGGTTATGCAACAGGTTGCGATCAAGGTCGAGGAGGTCTCCAAGGCGGTCAACGAGGTCAAGGTTGCTGGAACGACCCTCTACACGAAGATCGGAGTGCTCTTTGCTGGTCTCGCCGTGGGTGGTGCGATTGCGGGTGGTATTCTGGGAACTCGGCGGACGGACACCACTGTTGTTACGCCTTACAACGTGACCTCGTACAACAGCACGGTGGTTTACAATCTTACGTACAGCGCCACGACATCCCCAACTTCGAGCGCATATACTTACACCGCAAGTCCGACGTCTCGTCCTTCGGCGTCGCATTCCGCCCTGCAGTCCCCGACGGCGACTCCGTCAGCCCCGTATACCATGACGTATAGCGCAGGACCGTCTGTCTCCACGACAGCGCGGGCGACGGCGTCGTCGACGGTGTCGGGATCTCCGTCGTCAAGCCCGTCGGCATCTCCGTCTGCGTCGTTCTAAACGTCGCCTCAATACACCACACGGGCTTCGAGTTCTGATCTGTCCAGGCAATCTTCGACGTGATCTTGCCCGACACGTTCGGGAACTCCGACGACGAGGTCTCATTGAACGAGCCAGGAGCCTTGGGACAGGCAGTCTGCGAACACAGATCCTCCTTGGTTGCCGGAAGGGGAATGCCGTTGAAGTTGACCGTGTACGTCGCCGTCCCACCCGTGAGATCCGACTTCAGATCATACGCCACCCACAGATCCGTCTGGTCCCCCGCTACGGGGTTCTCAGGACTAAACCCAAAACTCGTGATCGTTGCCTGATCAGACGACGAACCGCAGTTACGGAGAGCGACAGTCGACGCCAAGATAAGAAAGGATAGAGGGCCCATTTGTTTCTACGTAGCGCACTGGCTGAAAGCTCGTGTGAACGAAGAACACGTAATAGGGCTGAAATGGGTCAGGATCATCAAGATCGTCGTGATGATGAGTGATATCATACAAGTCAAACAAACGTTTTTGCTTCTTACGATAGACGTTGACAGCCACGTTTACCGCAGGCGAGAGGATGTACTCCCACTGAATCTCGGGCCACTCGAACGGTTCAAGGTTGTCGACGTCTAGAACGGGTCGGGGCGTTGACTCCTCCAACTCCATTACACGAAGGCTGTGGAAATCATATATGGATGCTCTAGGAGCATTCAACCTATTTCAAGCTAACTTCAAGGCTCTAAGTGAGGAGCAGAAGCTCGCCAAGTTACAGAACATCATGGTCTTCTTGCAGCAGCAGAACGCCATGCGTCCTTTGATGGCCTTTCAGGAGTTGAGAGCCTGCTACCCTCCTGAACCCTTGCCTCGCGGGGATCGCATCTTTAATGAGTTTTTAGCGTGGTTATCTATCTCCGATCATCTCGAGCACCCGCTGGTCGCCCATGTTATTTCAAAGGGTTAGTGCTTGTACACGTACTTGTGCATCAGCACATGCACAATTGCAAACACCACGGCGTGCGTCGCAGCCACCGTCATCTTCGAGCCACCCGCGGGGATGCTCAGCAGGATGCCGGGGGTCAGCACGTAGAAAAGAAACGCAGTCGACAGAATGTACCAAAGCATGTTTGATATATTATGTAGACAAAATTTGGTGAAACTCGGGATCGAACCGAGGTTCCGAGCTTCAAAGGCTCGTGTCCTAACCTCTAGACGATATCACCGATGTATTTTATACGCGTTCATGTAGACTCCTTTGTGCCGAACGCCGAGTGGTAGACATTCTTCAGCTTGTCGTCCAGATTGGAGAGGAACACGAACACGGCGTAGACGAAGATGGTCTGTCCTCCAAACGACTCGATGTAGCCTTCTAACGCACTCGTGACGGGCAGGATAGGAATGTACGAGTGAATCACGTAGGTCGTCCAGAACGCAACGATGATGATGATTGATATTTCTATGGCCACATCCAGGGTCTTGTAGGCGATCGACTGCGCCTCCCACTCGGCGTCAAAGCTAGGGAACGCACACCACATGGACCACGACAGCAGACCACCCAGAAAGACATAGAATACCGCAATCGCTACAAGGTTCACTGTTAGATTCACAATCTGCCCACGAACGGAGGGGAGCTTGTTCAGTCCAACGTTCTTCATTATGTAGAACGGCGGTTATTTCGCGGTGTACGACGGCGGGTCTTGCGTGCCTTCCGACCACGACGACCACCTTCTGGTTCTCCTGTAAACGTGGGTTGCATGGAATCATCGAGCTCAGCAATATAGTAGGTGATGTCCGACCGCTGAAGAGGAAGATTCGTTCCCATGTTTACCAGGGGGTTCATTCTGTCCATGCCTTCCTTGGTGTAGTACCGATGGAAGCCATCACGTTCATTCTTGAAGTCCGCCATCACAGTCCCGTCTTCAATGGGAGCCCAGAAGATATAGTCCGCCTGTCCCTTGGGAACCTTGACCTTCGGAAGTGTCGATGGATCAAACGGAGGAGTACCCTTGAAGAAATCGATAAGTGTCTTCTTCGCATCTTCGGTTATGTACCCCTCAAAATGCGATACAACTTCCGAGTAAAACTTCACTCGGGTTTCAATCCCACCTTCAGCATCATACACGTAGATCTCAAGTGTGAGAGGGGGGAAACGCCCACCAGGTAGGGCCTCCGCGAGATCAGCCTGTAGTATAGTCATACCATTCCGTTTAGTTGCGTCAGCCGAGTCTGTCAAAATGGCATAGTCTAGGGTGAACCCCAAATCGCTGGACAACATGACTATAGTGATTTCGTCTCGTCCATGATCTTCATCGAAGTTTATGTCGGCTATCACGGCCCGTGGTGCGCGCGCCATTCTTGATTATAGTCACATAATATTTAGACACAGCGAGATCTGATATACTAAATGGCGACTCCTCTGACGACCTGGGGTAAGCACCTGATTCTCGATGCCGCCATGTGTGCAGGTCCGATGATTCGCTCTCCGACTGTGATTCGCAACTTCGCCAAGGATCTCGTGCGTCGTATCGATATGGTCGCCTACGGTGAGCCTCAGGTCGTGCTGTTTGGTTCGGGCAACAAGAAGGGCTACACTCTCGTCCAGCTGATCGAGACGAGCAACATCTGTGCTCATTTCGTGGAAGAGAACAACTCCATGTATCTGGACGTCTTCTCTTGCAAGGATTTTGATCCGATTGTGGTGAAGGAGGCTGTGTTTGATTATTTTGATGCCCAGCACATGCATGCTCGGGTGTTCGAGCGTCAGGCCAGCGCACCGCGGATGATGTGATTACTGAAGGCTCGTGTACGTGGTCGCAATGTAGACCGCGTTGTTGTATCCGAGCTTGTGTAACTTCTCAGTCGCTGCCCGAGCACGCTGTCCGCTGTTGCAGTAGGCCAGAATACGAATGTTCTTGTCGGGATAGCGAGACGGCATCTCCTTCTCAAGATCAGCGCTCTGAATGTGAACAGATCCAGTATAGTATCCCAGAGTACTGAGCTCGAGGTCGGTGCGCACATCCAGGATCAGATCGATCTCACCCGCCTTGATACGACGCTTGCCTTCTTCAGCCGTGATCAGGTACGGAGAGCTGATCGCATAAATATAGGCATAGCCAAAGATCGCAACCACAACAATGAACCCCGCCACCGCGTAAAAATAGGTGGCGCGCTTCATTTACTGAACGTCAAGTTAATAGTCCATCAGGCACTTACCGTTGGTGGTACGAGATCCGTCGGGGCAGGTTGTGGGAACGGGCGTATTGGACGGCATATCGAAGGTCTCCTTGGAGAAGACAGCGGACGGTCCACCGACCGACATGGGCTTGCACTTATCTTCGCCAGACACACAGCCAACGCCGGGGCAATAGAACTGGTCGGCCGGGCAACCCTCGGGTGTCAGTCCGGCAATACAGCCCACATCCTTGCACCAGACCTTTCCAGCCGGGCATCCCGAATCACGCTGTCCGTAGTCTCCGCTCGGGCAACGAATGCCCTTGTCCAGACCGGTAGGCATGATCATCGAAGATCCCGACATGAAAAAAACCGCAAGCAGAAGAACCACACCGACCACGACGATGAAGTACAGGGGAACACCCGAGCGTGTGCGACGTGCCATTAGTCTTTAGAAATATGTTTTCTTAACCCAGTCACGATCAGCCTTGAAAACCGCAGCCTTCGCGGGTGCTGTGTTCTTTGTCAGAGTCGCCACGGCATTCAGCTTGCGGTACGTCGAGAGCCGACCGTACTTGCCCACCGCCTTCGACAGCGAGGCATGACGAGTCGCCGAAGAATCCGCCGCGCTGTAGCCCAGGTCCGTCAGCGAACCCTTCTTCAGCGGTCCAATGATGCTCGCACTAGCCTCACCCTTGACGCAATGTGCCTTCACGCGATAGGTCGTGCCCCTCTTCAGGAGCCGACCTAGAATCGTCTTCACCTTGCGAGTGGCGATGTGACCCTTACGACGAACCATACCAGGACCGCAACCGCGTCCGCCCTTGAACAGACTCGAGGTTTGGAGGTCGTCTTCGTGCATTATTCAAGACCGCGAGAATTCTTGTTGGGACAGGTAGAGCATCCAGGCTTCGGCTCAGGAGGGAAGGCCACGGGAAGTAAAAAATACATGAATAGCACGATGAGGGATAATAACGCAAGCCAGAGGATCATTTATTTACTTGACCACAATCTCCTCCGCGCACTTGGAACACATACGAGCATCAGGGTCATGGTGGAGAACCGATGAGGGAAGGCTGTACATGAAGTGGATGTAGTCGATCTTGCGACAGAAGACACAGCCCATCTTCTCTTGGTCGATGTTGATGATTTCACAGGTCAGGGACATACCCTGGTGACACGTCAGGCAGACGTACTTGTCGCAGTTACGGCACCCGCGACGGCGCTTGGTCCCGCACACAGAGTGGACCGTCAGCTCGGAGAGGCAAAGGTTACAGGCAGGCATCTTTGAGGACACAATCCAGGTTTGTTGGCGAAACCAAATCCGTTTTAGACGTTGGAATCGTAAAACGGTAATGGGTATCCCGTATTATGTGTCATCCTTGCTGAGGAGGCATAAACACATCCAGCAAGATACAGGAAATGCGCGTATCGACTGCGACGTCTTGGGACTGGACTTCAATTCCTTCATCCATAAATATCTACGCCCGGAAAACCCTGTCGGTAGCGTCGTGGTGGCTCTACGAAATCTGTTTCGAGACACCGTCCAGGCCAAGCGCGTACTTATCGCGTTCGACGGACTAGTCCCCTATGCGAAGATCGTCCAGCAACGCTATCGTCGTATGCGCCACCCCGATGGACCCTCGGAGTTCGACAAGCACCAGATCTCTCCGGGGACTCGCTACATGTCCGCCCTGGAGGACGCTCTGCGAATGGTCTTTCCCAACTGCGAGATCTCGGGAACCGATGAGCCGGGCGAGGGAGAGCACAAGATCTTTACCTGGATTCGTGGAATGCGTCCCGAAGAACGCAAGAACATCGTTATCTACGGGTTGGATGCAGATCTGGTTCTGATTGCGGTTGCCCAATCGTTCTTGGGTGAGATCAAGCTCCTGCGTGAGAAGCAGGAGGAGGGCTTTTCAACCTTCAGTATCGAGGCTCTCAAGGGCGCTCTGCCGATGGATCCCGATGAGTGGGTGAAGCTGTGTGTCCAGAACTTCGGCAACGACTTCATGCCCACGGTTGCCATGTTCTCTCTGCGAGAGGATGGATATGCTCGTGCGCTTCAGTTCAAGGATACTGAGGTAAAGAAGCAGGAGACCAAGGTCGTTGTTGCTCGAGCCAAGGATACAGATCGCAAGATTGTGGCTCCTGACGGCCATGCCTTGGAGACCCGTGTGGGCCTTCATCTCATGGACGGTGTGTTGGATTGGGAAAAGGTGGTGTATGCGTACTGGAAGACCTACGAGTGGACGCTTCACTATTTTCGGACCTCGGAAGTCCTGGACTGGTGTTGGTTCTATCCGTATCCCGAGGCCCCTCTGATGCAGACTATCGTGGATTATGAGAGACCGACGGACTTTGTGTGGGACCACCCGAAGCCCTCGTTTACGATCGAGGATCAGCTAGCCTTCATTCTACCTACGACCTCGTTCCCAGGCACGCCACGATACCCCGACGAGTTGTATAACGAGGGACCGGACTCTCGGCATATGTGGATGAAGTCTTTCATGTGGGAAACCGAACCTCTGATCTCTCTACCCTGGGATCCAGCTCGGCCCTTGACGAGCATCTCTATCGTAGCCTGAGTCGACCACCAATGAAGCCGATACGAGGTGCATTACGAGGATCAATCGAACGAGTCGGGTTGGTCTCCTGCTGAACGACTGTCATGGCGGCTGCAGGCAGGAAGGTCGAATCTTCGGGAATAATGATCTCAAAGTTGTTTTCACGAGTCTGGAAGTAGCTGACCTCAATCTTGGTCATCTCATTGATCTTCTTCAGAGCTGTTATGCCCGAGGTATCTTGCAGAGTCTTCCAGTGCCGACGAATATGGTTGAGATAGGCTATGCGGTAATCACGAGCTGTCCGATTCTTGACGTTGTTACGCAGGACCTCAAAGCAATCGTAGACGGTCGCATAGATGGGTTTGTGCAGACGATTGTTTACAGCATTGTGAGCACGGAACACAAACATCATGAAGTCCGCGCGAGAGTTGAGATAGTTCGGGAATCGCTGCCGGTATCCCGACAGAGTCTCCTCAAAGTGCTCGCGACACGAGGGACAGGTGATCGTCGTCTGGAACATATCTAACCAGGTCTTCATCAGAGTTCGTTCAGCTTCCGTCGGATTGTCGGGGTAGCAGGATGAGGCCGAGTGGATGGTCATCCATCCGAGGGGGCCCCACACGGATGTCATTACTTTACTTTGCGACAATCATCCCGGCTTCCATACCGCCTTCCAGGATCTCACGGACGATGTGGGCAGGCGTGCTGGCTCCCACGTTAATCTTCGACTTCTTCAGGGTCTCGCGGACCTTGGCGTCGCTCATGTCCCGAACAGAGTTCTTGATGGTCTTGCGACGCTGCTTCAGTCCTGTATCCGTCAAAATACGGAGGGTCCCCTTGCTTGATTTCTTGAGCGGGGGAGACTTTGCCGGATCCTTCACAGGAACAAAGCCCTTGGACAGAGGATCGGATCCACGCGACGATCGATGAGCACGAGATCCCTTCATGATCCCGCGCGGGAAGGTGCGCATGGTGTTCTTGCGCGTTGCTCCTACAGGCTTGGAGGGAGGGGGCATGGCAACCCCATCTCCGCCAACCTTTTGGATTTTGACACCAGACATTGCTCTTGTTCAAAACGGATAGATATATTTACAGATTGGAAGACCCCAAATAGATACCATGACGTCTTCAACGGAATGGGATGCCGTCAGCTCGTACTTCTCCAATGGCGTTCGCCGTATGGTCGACCATCAGGTCGATTCGTTTGAGGACTTCGTGCGGGCAAAGATCCCTCTGATCATTCAGTCTACACCTCCAATCACAGTGTGGCACGAGCAGGACGAGACCATCAAGAAGTACAAGTATGAGTTCAAGCTATCCTTTGAGAACGTCACGTACATCAAGCCTCGCATTCAAGAGGCGACGGGTCGTGTGAAGCCGATGTTGCCGATGGAGGCGCGTATTCGGAACTTCACCTACTCGGCTCAGATGTACGTCGACATCCGCTTCATCGCCCGGACCTACAAGGGTCCTCTACTCGATACCTACGATGAGGAGTCTCGTGTCTTTGAGGGCATCTCTCTCGGCAAGCTCCCGGTCATGCTGGGGTCCAGTCTCTGTCTGCTGAAGGACTATCCGATGAGCATGGAGGAGTATGGCGAGTGTGCTCACGATCCTCTCGGCTACTTCATCATTCACGGTTCTGAGCGTACGATCCTGTGCCAGGAGAAGGTCGCTGACAATCGCATCATGATCTTCATGAACAAGAAGACGGCATCCAAGCATCTGTACTCGGTCGAGATCAAGTCTCTTCACGAGTCCTTCACCATGCCTCCCAAGAAGCTGGAGATCCGCCTGAGCTCCAAGTTCAATGGCTACGGCAACCCGCTGATGGCCTGTGTTCCCCGTTTCCGCGAGGACATTCCTGTCGTGGTCTTCTATCGTGCTCTGGGTGTGGTCTCGGACAAGGCCATCACCCGTCTGATCTGGGGCTCAGAGACGGAGATCCATGCTGATCTTCTGGCTGCCTCGTTCCGCGATGCGGCAGAGATCAATGTGTTCACGCAGGAGGAGGCCATTCAGTACCTCACGAACCACCTGCAGTACGGAACGAACCAGGAGGATAAGTGTGCCTACGTCCGTCAGCTTCTCACGACGGAGCTTCTGCCTCACGTCAAGTTCGCGGGTGAGACTCCTGTTCTCTCGGTTCACAACGCCCGAAAGGTCGTGCTGATGTCGAGCATGATTCGTCGTCTTCTGCTGACATACTGCAAGCAGATCCCTCTCGATGATCGTGATGCCTATCCCAACAAGCGGGTGGTGACCACAGGTGCCCTGCTGACCCATCTGTTCCGTCAGCTCTTCCAGAAGGTCTGTAACGATACTCGCAATGAGTTTGTTCAGGAGGTCAACAACGACGGTTGGAAGAAGGCTCTGAACTCGGACGGTGTGGTGGCTCCTCGTCCGATGGAGATTCTGAACATCAACAATCTCTACAAGATCCTCAAGCTCTCGGCGATTGAGGGCAAGCTCAAGCAGGCTCTTGCTACGGGTAACTTCACGGTTCAGGGTCTCGGAAGCTCGTCGTCAGCCTCCATGTCCAACGCGACCAAGGTCGGTGTCTCGCAGGTCTTGGCTCGGATGTCCTATGCCTCGACGCTCAGCCATCTCCGTCGTATTCAGACTCCGGTGGAGAAGTCGGGTAAGCTCCTGGCTCCTCGTAAGCTCCACGGTACGTCCTGGGGCTTCGTGTGTCCCGTCGAGACTCCAGAGGGACACTCGGTCGGTATTGTGAAGAACATGAGCCTGCTGACCTCGGTGACCCAGCACATCCCGTCGAACACGGTCCTTCACTTCCTGCATGAGAACTCCAAGCTCGAGTGGATTGCGACACCCAAGGTCTACACGGGAACCTCGATCACGGTCAACGGCGTCATCGTCGGGTACACGCACGATCCTAACACAGTGGTCACCCAACTCCGCAAGGCTAAGCAGACTCACCGTCTTCATCCTCATATCTCGGTAGCTTGGTACACGCTGATGGACACGATCACCATCGAGACGGACGGTGGACGGTTCGTGCGTCCTGTCTTCCGCGTCGGGTCGGAGGAGCCGAAGGGAGAGGCTCGTAAGGATTGGAACAACTGGGTCAAGTCCTGTGTCGATTACGTCGATGCCTCCGAGACCGAGACTCTGCGTATTGCGATTCGGAAGGAGGATGCGATTCCCAGGTGCCACACGCACTTCGAGATTCATCCCTCTCTGATTGTCGGGCATATGGCGTCCACGATTCCACTCTCGGATCACAATCAGTCCCCTCGTAATACCTACCAGTCAGCCATGGGTAAGCAGGCCATGTGTGTCTACGCCGGAAACTTCGCCAAGCGTCTCGACAAGAACGCCTACGTCCTGTGCTCTCTGACCCGTCCCATCGTGGAGACGCGGGCTATGAAGATCCTCAAGATGCACGAGATGCCCTTCGGTATCAACGCCGTGGTCGCCATCGCCTGCTACGGTGGGTACAATCAGGAGGACTCGATCATCATGAACAAGTCCGCTGTGAATCGTGGTCTGTTCCGTGGTCTGTACTACGGGATGTACAAGGACGAGGAGCACCGCAATGTGACCTCGGGTCGGGAGGAGAAGTTCATGCGTCCTCAGAAGCACAACACCCGCAAGTTCAAGAACACGAGCTATGCAGCGATCTCTGAGAACGGTATGCCGATCCTTCACTCGACCATCAACGAGAATGATGTTGTGATCGGCAAGGTCGTCAATCTCCGCAACGATACGGCCGGGTACACCTACCGCGATGCCTCGACGACACACAAGAACTCGGAGACCTGCCGTATCGACGGGGTCTGGCAGGACAAGAACTCGGATGGCTACCCCTTCATCAAGGTCCGCACGGTGTCTGAACGTATTCCCCAGATTGGTGACAAGTTCAGTTCTCGTCACGGTCAGAAGGGTACGGTGGGCATGCTCCTGAATGAGGAAGACATGCCCTTCACGGCTGCGGGTCTGCGTCCTGATCTGATCATGAACCCCCACGCTGTGCCGTCTCGCATGACCATCGCACAGCTGATGGAGAACATCTTCGGCAAGATTGGTGTGCGTAAGGGAACCCTGGGTGATGGCACGCCCTACACGCATATGAAGGTCGAGGATCTCAAGAAGCATATGATCGATATGGGCATGCATCCGTACGGCAACGAGATTCTGTACAACGGCCAGACAGGCGAGATGATGCAGGCGGAGATCTTCATGGGACCGACCTTCTATCAGCGTCTCAAGCACATGGTGATCGACAAGAAGCATTCTCGGGCTCGTGGTCCGATTGTCTCACTCACTCGTCAGCCTTGCGAGGGACGGTCTCGGGATGGTGGTCTCCGCGTGGGAGAGATGGAGAGGGATTGTATGATCTCACACGGCATCTCGGTGTTTACCAAGGAGCGTCTGATGGATGTATCCGACCCGTTCCAGACGGGTATTTGCAAGACCTGTGGCACGCTGGCCGTGGTCAATCCGGTTGAGGGTATCTACTCGTGCGGGTCATGTGGCAACAAGACCGACTTTGTAGTGAAGACTCTGCCATATGCGATGAAGCTGTGGATGCAGGAGCTTGAGGCAATGCACATTACGCCTAAGATGATCCTGGAGTGAGCGCCTTCCAGCTCACCGGAAACCTCACCTGAATTAGCTGGCTAACCTTTCCAGCAACCTCACGAATCTCTCGCTGGGCATCGGGGCCCAGACGCAGATGACACAGGCGCGCGTAGGCCGCTAACGAACCCGTCTCAATAAACTCCGTCATCATATTCTGCGGAAGCACCATCCGAGCCTGCTCGGGTGGAACCTCATTTTTTAACATCAGATTGTAGGCGTGAACGGCATCCTGGCACTTGAGCTTCATGAACTCAATCATAGCCACCGTGTCTGGGTGGACATCGTCGTTGCTCCCCTGCTTCTTGCCAGGAGCCCGCGTACGAAACGAGGGAATGTGAAAGGTCGGAGGATCATCGACATACCGACGGCTCACCTCATTGCGAGAGAACCCAATCGTGTGCCGAAACCACTCCCGAGCCATCCAGATCGGCATCTTCAGACGGAATCGAAGCTGAGGATGAAAAAATGGAGAGGTGTGCTCGTGATCAGCGAGATACTTGATGAGCTTGGCATCCTTGTCCGAGAACTCATCAACGTGCTTACCTAGAGACACACGGGCCGCATTCACGACCGTCAGATCATTGCCGAAGACCTCCAGAAGCTCAACCTGGCAATCCTCGAACATATGTATTTATCATGGCTAATCTTAAGACCGATTTAAGAGCGTGCTAGCAAATGCTCGATTGCGTGGGCTCGATTCGGCACATGCGCATGCTCGCAGGCATACATGAGCGGTGTGATCCCGCCATCTGGCTCAAAGATGCGACGGGTCATGATGTTCACGTTGATGTCGGGGTGAGCAAGCAGCAACTCCAGGATTTGCTTGCCCTTACCGCCGTAGATCATCACCGCCCGATGTAGCGCAGAATCCCAGGCAAGGTCAATCTGGTTCACGTCGATCCTGGGGTGAGCGAGTAGCATCTCGACAATGTCGATCTTGACATTCTCAACCGCCTCGCGCAGTGCCCACTGCCCGCCAGGCAGTCGCACATTCACATCAAAGTCCGGGTCCGCAATCATGTTACGGACGACATCCGCCTTGCCCATACGGCACGCCGAGAGAAACTTGCGAATCGTGGTCTCGTTCATTTTATCAGGGGGCTTCATGATGAACCTGGCGAACCCAAATCCATTTTCTAGAACGAGACGGGGTCGTCATGGGGATCATGCAGGACGATCCTGGGTTCATTGTTGTCTACCTCCGAGACCAGTTCGGCACCCGAGGGAGACTTTGCAAGCTTATGCGGACGAGAGCGAAGACGATAGCACCCTGCAGCAAAGCAGGTCCCGAAGACAACAAAGCCAATAATACAGCCAATCGCCAGGGGGTCCATTTCTAGTTTCCCGCGCCTCTCGTGAAACTTTCTTGCGTTAAAACAAAATGCACATGACTCCTGCCACTGCTGGTCGTCGTCGTACTCGTCGCGCGGGCCCCTCGGCGAAGGCGCTCAAGCGTGTGCTCAAGGCCCACGGTCTGAAGGCGTCGGGGCGTAAGGCGACGCTCCGTGCCCGCGCGAAGAAGGCGCACATCCTCTCCAAGGCGTAAGTGCGCTAAAAATCTTGACTCTACACAAGAATGACCTATAACGAATATCACTCCGTTACACCGCCGGCGAGGACTGGCCCTAACTATCAGGGCGGTCGTCGTCGTAGTATGCGTGGAGGCAACGCGAGCTCCACAGGGAATATGATTAAGGTCTGGAGTGGTGACTACGTTCCCGTGAACAATGGGGAACTCTTTGGCCCGATTCAGGGTGGACGTCGTCGCCGTCGTAGCCGTCGCATTCGCGGTGGTGATGAGAACCTGGTCCCTGAGCTGGTCAAGGCCAAGGATACGCTCCGGCCGGTTGCCAAGCCTCCTCCGCGTGATGCGTTTGGTCGTAAGGTGCTGAACACAGCGGGTCGGCGTACGCGTCGTCGGCGTCGCTTTCATACACGTCGCCACTAAATACTAATGCCGGTCCACGTAATTCTTGGACCGATGTTTTCAGGTAAATCACAGCGTCTTCAGGATATTGCCCAGCGTTATTCGAGTATTGGTCGTCGTATTATGTTGATCACACACCCGTACGCACGCTCGGAGTATCCCAACACAACTCCCGTCACCCATGTCTATGCCGCATGGTTGACTGAGGTTGAGATGGAAACGGTTGATAATTACGATATTATCATGATCGATGAGGCCCAGTTCTATGAGGGTCTGATCGAGTTTGTTACCTGGGTTGCCGAGACGAAGGATAAGATTGTCTACATCTCGGGGCTCGACGGCGATTACCGTCGCAAGAGGTTTGGAGATATTCTGAACTGTATTCCTCTGTGTGACACGGTGGAGAGACTGACGGCCTTCTGTACCACTTGCAAGAACGGGACCCCAGGGCTCTTTACCTGTCGCAAGGATACGACCATCACTGCTAAGATTATGCCGGGTGGAGAGGATGCCTACACGACTCTGTGCCGTAGATGTTACTTGTCTCACTTAGAGACACAGGGTTCGAAGTAAGAAATGAAAATTATTGCTGGATTTCAGTTTTATAATGAACTCGAGATGCTTGAGTGTCGTCTGGACACGATGAACGATACCGTTGACCACTTCATTCTGGTTGAGGCAACGCATACCTTTACAGGTAAGGAGAAGCCGTTATACTATGAACTGAACAAGGAACGGTACGCGAAGTGGGCACACAAGATCACGCATGTGATTGTTCGTGATATGCCCTGCATCTTCCCCAATATCAACTATGAGAAGGAGGAACAGTGGAAGAACGAACATCATCAGCGGAACTGTATTGAACGAGGTCTTGAGGGGCTAGATGTTCGACCCGAGGATATCTTGCTGATATCGGACCTGGACGAGATCTTCAGTCCGGTCTTTCTCAACAAGGTTCGTTCTGGAGAGGTCTCTGTTTACTACACGGGCGTGACGATGGATTTCTACTATTACAATCTGCATTGTTACATGGGTCGCGAGCTATGGACAGCAGCGCGTTTGGTCACCTTCAAGGCCTTAAAGGAGCTGGGACGGACCCTCACCGAACTGCGCTTAAATGATTCGAAAGATGCGAATATCATCCGTGACCACGGTGGTTGGCATTTCTCGTATTTTGGAGATACGGCCTTCATAAAGAACAAGATTACCAACTTTGCGCATTATGAGTACAACAATCCCTTCTTTACGAACGAGGAGAGGATTGAGACCCGTGTACGTGAACGTAAGTCGCTGTTTGGAGATGGAGGTTACCATACTCCTATTGTGTACGTTCCTGTTCCGAGTCATCTGCCCTTACCCCAAAACTATGAGATCTACCTTCGTAAGTTCTATGAATGACTTAAAAGCACAGAGGTCCAAATAGAAATATGAAGATTATTGACGGATTCACTTTTTACAATGAACTTGATATGCTTGAATATCGCCTTGCAGCCTTGGACGAGGTTGTTGATTACTTTGTTCTAGTGGAGGCAACACACACCTTCAGCGGTAAGGAAAAACCTCTGTACTACGATCAGAATAAGGAGCGTTACGCAAGGTGGGCAAACAAGATCATCCATGTGGTCGTTCGCGATATGCCCTGCATCTTTCCCAACATCAACTATGAAAATAACGACCAGTGGAAGAATGAGTTTCACCAACGGGACTGCATCTTGCGTGGATATATGTTCCTAGAGTTGAGCGACGAAGACGTGTTCACAATTGCAGATGTAGATGAGATTATTAGCCCTGATCTTCTTCGCCGTGTCCGTTCGGGAGAACTACCGATTTACTATCATGGTATTCCGATGGACATTTATGCGTACAATCTCCATACTCACCTTTACGAGGGTGAATGCATCGCTACCCGACTTGTTTCTGGAAAGGCAATGCGTGAATTAGGACGTTCTCATCACTTTTTGCGTAAAAACTACCATCGAGACATGCATGTTATTCCTGAGATCGGAGGCTGGCATCTTACCTTTTTTGGGGACCCAGCCTTTATTCAGAACAAGCTCATTAACTTCGCACATCAGGAGTACAACAAACCCGAGTACACGGACGAGGCTATCATTTTCCGAAAGATGCAACTGGGTATCTTCCCCTGTGATCCGAATAGCCCTGCACGATACGTCTCCGTTCCTGGTGATCGCCCTATGCCTCCCTTGTACGACACCTACCTCCGCAAATTCTATGCGTCGCCGTGAGGCCAGAATAATTTTTCTTGGTTAGTATCATACACACGATATGGGTGGCGGTCTTCTTCAGCTTGTCAGCTACGGTGCGCAGGACATCTACATCTCCGGCAACCCCCAGATCACGTTCTGGAAGGTGCTCTACAAGCGCCATACGAACTTCGCCATGGAGTCGATTGAGGTGACGTTCAACGGCCAGGCGGACTTCAACAAGCGCGTGACGGCCATCATCAACCGTAACGCGGACCTGATGTACCGCACGTACGTCCAGGTTGTGCTCCCCGCGGTCGACCTGATCGCGGTCGCGACCCAGCTGAACCGCTTCCGCTGGCTCAACTACATCGGCCACCGCCTCATCAAGACGGTCGAGCTCGAGATCGGCGGCCAGCGCATTGACCGCCAGTACGGCGACTGGATGCAGATCTGGACGCAACTCTCGCAGGACCCGGGCACGATCCAGGCGCTTGACGACATGATCGGCAACACGCACGACCTCGTGCTGATGAAGGACCGCAAGGGCTACCAGCTCGATGCGTCGTGCGCGGGCTCGGAGCTGACGAACTCGTGCGCCCCTCGCGCGGGCACGCCGGCGAAGACGCTGTACATCCCCCTCCAGTTCTGGTTCTGCCGCAACCCCGGCCTGGCGATCCCGCTCATCGCGCTCCAGTACCACGAGGTGCGCATCAACATCGAGTTCGAGCAGTGGATCAACTGCACGTACTACGAGCTGGTTGGCTCGTCTGCGGCGCCGACGTCCATCCAGTCCCTCACGGCCGCGTCGCTGTGGATTGACTACGTGTACCTCGACACGGAGGAGCGTCGCCGGTTCGCCCAGCAGACGCACGAGTACCTGATTGAGCAGCTCCAGTTCACGGGCGCGGAGTCGATCACGTCCTCGTCGAACAAGATCCAGCTGAACTTCAACCACCCCGTCAAGGAGCTTGTGTGGGTGGTCCAGCGCGACTCGTACGTGGATTGCACGCCCTTCCAGCCGTTCATCGCGGAGGTCAACGGCATGCAGCCCTTCAACTACACGGATGACTTCTCCACGGAGGGCGTGGTGATGGACGTCCTGGCGCGCGGTGGTCTGGGCACTGGCCAGTCTGGTGGCTCGACGGCCCAGCTCGGCACGGTCCCGACGACGACGGGTGACGGCCCCTCGGGCCCCTACCTGCCCGGTATCGGCATTGCGACGGGCCCCTCGCTGGGCGGTGCCTCGTGGCTCGACACGTCCAACTCGACGCTGGCCCAGGCGGCGCTTACGGCGGAGGCGGTGTTCGAGGACACGACGAACTACCTGCTCGCGAAGGTGGTGCTCTCGTCTGGCGTGAAGTGCGAGGGCAAGAACCCCACGGAGGTGGCGAAGCTCCAGCTCAACGGCCAGGACCGCTTCACGGAGCGCGAGGGACGCTACTTCAACCGCGTCCAGCCCTACCAGCACCACACGCGCACGCCCGCGGTCGGCATCTGCGTGTACTCCTTTGCGCTGAAGCCTGAGGAGCACCAGCCGTCCGGCACGTGCAACTTCTCGCGTATCGACAAGGCGACGCTCCAGCTGACGGTGTCCGTCAACACGGTGCGCGGTGGTCGTACGGCCCAGGTGCGCGTGTACGCCGTGAACTACAACGTGCTCCGCGTGATGTCCGGTATGGGTGGCCTCGCGTACTCCAACTAAACGCGTAAACATAAACCAAAACGCACAACAAACAAAAAACAAAACAAAATGTGAGAGGAAACCCTCGTACATTTCGTTTGTAGGTGTCGGTGTTTGACCCGGGTAATAGTAAGCATGTTAACCTTACTCTGTCGACTGATGGATCACTACGGCAGTGACAAGGGTCCGAAAACAAGGGGTACGTCTTGGCATACATACACCGTCGTTTACGATTCACTGTTTCAACATCTGATACATTCTAACATAAACGTCTTTGAGCTCGGACTGGGTACTAATAACCCTGCACTGCAGTCGAATATGGGTGTAAACGGTAGACCTGGTGCATCTCTTTACGGATGGCGTGACTATTTTCAAGGTGCGCATATCTACGGTGCCGATATCGACAGGACAATCTTATTTAACGAAGATAGAATTACGACAGTGTATTGCGACCAAACGAACCCTGACGTAATTCGTTCTATGTGGAACGATCTGCCCGATATGAATATCATAGTCGAAGACGGACTGCACACTTTCGAAGCGAATGTCACTTTTTTTGAAAATAGCATACATAAGCTTCGACCCAACGGGATTTATGTTATCGAAGATATCTCGAATGAGGATATCCAAAAGTTCATCCTGAAGATCTTAGAATGGCGTTCGCGTTTTGCTCATCTTGATTTTGAACTTGTACGGCTACCTCACCCCAACAATATATATGACAATAATCTACTGATTATTAAATCTCAGAGTGTCTCCGTTTAGTCGTACTGTGTCGTACGTAGACCGGGGATCTGACAAAAGGTCTCAAATGACGGAAAAACGGACTCTGGTGTCTTTCTGAAAAACACGGACGCCTGCTTTTCCACATGATAATCCTCAATAAACGGACCCTTGAGAATGGTGTATCCACAGACCTCAGCAAGTTTACTGAAAAACTCAAGACTATAGTCACACACCCCATGCTTATACCAATTGCGAGTAAGGGGGACACAGTGGTAGTAGATAGCCTTGTCTGAACCCAGATCATGAAGATTCTTAAACGCTGCATACTGTGCTGCAAGAATCGTCGACCAATCACTATTCTCGCCTACGTGCTCTGTGAAACCAAGATTGGTTAGCACATCAAACTTTTCGTTAAAATAACCACTGATATCCTGACGAATATCAAGCTTATGAGCTCCATCGAGTCCGTTATAGTCAACCGAGGTGTACTTGATACCCAGAAACTCAAAGAAGTACTTTATAATTGTTGAGTTAGGCGTATAACCAAACCTAGAAAAGAGCTCAAAAGCCTTCTCTATCCCGTATACCTCTTGGTTACCCAATTCGAAGAGACGAAGACCTTTCAGGGTGACATTATTCTCCTGAAGTACATTCAGTAGCTTTTCAATCGTTGCCTTTTCGTAGCCCATCGTTTACATGTAATTTATTATACTGTTAAAATCAAATGCTACCGGTAGTTGTATCGTTTGCGAGCCTTGGATACATCGACCTTGCCACTAATCTATTGAAGAACGTCAAGGATGTCTTGCAGAACCACAAGTTTGTGATGTACTGCCTGGACACCGAGACACTTGACGCCTTACAGACCTATTCGTCGGACCGCGTTGAGATCATTCTTTTTGAACGTAGCGTTTCAAAGGATTTCGCTAGCTATGGTAGCGAATCGTTTAACAACATAACCAAGCTCAAGCAGGAAGTCATTTGCGATGGTCTTGTACGGTATGAATTTATACACTTTGTGGATAGCGATGTCGTATTCTGTACAGAGCCCACTGAGGGGTACTACTCTGCGTATGTAGATTATGACATTGTCTACCAGCGCGACGCTCCCCCTCCGAATGAACCGTATCATCCTTGGACATGCACTGGAAACTTTGTCCTCCGAAATACGGAGAGGACGATTCAATTCTTCAAGACTCTCCAGACATATCAGGAAAGATTACAGTTGAATGACCAAGAGTGTCAGCGACAGATGTTCAATGATGCAAATATTACAGACATACGTAATTTCCCTGATGCCAAGCTCACAGAGTTTCCGATGGAGGACTTCACGTGCGGTTATTGCTTAATACACTCTATGGTCGATGCAGAGAAGATCATAGTGTTTCATGCAAATCACGTTCAAGGAAAGTATGAGAAGATTGAGTTGCTTAAGAAAATTGGAAAGTGGTACTCATAAGATTTCAAGAAGTTGAAACCAGGTGTCTACCTGAGTCGTTTCCCTGTGTAAGACATAGTCTTTCTTATATTTTTTGACACATTGAGATGTAACATACTGGTCTGAAATACCTGAAACACCCTGTTCATCGTACTCGTGAAGAGATGCTTCGTAATGCTTGATGAAGGTCGTCCATGCTGACCTATTTCCTGCTATAATCGCACCTGCTATCGATACGTCAGGAAACTGATAAAAATCCTTTGGAACGAGTTCTGACACGATTTGAAGATGGATCTTGTTATCGTCTATACCTAGACCTCTTGTTCCAAACTCTCTTGCCTTACTCTCGGATATCTCATCTCGTACACATCCGGCATCACACCAGATAAAGGTTGACGAGTCGTCGATCTCCATAGCACGACGTACAAAGTGACGTTTCTCGTACCATATCATTCCAAGTTCCGGCGTGTGGTACCGCTCGGGGTCACGATCATACTGTCTCTGCCAAAAATCACGTCCAAGATCGTTAGCGGTGATCTCGCTGAAGGGAAGAAAGTGAAAGGTAACCCCTGTTGTGTTGACGTGTTTCTGTAGTTCATCAAAGACATCCTCACTGGTGAAAAAGTGTATGTTTGGTCGAGTTCCGACACTCTTAAACCATCGAATAAGATGGGGCAGGTATTTCGAGTGAGGGAACTTACTAGGAATCTTGTAGTAAGCTGAGACTATGCAAACCATTTCGTATTATAAAAACGATGTGACTAAATAGAGACACGGATCACACGAGGAAAGTAGTATCCTTCGATATGTAGTGTGGGATCCTTGTACCAGGTGTCTGGCATAACGATCAGCTCGTTTGGATTGAGAAAGGCTCCCCACCACGAGAAACTAGAGTTCGCACATATTCCTCCTCTCAAACATCTTGACATCATCGCCAGCGAGGTAACCTCGTCAGCTACGATGAAACAATGAGGAAGGCCCGTGAGAAAACTCATAGACTTTGCATGTTCGAGATCATTCGTGAACACGTAGAACAGCGTATCTGTTGGAAAGAGCTTGGTAGCCTTCTCGTAGTAGGTGTTCAAATCCAAGCCATGCAAGGAGTTGTTCACATAGTCCCCTCCCCGAATATGTAAGAAGGCCGTGTCTGTTGAGGGTGTAGGAGGAAGTCGAAGTCGTTCGATAAAGGAGGGAGAGACGTATTCCCAGTTCTGAAAGTAGCCATCAGCACAAAGGTTAGGGGCCTCAGTAACGGAAGGCAGGGAAGAGATTCTCTGAAAGGAGGTCTCCTTAAACGTAGACGACGGAGACAACAAGAGCGGACAGGTAGTGAAATCTTTGAAGATAGACTGAAAATAGGAGGCTTTTGAGTGTGCGGTACTTGGACTCTCGTAGCTCAACATCGCTAGAGTACGATCTGTCTCGCGGGCAAGTGTTTCAGCAAAGGCAAGTTGAAACAGCTGGTTACCTAAACCACCGTTCAATTGAATAGCTAACATTGTACATCACCAAGACGCTATGAAATAATACCAAACGTATTTTAATTTACGTCTGTTCTTATGATATAAGACATATCACAATGAAGGTTGCCTTTGTATTGAACAGTATCTCGTTCGGTGGTGTTGAGGTAGCGACTTATGACTATGCCGACTGCAATGAGACGATCCTTGGTAACAAGTCTATCATCATTACTCGTGATTTTAAGCATCAGTACGGTCCTATCTACGAGAAGTTTGAAAAGAGGTTTGAGGTGTTTTATGTGCAAACTCGTCAGGATATCAATGCCGTCATCAAGAACCAGGCTGTTGACGTGTGCTATTCACAGAAGTCGGGAGAGTGGGATATCTTCGGTACGGACGCCTGCAAGTGCGTGATTCACTGTGTCTTTACATCAAATCAGCCTCATGGTGATGTCTATGCTGCGATTCACAATGATATTAATCGGATTTTTAAGACGAGTATTCCTGTTGTACCATACATGGTCCGAATTGATAGTCACAGTAACTCATTTCGGGACGAACTTGGTATCCCTGTAGACTCTATCGTGATCGGACGATATGGATCAGCAGGGTCGTTTGATTTGCCCTTTGTTCACCAATCTATCCTTGAGCTTTTGGATCGCAATCCAACGATGTGGTTTGTTTGTATGGCAACTAACTACTTTGCAAGTCATCCTCGTCTTGTCTATCTTCCAGTTACAACGGACTCGTATGTCAAGCGCAAGATGATTAATACCTGTGATGTCATGCTCCATGCACGTTACCGCGGAGAGACGTTTGGACTTGCCTGTGGCGAGTTCTCTGTCGCTGGAAAGCCATTCGTAACCTGGGCACACTCACCCGAGAAGGCACATATCGTAAATTCGAAGGGTGTCTGTTGCCAGTACTCGAATAAGGAGGACCTTATCCGTATTATTGAGTCGGGAGAGTGGAAGATGGACATGTCGAAGACCGGCTACCTTGACTACACACCCGAAAAGGTGATGGATATTTTCGATAAGGTGTTCCTTCAGTAATTTATACGCCCACATCTAGTATCTACAAATGAGTCTTTCTGCCTCGTACGAGCGTCTTAAGAGAATCGGATTCTCTCCTAACTCGGTGCTTGATATCGGTGCCTTTCATGGTCATTGGACTCGCTTTACGCAATCTGTGTTCCCTCGGGCATCATACACGATGATTGAGGCCAATAATCACCCCCAGCTGACTTCGGTTAACGCGACTCTGATTCGAGAACTTGTGAGCTCAAGTGTAGGGCCTGTACAGTGGTGGTCTAACGGTAGCACAGGTGACTCTATTCTTCGTGAACTGACTCACCACTACACCTCGGTTACACCTCTGACTCGCATGACAACGACACTGGACACTCTCTTTCCGACACAGACCTTTGACTTCATCAAGATCGATTGCCAGGGTGCAGAACTTGAGATCCTGAAGGGTGGAGTCTCGCTTGTTGGCCGTGCAGATGTGGTACTGCTTGAGTGTCCCTTTGCCGGACAGTACAACGAAGGGTGTCCCTCGTTTTGCGAGTACATTCAGTACATGAACTCGATTGGGTTTGTGCCGTTCGATATCTCGGAGCTTCATTATATTCAGAATATGACTTTTCAGATTGATATCGTATTTATTCGGGAACGAACCTATTCAAAGCAAGTACAGAGCCTGGTGTCTGCGTAACAGATGATGGGACATAGAGTGGATCCGTCCACGAATCAAGAATACAAACAGGAAGCCGTTGATAGAGATGGTCCAGTGTACTATGAAGTACGACTGGAGTAGCTCCACACAAGATGGCCTCGTAGACGCGGTGGGTGTCTATGCCTGTTCCCTGCGGACACAGAACAAACTTGGACCGACATAGGTCGTCAAAGTAGTCCTCCAACGATCGGTTTGTCTTGGCAACAACCCGCGGGTCGTTGACAAAGGCTTCTGCACATACTCTGCGAACTCGGTAGCGATGCTCGTTGGTAGATCCCACACTCACATTGAGGTAGATCTCGATATCACGTTCGACCGTCTTCGGCTTGAACGTCTTTACGAAGTCAAGTGTCTTATCGGCAAAGCCGATCGGTATGGTCGTCAACTGTGGATGACGTATGGTCGTGTTGATTGCGTAGATATGCATCGCATGGGGCAGAAGCTTATATAAACGGGCCTCGTCAAAGGCGAGATCTGAGTTATGAATGAAGTAGTTGAATTTCTTAGCCTTTGAAAAGAGATTGGAGTTCTTCCTCTGCAAGAACTCATCGAGCATATCACCGTTGATAAAGACGCGATCTCCGTTTGTCGAGGCAATAGGAGAAAAGGCCTTGTCCGAGTAGCGAGTATCGAATATCCACCTCGAGATGTTTGCGAACTCTCGACCCGAGATCATTGTTCTTTCATAAGAATTTGAACAGCATACAGTTGACGATCGATGGGAATCTGCCGTACATCAGCCGAGGGATAGAGAATGTGATCTCTGTTCTTTGACATAAATCCACCTCCTTCTTTCGATTCGCGCCTTGTTAGGTACGCACGTGTATCAGCAGGCATTCCCTTTCGAGTCGATCCCCAGTGCTGAGGAGAATAGACTTCTACGGGGACAAACCCTGTTCTCCACTGTCTTCCGACCCAGGCCCGAGAGAAGAGGTCGTGCTCGTCATTGCCGAGAACGTAGTGTTCTTCGTCAAGATAACCAAGTTGTTCTACCATGCTCCGTCTTAGGGCTAAAGGACCACGGTTCACGGTGTGGGAAAGAACAACACGATTAAACCAGTCAAACGAGGGTAGACCATGGGGTGTATCTGTTTTCATACCTACCTTTCCGACGTTATGAGAGGGCGTCTTTACATTCAGACCATGACAGCATCGGCCACTCACAGCAATAAGGTCTTCAAACAAGACCATGGGTACGGCCAGGGCAAGATTGTACCCCATCGTTAACATCTGCATGTCCGCTTGGATTTCAACAATGAACTCGCCACGTGAGATCACAAATCCCTGGTTATCGCAGGAGGTCTCGAAGATACCAGTGGGGTTTTCGTGAACATATATCTTGTAGAGGTTCGCTGGACGAGACGTCTCCCTGATCCAATCAAGAACCTCCTGTCTCGTTGAGTCTCGGCATCCATCTAAGATAAGTATCATCTCGTACGACCCCAGAGTGTTGATAACGAGGCTTGTCAGAATATTCTTGACGATTCCTGCCTGATTGTGAATGGGCATGACCAGACTAAAGGTTGGTGTCTTGTCAGAGAACGTTTCATTGTAGACAATCAGGGGGTCACTGTCCCATTGCCTCTGTGGCCGATGGATAAGTCTATCCACGTATGATTCGTATGTACTCATTAATTATAATACGGAGCCAAAATGACCACACCCGACGCAATCATCTTTCAACTTAACAGAGGACTCAACAATGGCGGGGGCTTCTTCTCTGTTTTCTTTTTTATGTGCAATGCCTATCTTCACGCACGCTCACTCGGAGTTCCGTTCTATATTGAACACCGTGATTGGCCGTACACCTATCGTGAGGGTTGGCACGATTACTTTACCTCCTTAAAGGTTCGAACTGGCTTTCCAGTTCATAAGAACGTTCTTCGATCGTCGCATATGATGCTCGATATACATCCACGGTACTCCTTCTACGAATACTCCCAGTGTATTCAGAGCCTCTTTGCTCTTCGACCCGAAATCAAGGAGCGAATCAACCATCTTCGACGTCAGATAGGCTCTGAGTACACAGCTCTATTCGTTCGTCGTGGCGATAAGATCAGAGAGACTCCACATGTAGCCGTTGCCGATATACTGTCGAAGGTGTCGTACACACCATCAACGGTGTTCTTCATTCAAACAGATGACTATACAGTTGTGGAGGAAGCAAGGACGTGCTTACCTACGCACCGTATTGTGTCAACGGTTCCCGTCACAAAACGGGGGTCGTATCATTCACTGCAATTTCTCAAGGAAGATACGCAAAATAAGTACAAGGATGCGGTCGTGTCGTTAGATATGAAACCCAAGGATCAGATCTACGAAGAAACAACGGAGATGTTGGTGGGTCTTGCTATCTGTATAACAGCCACTGCGTGCTGGACAGACATCGAATCAAATGTAGGACGTTTCTTGAAGTTAGCAAATCCATCCATCCATACGTATCCCGAGGACATCGTTCTTAACGTAGATGAACGCAAGAACCCTGCTTTCAAGTTCAAGGATAATACCACGTCGTGAAATAGCGAGGTTGGTTCGGATCGGTATGAGCAATAACAGGTCCTTTTACGATACGTAGATAGTATGCAATCAGTTCAGCGCTCGTCTGATCATGGCGGTGTCCCCTTACACGAGGGTCCTCGCTTTCTGTCTTATTATCGTTTTTCCACCGCCCCTTGAAGACACCAGCCTGAGCAGCACCAAGCCACATGGACAGGAAGTCATGAGCAACCTTCGTTCTAAAGTCGAATCCCATACACTGCGCATAAATTGACTCTATGTTCATAGACTCTTCTCGGGTCACCTTGAAGTACTCTAAGGCCCTGTCGTTTGCCCACTCACCACACTTCCAACCATCGAGTTGTAGATAGACACCGCGTGCAACAATATCGTCAATGAATGAGTCCAGTGGTTTAACAGCACGCAAACAACTATCACACCAAATAACAAGATCATAACCCTTCATTCGAACAGCATTAACTGCGTAGGGCTTGAAGGCGTACGGTGCATCCTTGTGCGTAGGACTGCCGATTTCAGATTCGCTGTGGAAGGCGAACACATCAATCAAGGGGCTGAACAGCTTGATACTTTTGACAAGCTTGTCTTCGATTCCCCTGTACGAGCCACTTGCAAAGGTTACCAGGGCAACACGACCTCGCGCCGATGTTTGCTTCTTGATCAACTGGAGGACAGACATTATATATTCTTCAGACTTAGTAAATGCACACGGTTGGATCTCGTGCACAGGTGATGCATGGAACAGCAGTGAAGACGGCCGGGGGTCTGACGAAGAAGGACCTCAAGTACAACAAGAATGGGCGTATTGTCTCGCGTAAGAAGTCGGCGCACATGGCACATAAAACTCGCCGTAATAAGTAATGCAGTTACTGTCTCTGGCCTACGCGGCCATCTGGGTCGACTTTGCCGTGATGGTCCTGACCAAGCTGGTTCCCGGTCAGCACTTACCCTTTCTTCCTCCCACGCATGCCCTGAAGGTCTGGTACGATACCTTCGGAGTCGCTGCGGTGGTCGCCGATGTCCTCAGTCTGATGCTTGGTGTGATTGTGGTGCTCCTGCTGTTCCCTCGTATCTCCTTCGTGTCCCTGCTAATCGGCGCCATCGTGGTTCAGCTTATCCACGACATCTTCTTCTACATGTTCGTTATCCGTGGCCTGCCCAGTGGTCAGAACCAGATGATCGATGTGTTCAAGACCTATGCGGATGAGGGAGGAGCTACCATTCTTATCGCCGATTCCCTGATGATGGCTGCGGTTGTGACAATGGCCACCTTTATTGAGAAGTATTACTCGCAACAGTTCATTGCGTTCAAGGCTCTGCTGGGAGCCTATGCGCTGATTTATATCACCTACACTAAGTAATGAGCGGCGGATTATTTGGAACACACCTTACACTTAACCCTAAGTGTTTGGTGTTCTCGTTGTTTGTGCTGATCGTCTACTGGATGCCTCACTTCAAGGCCTGGGAGCACCGTGTCCTGATGGCCTTCTTGCTAGCCTGTGTCGCCTATGTGTCCTTGGCATGGTACGACATGATCTTCGATTGCAAGGATCGATTGAAACCAACCTTTCTGGGCTGGATGTGGGGTTGGGCCAAGCCTCCTGAGTACATGAAGGCGTTCATGGAACTCCCGGAGCGTGAACAGAAGATGGTTCGTACGGTGGATATCGTCGTTCTGATTGGTATCGTGGTTCTGTTCTTCCTTCCTTTTCTCGTCAAGAAGTAATGCCCGACGTGATTGACTTAGTTGTCGGTAATCCCAAGAAGTGGAAGGTAGGGAACTTCGATACTCTACCGATTGCCTTTGGAACGGTCATGGCGGTGCTGGATATTGTGATGATGTCTGCAGTGAAGATGATCGACCAGGGAACTCTGTCGTATGCGGTTGGAATGCCCTTTGCCACCATTCTGTATGCGACTCAGCCCTACGTGTTCCTGAAGGCGATGGCGTTCTCGAACATGACCATCGTCAACCTGATCTGGAACATGATGAGCAACATCATCGTGACTCTCACGGGTGTCTTCATCTTCGGCGAGTTGATTCACGGTCTCAAGTGGGTCGCCGTGGGAATGGCTCTGTTCTCGCTGGGACTCTTTGCCTACACCGATTCCTAAGTGCGTAGAAGAACTTAGACGCCGAGCCTCGAGGATACATAAATGAGCTCCGACGATCTGGTGGTCGCCAAGACAGTTCAGACATCGCCGATTCGGACTCTGGCTGAGGGTCTGAAGTCGATGCTCGTGGAGATGAGCCTGGTGTTTGATAAGGATGGCGTCCGTATGATTGCGATGGACAACACCCGTACCGTGCTGACGCACATGCGGTTGTATGCCAACAAGTTTGAGGAGTACAAGTACAACCACTCGGCTCCCAAGCTGGATGTGGGTCTGAACACCGACCACTTTTACCGTATCGTGAAGACGGTGACGAACGATGATACGATCACCTTCTCGGTGTCTCGGGCAGAGTCTAACCACCTGACGATCACCCTGGAGAACGGCGAGAAGAAGCGTCGGATTCGCTATCGCCTGAACCTGCTGGACCGTGATGACTCGGATATTACGATGCCCGAGACGGAGTTCTCGGCGCGTATTACGATGCCCTCGCTGGATTTCCAGAAGATCTGTCGTGATATGACCCTGCTGTCGGCCAAGACGGTGGATATTAAGAATGTCGGGAACACGCTGACCTTCTCTTGCAAGGGCCCCTTTGCGTCTCAGACGGTGACGATGGGTGATACGGCCTCCGAGATGTCGATTGCAAAGAAGGAGTCCGATGAGATTGTGAGTGGAACCTTCTCGCTTCCCCATCTGGTGCTATTCACCAAGTGCTCGAACCTGTCGAACAACCTGGAGGTGCACATGAAGAACGACTGGTTCATCATGATTCGCTACGTGATTGCGAACCTGGGTGATATTAAGCTCTGTCTGATGCCATGCTCTACCTAGGGGTCTAAAACGGATTCAATTTACACAAAGATCTAGACTTCACTACCATGGCTGTCTTTCGCAAAGACTGCTCAGCCAATGAGATTCGACTTCAAACGATAGCCGCTGAGATGGGTCTGGCGCCACAGATCCGCGAGACTGATAACGAGACATACATGGTTATGGACAAACTTCCAGCCATGAATATCGGCGATATGTACGGGACGAGCATCCGTACTCTCCCTCACTATGTGAGGAACGGCATCGTCGACACACTGCGAACCCTCTACGAGACCAAGGGCATTCAGTTTGTCGACATTACTCCCTACAACTTCATCGAGTACGGCAAGCGCATCTGGATCATCGACTTTGGTGATGCCTATGACGACCAGGAGGAGGTTCATCCACATCTCAATAAGATCCTTACCTCTGGTCTCCTGCGATGGAACCCAGAGTTTAAATAAACTTATATCATAATAGGATGGTTAAGACACCTCGGTCCAAGAAGTCGACACGCAGGTCGACCTATCGGGGTGGCACGGTTGAGACTGTTGAACGGGTCATTCGTGATACGGATTTAGGAAACAACATTCACATCATTAACGAGGGGAGCAATTTTGTCGTTGTGACGTACTGGTGGGGCAAGGGCAATCCAAACGCCAATCTCCAGTATCCCTGTCCCGAGGACATCACGCGTATGGCTCGTCAAGAAGTTCTCACTAAACTGGGTGAAAAGAATCCGTACCCGCCTAATCGTACCGAGAAGTACCAGCAGTTTCTCAATGTAGCTGCTCGTCGTCCTTTGACGCAGAGTGAGAAGCTGGCGATGCAGTCCTTGGAGCAATCCTTCGCCGAGTGGAAGGCGAAGATTATTGGGGAAAATCCGAATATCGAGGACATCATCAAAAAGATCAAGGTAGATGTCCAGAAGCGAGAGACAGAAAAGCCTGGTGGACGTCCTGTCCGCAAGTTTGAGGAGATGATTGAGGAGTGGGAGAGCTACTGCCGTCGGGTCAAGGTCAACTATGTTGCCCTGAACACAGAGTTTGAACGTTCCGATTACCAGAACGGTATCAACGGCAAGCCTCTTTTTATTAAGAAGATCCTGGATGCCGTCAAGCCCCGTGGAGTTCTGTACATTGACGGCGATATGTGGATGCTGAAGTACCCTCACATTTGCGATATGGAGAACATCGACTTCATGGCTCGTGGATGGAACATCGATTGTCGTTCGAAGGAGAAGGCTCTGACGAAGCCGTACTTTGATCCCTACACCTTCGAGACCTCGGGAGGCACGATGTACTTCGGCAACACCCAGCGGGCTCGTGATCTGCTGGATGTGTGGGCAGTCGAGTCCTCAAAGCCTGAGGCACTGGGTAAGGCAGACGATCGTATTCTGTCTCAGGTGTTTACGACTCGGTCTCTTGCGGTGAGGGTCAACACCATTCAGCTTCCGATTGAGTACCTGTGGCTCACGGATAACTACAAGACCTACCTCAGGACGCCTACTGACCCTGCCTCTCTTGAGGATGCAGTCATTGAGCACCACTACTGCTTGACGGGCGATGAGCGTGCTAGCGAGCAGGGTGCCTCATCCAATCGTACGCCCAATGGATATGCGGAGGAGGTTGAGGAGAACGTGAAATACGATCGTGAGCCCGAGCGCTTCTACGAGTACATCTTTTTCGATGGTAGGGAGAACGTGCGCCAGGAGTTTGACCGCTACCTCAGGTATCTGAAGGCCACGAGGAATCTGAACACCCGTAAGCCTCTTCTGGATATCGTCGATTTTAACGCCAGGTATGGTGAGTTCACTCCGATCACTGTGCGCAACTCTCAGGCTATTCGTGAGGGTCAACGTCGCGGTACTATTGCTCGGAGACGTGGAGGCGCAGACGGCGATGTTCCCTTCGTTGTCATGCCTCTGAACGCGTCCATCATTGACATCCTGAAGGCTATGATTATCGAAGGGAAGGATGTGTACCTGGGAAAGAAGATCGAACGAGAGAACGTGGAGGATGAGTTTATTGCCACGGATGCCTCGAGACCCCAGGATGCCCGTGATGGCTACACTCGTGCGATCCGCATCAATACACAGATGCCGATGTACATGTCCTCCAGGAACAGCACGATTCGCCACCTTCTTCTGATGTGCGATACCCTGGCCGACATCAACAAGCACGTCGGAACCTACATGTTCCTCTCTCGTATTCGCTGGAACACCAAGAAGCTCGTTGAGGCACAGCCCATCCTGCCCATCGTTCCTCCTCTTGCTGAGGGTATTGACTTCCGTCGCGTGGTCAATCAGATCTGGTTCGGAGCCGAAATGCCCGAGTGGCGTCGCAAGATGTTCGAGCACAACAAGGAAGTGTGCGAGGCGAACGGATTTGAGCACAAGATCTGGATGAACCCAGATCGGACTAAGGAGAACTTCCCTCAGACGATCAACTACCAGGAAGCTGCCCTGGCTGCTGGACGGGCGACAGGACAGAGTCGGTGGGCACAGGTGGCGGATCTTGCTCGTCTGGAGATCATCTACAGAGTGAGTGGCATATATGCAGATTCTCTCATCGAGATCAGCCCTGCGCTGTTGGGAGCTGTCATCCGAGCCATTAACGGTGGAGCGACCTTCGTGGGATGTAACGAGGACCCGTGTGATCCTCCTCTCGACTGCCAGAACAGGCAGGGACAGAAGTATCTCACTAACAGCTTCTTTGCGGCAGTCCGTACAAACGACATCTTAGATCGTCTTCTGATGGAGGAGAGGTTGGATGCGATTGATATGGCCAACGAGCAGATCAATCACACCACGGGACCGTACTACCTCCACTCGGGTGTTACACCGCAGGATCCTATCTTTCTGTTTGACTCTGCCCAGATCTTTCAGTTCAACAACCAGCAGACACCCTATAAGCCTGAACCCATCCTGGATAGGTTCCTGTTCCGCACCAAGGTCCCTGGCTCTCTCAAGGTGAGGGATGACATGTACTACTTGCCAGGTGGACTCCAGGTCCTCCAACAGGAGTTCATCATGGATCGGAAGGGCCCTCTGGCGATCTACCACTCGGGTCTCGGTGGAACGTGGTCCACCTAAAACGGATTCTTTTAGAGCATCTTTCTTAAATCTAGCCATACAACAATGAGTTATCCATATACCGATCTGGAGGAGACAGATGACTGGAAACAGGTGCTGGAGCTCCCCAAGGCCCAGCAACACAAACGTGACGCTCCGAGCCAGGAAGAGCTGGAGCTGTACCCCGAGGTGACAATGTCCGATATGGAAGACGAGGCTCCGAAGCCTGCTACGGCTGCGACCCAGGCTGCTGCACCAGCGGCTCAGCCTGCTGCACCTGCAACACCTGCAACACCTGCGACACCAGCAGCGCCCGCTGTCCCCCAGTATGTCGAACACTCCGGCACCGGACTTCTGCCTCTGCCGAACAAGGGCTATGTTCCCTCTCCGCCTCCTGCTGCTACTGCTGCCGATGAGACCATGAGCGGAGGTAAGGTGCTCCGTGAGGCAAAAAACTGGAATATGGTGGGTATTCTGTTCAACATTCGTGAGCAGATCAAGCTTTACCACTGGCAGACCAGCTCCTTTGCCCAGCACAAGACCACGGATGAGCTGGTCAAGACCTTAGATACCAATATCGATGCATTCGTAGAGGCCTATATGGGCACCTACGGACGACCTTCTGCCGGGAAGACACTGCCAGTGAAAAATTTGACCTCGCAGGGCATGAAGGCCTATCTGCGCAAGACGCGTGGGTTTCTGATTAAGACCCTGCCCACGAAGATCCATCCTGACGACAAGGATCTCCTGGCGATTCGTGATACGATTCTGGGTGACGTGGACAAGGCGATGTATCTGTTCACCCTCACTTAGGACCTCACTTAGGACGTGTGTTATGAGCCTTGTACACAATATCATCCGACAACTTCATCTTTAGCGACGAATTGAACAGACGTCTGTCTGACACATTGGTCGTTGTGTTCCACATTTTTATGATATGAAACTGCCCCTTGGGCGAGACGGACACTCCGACCATCGCCTCCTTGAAGTTCGTGAGGAAGAGGTTGGTCATGCAGTGGACCATACAGTCGATGAAGACGTCGTAGGTGTCCTTTGCATCGACCTTCTTTGACCACGCTCCACCCTTGGCGTTCTCGGGCGAGTCCCACAGGGGACGGTACCCATCGCGCATGAAGAAGAACATGCCGGACTCCCAGGCCTCCTTGGGAATCATATCAACCACCGACCAGAACTGCGCTGGTGTCGATACGGAGGTGATGTTCGTGTAGCTCTCAAGAGCATAGTTGCTGTCGTTAGGATCATGGTACCAAAGAATCCATGTATGAGGCATCTTCGATGAATCAGACATAGTACCGTCTCCTAGTTCTATTCACTGTTTTGAAATCCGTTTTGTTTGCCGTGGGACCACATGTAAAAATAATTTTTGGTTTTGCGTGGGTCCTTGACTTACTCGTCGTAACCCTCGCGCATGAGGCACATCGCATCCCACACAACGTCCTTCTCGTCGACGTCGCAATGCGGGTTACCATCGAAGGGGTAGAACACGCCCTCCTTCTCGGGCTCGAACTTGTTGTCGTTGAAGAGGGTCCTGATCACATCATTCACAAACTCCTCAAACTCGTAGGTGTCTATCTCCAAGGGCTTCCCCCCGTAGATAATGGGCTCGGACGGATCCTCGAACTGGACCTCATCAATCCACTCGGTGATGATGTCTGCGATATTCTTTCGGATGTGGCTGAACTTGACAGCGCGGGCCCAGTCTTTCTGGACCTTCGGATCACGGTCCTTGGCGAAGGCGATGATTCGGTTGTTCTCCTCCTCCTCCGCCTTCTGCAGGAGCTCACGCGCCTCCTGGATCTTCTGGTAGTTAGCACGTCCCTCGATGTTGGGGTCCATGGTATCAGTCATCTCGCACGATATCCCTTCCGCCTGCCCAACTCAAATCCATTTTGGACGATCGTTTTGACCGAATGTAAAAATGTTTTGTGTTTGCTGATAAGGTGTTTAGGACAGGAGCTCCACCGCCTTCTCCCACACAGCCTCATCGCACCCACCCGCCGTATCCTCAAAGTTGTCGTAGCCGTCCTTAGCGTTTCCAAAGGCATCATCTGCCAGCAGGGCTCCGATCAGCTTGACCAGGAACTCCCGCCACTCCTTGCTTCCCACCTTGCCCAGAGCCTCGGCGTTCTTCGACACCACCTCGGAGTCGGTGCAATCAGAATCCTTGAGATTTTCGTTGCACATGATCAGGATCATCTGGATATTCTCGATCAGTCTCTCCTCCTCGACCATCTTCTTCCACTGCTTCTTGAAGGCAGCGGGCTTCTTCTTGGCGAGGGCGATCACCTCTGCCTTCTGCTTCTTCTCGAACGCCTGGTCCCGCTCGAATATCTTGGCGGCCAAGACGCGAACCCTCGCGCTGAGGTACGCGTACTCCTCATCCATCGTCATCGTCGTCGTGTCCATGTTTCTGTCAGGTCGCACGTCTTAGATAGTTCCTGCAAGGTGCAAATCCATTTTGGACGATTGTTTCCTGGGCTTGCCGTACATCTTCTTGATGGGATAGCGAACACCCTGGTAGCGTATCTCGTCAACGAAATGAAAGGGCGCGTGTCCTGGAACGGTGATATGGATCCCGCTGGAAATGACGATGAGGTTTGTGTAGTCAGGAACATGCTGACCGGCTGCCTGAACGGCATCACGGTAGGTCTTGATCTTGAGAAATTGAGAGTGGCGAATCGGCCTGTTGGCAATGGTCATCACGACCTTGTCGTGGCTGAGACACGAACCCATTGGTATAAAAAACGGAAACGTTTCTCTATATCGAAGAACAGTGGCGTACCATGGATATTCAAACCTTCTACTCTCTTCGGACGGCGGTCCGCCCTCCTCTCGACGATGCGATTCAGCAGATCATCAGTAAGCTCAAGATCTCCTTCAAGCCGGCGTTCCGTCGTCCGGCTCCTGTTAAACGACCCGTGTCTGACGATGCGGTCAACTGGCGGGCACAGGTCCTCATCAACCTTCATCGCAAGGTGCGTGATAAGGACGATGCAGATTACGACGAGATCAACGCCTGCCTCAATAAGCTCACGAAGCAGAGCTATGCCAAGATGATGGGCGTCATCCTGGATAAGCTCGCCAAGCGTGACGAGATGTTCCGTCTTCGTGTGACGACCCTGCTCTTCGATCGGGGATGCACACAGACGTTCTTTGCCTCCCTGATGGCGGATGCCTATGGGGACATTTCGAAGGTCTACCCTGACGCGATGGTGGACCTTCTGACTCAGGTCTCGATGTTCGACACCCTGTATGCCGTGTCGAATGTGACCATCGTTCCCAAGCACACGGATCCGGGATACGATGATGCGATCATTGCCTGGACGAAGCAGAAGGAGAAGAAGCGCACCTTTGCCGTCTACATCGCCGAGCTCTTCGGTCGGGGTCTCATTCCTCAGGACATCATGGCGACCCTGGTGAAGACGGTCTTGGACGATCTCAAGGAGGCCGTCCGACAGCCCAAGACTCCCGAGGCCGAGGAGCACGTCGACTCGCTCGTTCGTTTCGTCTTCGCCGTCGCCGCCAAGGTCCCCGAGATGAGGGTCCTGGTCAAGGAGATCCTCGCCATCCCTCGCCCTGAGACGACCTGTCTCAACATGAAGTCCCGCTTCAAGCTAGAGGACTCGTTAAAGTTGTAGAGAACGCAACCTTGCTGGAAAGAAAATGAGCGCCGTCCCCTCCGCGACAGCCATGGCTCAGGCTGCCAAGATTGCCATCGAGCAGGATCGCCCCATCTATCTCGACTACTACAACGACAGCATCGAGAAGAAGTGCTGTATCGGCGTCCAGGGCACGACGAAGTTCCTCGTCAAGTCCGACACGGAGTACACGTCTCCGATCGAGTCCATCGCCCGCATCAAGGACGATAACATTTTTATTGTGACGACGGAGAACAGCCTGTACGTCGTGTCGGCGGCGATCCCCGTCAAGCGGATTGTCTCGTCTACAGAGAACGCTCCCTCCTCTACCTAATGAGCTTCCCACCCCCACATCGCATTCTGTATGAGGCCCTGAACGATCGGGAGACCAGAACATACTGGGAGAGCTACAAGGCAAGGTATCAGAACGAGTGTGACTTTGAGGAGATCGATGCCGCCACCAAGAACTCGATGGACGACTTTGCCAAATGGTTTGCCCAGTGGGTAACCTTTGCTCCGTCTCGGCAGGGCGTCCGTGTTCGGATTCTCATGGTCTGGCACGCCCACTTTTTGAGTCTGGCCTGTCAGCAGATGTTGCGTCGGTCTCTGGAACAGCGCTCCTTCCGTTGTCGCGTCTGGTTTCATATTGAGGAACCCACTCTGCAGTCGGCTATCATCTCTCGGTGTATCGTGACCACTATGCCGAGCTATCAACACCTACCAAAGGTTGAAGGAACCCTGGATACCCAGTTGTGGGACAATCCACGAGCTCTTGAAACTCTCTTAGACAAAGCAAAACACTAAGGATCATGGCGGAAGCTGACGAAGACTGGGACTCGTGGCGAGACTCTGGTAAAATGGACGTCGACTGGGCCAGAGGACGACGAGACATGCGCGTTTTCACTGATGGATCCTGTACCTCGAACGGTCGCAAAGACGCAAAAGCTGGCTTTGCTGCGTGGTTTCCCGAGCACCCCGAGTGGTCGAGTGCTCAGAAAGTCCCTCCCGATCAACCCCAAACGAATCAACGTGCCGAGTTGAGCGGTATTCAGCTGGCCATCAAGATCCTTGACGAGCGTGGCGAGCACGACGCAAACGTCGTCATCTATACGGACTCCGATTACTCCATCAAGTGTCTGACGACCTGGCTTCATGGATGGATGAACCGTAACTGGAAGACGGCCGAGGGTAAGGATGTTCTTCATCAGGATCTCATCAAGGATATCACAGCTCGGCTGTCCAAGTTCAAGAGCCATCGGTTCCATCACGTTCGCGCCCATACGGGAGGCGAGGACGATCTCTCTGTTCAGAACGCCAAGGTTGATCAGATGGCACGGGATATTGTGGAGGGGACTCTCAAGGTCATCGAGCCTGTGGTTCAGGACATCCTGTTCCCCGGTTGCCCTCTGCGGATCATGGGGCCTCCGACACAGCAGAAGGATGTTATAACCTGGATGCGTAACAATCTGGACACTCTGGACAGGGAGGTGGTCGACAAGCACCTGTTCAAGGCGTTTACGGAGTTATGTAAGGTTCGTGACGTAGAGCTGACCAAGCAGACCATCCAGAAGGTGCCCGTGATCCGCGCCGCCCGGGGTCATTTACAAATAGAAACCACTGTAATAAGTAAGGTAGAATGAGCGAGGCATATCACTTCTGGTCACCTACGTGCGCGCCTTGCCGTGTGATCAAGCCTGCTATTGAGGATCTGAAGGAGGAGTTCCCCGACATCAAGTGGACGAGTGTCAACACCCATCTCGACACTCACAATTTTTCCACGAAGTACGGCGTCAATGTGGTGCCGACGATTGTCTTTGTGAAGAACGGCGCTGAGGTCGGTCGTCACTCGGGAACGAACATGGGCATTTACTACACCCTGGCCCGTCGTACGGCTCAGTGATTGTTTGAGGCCATGTACTCGCTTGTCGTCGGCGGGACATAGAGAGGATCCTGGGGCTGTCCCTGGCGAGCCTGCTTCGCCCGCTCAAGACGATTGCTCTCTATATTTTGATTAATCTGCTGTTGAGTGAGCCGGGTGTTCTGCTCGTGCTGGGAGTAGGACGGTAACTCAGCCGGTGGAGGCGGAGGAGGATCAGACTTCGGAGCCTTTGCTCCTGTCAGGGAGAACGAGATCGGGAAGGGAATCGTCGGCTTGATGATAAGCTTGGTCAGGGCTCCATATTCCAGATTGTTGATGGCGATACTCATCTTCGGATCCTTCGGGTCGTCTGAGGGGTTCCAGATACGAACACCCATGCGCTTGGCGTTCTTGGCATCCCATTCCTTCTTGTGTTGGGCCTCTTCCTCCCATTGGTTCATAAACTCATTGGTCCAGTCTCGATTAGTGTTGTTTCCATCAACGCGGTGAGTTCCGTGATCAGACAGGAGGGTTCCTGCGTCCCAAGACAGCTTGGTCGGATTACTGCCATTGTTCGGATATTTCACCGTGTAATCACAACCGTTATTACAGCATACGTTACCAGGAGGACCTGCGCCTCCACCTCCCGTAGCACCGCAACCATTCTTACCACTCTGTCCTGGAGCTGTAGCGCTCGAAGGATCAAGCTTCGGTAAATTACTAGGAGGATACGGCAGAGGCGGTTGCTGGATCTTACCCAAGATATCACGTGACAACACAACTGTTGCAGATGATAGTGTTGGGTCTATAGTTATGGCGCAGGTCAGGCAGTTCGTGCTCTTGCCAGGACCAATCCGAAGAGATAGATCTTTAAGAGGCTTTTTGGTGAAAACAGCAGGAGGAGGCGGTTCAGGGGCAGGGGCTGGGGCTGGTGCTGGTGCTGGTGCTGAAGGACGCGATTGACCACCACCCATTGTCCTTTGGCAATAAAACAAGTATAGAGAAGAAACAATATGTCAACACCACCTCCGACTGTGCCTGCACCTCCTGCACCTCCTCCGCCGAAGGATGTGCCTTGGTGGGGTGCGCTCATTCTGGCGATCCTGACAGCAATCGTCTCCGTCATTGGAACGATCTACGCCCTGCGTGGTCAGAAACCGTCTGTGGGTGGACCTCCTGGTATTGGAACTCTCTTCACAGATACCATCACCTACCTCCCCCACATCCTGATTCTGTTCGGCGTTCTTGCGGATATTTTCACCATGGCTGGAGTCTACTCGATTCCGAGCTTGGTGGGTATTCTCTCGATTCCCGCACACTACGGACTCCAGTTTGTCTGGACGGGAGCCCAGGCCATGGTTGCCGATATCTACAAGCTGGCTACCACGGCACCTCCGGGTGACCCGAGTCCTCCCAGTGGTCCTCGTCCTGGCAGTGTGTTGTCGACAACGGGAGGAGCGATCACGAACTACTCGGGATGCGAAATCCAGGGCTTCGAGTCTCTCAAGAGTCCCTTTGCTCCTCAGGGACTGGTCGTAACCTCGACGATCTTCTGGTACTACCTGTTGGATCTGCTGATGAATCGTAACATTCTGGATGGTGTGGGCACCATCGTGACCTTTGTGATCTTCATCGCCTTCCAGGTGTTTGAGCTGAAGACATGTGAGGATCTCGCGGGTAGTGTGGCGATCAAGACTCTGATCTCACTGATTGAGGGCGTCATCATCGGTGGCGTTGGATACTCGGTGGTTCAGATGTATGCACCGAATCGTCTTCCGTCCTCTGTTCTTCCCCAAGGTCCCTCTGCCTCGTCCTTAACGACGAATGCGAGTGGAGAACTGGTGGACTCTAGCGGAACGGTGTACATCATGGGTCCTAATGGACAGCCGATTCCGAAGTCCTTTGTCGCTGAGACCTGCTCTGGAGGTAGCAAGGATGGGAAGGATGGGAAGAGTAAGGGAGGCGCTGATGGCGGACTCTTTGGAGCATCTGGAGCGGGTTCTTGCCCGAAGTAGTTTGTTGATTAGGAGTAATGGGCAACAGTATTTCTTTTCAACCAGTATTTCCCCCGATGCCCGTCGTGACTGACGAAGCAGATACGGTGTCCTTGATGAGTATCTACCACCCCTTTCCCATGCGTATGGATACGGCAGGAGACAATCCAGGGGACCCTATTGCTACCAATGTCCAGTATGACGCGTGCTTTCAGATCGGTGAGTTTCCTTCCCCTGCGTATCCTGAGAGTAATCTCCCTGCTAAGGCGGGAAACAGGATTGTGATTCTCGTTCCTCTGAAGGCCGTGGACAACCCAGAGGGAGCCGGAGCAAAGTTCATCAACTCCCTGGGTAGAAAGATTCCCAATATTCTGAATGCACAACCAGACTTCCTTTTAGGATACCCCGAAACACCAGCAGCCACAGGAGCAGATTGGGGTCTGGCATCGATTGTTGAGCTGGATCGTCCCTTCTACACCTGGAAGACAACGTACAATGCTGCCTTGAATCCTCCTGAGACTCGTGTGATTGTCATGTCAGAACCTGTCAAGATCTCCCAGGGTGATCTGACCAACATTCAGAGTCTGCCGATCACTCCTCCTGAGGACGCGATCCATGAGATTGGAGAGGTCTCTTACCACGCGGCTCCTCCTCGGGCAGGATGCAAGAAGCCGGTGTCAAAGCCGTCCAATCTTCCTCCTGTCTACAAGCCGTCTGAATTCACTCCAAAGAAGCCCGCAAGTGATCCCAAGAAGAAGCAGGAAGACACCGCGAAGATCCTGCTCTCGGTTCTTGCAGGAACGGTGGCCACAGTGATTCTCATTATTGGTCTGTACTTCGGCCTGAAGTTCGCCATGGGACCTCTGGGTATTCAGTTTGGTAAGCTGGGTGAGAGTCTGGCTGGAGCTCTGGGTGCAGCTCAGAAGTCCATGTCGAAGATTCCGTTCCCCAAGTCTCCTATGTCAGGACAGCCCAATGTCTTAGGACGGGCAGCTCAGCGGACTCGTCGTGGTTTAGCCAACAGCCTGGGTATCGGAAGCAAGTTCACTCGTCGGTCTCCTCGCTCTCTCAACACACCGACCTCCGCTGCTCAGATCGCTAATAAGCCTCCTGAGGTCCCTCTGATTCCTGAGGGTAACTTCAGTGTGACCAACCCTCTTGATGCAACCAAGCACAAGCAGATTACCGGAGATCTTGGTCCAGGCTTAGGTACACCTACGTCGCCTACGGTGGCTGATATTGTCGACAAGAAGCCCGAGATCCCTCTGATTCCCACGGGTACCTTCAGTATCACCAACCCTGGTTATCCCAATGGACCTCCGGCTAAGACAAGGAGGGAGACGGATACACCCACCGATCCTGCAGAGGCTCGAGCGCTGGCGCGGGCCAAGAAGAATGCCCAGAGCAGGGCCACACAGCGCAATCCTCGGGTCAATGCAATGGACGCTGCGAGGAAGAAGGCCCGGGAACTCAAGGATAAGAGAATGAAGTCGGCCGAGGCTCTTCGCAAGATCACACCTACGTCAACGGGTCTCCTCACAGCCAGCGAGCTGAACCGCAATCGCCCGGGAGCCAGCGACAGTTTCCGTATGAACGAGAACCGTCGTCTGAAGGATCGCCAGGAAGCCAAGCTGAATGATGATGACGAGCCTGCTACGGCACCCGCACGCGCAGAGCGACCTCGGCGCAACGTCGGTATCACACCCAGCCCTCTTCTGGAATCTGAGATGGAGCGCGAGAGGCAGATCGTGAAGCGGGCAGGACGTCGGGGTCGTCGTCGGAAGCCCTTGAAGACAGGTCGTCGAATGTAAAACGGAAGTTTCACACAACACTCTAGACACAACACATCATGGTTCTTGCGACGCTCATCTCCGTTCAGGGGACTCTCTCTGAGGCGTCGATCCCTGCAAAAACTGCCGATGTGCTTGAATGGCTTCGAAAGAAGCTCAAGCAACCGGCACTTCAGTTCCAGGGCAAGTGTGTTCACGAGGAACACTCCTTCGCCTTCTTTGCGGTGCCTTCTGAGGCTGAGGATGAGCAGACCAATCAGCACATGCTCCCTCCTCCCTTTCACGACGACAGCTTCCAGGGCTCGATTGCTGTCCTGAAGTCTGCCAATCCTAATCCTGATGACTACGATCGTCAGGCCACCAAGTACGTCGATCTTAAGACCTCAGAGTACGATGAGTTCTACCAGTCCTGTACCTTCAAGGAGGATGACGACGATGATGAGGCAGAGCCCGAGGCCGAGTATGAGGAGGATGATGGACATGGCGATCCTCAGCAAGAGGAGGCTCAGGATGACGACACGGATCCTGCTACGAGGACCCATGCGACTGTCCACACTCTTCACGCCTCGAACGTCTTCGTTGATCATGCCCTGCGAGATCTGGTCCAGCACAAGTTTCAGAGTGAGGACATTGAGCGGGCCATCCTGGACAAGACGGTGGCTGATGCTCAGAAGTGGTTCATCGACATCGATTGGGAGAACCCTGTCTTCCTCGATCTGTACCGCAGTCGGGCCATCTCGCTCTATCGCTATCGTGACATGGCCAAGACCATGAGCGCGTCTGAGTTCGTGGAGTCTACGGCTGTGGATCAGAATCCGAAGCGGTGGAAGGAGATGATTCAGAAGATCATCGATAAGGAGAAGGCGATGTACTCGAAGAAGTCCACGGCCTCGATCTTCATGTTCTGCTCCAGTTGCAAGAAGAAGACCCGCTGTGACTACTACCAGCTCCAGACCCGTTCGGCTGATGAGCCCATGACCACCTTCGTCACCTGTCTCGAGTGTGACAAGCGCTGGAAATTCTAAGCGTATAGAGTAATGGGTCTCAAGGACATTCTATTACGCCATAACGTCCCGTTGCCGGACGACTTTGATAAGCGCCTTGATATCGTCGTTGCGGGTCTCAAGAACAAGCTCAGCTTCAAGAAGAAGCTCCGTGACTACGCCAAGCAGAACGGAGGGTTCGATCTGAAGACACCCAAGATGCCCGGTATGCCGGCGATGCCAAGCCTGCCCAACCTGCCCAACCTTCAAAAGCCCGAAGAGCCTGAGGATCCCAATAATCCCAAGCCTCCTCCGATCGTTCGTGATCAGGAGGACTACCTGGGCCCTCGTCTTCGTTGGTTTTTGACTGCGGTCACCTCACCGTATGGCCGTACGATTCTACAGGGTGTCTTCATGGTGGTGTTCTTCCTCAGCTATCTGGAGAAGATTCCCATCTTTGGAAGCATTCTCTCATCGGCTCTGGACGTGATCCTTGCAGGTGGCAAGGTCCTGACCAAGACCATTCAGAACGCTCTGCCTACCATGATTGGCCTAGTCCCTCTGCCCTACATGAGCATCGTGGGCTTAGCCGTTGCCTCTATTTTTGGCTTCATTGTCTGGCCTATGGTTGCCATGGTATCCTTCAGTCGCCAGGACTTTGTCTCCTCGATTGAGTCCTTCATTCGCGTGATCCCTCCTCCGATCGGTGACATCATTGCGAACAACTTCCTGGAAGGCAATCGTACTGTCGCTCGTCTGGATGAGAAGCGTATCAAGCTGGGTAACGATATTGCCACGGTGTTTCAACAGATCTCGGCGATTGCAGAGAATGTGTCGACTCAGATGAAGGATGGACTCAATCAACTGGCTGAGAAGACCAAGGAGGCAGCCGGAGCGGGAATGGAGAAGATCCAAGAGCTTCGAGCCTCTGTTCCTGCAACACCGGCTATGCCCACGATGCCAACTCTTCCCCCCGTGCCGGCGATGCCAGCCTTACCTCTAGCTACCGTGGCTGCTGCACCTGTGGTTGCTGAGGCACTTCCGACACCTGCCGTGGAACCCGTGGCTCCTGTGGCTCCTGTGGCTCCTGTGGCTCCTGTGGAACCCGTGGCACCCGTGGCTCCTGTGGCACCTGTGGCACCTGT
>Ga0209499_1000191_pt1 | contig 45539 bp, 46 predicted proteins | sample C_130208_EF_Meta_FD_187306 | JGI IMG/M metagenome (GOLD analysis project Ga0209499, IMG submission 187306) | Freshwater microbial communities from Lake Croche, Canada to study carbon cycling - C_130208_EF_MetaG (SPAdes) (version 2) | ecosystem: Environmental > Aquatic > Freshwater > Lake...
TACTTATATGGAATAAGTGAAGTGCCTTCTTCTTGGCCAAGTGCCGCATTAGAAAGTCAAGTAATCGTCTCTCGGACTTACGCCCTGAGTCGGATCAAGAATGTGCGCAAAGACTGCGACTGTAATGTTTACGCCTCAAAATATGATCAGGTTTACATTGGTTACAGCAAGGAGGCGGAACCAAAGTACGGCGCGTTATGGCGGGCCGCGGTCCAAGCAACGATTGTTGATACTTCTACAGCGCTAGCAATTACTTACAACGGGGCACCAATAAGTGTTTATTTCTTCTCTTCCAGCGCCGGTCAAACTCAGCGCAGTATTGATGTCTGGGGGACTGATATTCCATATTTGACCAGCGTTGCCGACCCATGGAGTTTAGATCCAAAATTAAATCCGAAATATGCAAATTGGGTTCGAGTAATTACCCAGAAACAAATGGCCGAAGTTTTTGGGCTGCCAGATGTTGTCCGCTATTCAATTGGATCGCGTAGCCCAACAGATAGCGTGAAGAGTATTACTGGTTATTCCAGCGTAGGTAAGAAGAAAACCATCTCCGTAAGTGACTTTAAAGTTCCGTTGAAAATCCCATCATCTTGGTTTGACTTGCCAGCGAAAATTTCACTGCCGGATTCTGCAACTGTGGTGGGAAATTAAATTTAGTTTGCGTGCAGGATGGAATTTAAGCCACCCCAGCTACCAGTTTTTGGAAGCGCTTCTAAGCCACCGGTCTGGGAATTGCGTCTAAATAATAAATTATTTGCACCCGATAGTTCGCGCGCTTTAACAAAGGTGCCATCTGGTAGCAAAACCTTTGAGCCAGCTGTTAGATAAACTCCTGATTCGACAACACAATCATTACCTAGTGAAATTCCCAGGCCAGCATTTGCGCCAAGTAGTGAGCGTTCACCGATAGAAATAACTTCTTTGCCCCCACCGCTCAGAGTTCCCATAATCGATGCGCCGCCACCGATATCACTTCCATCACCAACAACAACACCAGCGCTGATGCGTCCTTCGACCATAGATTTTCCAAGCGTCCCAGCATTAAAGTTTACGAATCCTTCATGCATAACAGTTGTTCCGCTTGCCAAATGAGCGCCAAGTCGAACCCGATCCCCATCTGCAATTCGGACGCCTTCCGGTATTACGTAATCAATCATCCTTGGGAATTTATCTACGGCAAAAATTGAAAGGCTGCCATATTTATTTCGCAACTTAGGGGCAATCTCATTAAAAGTTGCCACGGCGCATGGTCCAGCCGAAGTCCAGACCACATTGCTTAAAATCCCAAATATTCCATCTAAATTTAAACCGTGCGGTTTTACTAGTCTGTGTGAGAGTAAGTGAAGACGTAGGTAAGCATCTGGAACATTTGCTGGTGGCAGATCTAAATCAATTTCAATTGAAACCGCACTACGAACAACTTGGCGCAATTCATCGCCAGAAGTGAATTCACTTAAGTCTGGCGCTGGCGCATCTTTAAGCGAGCCTAAGCCCAGGCGATGAAAAAAAGTATCGAGTACATCACCAGATTTGGAAGTTGTGCTTACTCCATGACCATAGGCGCTTCTCATGTGAGTACGCTATCAAAGTTCGAATAGACTTGCCCTATGCGAATTTCGGTTTACTGCTCATCCGCGCCTGATATCGACCAAAAATTTATTGATCTTGCATTCGATGTTGGTGTGGCTATTGCGAAGAGCGGGGCGGACTTAGTTTGGGGTGGTGGGCAAATCTCAATGATGGGCGCCGTTGCTCGTGGTGCTCGTTCTGCTGGTGCAAAAACTTTCGGTGTGATTCCGGAGAAGTTAGTTAATCGTGAGTTTACCGATCCCGAGAGCACTGAAATCTTTCTCGTTTCAGATATGCGAACACGTAAGGCAAAGCTAGAAGAATTGGCTGATGCATTTATCGCACTCCCAGGTGGAATTGGAACGTTAGAAGAGTTCTTTGAAATTTGGGTTGGTAGATATTTAGGATTTCATAAGAAACCAATTGCAGTCTGCGATCCATATGGTGCCTTTCTTCCACTTCAAGGTGCGATCAATCACCTGACTGACATTAAAATGATGAAGGCTGGTCAAAGCCAGTTAGTCGAGTGGTGCTCCGATATTCAAAGCGCAATCCTCGCTTGCACGGCTGCTACTTCACCGAAAGATTAGATAGCGGTAATCTCGCCTTATGACCGCGATCTCAGAGCTGCTGGCTAGTTTGCCGCAAGAGGAGCGGATAATTCTTACGATGCATTACATTCGTGGCTTATCGCCGCAAGAGATTGCAAACGCACTTGGCGTTCCAGAACGGGCGGTAACCTCCGTTATCACGATCGGCAAGTCTCGTCTACTCTCCGCGTTAAAACAGGGGTAGATCACGAGAATTTACGATTTCCATAACTACCTAAAAATGCGAGATACTTCTCCCTAGAAGTTGGTTAAGAGTTTGCTCGGCAAACTAAACGCAAGGGAGCAATAAGCATGGCAGCCATGAAACCCCGCACTGGTGATGGACCCATGGAAGTTACGAAGGAAGCGCGCAGTTTCGTTATGCGAATTCCACTCGAAGGCGGCGGACGCCTAGTTGTTGAATTAAATGTTGAAGAAGCGACCAACTTAGGTAACGCACTTCAGGCAGCAGTATCACTCGTCAAGAAGTAATTTTGATTGGGATAGCGCGGTAACGTGAATTCCTTTCCAGCCATTTCCGGTGTTGATCTTGAAAGCGTTAATTTCCTTACCTGCGATGCCGTGGCAATCCCGGTTCTCCTTGGCGAAAAAGTTGAGCTCGGGAACCCTAAATTAGTAAATTCGCTCGAAAAAACTACGGGTGAAAATATTTCAGAAGCCTTTAAAAGTTGGCCAGATGCAACTGGTAAAGCCGGTGAATTATTTGAATACCCATTGAAGAGAAACAAGGAAAAACTCTCTCGTATTTACTTTGTCGGAGTTGGGCAAGGTAGCGGTGAAGATTTGCGCAAGGCGGCAAGTGCGCTTGCTCGAAAAGTAAAAGCCAGCGGCAACCTAATCATTGATGGATTAAACCCAAAAGCTGATACCGCCGTAGTTCACTGTGTCTCACTTATTCTCTCCAGTTATACCTACACACTTAAATCTGATAAACCCAAGAAGCCAGCAACCTTTCAAATTGTTGGAAAGTTTGCGCAAGAGATAGAGCACGCGAAAATACTTGCAACTGGCGTCTGGCGTGCTCGAGACTTAATCCACACGCCCTCAAATATAAAGAACCCGCTCTGGATGGCAAACCAAGCAAAATCACTAGTAACTAAAGTTAAGTCACCAGCCTTATCCATAAAAATTAAGAGTGGAAAAGAACTTGCAGAATTTGGTGGGCTACGTGCTGTTGGAAATTCTGCACCTAAGCCCGGACCCCGTTTGATCGAATTGAGTTATGCCCCTAAGGGTTCAAGCCGCTGGCCACATGTCGTGCTTGTTGGCAAGGGCATTACTTTTGATACTGGTGGCATCTCTTTGAAACGACCTTATGAAAATATGGTTGCGATGAAGACTGATATGTCTGGTGCTGCCGCAGTTCTCGCAACAATTCTTGCAATCGCAGATATGGGAAGTAAGGCGCCCAAGGTTCGCATCACGGGATTAATGATGTGCGCTGAAAATTTATTATCGGGAACGGCGCAACGCCCATCAGATGTCATCCGGCATTACGGTGGCACAACAGTTGAGGTGCTAGATACTGATGCCGAAGGTCGATTAGTCCTTGCTGATGGCTTGGCTTATGCAGATGCCGAATTAGCGCCAGATTATCTAATCGATATTGCCACACTCACTGGTTCAGCAACACTTGGACTTGGTCGCCAATATGCGGCTATGTATACCCGCAACAATAAATTAGCGAAGACTCTTGGTGAAATTGGGGAACGAATTGGTGAGCGGGTTTGGCAGATGCCACTTATTGATGATTACAAAGTAGCACTCGTAAGTGATATCGCAGATTTTAATCACCTAGCTGAAAATCCAAATCAACCTGACTTCTCTGCTGGCTCAGTAACGGCGGCGTTATTTCTCGAGCATTTTGCCGGAGCGCGTAATTGGGTACACCTAGATATCGCAGGACCAGCACGTTCGGAGAGTGATTCTGGTGAAAATCCAAAAGGTGGGACCGGTTTTGGTGTCCGCGTCCTGACGGAATGGTTAACTTCACTGTGAATAACGGGAGCGCGATGAATCCAAACGAACGTGGCGATATGTCGGCCTTTGCTGAAGGTTTCCCGCACGAAGATTTCTTTATGCAACAGGCAAGAAAGAATGGAAGTGAAGTTGGCGCGAGTGATCCAACTGTTGGAAGTGGTGGTGTAATCGCTTTTATCGCTGGTCTTATTTCAGCAAAATCGATTGTTGAAATTGGAACCGGGTCAGGCGTTAGCGGCCTGTGGGCATTTCGTAGCGCACCCGCAGACTCGACCTTAACTTCAATCGATTCTGAACGCGAGCATTCCGCAAGTGCTCGAAACATTTTTGAGGAGGCTGGAATCTCAGCACAAAGGTTTCGTCTCATCACAGGTAACGTGATTGATGTTGTGGGCAAGTTAGCAGATGCGAACTATGACCTGATGATCGTGCGATCCCCAAAAGATATGGTTGATGTAGTTCAGGAAAGCTTCAGACTTCTCAAAGCTAATGGTGTTTTGCTTATTGATAATGCGTTAGCCGGTGGCAAGGTGGCCGACCCAACGCAACGAGATTTCGACACAATTGCCCGACGGGATTCGATAAAGGCGATCAAGGAAGATAGCCGGTGGCGATCTAGCCTAATTCCAATTGGCGGCGGAATGTTGCTTGCCAGTAAAATCTAGTTATTAAATTTACTATTTATTAAATTGAATTGGGGGGAGCTAAATTGGATTCGAATTCGCCAGGCCAACCGCCTTCAAATACCCCGTGGTGGATTTCGGATTATCCGGTGGTTACAGAATCCGAGAACGCCGCAAAATATGGCACTCGCCGCATTTCATTTAATTTAGCGATAGCGATGGCCATAATCGCTGGTGTCATTGGCAGCATTATCGGTCACTCATCAATTAGCCTAAATTCTAAAACAAATTTAGTTTCCACAACGAGTGTCGTAGAACGCGCCCCGAATTCTATTGCTGGAATTGCAGCGCGCGTTTCACCATCTGTTGTCTCCATAAGCGTAAAAACTGCACAGGGTGGAGATACTGGCTCTGGGTTCTTTATCCAAAACAATGGATACATTCTCACAAACAATCACGTAGTAGCTAGCGTCGCTGATTCTGGCGCTTCGATTCAAGTTATTTTGAATAATGGGAAAAGTTATGATGCAAAGCTTGTCGGCCGCGATGCCGCCTATGACCTAGCAGTTATCAAGATTGATGTCACAGATGCGCCAGCCCTACAACTCGGAAACAGTGATGATGTGCAAGTTGGCGATGGCGTAATTGCAATTGGCTCACCACTTGGACTAGCAGGTACCGTAACTTCTGGAATCATCAGCGCGAAGAACCGCGCAGTGACCTCAGGCGGCGGAACTGGTGAGAGCTCATTTATTAATGCTCTCCAAACTGATGCCGCAATTAATCCAGGTAATTCTGGTGGGCCACTTGTTAATTTAGCGGGCGCAGTCATCGGTGTTAATTCTGCGATCGCATCACTCGGCTCATCATTTGGCGGTCAGTCAGGTTCGATTGGTTTAGGTTTTGCGATCCCAATAAATCAAGCACAGAAGACGGCAAATCAATTAATCAAAACTGGTACTTCAACTTATCCAATTATGGGGCTCTCCCTCGATGCGAGTTATCGAGGTGTCGGTGCACTAGTCGCAAATCAAGCCGGTGGTGTTTTAGCTGGTGGCCCAGCCGAGCGTGCCGGCATAAAGCCTGGCGATGTGATCACCTCTATTGATGGCCAAGTTATTAACTCATCTGATGAAGCAATTGTTGCCGTTCGTTCGCATAACGTTGGTGATCGAATAAAAGTTGGCTTTACTCGAGGAACCACATCACACGAGATATCACTCGTTCTTATCGCGGCAAAGCGCTAAGGACGCTAAGGTAACCAAATGTTTGGTATCGGTGGCGGCGAATTCATCACGTTAGCTCTGCTTGCCCTGATTCTCATCGGTCCAGATAAGTTGCCACAATTCTCTAGAGATGCTGCAAAGTTTCTAAATAGAGTTCGTACCATGGCAAATTCTGCAACCGCGGAATTACGTGAAAATCTCGGACCGGGATATGAAGATCTCCAAGTAACTGACCTTCATCCCAAAACCTTTATCAAGAAGCATTTAAGTGAAGCGCTTGCCGAACCAGTAGCAGAAATTAGTGAAATTAGTAAGAATGCGAAGATTGATCCGGATCTACTATGACCAGCAAAATAATTGAAGAGATAAATACCGCACTAGCGACTGTTTCAGATCCAGAACTTCACCGGCCACTTCCAGAACTTGGGATGGTTAAGTCGGTTGAATTCAAATCTGGTGTGGCACACATCGAAATCTTGCTGACAATCTCTGGTTGCCCAATGCGCGATCGCCTACAAAGTGATATTTCTGCCGCACTCACAAAAGTTCCAGAAGTTGAATCAGTCCAACTAGTTTTTGGTGTTATGAATGAGGAACAACGAAACGCCGTGAAGAAACTCCTGCATGGCGGGGTAGAAAAAGTTATCTCATTCGCACAACCAAATTCACTTACCCGAGTAATTGGGATTGCTTCTGGTAAAGGTGGCGTCGGCAAATCTTCAGTTACCGTAAACCTGGCAGTAGCGGCCGCCCAGCGTGGCCTTCGAGTTGGAATTTTGGATGCTGACGTCTACGGACACTCAGTTCCACGCTTGATGGGAATTTTAGGACAGCGTCCTACTGCGATCGATCAAACCTTTATTCCAGTTGAAGCATTTGGCGTGAAAGTTGTATCGATGGAAATGTTCAAACCAGAGCGCTCTGATGCAGTCGCATATCGGGGGCCAATGCTTCATAAAGTTTTAGCGCAACTTCTTAGTGATGCTTATTGGGGCGACCTAGATTTACTCTTATTGGATCTACCACCGGGAACTGGCGACGTTGCAATCTCACTCGGTCAGTTAATCCCGGCCTCTGAAATAATTGTGGTTACTACGCCACAAGTAGCGGCGGCTGAAGTTGCCGAGCGTGCTGGACGAATTGCGCATCAACTCAAGCAACACATAGTTGGCGTTATTGAAAATATGTCCAATACAAATTGTCCTAAATGTGGTGAATCCATCGAAATTTTTGGAACTGGTGGTGGCGCAGAAACCTCAAAGAGATTATCTAGCTTGGTTGGTGCCGAAGTTCCATTGTTAGGGGCAGTGCCATTTGATACTTCATTGCGCGAGGGCGGGGATGCTGGTACGCCGATCGTAATTGGAGATCCAACAAGCCCAGCGAGTGAAGCTTTTGCTGGATTGATTGAAAAATTAATGATTCGCTCAAAGTCATTGGTGGGCGTAAGGCTTGGACTCGCCTAAGATTTAACCATGAAAACGCCACCAGTAACTGGAATTAATACGGTGGCCAAGCGAATCACCAGAAGAGCTGATTCAGTCTTAGAACGTAAAAATATTCGCGACTCACTTGTATCTGTTGCTGGTTTGATTGGGCGACCAATCCGTGATGAAACTGGACGCGACATCGGCAAGTTGGTTGACATTGTTGTTCGACATGGTGAAACCACTTATCCGCCAGTCTCGGGCTTAATTGTTAAAGTTGGAAATAGCACCTCATTTATTGATGGTGCAAGCATCTCGAAATTAACGCATGATGAGATTAGGCTCTCTTCGATCAAAGTAAATTTAGAGCAGTACAAACGGCGTCCAGGTGAGTCCCTTTTAGATGCTGATGTACTTGACCACCAGATTGTTGATGTAAATGGTTTGCGCGTTGTTCGTTCCTCAGATTTGTATTTGGCACCACTTGATCGCGAGATCCGAGTTGTCGGTGTGGACATTTCATTTCGCTCATTTGTTCGGCGAATTTTTCCAGGTTCGATAAGTCGCCGGCCAACTCCAGAACACGTTGTTGACTGGGCCGCAGTCGCTTCCCTCGCAGATGGAACTGGCGTTGTTCGCTCTTCCGAGTCGCGCGCTGCGCTAAGCCAACTTCGACCTGCTGACCTCGCAGATTTAATCGAAGATCTAGCAGGTCGCGAACAAGGTGCTTTGATTGAACTTTTGGATCCAGATCTAGCTGCTGATGCACTTGAAGAGATGCAAGACGATGAATTGCAGGGCTTACTCCGTGGTCTTTCATCAGAGCGGGCCGCCGAGCTGATAACTCGTATGGAGCCGGACGAGTCTGCGGAAGTACTACGTGATTTGGATGTGGACCACCGGGAAAGCATCTTTGCTGAAATGGATTCCAAAATTGCATCCCAACTTCGCAAGCTGGTCTCATTTGATGAAACTCTTGCTGGTGGAATTATGACAACTCACATCTTAATTACCCGCGAAACTGACACAGTTGGTGATGCGCTCAAGTTACTAGTTGAAAATAGAGAGCGCGATATTTCTGATGGAGTAGTAGTTGTTGATGCTAAGGGCAAATTATTAGACCATATTCAAATTATTGAATTAGTCGCAGCAAAATCTAGCGCCGAACTCGCCACGCTTATTGGTCCGCCATTTCCAACCGCAATTAACGGCAATACCCGCCTAAAAGAAGTGGTTGAAGAGTTCGCAAACAACCGCGGTTCATCGATTATCGTGGTTGATGAAAAGAACAAACCAATTGGCCGCATTTTGGCCGATGACTTGGTTGATGCTTTGACGACAGATGAAGAGAACCATGGTTTTGCCCAAGGAAGCGGTGCCTTCTGATGAGTGAAGTTAAGGCAACCACAAAGAAGGCGCCCATTTCGCCAAAGAAGATTCGCATAGCGGCGCTTCTTGCTGTGATGGGCCCGGGTGTAATTGCCGGACTATCAGATGATGATCCTGCAGGTATCACGACATATTCGGTTCTCGGTGCAAAATATGGTTACCAAATGCTCTGGGTTTTGGTTGCATCAACCATTGCCCTCATTGTCTTCCAAGATTTAGGTGCTCGCATTGGTGTTGTAACTCGCCAAGGAATGATTGGTTTAGTCCGCCAAAAATATGGCGCTCGCGCCGGTACCTTAAGTGCGAGTGCACTTATCATTGCAAACATTGGAACAATGACAGCGGAGTTTGCAGGCATCGCAGCTGCTGGCCAATTATTTGGCTGGAGCAGATATTTATCGGTACCACTTGCCGCACTACTTGTCTCCTTCCTAGTGCTTCGTGGCTCTTTTGCGCGCGTTGAAAAAGTTTTCTTTATTGTCTCGGGCGTCTTTCTCGCTTACATAATCGCAGGCTTTCTTGCGCACCCAGATTGGGGACAGGCGCTTAAAGGCGTAGTAACTCCAACGATGCCATTCACGCACGACGCTATCTACATTGCTACTGCAACACTTGGTACAACTCTTGCTCCTTGGGGCTTAGCTTTCATTCAATCTTATGCAGTTGATAAACGTCTGACCCGTGATGATCTCAAGTTATTACGAGTAGATGTTTGGACTGGCTCACTCCTAACCGGAATTATTGGGTTCTTTGTAATCGTTACCTGCGCGGCTACCTTAAATAAGCAAGGCATCACAATTAATGATGCCTCTGATGCCGCGGCCGCACTTAAGCCACTTGCCGGCACTCTCGCCAAAGATCTCTTCGCCTTTGGGCTTATCGGTGCCGCGCTCCTTGCAGCCTCAATTCTTCCGCTATCAACGGCTTACTCTGTTAGTGATCTAACGGGTCGCCCAGCTGCGTTAGATGATTCACCTTCTGAAGCACCGCTCTTTTATGCAACATTTGGCGCGATCACCGCACTTAGTGCAGCTTTAATTCTGATCCCTGGCGCACCTCTGATAACGATCCTTGTGGCCTCACAAATAATTAATGCCGTACTTCTGCTTCCATTGCTTATTTACATGTATGGAATTGCCCAGGATAATCGCTTGATGGGCGAGTTCGTTGCCACAAAGAATATGAAAATAGTTTATGCAACAATCATAAGCATCGTTGCTTTTGCAATCGGTTGCATGCTCTGGTTCACCGTTATTAAATGACACAGGATCACACCGCTCTGCCAGCAGGCAGAGATATTGCATTTATGTCTTTGGGTGTCCTGGGCATCGGTACTTCAGGTCCAGTAATTGCAAATAGCTTGATGCCAGTTCCTACTTTGATTTTTTGGCGCAACCTCGGCGGTGCAATAATCATGTCACCGTTCGCAATCGCAAAACGAGAATGGCAGACCGTTGAACAACGGGCTGCGATAAAACTATCAATTTTCTCTGGCTTCCTATTAGCGCTGCACTTCATGGGATTCTTTATCGCCATGCGATTTACTAGCGTTGCTGCGGGTACGGCGTTAACTGCGGTGCAACCAATATTTACCGCGATTTACCTGCGCTTTAAAGGTGGAGCAATTCCAAAGCGTGCGTGGGGTGGAATGAGCGTTGCTTTCCTATCTGTACTTCTAATTACTGGAATTGATATCCAAATTAGTTTTCATAGCTTCCTTGGCGATCTGGCAGCGCTCGTTGGCGCGGCGCTAGCTGCGGCCTACATGTTGATTGGTTCTAAGGCACAAGTGAAACTATCGACGTCGACCTACACAACTTTCTGTTATGGCATGTGCGCTCTGACTGCGCTACCGATTGCTTTAATTGCCAAGTTGCCAGTTCTGCATTTCCCGGCTCGCCAATGGGTCCTCGTAATTGCGCTAATACTTGGTGCCCAAATATTGGGCCACACAATGTTTAATCTTTCACTAAAACGAGTCTCTCCCGCAGTTGTTTCACTGATTGTTTTCTTCGAAGTTCCCGTAAGTGCGATCTTGGCGTTCTTCTGGTTGGGGCAGAAGCCACCCGCTGGAATCATTCCAGGAATTGTGGGACTGTTAATTGGTTGTGGCATCTTCGTATTTCGCGCTAAAAGTGCTGAGGTTGCTTAGACCGATGCTTGATTTACACACGCACTCAAATGCTAGCGATGGAACTGATACGCCAGCTGAGCTTATAAATAAAGCGCACGCAACTGGTTTGGCGGGCGTTGCTCTCACCGACCACGACACCATTCAAGGTTGGGCCGAAGCCGTCGATCATCTGCGGCCCGGGATGTCGCTAATTTTGGGTTCAGAAATTTCTTGTCAAACAACTGATGGCATTAGCGTTCATATGCTTGGCCTACTTTTTGATCCGCTAAATCAACCACTTCAAGAAACGCTTGCGCAAACCCGAGAGAATCGCATCGGGCGAATGGAACGAATAATTGCTCGGCTAAATGAAGCGGGCTATGAAATAACTATGAGCGATGTTCTTGCCCAGTTATCAGATGATGGAACTCTCGGCCGACCACATCTAGCAGACGCCCTGATCGCGAAGAATTTTGTTGCAAGTAGGGAAGAGGCTTTTGAAAAGCTGCTCCATAATGAATCTAAATTTTATATTCCACACTTTTCACCAACCCCAGAAGAGATAATCAAACTAATCAAGGGAGCTGGTGGCGTTGCAATTATTGCCCACCCATTCGCTTCACTTCGCGGTCGAATTATCTCAACCGAAAGTTTTGCGGCTATGGCTGATGCTGGGCTAGATGGCGTTGAAGTTTCTCACCGTGACCATACAATCGAGCAACGCGCACTTCTTGCAGATGTGGCAAAAGAGTACGACATCGTTCAAACTGGCTCGAGTGATTACCATGGCAACGGTAAACTAAATGAACTAGGGGAGTTCACGACTAGCCGCGAAGATTTTGAAAGACTTGAATCACGAGCCGATAAACGAAGGGTGATTAGGGCATGACAAACGCACTAACAATTTCGGCACTGACCTTTGGAATCCAGGCCTTCGTTACGCTATTTGTAATTCTTGATCCACCAGGGGCGGTTCCAGTTTTTCTCGCACTGATTACTGACACCCCGCCAAAGAAGCGAATTAAATTAGCTTGGCAAGGTGCTGCGGTATCGCTAGCCGTGATTGTGAGTTTTGCAATCTTTGGCAAATTGATTCTTGATTACCTAAACATTTCCATAAGCGCCCTGCAAGGTGCTGGTGGGCTTTTGTTACTTTTGATCTCACTCGAATTATTGACTGGAAGAGATAGTTCAACCGAATCTAATAAAAAAGATGTAAACGTTGCTCTTGTGCCCCTTGGTACTCCATTGTTGGCTGGGCCGGGCGCAATTGTTACGACGATTATTTACGTACAGCACGCCCACACCACAAATATGAAACTAGCGCTGGCCGCAGCAATCATCGCAGTTCACCTTGTTATCGGGTTGACTTTAATGTTCTCGACAAAGATCCTGGGAATAATTAAGGATTCTGGCGTAACTTTGTTAGCGCGTATTGCGGGACTACTTCTTGCTGCTATCGCAGTTGAGATGGTGGTTCAATCAATTAAAGGTTTCTTTAACCTCTAAATTTAGGCAGTTGCAAAGCCAACCCGGCGATCCGCACTCTCGCCGACCTCCACAAAAGCAATCTTGCTATTCGCAATCACGGTTTGTCGGCCACGAATATCAGTCAAGATCAACGCCTTGCCAGAATCCAGCGCAGCAGTAATCTCTTCGATAACTTTACTTGCCGGAAGATCACTTTCGATATTTAGCTCTTGGTTGGAATCGCTAATTCCGATTCTTATTTCGGTGTGGTTGCCAGATGAACTTTTTTTAGTTGCCATGGCGCTACTTTAATGCCAAATTGCAATCCGCGCCTGCTAACTGCCAGTGGGCGAACTCAGGTGGATTTAGGGAAGCCAGAGATTCCGCGCCAGATTAGATTAGAAACTAATTCAACTGCGGTCTCTCGATCTAATTTTCCATCGCGCTCCAGCCAGTGCCGGGCCGAAGTTTGGGCAGTTCCAATTAGCCCCACCGCCAGCATCATTGATGCTTCCTTGCTCAGGCCGGTATCTAATGAAATCACCGCACTTAGCGCCGCAGCAGAGTCATAGGTCATGCGACTCAGGCGCTCTCTCACTTGAGGTTCAACGCTCATGTCACTTTCAAATAGCAGTCTAAATGCTTCACCTTCTCGGTTAATGAATCCAAAATACGCATCGACAGTTGCCCGAACTCTTGCCGCATTATCCGAAGTGGAAGAGATCGCCTTTTGAATATCAAAAATAAGTGAATCAATGTGAAGGTCTAGCACAGCTAAGTAAAGATCTAGTTTTGATGGAAAGTGTTGATATAAAACTGGCTTACTTACATTAGCGCGATCTGCGATCTCATCCATGGCGGCGGAGTGATATCCAGCGGATGTAAATACCTCGAGTGCGGCCGTTAATAATTGGGCGCGTCGCTCATCCCGAGGGAGTCGACCTTTGTTGGCCGATCCAGTTGCGCTCGTATCGGTACTCATTAGCGATATCGTACGGTGATTTTTACCCAAATAGCGAGTTCTTGCGAGAACTTCGCAAAAACTTTTTCGCAGAGCACTTCGATTTTGATTTGTGTGGAATATCCGCGAAAATTCTCTTGTTAAGGTTATGAGCAAAGCAATCAAACGCGATAAAACTAGAGATGAGAATTGATGCCACCAGCGATTACGCCACTTGTAGAACCGGGGCCAGGGCTAACCGTTGATGAAGTGCGTCGCTATAGCCGTCATTTGATAATTCCCGATGTTGGAATGGTTGGTCAACGTCGGCTCATGAATGCAAAAGTTCTTTGCGTTGGTGCTGGTGGGTTAGGTTCACCGGCTTTAATGTACTTAGCTGCAGCCGGTGTTGGAACGCTAGGTATTGTGGAGTTTGATACCGTCGATGAATCAAATTTGCAACGCCAAATTATTCACGGCCAATCTGATATCGGAAAGAGCAAGGCTGAGAGCGCGAAGGCATCAATTGCCGAAATAAATCCTTACGTAAAAGTTAATATTCATAATGTCCGACTCGATGTTGATAACGTTATGGAAATATTTGCGCAATATGATTTAATCGTCGACGGCACAGATAACTTTGCAACTAGATATTTAGTTAATGATGCAGCGGTCTTATTGAAAAAACCATATGTTTGGGGATCGATCTATCGCTTTGATGGTCAGGCTAGCGTCTTCTGGGCCGAGCACGGTCCTTGCTACCGTTGCCTGTATCCAGAACCACCACCGCCAGGCATGGTTCCAAGTTGTGCCGAAGGCGGTGTACTAGGAGTTCTCTGTGCTTCAATTGGTTCAATTCAAACCACCGAAGCGATAAAACTTTTGATGGGCATTGGCGAACCACTAATTGGTCAGCTTATTGTTTATGACGCACTTGAAATGAGTTATCGAAAAGTCAAGGTGCGCAAAGACCCAAACTGTCCGATCTGCAGTGAGACGCCAACTCAGACCGAGCTACTTGCCGATTATGAATCGTTCTGCGGAATGCTTTCACAAGATGCCAGTGATGCGGTTTCTGGTTCAACCATCTCGGTCACCGAACTCAAGAGCAAGATGGATGCCGGAGATAACTTTGTTTTGATTGATGTCCGCGAACCAGGTGAATTCGAGATTGTTCGCATTCCAGGCTCGATTCTTATTCCTAAGCAAGAGTTTATAAATGGCTCAGCCTTGGAAAAAATGCCACAAGATGTGCCGATAATTTTGCACTGCAAATCTGGTGTTCGTTCCGCTGAGTGCCTCGCCGTTCTAAAGCAGGCAGGCTTTTCAGATGCCACACATGTTTCAGGTGGCGTACTAGCATGGGCAAAGCAGATCGATACTTCACTTCCAACTTACTAATCAGGAGAGCCAATAGCAGCCATGAACGAAAAACGAATGTTGCTTGTCCATGCCCATCCTGATGATGAAACTATCAACAATGGTGCAACCATGGCGATGTACGCCAAGAATGGCGCAAGAGTCACACTTGTAACTTGTACTCGTGGTGAAGAGGGCGAAGTTCTTGTTCCTGCGCTAGCGCACCTAGCAAGTTCACAGAGTGATGGCCTTGGTGAACATCGTGAAATCGAATTAGCGAATGCGATGGCCGCACTTGGCGTTAGCGATCATCGATTTTTAGGCGCACCGGATAAGAAGTGGCGCGATAGCGGCATGATGGGAACCGAGCCAAATAATCGATCCGATGTATTTTGGCAGGCCGATCTTGATGAAGCTGCTGGTTATCTTGTAAAGATCATTCGTGAAGTTAAACCACAAGTTCTAGTTACCTATGATGAAATGGGTGGTTACGGTCATCCCGACCATATCCAAGCCCACCGAGTTGCTATGCGTGGCGCCGAACTTGCAGCAGATTCAAACTTTGGTACCGGGGATGCCTGGGAGATATCAAAAATTTATTGGAACACCATGCCAAAATCAGTAATCGAAGAAGGTATGGCAAAGATGAAAGAGATTGGCTCTAGTTTCTTTGGTGCGGAAAGTATTGATGATCTACCGTTTGCAAAGCCGGATGAATTAGTGACAACTCTGATTGATGGCACCGCTTTTATTGATGCAAAGATGGCGGCGATGGCCGCTCACCCCACCCAGATTGAATTAGATGGCCCATTCTTTGCCTTATCAAATAGCTTAGGCAATCAAGTTTGGGGCCATGAGTATTACACCTTGGTAAAGGGCGAAATAGCTGGTGCGCTCGATCCCAAAGGTCGCGAAACTGACCTCTTCGCGTAAGCATGGCTAATTTTTTATGGGCGGTTCTATCTGGTGCAACTCTGGCATTCATCGGGACGATGCTTCACAATGCAATCTCTCCGATAGGTCTGTTGCTGGCACTTGCAGTAACTGCAATTGGAATTTGGTATGTCGGTCAAATATTTAATTTCAGAAAGTTTAAGTTTGTTGCCGCTCTTAGTTGGCTGAGCGTGGTCTTAATCGCGGGAAGCAATGGAAGTGGTAACGAAGTTCTTATTATTTCTAATACAAATGGCAATTTTTTTCTCTTAGGTGGGACAGTTCTTGTAACTGTAATTTCCCTACGTAAGGTCTAACACCACTCCCAAGTTTGACCTGAAGGTGTGTCTTTGACTTCGACACCGAGTTCTCGAATTTTTGTCCGCAGCACATCACTCAAACCAAAGTCTTTAGCCGCGCGTGCCGCTGCCCGGGATTGAATTAAGTCAGCTAACTCTAACGTTAATTCACGTTGGGCTATCGGCGCCCGCGCTAGCGCTAATCCCAAAATCTCATCGATCTTGATAAAAATTGCCGCCTTAGTCTTTGATGAAAGGCTGGGATCTTTCTCGACTTTCCGCAATTTCTGGAGGGCACGTGGTGTATCTAGATCTTCTTGAATGTCTTTAACCATTAAACCGACTTCATCTGCAACCTTTTCGAGATCGAGTACCTCATCTGCAGAATCTGCAGAAACGGTATTTACTTTTAGGCGCCATCTTTGCAGAGTGGTTGAAGCAGCCGCTAGCGCATCCCAAGTGAGATCCATCTGGCTGCGGTATCGGTTCTCTAAGAAACAAAGGCGGGCTGCGAGTGGATCCAAACCTCGTTGCCCCACATCTTTTAGCAATAGAACATTCCCAGCACTTTTGGACATTTTGCGACCTTCAAAAAGCAAATGCTCACCGTGAACCCATTGGTCTACAACTTCATCATGAGCAGCCGCATTTGATTGGGCCCGTTCATTTTCATGATGTGGGAAGCGAAGATCGATGCCACCAAGGTGAAGATCAACGTGTCCATTTAAAAAATGAAGCGACATCGCCGAACATTCAATGTGCCAACCCGGGAACCCTAGGCCCCAAGGTGATGGCCAAACCATTTCGGTACGAGCACCAGCAGCTTTCCAGAGCGCCCAGTCGGCATGAAAACGCTTTGCGCCATCATCAAGATGCTCATGTCGATGTCCTGGCTTTAGCGCATCTAATCGATTACCAGAGATTGCACCGTAACTTGGAAAACTCTGCGCGGCAAAGTAAACCGTGCCATCTTGCGCCAGGTAGGCGTGGTCATCCTTAATTAGTTGGGTAATTATTTCAAGCATCAGGGGAATAGTTTCACTTGCTCGTGGATAACTATCGGCTGGGTGAATATTTAACTGGGCGAGATCTTCGTGAAACTTACCTTCGTATTCCCGGGCAATTTCAAAGGGATCTTTAGCCTCAGCCCTTGACTGCGCCAAGACTTTATCTTCACCAGTTTCAGCACCTTCAAAATCTTCACCCATATGTCCAACATCAGTAATGTTTTGAACTAATTTAGTTTTCGTGCCGGTGAAATTTAGGGTCCGAGTAATCAAATCACCAAGTAAAAATGTGCGTAGGTTCCCGACGTGCGCATCTCGATAAACCGTTGGGCCACAACAATAAATTCGAACCTCACTACCATTGCTGGCAGCAACTTCTTTCAAAGCGCGATCTTTAGTATCAAATAAGAGCAAGCCAGTCTTCATTTTGGCGGTACAACTTTCCATAGCGCGATGGTGGCCGGATCAAAGGTTGCGAGGGTGCCATCCTTCTTGCGTACCGTAGTTAAAGTTTCCAAGGTCCCGAGTACATCACGAAAGCCACCCTCTGGGTCGTGAAGGCGTATGGATACCCGCGATCCGATATTTCCCTCAGACGGAATATTGCTGGCGGAGGGAGTGGCGGTGACCATAGTTCCAGACCTCCATTACCGACGCATTGCTTGCGATCTAGGGTTATTCTTATGCCCTGAAGTTACCATTTCGAAAGGAACACCGCGTGACCTACATAATTGCCGAACCTTGTGTTGATGTGAAAGACAAGTCTTGCATCGAAGAATGTCCAGTTGATTGCATTTATGAAGGTAACCGAATGCTCTACATCCAACCTGATGAGTGCGTTGACTGTGGTGCGTGTGAACCAGTCTGTCCGGTTGAAGCGATCTACTACGAAGATGACATCCCATCTCAGTGGAAGCAATTCGGCGCAGCAAATAGTGAATTCTTTGTTGAAATTGGTTCACCTGGCGGCGCCAGCAAAGTTGGACCAACGGGAAGTGATCACGCAAGCGTGAAAGATCTCCCTGCTAAATCAGAGTAGTCCGAACTGAAACTTCCAGATTTCCCTTGGGATGCGCTCGCACCGTATGGCGTGCGCGCCCGGGAACATAAATCTGGAATTATTGATTTATCGCAAGGCACACCGGTAGATCCAGTTCCAGAATTTATTCAAGCTGCGCTAACTAAAGCAGCAAATTCACCAGGCTATCCACTCACGATTGGAACACCAGAGTTGCGCGCCGCGATGCGTGACTGGGCAATTAAACAACTTTGCGTCGCTGGCGAGTTTGATGTTCTTCCAACAATCGGTTCAAAGGAATTGGTTGCTTGGCTTCCCACGATATTGCGGCCAAAGACCGTTCTCTATCCAAAGGTGGCATATCCAACATATTTAGTTGGTTCGATGATTCACGATTCCGATTCGGTAGAAGTAGATATTGCTGCCAACCAATGGCCACAAGCTGAGCTTGCCTGGATTAATTCGCCTTCTAATCCAACTGGTCGAATCCATTCTGAAAGTGAACTTGCCGATGTAATTTCATATTCTAGAAGGACGGGCGCCGTAATCGCGAGTGATGAGTGTTATATAAACTTTCCAGCCGGCGATGTAAAACCAATTTCAATTCTCAAAGTAGCGCAGGGCGATAATAAGAATTTGTTGGCGGTTCATTCACTCTCCAAGCGTTCGAACTTAGCGGGCTATCGTGCAGGAATGATTATTGGTGATCCGGAATTAATTGGGCGAATTAGAGAAGTGCGTAAGCATGCTGGAATGATGCTCCCACTTCCCGTTCAAAGCGCAATGTGCGCCGCACTTGGTGATGAGACCCATGTTTTCGAGCAAGCCGAGCGTTACCGTAACCGCAGAAATATTTTGCGCCCGGCACTTGAAACTGCTGGTTTTAAAGTCGATGAGACAAACGCTGGCCTTTATATTTGGTGCACTCGCAATGAAGAGGATTGGGTTTCAGTTGGTTGGCTGGCTGAACTAGGAATTTTGGCAACACCGGGTCACTTCTACGGTAGCGCTGGTGGGAAACATATTCGAGTTGCACTTACTGCAACCGATACCCAAATATCTGATGCAGCCGCTCGTATTAAGTCAGCGCTCTAATTGTGGCAACTGATTTAGCAGCAGCCTTCTCTCAGGCTGCATCGCTAGTAAACAACCCGGCGAATTTAGTTAGAGTGGTTTTATCTGGTCGTAGGCGCAATATGCAGGTTGCCGCGGTTCGAATTGATATTCGGCCCGTACTAATCAAGGAAACGCTGCTTCTGCAGGTTGCTTCCAATGATGGGCGTCAGACAACTACGAAGAATTTGACCATAGCTGAGTTAAATATCTTGGAGCTATTAGAGAGTGGCTATGCAAATATCTTGGTTGAACACACAACCGGATCACTTTCAATTCGAATAACCAAAAAAGGGGAGGCTCTTATTCATGAAGATAAAACCCCGCGAGATCAGAACCTGGAACACGATCGCGCTAAAGAGCGGTTACTCGACCCATCAGATCCTTATCTAATTGAAGTCGGAATATCGGATCCAAAAGGTGTAGTTAAACCAACTCGTGCCGATAAGTATCGCCAAGTTGAAGAGTTTTTGCGCTTGCTAGTCCCAACTTTAAATAGTGCGATTTCCGCCGGGCACATCGCACAACCAACCGCACAAGCACCGCTGACTATTGCTGATCTTGGTTGTGGAAATGCCTATTTAACTTTCGCTACTCACCAATACTTGACGTCAATCGGGATTCCAGTATCAGTTGTCGGCATTGACATCAGACCAGAATCTTTAGAGCGGAACTCTGAGATTGCTGCAAAACTTGGGATCTCAAAATCAATTACATTTCGTGCTGAGGCCATTGATCAAACCTCGGTCACTCCAGCCGAAGTAGTGATCGCCCTTCATGCCTGTGACACTGCTACAGATGATGCAATTGCTTGGGGTGTAAACAATGGCGCCAAGTTGATGTTGATTGCGCCTTGTTGTCAGCACGATCTGCAGACTCAGATGAATACTTCGCCAGAACCATGGTCGCTTCTAACAAAGCACGGATTAGTTAAGGAACGGCTTGGAGATTTATTAACTGATGCGCTACGTGCCCAAATCCTTAAAATGGCTGGTTATCGCTCCGAGATTATTGAATTTATTGGGGGCGAACACACACCACGAAACATTATGATCCGCGCAGTAAAAACCGGCGCCAAGCCCGATGTAAACGATGTGAAACAATACGAAGAGTTAATTAAAAGCTGGTCACTGAAGCCAGCGTTAGCAGATCGGATAACTATTCAATGAGCGATTTACATTTTCTAAGTCAATTGACTGGTTGTTTAGCAAGCCCAGTAGATGAGAATCCTTCGGTTGCGATGGTTGAAGCGGCATACAAGCATCACGGTTTGAACTTTCGCTACATAAACATTGAGGTCGGGCCAGACAAACTTGGTGAAGTAGTTGCTGGTGCACGTGCGATGGGGTGGGTGGGATTTAATTGCTCACTTCCTAATAAGGTTGCGGTGATTCAATACTTAGATGGCCTGGGCGAATCCGCTGCTCTGATTGGCGCCGTTAACTGCGCAGTTATGCGAGATGGAAAATTAATTGGTGAGAACACTGACGGTAAAGGCTTTTTGCAATCGCTAACCGAGGTAAGAGACCCCAAGGGTAAGAGCATTGTCATGTTTGGTGCTGGTGGCGCCGCCCGTGCAATTGGCGTGGAACTCGCGCTTGCCGGGGCTGCAAAAATAATTGTTCTTAACCGTGATCCAAAGCGTGGCCAAGAAGTTGTTGATCTAATCAATACCAAGACCGGGACCAGCGCAGAGCTAGTCACTTGGAATTCAACCTATTCAATTCCAATTGAAGTAGAGATTGTCATAAACGCGACTTCGATCGGATTATTCCCAGATGTAAACGCTAACTTGAATATTGCCTTTGATTCGCTTCGATCCGGCGTTGTAGTTGCCGATGTAATTCCAAATCCGCCCACAACCAATTTACTGCGGGAGGCCAAGGCACGAGGATGTATAACTCTTGATGGCCTAGGTATGTTGGTTAATCAAGGCGTGATTGGGATTAAGTATTGGACTGGTATCGATGCCGATGCATCTGTCATGCGTAAAGCCTTGGAAGATATCTTTAGTTAAGAAATAACGGTGTTATACATCCGAGATAGTGAGAACTCGTGGTGCAGACCCTTTTCCGCTTTAGTTAATTGACCATTTGCTACTGCCAATATCTCATCAAAAATCCGAGCCCCAACTTCTTCAAGTGTCTCGGTTCCATCCGCAATAGTGCCGGCATTTAAATCAATAAAGTCTGGAACCGACTCTGCCATTGGCGTATTAGTCGCGACTTTTATGGTCGGCATCACCGCTGAACCTGTTGGAGTGCCACGACCTGATGTGAAAACAACAATATTAATTCCACTTGCTGCAAAGCCAGTTAGCTGTTCGGTGTCATGTCCAGGTGTATCCATAAAATAAAGTCCGGGTTTAGGGGCAGGATCTGCATAATCAAGCACGCCGGTAAATTGCGCGTTACCTGCTTTTTTCGCAGCACCTAGCGACTTCTCTTCAAGGGTTGTTAAGCCACCTTCGATATTTCCACGTGAAGGTTGGGCCCCGCGCATATCGATTCCCTCATAGTTAATTGAACGCTCATACCTAGCAACCGCTTCAACTATTTGTCGGCCAACTTCAGGTGTGATGGCACGCGCTGCAAGTAAATGTTCGGCACCCAAGATTTCAGTTGTTTCGCCAAGAACAGATACCGCACCAAGTTCGACAAGACGATCACTCGCAACACCAAGAGCTGGATTCGCTGTGATTCCAGAGAGGGCATCAGAGCCGCCGCATTCAAGTCCAAGATGTAGGGCGCTCCAAGGCGCAGGTACTCGGGCCACCTTCTTGGCTTGCACAACTAGATCATTTGCGATTGGAAGTGTGACTTCAAATAATTTATCCATCGAGCCAAGTTCAGTTAGATTAATAATCTCGGTGTGATTGACACCAATTTTCTGCGCCGCTTTAATAATTTCTAGTTCGTGCGGGGTATTTAAAGTAAGGAAGATTGTCGCAAAGCTATTTGGGTTGGCCGCAAAGCCGGAAATCGTTTTAAAGATTCGGTCATAGTCGCCATCACGCTCACCTGACCAGTCATGACTCACTGCAACCGCACCGCTTGATGCATCCGCGATTTTCCGAGCGACTGAGGAGAGTGCTGAATGAAGTGGCAAGACCAATACTTGATTTCGAAATCCCCAACGACCATCTGCTCTTGGGAAGCCTGTTAGTTGGTTAGACACTTCGCACCACCCGCGGTGCAATTATTTCGCCAGCACCCATCGCTTCAACCTTTGTTTTAGCGCCATTTCCAACAGCCTCAATTAAATCAATTATTTGTGCGACCGTCGTATCACTAGGAAGATCGAAATCTGCTGCAAGTGCCAGATGCAACGGGGAGTTACTTGAAATATTTAGCGTTGGAATCAGCGGGAACCCAGAGGCAGGTTGATTCTCATCAGGGAATGAAACTATTAAATGTACTCCAGCCTCCATTAACTCCGAGAAGTTGAGACCAGAATTCTTATGTGAGCTGCTAACTGTAGTTTTGATACCAAGGGAACCTAGCTGCGTGACTAATTCCGCAGCGATCAGATTTGGATTAGATAAATCAATTCCGATGTGTAGATCGCGAAGTTCAGCATGCTTTGGGGGATAAGTGACGTTTAGTTCCTTAGCGGCCCTAACACCACCATCAACTGTTCCCTGCACGCCACCACTTTCCTGAATTACCAAATACTTTGTTGAAGAATTCTCTTTTAATAATTTCTCGGCAAGTTCATTGCCTTGAATGGTTTCGCAACCAAGTCCAACAATCAGCACTGAACCAATATTTGGATGCTTCGCTAATGAGGCAAAATATTCCGTAATCCCACCAACGTCGTTTCCGATGATGCCGCAGCCATGCTGATGGGCAAAGGTTACGGCGGAGTATTGCTTAGAAACTTCGGCCGCAATTCGACTTGAAACGCGCGTCGAACAGACGACCGAAGGAAGAATTAATTGCAGATTACGGATGCCAACTCCGCGATTCGTGTGGTCAAAGCCGGTAATTTTCATTTGACTTGCTCCGCGGACAAACGATCGCCGAGCACGTTATGTGTGTGAACATGTTCGCCAACTTTTATATCGGCAGTTGCATGGCCCATTCGCTCGCCGTACTTAATAATTCCGTCATTTTTTGCGATGGGTTTTGTGGCAATTTTATGACCACGTGGGATTTTTGAGCCAACAGTTATGGAAAAGTCATCCTGATTAATTACATCTCCGATGCCCAAATCTGCAAGACACACTGCAATGTTATCGGCGGCATTTAATATCAAGATCTTTCGCATGAGGTTTCTTAGCCTACCCTCGATACTTCGCAATTAACACTAAAAACTTTTCATAACTCTCCTGAAGTTGATGAGCCTCACTGCCCATTGGTTGATAAACCGTTCCAGGTTGTAGTGGAATTTTCGTTAAATTCTCGGATAAGTGTCCGTTTGAACTTGCAGCAAGCGCGATCATCGCCGCGCCCAGGTCAGAACCAGCTTCTGGTCGCGCAGTTATCTCAAGATTTAAGATGGTCGCACGAATTAAATTCCAAGTCGCAGATTTAGCACCGCCACCAACTGTCGTCACTGCACTAAGCGTGGGCGCACCAGCATCACGCAAAATTTCGTAAGAGAGTCGTTCTGCGAAACCAATACCTTCAAGAGTGGACCGATAATTCTCAATTTCATCCTTAGCTTGGCCAGTTGAGATTTCAGTAAGAGTCTTATTTGCGATTGGGAACCGGTCACCAGTTCCCACAAGTGGGTAGCGAATGGTTTTTGCTGGGCCATATTCACCAGCACGATTACCGAGTGAATCTAGATCGCTAAATCCTTGAAGTGAGATTCCTCCGAGATTAGATGCACCGCCAGCAAGCCACATGGATTCTGGAACTAAGTGGCTATAAAAGCCCGGGCCGGAAACATTTACCTTAGAAATCAATTTCAAAACCATCGTTGTGCCCAACGTTGTTACGGCATTTCCATAATCTGCGCCACCAGCAGAGATTTGTGCAGTGCAACCATCAGTCATACCGGCATAAATTTTCATGGCAGGCAGGTTATGTCTTTTAGATACCTCCCCAATTAGCGCACCTGGTGCACAAATGTTAGGCAGCTTCATGGCGCCCGCTTGAACCTTTGCTGCTGGTGTCCAATCATTGGTCTGGAGATCAACGCCGGTCTTTAGGGCATGACTCCAGTCGGACGGGCAATTGTTATAACCGGTTAAGTGTGCAAGAAGAAATTCCGGAACATGTTTGAAATAGGAATTCGGCAATCCCAATTTAGCAGCGCGTTCGAGTGGTGAGTTGGCCGTGCCATCGTTGTACATAACACCTGAAGTAATTGGCGCGCCTTCCTTGTCACAAAGAACGAAGGTGCCAGATGTTGCAGTTATTGAAAGTGCGATTGGTTTTATTTTCAAATCGACGGCCTGCTTACAGATTTCAGAAAGCACCTGATCGAGGGCAGCTATCCAACTTTTTGGATCTTGTTTTCGACTGCCATCTGCGCCCACTATTACTGGTGCGAGCTTGGCATTCGTTCTTGCCAGAACCTGACCCGTTTCATTTAATAAGAGCGCACGGGCAGATTCAGTCGCAAAATCTAAGCCGATGAAGCCGTTCATAGCGAGGCGATTAATTCTGGAACGTTACGTAGATCATCAACAACAAATGTCGGTTCTGCCAAGTCTGCGGCTGTGGGTGCTGGATTTGCTTCACCGCGCCGGACCCAGATTGTTCTAAAACCAAGTTTCTTTGCCGGCAAGACATCCGTATCGATTCGATTTCCAATATGAATTGTTTCACTAGCGCTCACTTCAAGTCCGGTGAGCGCTAGTTCAAATATTTTGGGATCAGGTTTCTCAACACCGACAAGAGCAGAGATTCCGGCAAACTTAATAAAATCAAAGATGCCATCGCGTTTTAGCGACTGAACAACGCTTGGCGGTTGGTTGGCGACTAAGCCAATTTTTAAACCCGCATCTGAAAGTTTTTTTATAACGTCCAGTACTTCTGGATAAAGGTCGGCTTCGGTAAAGACCCAGAGTTTTGTGGCCGCCGCCATAAGCGCGCTCTTCTTTTCGAGGTTTCCGAAGAATTCAACGCATAACTTACTGCGCAACGAGCCAGTCTGTGACTTCAAGTGATCGTCATAAACCTGATTGAACCTAGCAACCTCAACGCTCGCACCGAGTTCAACTAGCGCCTGAAAAATTGCTTTCTTAAATACGTCATCCGAGTAGATGACGCCACCAATATCAAAGGTTGCTGCTTTGACTGCCACTACTTGGTCTTATCTGCAACCAAATCGGCACGACGCTTAACTTCATCTGGCCGGAATGCAATCTTTTCCGCCATGTCATCTGGAACGAATGAAATACCGCCGGCAGAGAGCGCACCGATACGAACGCGTGCCGCTTTGACCGCCATCTTCGTTGTGGCAAAAGCTTCGTCACTGCCAGTACCGAAAGTGCAGAGACCGTGGTTTCCTAGGATTATTTGGCCAGGATTTCTCCCATACCTATTTAGATATTCTTTAACGCCCTTATAAACCCCAAGGCCAAGTTCTAGGCCAGGCTCAGCGAATTTAAGAAAGAGCGGTACTGGTCCACATAAAACTGTTTCATCAGGGAAAACCGAAGCCTGGTAATGCTCTGCCGCTTTTGTGCTTGAAGCAAGTGCAACTACTGGTGTTGGGTGGCTATGAAGTGACCAGGTTGATTCCATTAAATGAAATGCGACAACGTGCACAAGAGTCTCGATACTTGCCTTTCGAATCTTGCCATCTGGAGTTTGCCCCGCATGCAACACTTTATTTAATTGATCAGTGAGCGCTTGGGTACTTCCTTGCTTTTGCGCAGCTTCAAGTATCTCAACACAAGGATCTAGATCTAACCAAACCCAATCTTCTAATTGGGCTTTTCCCATTACTACACCACTTGCTTTAACTAAAAACTTTCGCTTTGCAGCGTTATATGCGGCAACGTTTCCTTCAGCAAGAATCGTTAAATCTTCGAATGGATCCCCAGTTTTATGGGCCAACTCATTTAGCTCTTTAGCTAATTTACTCATCGCAACTCCATTCGTGAGATTTCCTGATAGCGCTTGCGTAACTCAGGCAACTTTAATACCTGACGCGGAGCAAAGGAATGGAGTTTTAGGTCACTCTTACGTATCAAATCACGGCCAGCCTCGATATTTGCGATTTCGCCAAGCGCGATCGCCTGAACGATTGCATTTCCCATCGCAGTTGCTTCGATGGGACCAGCAATTACTTCGCGACCCGAAACATCTGCTGTTAATTGTGAGAGATGATCATTCTGGGACCCACCGCCAACGATATGAATTCCTGGCATGGGCAGGCCACTGCATTCCTCCAGTACGTCACAAGTTTGGGCGTATTGCAGTGCCAACGATGCGAAAACTGTTTGTGCTAATTGGCCAGGTTTCTCTGGAACGCCTTGGCCAGTCTCTCGAGCAAATCTTTGGATCCGCGCGATCATCTCACCGGCATGCATAAATAGTGGTGCATCTACGTAAATCAAAGTGCGCCACGGATCAATCTCTGCTTTGGCTAATTCAACTAGCTCGGCATAGGTAAATTTCTCACCACGGGATTCAAAGTCCCGTCGTACCTCTTGAATTAACCACAGCCCCATTACATTTCGCAATAACCGGTTGGTTCCGTTATACCCGCCTTCATTCGTTAAGCGGTGCTCAAGGGTTAAATCATTCGTAACCGAATTTTCCATCTCGACACCGAGCAATGACCAGGTGCCAGAAGAAATAAAGGCTGAACCAGGGGAGTTAAAAGGGGTTGCAACTACGGCTGATGCAGTGTCATGGCTGGCTGTTGCTATTGCCAGCAATTTATTTATTCCAGTTTGCGCAACAATTTGATCCGATAATTTACCGCGGATAGACCCAGCAGCTTGGACTTCGCCCAAGATGTGCATCGGGATATTTAAACCATCAGCTAAAACTTTTGACCAACGTTTATTAAATACATCATAAAGTCCAGTAGTTGTGGCAATCGTGTATTCAGTTCCGGCTACGTCAGTTAGTGCATGCAATACCAAGTCAGGCATTAAGAGTAGATGAGCTGCTCTTGCTAATTCATCAGGAGTTTGTTCTGAAATTGCAAAAAGCTGATAGATCGAATTAATCTCGAGAAGTTGACTGCCGGTCTCGGTATGCAATTTCGTGCGCCCAACTTTTTCAAAAGCTTTGGCCAAGTAACCATCAGTCCGGTGATCACGATGTGAGACGGGTAGGCCAATCAATTTTTCATTTTGATCAAGCAATCCAAAATCTAGCCCCCAGGTATCAACGGCAATAGAAAGGTATTCACCAGTTGCACTCGCTTTGCTTAGCGCCACTAGGACCTCTTTTATTATTTCTGGAAAATCCCAGCACCTACGACCAAGTGAATCGGTAGTGACTGGGGTTTGAAAGCGATGGATCTCAGTAGTTTTGATTCCTTCATCAATATCTACAGCCATTAACCGGCCAGATTCTGCGCCCATATCAAGCGCCAGATATTTTCCCACGGCGAAAACTTAATCCATTCTTTATAAAAATTGGTGGCCCAAGTCCTACCAATTGCCTTGGGGCGGATGCTAGTCTGCAGCGAGATTTTAAGCAGAGTTTCTGACCTAGCTACCGATAGACCTCGAGATGGAGTAAATAGTGTCAAGTAAAGGCGACTTAGTGCTGGCAATCAGTGGGCTTCAAAAGCGATTTGGTGGCGCGATTGCACTTAGCAATGCCAACCTAACAATTCGTGCCGGTGAAATTCATGCTTTGCTTGGTGAGAACGGCGCCGGTAAATCCACCATGTTAAAGATCTTGGCTGGGGTCCACACACCAGATGGCGGAACGCTTAACCTCGAAGGCAAGCCATTCATAACTGGCTCCACCCAAACTTCAATTGATCAAGGTATCGCGGTTATTTACCAGGAACCATCACTATTTTTAGATTTAACTCTTGCCGAGAACGTTTTTATTGGCCGCCAGCCAATGAAAGGCGCAAAGATAGATTGGAACTTTGCCCAAGAAGAAGCAGCCCGTCTCTTTAAGCAACTTGGCGTGGAACTTGATCCCAAGCGAATCGCACGTGGTCTCTCAATCGCAGATCAACAAGTAGTTGAAATTGCCAAGGCTCTCTCAATGGATGCCAAAGTAATTTTGATGGATGAACCAACAGCCGCGCTCTCCTCATCTGAAGTTGACCGATTGATGACTGTCATGCGCTCACTTCGTGATTCAAACAAGGCCGTTATCTTCGTTAGCCACCGCCTTGATGAAGTCTTTGCAATCTCAGATTTCATTACCGTTATGCGAGACGGCGCAACCGTTAGCGAAGCAAAGGTCGGGGCTACTGACCTTCAGAAAGTTATTAAAGACATGGTGGGCCGCGAACTCACTGAACTTTTCCCAAAGACTGAAAACAAGATTGGCGAAGTCGTTCTGGAAGTAAATGATGTAACAAATCCAGCCTACTTCCGGAATATCTCCTTTAAGGTGCGCAAGGGCGAGATCGTTGCGCTCGCCGGTTTGGTCGGTAGCGGTCGCTCAGAGGTTGCCCGAGCCATTTTTGGAATTGATGATTATGAAACTGGAACTGTCACCGTCAAGGGCAAGATAATGGGTAAGAACAATCCAGTAACCGCAATGAACCAAGGAATGGCCCTGGTTCCAGAAGATCGCCGTCAACAAGGTTTGTTTATGGTCGCTTCAGTAAATAAGAATATTTCAATGGAATCCTTTGGAAATCTCATGAAGGGCTTGTTCATCGACTTTGGCAAAGAACGTGCGCTGAGTGAAACTTGGAAACAGAAGTTAAGTATTAAATTTGATAACCAACGCGATCCCGTCGAACGCCTCTCTGGCGGTAACCAACAGAAGACAGTGCTTGCAAAGTGGCTCGCAACTGATCCAGATATCTTGATCGTTGATGAACCAACCCGTGGAATTGACGTAGGAACCAAAGCCGAAGTTCATCGATTGCTAAATCAAGCAGCTAGTGAAGGTAAGGCAATTTTGATGATTTCAAGTGAACTACCTGAAGTGCTCGGAATGGCTGATCGAATTATTGTTATGAGAGAAGGGCGACAAGTGGCTGAACTTTCCAGAAGTGAGGCGACCCAGGAAAAAGTTATCGCCGCCGCTACATCATCAGCAAAGGTCGGTGCTAACTAATGAATAGATTAGCGCTGAGCTTTAAGAATCGTGAATTAAGCCTGCTCGTAATTTTAGTCTTTACCATTGGGCTTACCTCACTAATCAATCCAAGATTTATTACCGGTTCTGGAACGCGAGACCTATTTAGTTCAACCGCGGTAGTTGCCTTGCTTGCCATCGGCATCGCCCCAATCGTAATCATGCGACATATCGACCTTTCAATCTCATCTACCGTCGGCTTCTCCGCTTGGATCGTCGCGGCGCAATGCGCGGCGCACCCGAACTACAAAGTCTGGCAAGCCTTCATCATCGGCCCAGCCGTTGGATTATGTGTTGGAATTGTTAATGGCCTGTTGGTTGCTGGCCTGCGACTTCCATCATTGGTTGTAACTCTCGGAACGCTTTATATCGTTCGCGGTTTGGATTATGTGGTTTCAAACTCGGTTGATTACAACTCCCAAGATCTACCTAAGTCATTGATGAAGTTGGGTGAGACAACTTACTTCGGGCTAGTGCCATTCCCATTTGTGCTGGTAATTATTTTCATGATTCTCGCCTCCCTCTATATGAAGTTTCGCAAGGCCGGTCGTGATCGTTATGCCATCGGTAGCAATCCACCTGCCGCAGAACTTGTCGGCATTAAAGTTTTCCGCCGCACCTTCCTTTCATTCGTATTCTCAGGCACAACCGCTGGACTTGCCGGCGTGCTCTACCTAATGCGATTCGCGCAAGTTGATGCGACTGCGTTTTACGGTCAAGAGCTTGCAGTTGTGGCTGCAGTTGTAATCGGTGGAATTTCAATTAACGGTGGTATCGGAACTGCACAAGGCGCCGTCATCGGTGCGCTTCTAGTACAAACAATTCAAGGCGGACTATCGGCGCTTGGCGTTGATGCATTCTGGAAGCAAGCAATTAACGGTGCGCTTTTGATCGTTGCGCTCTTCTCAGATCGCGTACTTGCCAGGCGGAGTGAACGCGCCTTACTGGCGCAACGAATCAAGGAAAGGGCGTAACTCAGATGTCAGCACTCACCTCAAAAACACGCCAAATTCGCTTCACCTGGGACATCGTAATTCTTGGGTTTCTATTTTTAGTCTGGGTATTAGCATCGCTAACAACCTCAAACTTCTTAACCTCACTTAACGTCTCGCAGATATTCTCAAATACTGGCGAGATCATGATCATGGCCTTCCCCGTCACATTCTTGATTATCTCTGGTGAGATCGATCTTTCGATTGCATCTAACTTGGCCTTGAGTTCATGCATGCTTGGTTGGAGTTATCGAGCCGGCCTGCCCATCCCAGCGGCAATAGTCGTTGCAATTGCGGTTGGAACGTTATGCGGCGCCGTTAATGGATTCCTTGTTACAAAGGTGAAGCTGGCTTCCCTTGCTGTAACCATCGCCACGCTGGCTCTGTATCGCGGTATCGCAAATGGCTTAGTTGGAAGTAAGCCAATCAGTGCATTTCCAGATTTCTGGACGAGCTTTGGTTATGACACATTCGGTAATTCCTTCATTCCAAAGGCGCTTCCACTTGTTGCCATTTTGGGAATTATTTTTGCATTAGTACTTCATCGGACGCCATTTGGTCGTAGAACTCTTGCGATTGGGCAAAGCCCAGAAGCGGCGCGCTTTGCTGGCGTGAATGTCACCAAGCACAAGATGATCTTGTTCTGCTTAACCGGCATGGCATCTGGAATCGCTAGCGTTGTTTACACATTTCGTTTCTCACTTTCCCAACCAGATAACGGAACTGGTATGGAACTTCTTGTCATCTCTGCTTGCCTACTTGGTGGCGTCTCAATATTTGGCGGCCTGGGAACAATGTGGGGCGTTGTTGCTGGCGTACTTCTTGCCGGCAGCGTTGAGTCTTGGTTAACGCTTCGAAATGTGAATGCGCAGTGGCGAACCATCGTTACTGGCGTTCTGCTTCTGTCATCGGTTGCGATCCCAGTCTTGATTGATATTCTCAAAAGACGTAGAGCAACGGCAGCGATAAAGAAAGGCTAAATTTCTTTATAAAGTTTTGTTATCAAAGGCGCACCTGATGCCCAGGGGCGCCTTTTTTGTTCACATATTGTTATAGAAAAAGGGTTGCTCTATTCCAGACTTGCGCATAATCTATCCGTATTGACCAAGCCAGCTCATACTTTCCGAAAGGAAGTAAAGAGAAGTTTGTTCAATGCTTTAACTAGTTAAAGATAGGTAATAACTATCACCCGTTAACAACGACGAAAGGAAGAAATCTTGAAGAAGATTCTCTCAGTCTTATCAGCAGGCGCACTTGTTGCATCTGCATTGGTACTTGGCGTTAGCTCACCAGCAAACGCAGCAGGTACTTTGAAGGTTGCACACATTCCTAAGCTCGGCACAATTGGATACTTCCAAGCTGCTGACAAGGGTGTACAACGTGCATGTAAGGAACTAAAGGCAGTTTGCGCATACCGTGGACCAGCTGAAATTACAGCTGCTGCACAGACAAAGGAAATCAATGCTGCTGTACAACGTGGAGACAATGTCATCCTAGTTGCAGCTAACGACACAAACGCTCTTGCTCCAGCTCTAAAGGCTGCGCAGAAGAAGGGTGTCACTGTTGTTTCATATGACTCCGATGTTGCCGCAAGCGCACGTTCAATCTTCGTGAACCAAGCTTCATCAGAAGGTATCGGAAACGCTCTAGCAGATGATGCTGCAGCTCTTGCCGGTGGTTCAGGTGACATTGCTGTTCTTTCAACAACACCAACAGCAACTAACCAGAACGTCTGGATCGAATACATGAACAAGCAACTTGCTGCAAAGCACCCTGGAATCAAGGTTGTTGCAACAGTTTATGGAAACGATAAGCCAGAAGATTCAACTACTGAAACTCAAGGACTTCTACAGAAGTATCCAAACGTTAAGGTAATTGTTGCTCCTACCTCAATCGGTATCGTTGCAGCAGCCAAGTTCGTAGACAGCTCCCCATCAAAGGGTAAGGTCTTCGTAACTGGTCTTGGACTTCCAAGCGATATGAGCGCATACGTCAAGTCAGGAACAGCTCACGCTGCTCTATGGGACGTAGAGAACTTCGGATACGCATCTGTTTATGCAGCTAATGCAATCCGTAACGGTGGACAGAAGACAGCACTTGGATCAGTATTCAAGAGCGGTCCTGGAGACAAGGGTCTCAAGACACGTACAGTTACAAAGGGTGCAGTCGGAAACGAACTCATCCTCGGACCTGCACTTATCTTCACAAAAGACAATATCGATAACTACCACTTCTAATTGAAGTAGTAATTATTTAAAAGGTTTGGGGTCGCTCTTAACGGAGTGGCCCCAAATTTTTTTCAGGAAAGTTTGAGCTTTAGGCTAAACGAATATAGTTTTTAAATCCTTAATTTAGGAAGGCGTAAAAATGGCTGGTAACGGTAGAAAATTAATGCTCGGCGGACATGCACTTGTTTGGGCAGGAGATTGGACACCGCAAGGCGCACGCAAGGCAATTGGTGGCGCCGCTAAAGCCGGATACGACTACGTGGAAATTGCGCTCCTTGATCCTTGGAAAGTCGATATCGCCATGACAAAGGATTTACTTGCCGAGTATGGAATTACCGCAACCTCATCACTCGGTTTATCGCCAGACTCAGATGTAACAAGCACTAACCCTTCAATCATTGCTAAAGGCGATGAGTTACTTCGCAAGGCAGCAGATGTATTACATGGCTTTGGTGGTACTGAAATGTGCGGCGTGCTTTATTCAAACCTCGGTAAATATCCGGGCCCAGCCTCAAAAGAGAACCGTGCTAACTCGGTTGCTGCGATGCAGCGTCTCTGTGACTATGCAGGGGATAAGGGAATTTCGGTAAGCCTTGAAGTCGTAAATCGTTACGAGACAAATATTATTAATACCGGCAAAGAAGCGCTGCAATTCTTGGATGACATTAACCGCCCAAATGCTTTCGTCCACCTCGATACCTATCACATGAATATTGAAGAAGATGGCATGGAAGCCGCGGTCCTAGAGTGCGGTGATCGCTTGGGATATGTTCATATCGGTGAAAGCCATCGCGGTTACCTCGGCTCTGGAAATGTGGACTTCGACACATTCTTCGCCGCGCTAAAGAAAATTAACTACAGTGGACCTATTGCTTTTGAGTCTTTCTCTTCAGCAGTAGTTGATCCAGCGCTTTCCAATACTTTGTGCGTCTGGCGCAACCTCTGGGATGATTCAGATGATCTGGCATCACACGCCTTGGCTTACATGAAGGAGCGGATCTAAAAAGTATGGAGCGCGTCGGTTTTCGCTTAAAGATTCGCACTGCAAAGATGGATGAGTATGTCCGTCGCCATACCGAAGTCTGGCCAGAACTTTTAGCTGAACTTGAAAAGACAGGTTGGCATAATTATTCGATATTCCTAGATCGCAAAGATGGCACGCTCTTTGGTTATTTTGAAACTCCAGATCTCGCCGCCGCTCAAGCTGGGATGCAGGGTAAAGATGTAAATACCAAATGGCAGAGCGAGATGATGGAATTTTTTGAAGATCTTGAAGGAACAACTCCTGATCAAGGTTTCTTGAAGTTAGAGCACATTTTTTTCTTGGCATAATTTTTTAACCATACCTACTAATCCGCTACTAATAAGGAGCAATCAAATGGCAACGCCAGCAGAAGCAAAAGAAGTATTAAAACGGTTCTGGATCGAAACCCCATCATGGGCATATGGAAATTCTGGAACTCGCTTCAAGGTATTCGCACAAGCTGGTGTGCCCCGTAATCCATACGAGAAGATTGAGGATGCTGCTCAAGTACACAAGTACACCGGCGCAGCGCCATCTGTTGCCCTACATATTCCATGGGATAAAGTTGAAAGTTATTCCGACTTAGCCAAGCATGCTGCAGACCACGGCGTCCGTCTTGGAACAGTTAACTCAAATACATTTCAAGATGATGACTATATGCTGGGTTCAGTTTGTCACCCAGATCCAAAGATTCGCGCAAAGGCAGTAGATCACTTGTATGAATGCCTAGAGATCATGAATGAGACCGGCGTCCAAGATCTAAAGCTTTGGTTTGCTGATGGAACAAACTATCCAGGTCAGGATTCCCTAAGTGATCGCCAGAACCGTCTCGCGGAATCACTTCAAAAGGTTTATGCCCGCCTTGGTAAGAATCAACGTATGCTTCTTGAATATAAGTTCTTTGAACCATCTTTCTACTCAACTGATGTACCTGACTGGGGCACTTCTTTTGCCCACTGTCTCGAACTGGGATCACAAGCAATGGTCTGCGTTGATACTGGTCACCATGCACCTGGAACAAACATCGAATACATCGTTGCATTCCTGCTTCGTGCCAAGAAGCTCGGTGCCTTCGATTTCAACTCACGTTTTTATGCGGATGATGACCTAATTGTTGGTGCTGCTGATCCATTCCAACTATTTCGAATCATGCACGAAGTAAATATGGGTGGTGGCTTTGACGTTGGAACACCAGTTTCATATGTTCTAGATCAATGCCACAACATTGAGCCAAAGATTCCAGCTCAGATCCGTTCAATCACAAATGTCCAAGAAGCTGTTGCTAAGGCGCTCTTGGTTGATCATGTTGCGCTAAAGAAGGCTCAAGTTGCTGGTGATGTACTCGGCGGAAATGACATCGTTATGAACGCCTACAACACCGACGTTCGTGATTTGCTTGATGAACTTCGTGGTGAGCAAGGCATTGCAGCAAATCCAAAGGCAGCCTACGCAGCCAGTGGATATTTCGAGAAGATTTCAAAAGAGCGCGTTGGCGGAGCACAAGCTGGTTGGGGAGCCTAATAAACATGACAACACCAAAAGTTGTATCCGAACTACTGGCACGCAGTAATCGTTTGGGTTCGGAAGCACGAATTACAAACTATGCCGGCGGAAATACCTCTGCAAAGGGTGAAGTTACAAACCCTGCCACAGGCAAGCCGATTGAATTGTTATGGGTAAAGGGATCGGGCGGTGATCTCGGAACTCTAAAAGAGACCGGTCTTGCTGCACTTGACCTCGAACGCTTTCGCGCACTTGTAAATGTCTATCCTGGCATCGAACGTGAAGATGAAATGGTCGCGCTCTTTGATTACTGCCGCTTTGGCGTCGGTGGCGCAGCACCAAGCATCGATACTTCAATGCACGGTCTTGTTGAATTCAACCACGTAGATCACTTACATCCAGATTCAATCATCGCCCTAGCTACATCTATCGATGGTAAAGAGTTAACTAAGCAATGTTTCGGCGATGACATTCTCTGGGTTGACTGGCTACGTCCTGGCTTCCAACTTGGATTGGATATGGCCAAGATTGCGAAAGATAATCCCAAAGCATTTGGTTGTGTACTTGGTGGCCATGGCTTAACCGTCTGGGGTAACACCAGCGATGAATGCGAAAAGCGTGCGGTAGACACAATCACAAAAGCCGAAGAATTTATTAAGGCAAAGGGCAAGAAAGATCCATTCGGTGCCAAAGTTCCCGCTAATGCACCACTCGCCGAGAGTGCACGTCATGAGCGTGCTGCTGAGCTAGCACCACATCTTCGCGGTATTGCATCAAAAGATTCTAGAATGATTGGGCATTTTACCGATGCACCAGTCGTTCTTGATTTCTTAGAGACCAGCAAGTTGGCGCATTTAGTAGCTCTTGGCACTTCATGTCCAGATCACTTCTTGCGAACCAAGATTTCACCAATGCTTCTCGATACCGCACCAAATGCGCCAATTGAAGAAGTAATCGCTCGGGCAAATGAACTACATGAGGCCTATCGCGTGAATTACGAGGCTTACTACAAGCGATATGCAGATGCTAATTCACCAGCAATGCGTGGCGCGGATCCAGCAATCATTTTGGTTCCTGGCGTCGGTATGTTCAGCTTCGGTAAAGATAAGCAAACAGCACGCGTTGCTTCAGAGTTCTATATCAACGCCATCAACGTTATGCGTGGTGCTGAAGCGCTTTCCACCTACCAACCAATTAAGGAATCTGAAAAATTCCGAATTGAATACTGGGAGTTGGAGGAAGCCAAACTACGTCGTGCCCCTAAGGGCAAAGCGCTCGTTGGAAGAATCGCACTTGTTACTGGAGCTGCTTCAGGTATCGGTAAAGCAATCGCAACTCGACTAGTTGCCGAAGGTGCCTGCGTCGTTGTAGCAGATCGCGATTTAGCTGGAGCCCAAAAGGTTGCCAATGAACTTGGTGGCCCTGATAAGGCTGTTGCAGTCGGAGTAGATGTAACTGATGAGAGCGCGATTAAAAGCGCGATTGCGGCCGGAAATCTAGCGTTCACCGGTGTCGATATTGTTGTGAACAATGCTGGTCTCTCACTAAGTAAATCTCTTGTTGAGACAACTACAGCTGATTGGGATCTTCAAAATAACGTTATGGCACGCGGATCATTTATTGTTTCGCGCGAATCTGCCAAGGTCTTGCTTGCTCAGAAAATGGGTGGCGACATTATTTACATCTCATCGAAGAACAGCGTCTTTGCTGGACCAAATAACATCGCATATAGCGCGACCAAGGCGAATCAGGCACATCAAGTCCGGTTACTTGCTGCTGAACTTGGCGACAAGGGTGTGCGCGTTAACGGAATAAATCCCGATGGCGTTGTACAAGGTTCTGGCATTTTCTCATCCGGTTGGGGCGCGGATCGTGCCAAGGTTTACGGTGTTGAAGAAGCCAAGCTTGGCGAGTTCTATGCCCAACGCACCTTGCTAAAAAAGGAAGTTCTTCCAGATCACATCGCTGCAGCCGTTTTTGCAATTGTTGGCGGCGAGCTACCACTCACAACTGGACTTCACATTCCAGTGGATGGCGGAAACTCAGCAGCCTTCCTGCGCTAATTCAAAATGCCGACTCAGATGAAGAAATTTGTAGCAGCAGTTGACTTGGGTGCTTCAAGTGGTCGAGTCTGTATTGGTTTTCTTGAAGCTGGCGAACTTCGAATTGAAGAAGTGCATCGCTTTGCCCATGAGAGCGTTACCGAATCTGGTGCGCTCCACTGGCAATGGACTCATATCGTTAATGAGGTAGAAGTTGGACTTCGTAAATCTATGGAGCGAGGTGAACTTCGATCCGTCGGTGTTGATTTTTGGGCGGTGGACTATGGACTCTTAGATAGTGACTTAGCGCTTGTTTCAACGCCATATTGTTACCGAGATTCTCGGGCCGATCCCTTTTTCAAATCAATTCCAGAACGACTCACCAAAGAATATATTTATGCGAAAACTGGGATTCAATACCTATATTTCAACACAATTTACCAACTAGCCGCCGCAAATGCGGTTGGCGAATTGGCTGGAATCCAACAATTCTTGATGTTGCCAGATCTACTTAATAATCATTTTTGTGGCTCGCTGACAAACGATGTTACAAATGCGTCAACAACACAATTATTAAATGCCCGGACCCGCGATTGGGATTGGGAGTTAATTGACGAAGTCGGACTTCCACGAGGAATATTCCCAAAGATTCACAAACCAGGAGCGAAGCTAGGAGTCATTACTGGTTTAGATGATTTAGATGGCGTCCAAGTTATCGCAGTTGCATCTCACGATACAGGTTCTGCTGTTGCCGGAACGCCGCTTGATCCAAATGCACATAGCGCTTACATCTCATCTGGAACCTGGTCGTTAGTCGGCATGGAGTTAAAAGAGCCAGTTACAAATGCTAAAACTCTGGAATACAACATAACAAATGAGTTAGGTGCGCAAGATACTGTTCGCTTCATTAAGAATGTTGCCGGACTTTGGTTGATCGAAGAATCGCTTCGTTATTGGAAGAAGCAGGGTCTTTCCTTAAAGATCACTGATCTAGTGGTTGAAGCGAGCAAGCTGCCACGAGCCCGTTGTTTAATCGATGCTACCGATCCGAAATACACAAAGCCTGGCCCAGTCCCAGAATGGATCGCCGAATATGCGAAAGAAACCGGGCAATATGTTCCCCAAACTCCAGCAGAATTTGCTCTCGCTATTTTTGAATCTTTGGCACTTGCTTATCGCCAAGTGATTCATGAATTAGAGAGCGCCTCGGGCAAGCAGGTAGCTGCGATAAATATTGTTGGTGGTGGTTCAGCAAATGCACTACTTAATCAACTCACTTCAGATGCGCTTGGCGTGAACGTTACTTCTGGACCAAGTGAGGCAACTGCTCTTGGAAATATCATTGTGCAGCTAATCAGCCTAGGTGAAGTAAAGAACTTGCAAGAAGGTCGGGCGTTAATCGCAAAGTCCGCAAATCAATCGATATTCCAGCCACAAGATGGGCAAGATTGGGCAAAATTAGCGGAACGTTTGCAGGGCTATTCGCAATAAGAAGTTATTTCTATAAGATTAATTCATCTGAAGTTTAGGAACAGTTAGGGGCGGTAAATTGGGTCAAGTAAAGGTAACGCGTAGGTTCCCTGGCTTTAAAGAGCTCGCTGGGTTGATGCGATTTCGCAAGCCAATCTGGAACGGCCGCAAACGTCGACTAACTCGCGCACTAACAATTTATGATCTTCGTGATATCGCAAAGCGCAGAACCCCTCAAGCACCATTTGATTACACCGATGGTGGCGCGGATACTGAATCAAGTTTGAACCGCGCGCGCCAAGCCTATGAAGCGATCGAGTTTCACCCCAGAATTTTGCGTGATGTTTCAAAGGTAGATATTTCAACACTCATGCTAGGTGTTAAGCATGCAATGCCACTTGGAATTGCCCCAACTGGTTTTACGCGAATGATGCAGACCGAAGGCGAATATGCCGGGGCTACTTCTGCGCGAGATGCGAATATTCCTTTCACGCTCTCCACAATGGGAACTCGTTCTATTGAAGAAGTTGCCGCGATAGCACCCGATGGTCGAAATTGGTTCCAGTTGTATATGTGGAAAGACCGAGAACGAAGCATGGCCCTTGTAGAGCGTGCCCAGAAGGCTGGTTATGACACATTGGTGTTAACCGTTGATGTTCCTACTGCTGGTGCACGTCTTCGTGATGCTCGTAATGGAATGACAATCCCACCTTCATTGACGACCAAAACGATCTTGAATGCGATCCCAAGACCTGCTTGGTGGATGAATTTCTTAAGCACCGATCCACTTACCTTTGCCTCACTATCAAGCTTCAAAGGAACTGTTGCAGAACTCCTAGATTTTATGTTCGATCCAACCGTGACTTTCGAAGATTTAAAGTGGATTCGCGGCCAATGGAAAGGCAACCTCGTTGTAAAGGGAATCCAGAACGTTGAAGATGCTGTTCTGGCTAAGGAAGCTGGTGCTGATGCCATCACGCTTTCCAATCACGGTGGTCGTCAACTCGATCGCGCACCTGTCCCATTTCACTTAGTTCCAGAGGTAAGAAAAGCAGTTGGCGATAAATTTGAGATTCATGTTGATACTGGAATCATGCATGGCGCAGATGTAATTGCAACGATAGCTGCTGGTGCAAACTTTACTTGGATTGGTCGGGCTTACCTTTATGGCCTGATGGCTGGCGGGAAAGAGGGCGTTGATCGCTCACTCGAAATTCTCCAAACTCAAATGACGCGCACTATGAAGTTGCTTGGTGCCCGCACATTAGAGGAGCTAAAGCCAGAGCATGTGAGTTTTATCCAGAAGTTCAAGTCTTAGGGCTAAGGAAATAGCCATGGCGCGCCACTCTGAATTAGTTACGGTAAAAGGTACCGATTTAGAAATTACTAAGTTAAGTCTTGGTTCAGCGCCGCTAGGTGGACTATTTCAAAAAGTTAAGGAATCAGATAGCGATGAACTCCTAACAACTGTCTTAGACGCTGGGATGCGTTACATCGATACCGCACCACTTTATGGATATGGCACAGCAGAACGTCGAATTGGGCGGATTGTGCAAAAGACAACGAGACCTTATGTACTGTCCACAAAAGTTGGCCGGTTACTTCGCCCTGGTGTTAATACCGAACTGGACAAATATCCAGATGCAAGCCCAAGCGAAGAGATTTATTTCGATAGTACTCCCGATGGAATTCGTAAATCTTTGCACGATAGCTTGGAACGCCTCGGTGTTCCGAGCGTTCAGATTGTTTATATCCACGATGCGGATGAGTGGGTCGAAGATGCCGTGAACGTGGTCTTTCCAGTCCTTGCCGAACTTCGCAGCCAAGGCTTGATAAAAGCAATTGGTATTGGAATGAACTGGTGTGAAACTGCGGCTGCGATCATGAGAGATACCGATCTAAATATTGCTCTCATAGCTGGGCGTTACACCTTGCTTGATCAAAGCGCGCAATCCGAGTTGTATCCACTCGCCCTCAAGAAGAACGTCTCGATTGTTGCTGCTGGTGTCTATAACTCAGGTGTGCTTGCTCGGCCAGAGCGTGGTTCAAACTATGACTACTTACCAGCCAGTGATGAAATTATTGCGCGAGCTAAAAAGATTGGTGAGTTCCTAAAAGGTTACGATGTCTCGCTCACTTCTGCCGCACTTCAATTCCCACTTCGCCATCCTGCGGTAGCAACCGTCCTGACTGGTGCAGCAAATGCAAGTGAGATTAAGGCAAATATTGCTGATTTTGATAAGGAGCTTCCCGCAAATCTCTGGCGTGAAATGGAATCTGCTGGACTTATTGAACCGCTTAACTGACGACGCGAAGCAAGGACTAAGTAGGATAAAACTATGAGAGCTGCAGTTATCACCGGAGTCGGCAAAGTTGCCATTGAAACCGTTCCAGACCCAACACCAGGGGATCGGGATGTAATCGTTAAGGTCGCCGCCGTTGGTATCTGTGGAACCGATCTGCACATTCTCGAAGGTGAATTCGCCCCTACTCTTCCAATTATTCCGGGCCACGAAATGTCAGGCAAAGTTGTCGCCGTAGGCAAAAGTGTTACTGAGGTGAAGATCGGGGATTTGGTTGCAGTCGATCCATCACTACATTGCGGAGAATGTTTTTATTGCCGACGGGCTCGAGGAAATCTTTGTGAAAATTGGAATGCGCTCGGTGTTTCATATCCAGGTGCTGCTGCCGAACTTCTAAAGACGCCGGTAAAGAATGTTCATATTTTGCCCGAAGGTGTTGATGTGTTTGAGGCTGCTTTAATCGAGCCACTCTCTTGTGCGATCCGTGGTTATGACGTCCTACCACGCATCCCCGGTTCACATTATTTAATTTACGGTTCTGGAACTATGGGTCTAATGATGGCTGAACTTGCTAAGCGCAATGGTGCAGCAAGTGTTTCTGTTGTTGATATAAATGAATCAAAGCTCGAGACGGCAAAGATTTTGGGGATTGATCACGCAACGTCCAACGTGAAAACTCTAAATCAGCCACGTGGTTGGGATGTAGTTATTGATTGCACTGGTGTGGCAAAAGCGATTCAAGAGGCGCTTTCTCACGTCATGCCTGGCGGAACTTTCCTACAATTCGGAGTCGCGAATGAGAAAGCAAAGGTTGAAATTGAACCATTCTGGATCTACAACAAAGAGATAACAATTGCGGGCTCTATGGCGGTTCTCCATACCTTTGATCGCGCTGTGGATTTATTCGCTTCTGGTGTATTGAATCCCAAGGTAATGATTAGCGATCGCTTTGGCCTGGAAGATTACGAGAAGGCGCTTCATACCTTTAAGGATGGCATCGGAAGAAAAATCATCATTACTCCTAATGGAAGTTCGATCTAAGTGAAGGCAGTTGTACTAACGGCTGTTGATGAAATTGGAGTTACTGAAGTAGAAAAGCCAAGAGCGACTGCCGGAAAATCTGTCGTAAAAATTCTGGCCTGTGGAATCTGTGGGACAGACCGCCATATCTACAAAGGTGAATACCCAGGGGATAAACCTGTAATTCTTGGTCACGAATTTGGTGGCGTTATCGAAGAGGCCGCACCCGGATCTAAATTTAAAGTAGGGGATCTAGTAAGCGTCGATCCAAATATTGTTTGTGGAACTTGCCCTGACTGTTTGGCGCACCGCACTGCTTTCTGCCCAAGTCTTACCGCACTCGGTGTGAATATAAATGGTGGCATCGCAGAGTTTGTCTTAACTCCGGATACCCAAATTTATTTGGTTCGTCCTGATTTAAACCCGCTTCATTTAGCTTTCATAGAACCTCTTGCTTGTTCAATTCGTGGCTTAGATCTCGCTGGCATGAAGGGTGGCGAGAAGGTTGCCGTTCTTGGCGGTGGCGTGATGGGCTTACTTGTGGTTCAACTCGCCAAGTTGGCTGGAGCTAGCGAGATTGTTTTGGTGACCCGTCAGAAATATCGCCGGGAAGTGGCGTTAAAAATTGGGGCAACCCGCGTTGTGGATCCAATCAATGAAACGGTGGCAGATTTAGTTAAAGGTATGGATGTGACTTTTGAATGTGCTGGTGCGGTCGAAACTTTTGAACAGTCCCAACAAATAACTAGACGTGGTGGTTCAATAATCGTTCTTGGGCTCACTGCTTCGGATGCAAAGGTTTCCATTAAGCCCTTCGATTTGGTAGTAAATGAACATCGCATCCAGGGTTCATTTTTAAACCCACTAACTCAAGCCCGCGCCGCAGAACTAGTTGGAAGCGGAAAATTGAATTTAGATATCTTGATCTCAAAAGTCATAGATCTAGATGGTGTCAAAGTGATCCTTGATGCACCGCCTGCGGAAGGCGATATTAAATATATTGTCCGGCCTTAATTAGTAAGGTAACCGCGGATCGACCGTTAGATTCTTCCAACTCTCGCGAATCCAAGCTTCATTTGGATCATCGGTAATATTCCAAGAGCGATCTGGATCTGGCCCAGCCATTACATTCATGAAGTAAAGATCATAGCCAGGCATCGCCATCGAAGGTCCGTGCCAACCATGTGGAACTAGCGCAACATCCCCGCTTCTAACTTCGTGGAGCAATTCAAAGGGACGATCATCTGAAGCACGGCCATGAATGAATCCATGTGGGTCACTTTGCGCCGGTGCTGGAATTCCTTTTGCTATTTGTGATTCGAAGTAATAAATCTCTTCCAGGTTTGATTCAACACCAGGTATGTAGGTGTCGTGTTTATGCGCAGGGGAGCCCGACCAATTGCCAGCAGGAACAATTATTTCTACAACTATGAAGCGATCTGCCAGCAACTCTGCCGGGTCACCGAAGTTGTGGACCTGCCTTGATGCGGCGCCTGCGCCACGGGAAAATACTGGAACACTTGAGCCAGCAATGAATTTTGTGGGGAAGTAGTTCCGCGCAGGAGCCTCTGCAATTATTACCCGGCCACTACCAGTTATTTTAATTTCAGTATCAATTGATAGATAAATGAGATCCGAATTACCGCTAAACACTGATTTTCGCCCGGCTAATTTCTGCTGCTGAAAATCACTTGCACCAGGTTCTCGATAGGAGACTTCAACGCCTTCGCCATGTAGGGGCCAGATTAGGCGCTCGGTTTTATCTGCCGCAATCACAAATTCTTTTCCTGGGGCCAACGTGCCAACCCGCGTGCCGGTGTGTTTCATCCCGGTTGTCTTATTTGAAACTAAGACATCCCAGCCCTCGGAAGCGAGTGACCCACTCTTATAAAAGAATTGCACGGGTTAATTACCTTTCAAAGTTGCAAGGACTGCTTCAACTTCGGCCAAGTTAGGCATCGCAGTTGAACATTCGAGTTTGGTTGCAACAATTGCACCAGCCACGTTAGCAAATTCCAAAATCTTTCGTAGCGGCCATCCTTGGAGTAGACCGTAACAGAGCGCACCACCAAAGCCATCACCAGCACCAAGTCCATTAACTACCTCAACTAAATATGGCGGCACTTCCACAACTTCATCTCGAGTCTTGGCTAAGACACCCTTTGGACCCTGCTTAACAATTGCTAGCTCAACACCACGTTCTAGAAGTGCATCCGCGGCTCGCATTGGTTCACTCTCACCGACAGCAACTTTACATTCCTCTTTATTTCCAACCGCAATTGAAACCTTACCTAGCGCTTTTTCAATTTCAACAGTTGCATCTTCTGCACTTGCCCAAAACATCGGTCGATAATCCAAATCTAGAATGGTATGAACTTTGCGCGCTCTGGCATCCCAAGCGACATGGTGGGCGCTTCGACTTGGCTCCTGTGATAATCCAGTCACCGTAGACCAATAAATCTTTGCCGTCTTGATGGCTTCTAGATCGAGTTCGGAACCGTTAATAACTAGGTCTGGCGCCTTGGGTTCTCGGTAAAAGTAAAGTGGAAAGTTATCTGGTGGAAAGATTTCACAAAAAACAACAGGTGTTGGAAGTCCGGTGACACCACTTACAAATTCATCACTCACATCTAGTCGGCCGAGCTCTTCGTGAATGTACTTTCCGAAGGGATCATTTCCAGTTCGGGTGATGACTGCGGATTTCAAGCCATACTTTGCACCAGCACAGGCGACGTTTGTCGCGCTACCACCTAAGAATTTTTGAAATGTTTTTACATCCTCAAGGCCAACCCCGTACTGCAGGGGATAGATGTCAACACTTACCCGCCCAATTGTTATTAAGTCATATGGCGTTGAAGTATTTGCTGGGCTCACCGTCTTATTCTGCTACGGATCTGGCTATTTGTGAAAAGGCTTGTTGATCACCCAAGGCTTTGCGACTATTGTTTTGGAATGGCGCAAATCCAACCGAATTACGGCAAAACCGAGCGACTAACAGTTGGCCAGGCGGTCGTTCGCTATATCGCAGCCCAGTACACAATTTCAGATGGTGTTAAGCGCCGCTTCATCCCAGCCGCATTTGGAATCTTTGGTCACGGAAATGTTGCTGGTCTCGGACAGGCGCTAGATCAATACAACGATATTTTGCCTTTCGTCCAAGGACGTAACGAACAAGGTTTGGCACATGCAGCCATTGCATTTGCAAAAGCTTCCAATAGAAAGCAAGCAATGGTTGTTACGGCATCGATTGGACCGGGCGCCCTCAACATGGTCACCGCGGCCGGACTCGCAACTGTAAATCACTTGCCAGTTTTGTTGTTGCCCGGTGATTCATACACAACACGTCGCCAAGGACCTGTGCTCCAACAATTAGAACATCCACTCGGTCCTGATATTTCGGTCAATGATGCTTTTCGTCCCGTCGCAAAATTCTTTGATCGCATAACAAGACCAGAACAACTTTTGTATTCCCTTCCCGCCGCATTTAGAGTTTTAGCAAACCCAGTTGAAACTGGCGCGGTTGTTATTTCACTCCCACAGGACATTCAATCCCACGCCTTTGATTTCCCAGCCGCCTTCTTTGAAGAGAAAGTTTGGAAGATCCGTCGCGCGATTCCAGACTCCGAAGATATTTCCGAAGTTGCTCGAATGATTAAGAACGCTAAGAAGCCGATCATCATT
>Ga0209499_1000192_pt1 | contig 45336 bp, 72 predicted proteins | sample C_130208_EF_Meta_FD_187306 | JGI IMG/M metagenome (GOLD analysis project Ga0209499, IMG submission 187306) | Freshwater microbial communities from Lake Croche, Canada to study carbon cycling - C_130208_EF_MetaG (SPAdes) (version 2) | ecosystem: Environmental > Aquatic > Freshwater > Lake...
CGTGAGTAACTATATTGTGATGAACACGGGCATGTTCGGTTTCCTTACTTCGCAGTTTTGCGGCATCGGGTCTTCCTATCATCACAAACGGCGCTGCGAAACCATCTGCAGCTTTAAACACTTTGTTTTCTCGAGCCGCGGACTCTTACAACTGGGTCGTTACCTTAAATTGGTTGCAGAGGCAGGAATCGAACCTGCGTCCTTGGCTTATGAAACCTGGCTGGAACCACCTCCAGTCTACTCTGCGATTAAATTGGTAGAGGATAGAAGAATCGAACTTCTATGTTCTGAGTCAAAGTCAGATGCATTACCATTATGCTAATCCTCAGTTGGTCCTGATGGAGAATGACGATATCTCGACCTTCCGCTTATCAAGCGGATGCTCTTCCTCTGAGCTACATCAGGATAAATGGTGCGGCCGTGTGGTTTCGATCCACTCCCCGTTAAGGATGAGATTTACAGTCTCACTACTGGAGCCACCAGCTTTCCGTCCGCGAAAAGTTTACACCTGATTCCCAACCTTTTGAATGATCGGGCAGCCCAAATGGCTGTTGCTTAGCGGTGAACCCTAGCGAAAGTGTTTCAGTGAAGTTTTACTTGTGAACGGCTTCAACTCAAAGCGAGGAGCGGAATCACATTCTTCTTGTTTGGTACCAGGGACTGAAAGCTCCTGGGTTTTTCAAAAATCAAAATGTTGTCAAAGAACGGATACAATCAAAGCAGGGCCTTGAAGGAATCGCATCAGCCGAGGTTTTGAATCTCAACCAGTTTGATTGTTTGCTTGGAGAATTGGATTCGCCTTACAGAATTATTATACCACAAAAAACGTGCTTTGTAAAGGAAAAAATGCATGTTTTTTCATTTTTTTTCAGCCGTTGAATTTCAACGAGTTACGGCTTTTGCTGAAAAATGGCCCAGAATGGCATCAACGCCAGCATATCTGCTCCCATCAGAGCTTAGGAGAAGAGGAACAGTCTTAATGCCGTTGTCACTGAAAAACTTCTGATCGTCTTCCATATTGACCACTCCTACATTGATGCTGTTCTCGGCGAGATACTTCTTAATCATCTTGCATGGTCCGCAAAACTCACTGCTTGCTAGTGTGTATGTTTCTTTCATGTGTTTTATATATTAGATTTGAATGGCGGAACGAGTGGGATTTGAACCCACGGTGACATCACTGCCACGTTCCCTTAGCAAGGGAGTACTTTAGACCACTCAGCCACCGTTCCTTTAAGTTGGTCTCCTACCAAGGAATCGAACCTTGCTCATCTGCGTCCCAAACGCAGCGCCTACCCAGCCTTGCCCGTAGAAGATATTGAAAATTTAGAGGAAGCCCGTAACCTCTGTATGGCTTTTTATGAACAGCTTTAACAAGCATACAACCACGGCAATCCGAAGACAGGAACTTAATCCACGCCGAGAGCATCGCTACTGTTCATGAGTGCGGTTGCAAAATTAATCATTTTTAAAATACTATACCATGATAATTGAGTTTTATCTAAAATGAAAACTTTAATTGAATTTTGTATTTCAACCAACTCAATTTTTGTTATATCTGAAAACCCCATAGCTGGATTTACATTATTAATTAAAAAATCATTTTTTGGATCAAGATATACATCATATTCAGGCAGATAAAAATCAGGAGTATATTTTCTGTTTTTTCCATTAGGATCAGTATATTCAAATGATTTTGGTTTTTCCCATATGATATTATTTTCATCTAATGAAATTGCTACCTTTAATTCGTAGCCTGAGCCTAATTTAACATCTTTATATTCAATACGGTTATTGATAAATTTACCTCCAATTCCACGACGTTTTGCGTGATCGGATTGAGATTTTCTCATTTCATCAGTCCAAACGCATTTACCGCATTTTTCACTTAATTTATTACGTGTTTCTTCGGAAATTATTGGCTTAGGTAAACCTAAACGTTTAGCTTTAGTATGTTGATTTTGTGGACCTAAACCAACTATGGGTTGTCTTACATAACCTTGTAAGCAAGCATTATAATGAGTATTATAATTCGAAACATTAAATTCATTTCCGCAGTTTTCACACTCCTTTTTTGGCATATGTTTTTGAATTATTATTCCATCAATACAACGTGTAATATGTTTGTTAAAATTGCTTAATGAAATGTGTTTCTTACATTGTGGGCATTCTTTTGTAATACGTTGCATAATTGTATTTATACAAAAGCATCCGCTTTATCACTAAGCTACATCTTTTTTATAAAGTTTTGGTACTAGTGGTGGGAGTCGAACCCACATACCGGTCTAGCCGGATTTTACGCCCTTATAAAGAACGGCCTTTACCATTCAGGTCACACTAGCATTATTCATTCCGCTCTTCCGATGAGCTACAGGAGGTTTTGAAAATTTGTGAGTTGCGCGTTGGTATATGCGCTAAGGGACTCACTGCTCCATATTTAAACTTATTGTCAGCCCATCTCTTTTCAGATGTTCGCCGTTTGACCACGGTCGTTACCACTTCATTGCAGTGCTTGGGCATTCAGGTTTTGAAAAATTGTCGGACAACGTGTTGTTGCCGTTTGTTATGCCATTATTATAATCTAAAAATTGAGACTTGTAAAGGTGTTTTTGTCTAAAATGTAAAAATAAAAAACCTTTGTTCCGTTTCCAGAACAAAGGTAAGGGTTTAAATTTACAGTGTCTGGCGTTTATGCAGGAGGAAGTCCCTTTGATATAATACTATAGCGCAACGGCGCAAGTCCTGGGATCTGCTCGTTACTTGCTTTATTATATTTGTCCTGTACCATACTCTTTATTTATATGATTGTTTGTTCAGCTAACATTGCACGATATGCTGCAGCTGCCGTTGGTGGGATTGAGATGTGGTTGTTCATAGATTGTACTGTATTTATAATTATTTTTTCTTATACACATAGGAAACTGGAACGTCATCTTCTGAGTTGAACGCCTTTGCTTCCTTTTTAATTTTGTTGAGTTTATCAATAATAGCTGTAAATGATTTTACATCAAAATCATCGCCATTCATTATACCTTATTTATACAAGGAAGGTTTTCCACTCTTCTCGAATCTCTACTTTTTCACTAAGTGCTGTAAACTCTACATCATTAAGAATCTTTGGTTTTACACTGCTGCCTTTGATGTTGTGGTAGGGAAACTTGTTGCTCTTTTTGCTGTTGCACTTTTTGCAACTCAATACAATGTTGCTGTCATCATTGCTTCCGCCTCTGCTGCGTGGCAATACATGATCACGTGTTGCAGCTGTGTAGGGAATCTTTTTGAGGCAGTATTGACATTCGCCATCATACACATAGTATAACTGTCTCAAGTTGATGACACGATTGCGCCTCTTGCCAAAAGTACCAAAGTATCCTGGGATCACTACAATTGTAGGCACTGCCCAGCAGCTATCAACGCTGCGCAATGCTGGATGATCTGGCATAAGATGATCGTCATTTGCAATCCAGCTGGCCCAATCATGGATATTGCCATACTGGTCATACGCTTTAACGCCGCCCACCATCATATTGCGAATAGTGCTGCGTGCACTAAAGAAACCACAAGCTTGAAAGCCGGCGGTCAAGACAAGTGTAGTTTTTGTTTTGGGTGCTACAGGCGTCATTCGGTATACTCCTTTACACTTTGCTTATCAACTTGAATGATAGCAGCGTCTACAATCGCTTGAAAAGCTTTCAGTTTATCCGCATCATTGTCCAATAGGCGGCTGATGTCACGATTGTATTTTAGAGAAAGCAGCGAGCCTCGAAGTGCTCCTGATAGACTAGCGTAAAAATTAGATGTCATAATGTTAAAGTAGGTAATACAAACTTGTCTGCAATACTGCAAAGCAGTCTACATGTTTTGTTGTGCGTCTTTGTGTCGCACAGTGTAGTCATAACAATGCTGGTTCGCTCAATGTTAAGTGAATCTACTTGCGGTTTAGAATCGCTCCAGCGTGTTAATCGCTGGCGCACCGCCTTAAGCAATTCAGGAGAAAAGCCAGCTGGATGTTGATAAACGAATAGTTGCGGTTTCATATTGTGGTTTCCTTACAGAGTCATTATACTCTAAAAAATCCCACTTGTAAAGGACTTTTTACCACAAAATGCATATTTTTAAGTTTTGTTGAATATTAACGAGTTACGGAAAATGCACTTTATCTAATTTTCCTCACCTCAAATAAAGAAAGGCCGCTGTAAAATAAATTACAGCGGCCTTTTTGTCTCTTTAATTTTTATTCGCTTTTCTTTGTCTTTTCAGCCTTCTTTGCTTTTTTCTCAATCATCTTTCCGCGCTTTTCAAGGCGCTCAAGAACTTGATTTGCGTCCAGCCAAATATCTTTATCATGAGATAGGTCCTTAATTTCTTCGGGTGTTAGAAAATCTGCATACATTTCTGCAAATAGTGTTTCGGTCCACTTTTTCTTATTAATAATATCATTATACATTTCACCGCCCTTTCCAGCAGAACCACCAGAGTAGTTGTGAAAAAGAAATTGTGAATGGTTTGTAATTTGATACTCATCAGCCATGAGGAAGATAAGTGTTGCAGCTGACATACAAGCACCTTCAACTGAAACACAAATATGAGCATCTGTTTCTGATAATGCTTGCATAAATTGAATTGTAGTAAAAAGATTTCCACCATAACAGTTACACACTATTTTAATTACATCGGAATCTCTTGCATTGCGCATTTCATGAAACCAATCAATATAATCAGCGGGATCTCCTAGTTCTTCGGAAAGATAGTATGTTCGAACTACACCATAATCATAACTAATCGATTCATGCGGACCTTTTTTTAGAATATCAAGAAGACCGCCGTTATTCTTTGTTTGTTTTGTATGAGCCATGTTAAAGTATATATCGGATTAATAATTAAGTTACTTCTATAAGTTCAAGAATAGGAACAAACTATTCTGCCATCCAGGATTTTATTATACAATCCTGGATGGAGACTAAATTGTGTGGCTAGAGTTTTTTATAGGAATGGTTCCATTCCTATGAGCGTATTGAATGTAGTTCTATCAAGATCCGACATTGGGAGCCGAATATGGAGTTCGGAGTAGAATCCTTCAGCTAGTTTTTGCGGGTCTGGCACTATCTGAGTAATTCCGAGTACACGATTCATCCATTGTTCCCAAGCGTCTTTGAATACTGTGTGGACTTTTACATCAGACTCTCGCACAAGTTGTGCAAACAATACCTCGTCATTTCCCCATCCAATGGCGATTGATTGTTGGTTAATATCTCGGTGTCCATCGACATTTAGGCCGAGAGCCCACGTCCATTCAAGTAGTTCGGTGAAATCCATCGGTGCAGGTTCCATAACCTTCGACCATACATCATGATGAGCTACAATTGACCCAGTTGCAAGATGTGCCTTGCTTCCAAAAGCAGACACTAGTTGGTCATCCGGGACATCCGCGATGGCATCAATAAAACGTCTGCTGGCTGGAAACTGATCCATTCCCGTTACCGCCACAACCTCACCTGGGAATAGACGCGGACCATGGATAATCGCCATAGTCGCCTTCCAATTTCTCCCGGGTGGCGGTGTAAATGGTACCGTGCTTCTATCTTCGAGAACACGGACATCTCCTGTCTTCGGAATAGCAGCTGCATTTGCGCCGTTTGACACATATACAAGACCCGTCTTAATCCCGAGTTTCGCCCACAATTTCTCATGCATTTCATAGAATCCTTCATAAAAAGGATTTCCATCCCACACTAACATTACTCTGTCTATTTTCATTGTATTAATATTTCCAGTTGTTTGCTTCACGATCAAGATCCCTAATAATAGCCCCTGTGGCTGCATAGGAATCCATGACACAAAGAGGGTGTTCTGTAAGATCGCGGGTGATGGTCAGTCCCATGTCACGGCAGATAAGTTCAAAGTACTTCCATGTCAGGTTTCGGCATACATGTTCAGATGTCCATCCCATGCGGGTTGTCAACCAATTATCCTCAGCCCATTGCCTGAGTTCGGGAAAGCTGGACTTATCACAGCGGTTCAGAAACTTGGTTTTGTACAATGCCGCTATGGTTCTAAGCATTGAGATGCGGTCAATATGAGAAAGGGCTGCATACTCTTTATTGTAATGCTCAACCTCCACGTCATAGAATAGCATTCCATGCCAATTGGGAATCCGTAAAACAGTCTCAGCATTACAGTTTAGTGATGTAAATACGTTCTGTGGCTCGTCTTCGAAGGTATTGAGCGGGCCACAGTGTTTTAAGCTCTCACATATAAGCGTATCCACATGCTTAAATCTGTAATCCTTTAATCTCTCGCTAGCACAATCTGCGATGTCGGTTCCCGGACCTTTCCACATCTCTACCGGATTTAAGCACACCAACTCAAATGGGCTTCCATTCAAGTCATTGTAGGCTCGAAAATAATTTAGAATAGGAACAATGCGGCAACTTCCAACAAGGCAGATGGTATAGAATGCCCCAGGATTCCCGAATGAATAATTGTTTTGCTCATAGTGTTCTCTGAGCATATTGGTAGTGATCGGTATCATTAGCTTACTAGGATGTCGAATTGTGGTTCAGTCCATTCAAGTTCTTGCGGGTATATCTGGAACTTGGTGTAACCGAGGTCTTTGAGAAGTTCAACTATGTCATCTGCACAGTGCCCATTAGTTTTTAGGGCTTCAGCATTGATCTCAATGAACATGAGCGGTCGGTACTTTTCAAGGGTCTTGGACATACCCTGGATCACGTCATATTCCCATCCCTCTGCATCTATCTTTACAAATCCTGGCGGTGGAAGATCAAGGGAGTCTAAGGGAGTTGCGGTTACCTTGATAGATCCGTCAACTGTAATCCTAGATGCCCCAGCGTTGTCGAGCTGACTGAAACAAAGTTTTCCTTTTACCCTAGATGCCGCAACATTAAGTAGGGTGGCTTCTGGGCAGTTATGTGAGAGACACTTGAATGAGAGCGGATTTGGCTCGACTGCAACTACGGTTTTCCCGAGGTCGAGATAGAATCTTGTATGATCCCCAATAAATGCTCCGATGTCCCATACTACTTCAATGTCATTAAGCCATGGGGTCATGATCTCAAAAAGTGCAGGATCACATTTGATGGTTCCCCATTCACGAGACCATCTCGATATGTGGGTGTCATTAGCAATGACCCATTGTCCGTTCGGTAATTCTTCGATTGCACTCATGGTTGTAATAAGGGAATTTGATGCTCCTTGGAGATGACCAATGTATGTGGGCCATAGCCAGTATAGATACGTGAGTTGCACGGATTGGCGGCAATCCAGTCATTTAAGGGTTGCCGATATTCGTCAAAATTAGCATCATGGAATAGTACATAGCGTGATGAGTTGGCAAACATATAAAACCAGTCCAAACGGTCGTCGGCCTGGTCGTCAACAAGAACCACCCCCCATTGTTGCTTCGATAATTCTTCAAGCAATCCACGAGTCTGTTTCAAGACTTCATGGGACGGGCCTGAATAATTCATAAATTTCATTCTCCAGTCGTCATTCATTTCTGTCGTAACAAGATGGTGCCCAAGTGCGGAACAGATCGAGTGGAGGCACGGAGTGGAGAAGTGTCCAGACCCGATTTCAAGTACCGGACCATTACCAACGGCAACGCATGCCATTAATGCTGGTAAGTGGCTTCCCCAGTTCAATGTTTCTATAGCAGGATTGTTTTCATTCATATTATTGTTATTTCTATTTGTTTTCTTTTTTGGGTTTGATGTTTCTGATTCTAAAAATGTCTTGTGGGATAATGGAAGAATCTATTATATCAATTGTACAATCTGGCCATAGGAGTCGAATGAACGCAGTCAATCGTATTTGATCCTCAGAGTTAAAGAGACGTAGATCATCAATTAGAATGATGTCATCAAAATGTCGTGGACTGAAACTCAAGGCAAGAAGTTCGTTGATAAGTGGGAGATCTGGTTGCAATAGATTGAAGTATCCAGTTGGGTGAGCGTCAAGCCAAAATGTCGCGGGAGCATCTACGGTAGGAACTAGATCTGCAAGAAATAATGCAGAATCACCAACAGCAAAATTTATATTGGGTGATTGTGGAAAGGGTTGTTCAGCCTCCCATCTTTTATCTAGTTCAAGATCAACTGTCCAGATTCGTTCAAAGCCTGCTTCAAGCGCGGCTTGTACACCTTCTCCAAGATAAGTCCCGGTTTCTATGAATATAGGATTTAAATGGGATCTGAGTATATCGGTATTCAGTGGCATATTAGTTGTTTCCTGATAGTATTTCTTCTATTTGTTGTTTAACATCTGCTGAAACTCCACCCCAAGACCAAAATTGCTTTATATATAACTCGGGTAAAGGGTCTATGGATGAATCTGTAAAATTGAATTTCTCAGGCATAAATTTATCAGCTATAGCGCCTAAGATGTTAAATTCCGATAAATGTCTACCAGGAACTTCTTCAATGAATTGTTGAAAAGTTCTGCCATGCGTCTTTTCAATATGATTTCTAGTGAACTCTAATAAATCTCTATTATATGTTAGGGGCATCCGGCGCATATATTCAAACTCAACTGGAAACCCTACAGCATTTTCTGTTATACTTTGCCATGGACATTCGATAGTAGCATATGCTGTTTTAATCATATTAATACTACCAGATTCTGTTAGTATAAGTTTCGGGGTGGTATCTCTTATGAATATAACATCAGAATCAACATAACAAATTGCATCGGATGTACACCACGTATCTGCCATCATTTTGGTTGCTTGTTGTCCAATATAATCATCGGTATGTAATTGGAGGCACACAAAAAACTTTGCTCCATACTTTAAGGCGATTGGTTCAATAACAGATCTTGATGATTCAGGAGTTACAACAATAAGATTTGAAAATCCAGAGCAATATTTCTTAATAGAGCTAAGGCAATATGGTAACCATTGGGCGTCACCTGCATATGTACGAATAAAAAGATCTATTGTTTGCATATTATGCTTTATTTATAATGTATTTAACTATGACCAAACAACTTGGATGCATTATATTCCTTAATAGCTTTTTGCAGTTCATCCGTCCAGTTATCTCTCTTCTCAAGAAATATTAGAGGCTTATTTGAATTCTCAACTGTCATCATAATAACCAATTGTGATACTGGAAGAGTAGTTCGTTCTTCCATGGCAATTGCATAAAACGCAGCCTGAATGAAATAGTTTGATATATCTTCCTTTGCTTTAATACGACTTGAGGTTTTAAAGTCAATAATGGATCTCTTTCCGTTAAACTCTGCAATTAAATCGACTCTTCCTGCGATGCCTAGGAAATCCGAATAAAGGGGAACTTCCTGCATAATGACCTTACCAACATATTTGTCAATGGAAGGTTTTATACTATGAAACATCGCCTTAACATGAGGCATTTCAGTATCTGTAAAATACTTTTCCTCATTATTCAAATATCGTTCGGCAATTGAATGAAGAGCAGTTCCTCGTGTGGCAGCATGACGGGAAACTCTGTTAGCTTCTTCATTACCAACTCGTCGTCTCCATTCCATAATAGCATCTTTTCCGCGAATGCCAAGAATAGTTGTTATTGAAGGATATTTCTTTCCTGATGGTGTTGTATATGTACGACCTGTGTTTTCTGTTGAGGTAGAAAGATCCGTATAACCAAGTGATATAGGCTCGTGAATGAAATGCCGTCGCGGTTCGGTAATCATTGTTTTGTCCAATCTATCAAACGATCCACAACAGTATCAGATGAATGGCCATCCCATTCAGGAGCCCGATCAAGAATTTCAATACTTGTAATACCTGAAAACATAGACCAATATTTCATTTCCATATGATATGTAATTTGTCCTGTAGGTAATGTCATACCACCTATAAACATTCCAGATAGAAAGGTTCCATCCGAATGTAATCTAGAAATATATGATATACTAGGATTAGCCTTCATGAGAGCAGCAAATAATGCTGTTCTATGGCAATAAAGTTCTGCAAATGAATGAGGCGGAGATTCATCTTCGGTAATAATACTCATCAATAATCCCGTTCTATGAACATTTCTTGTTGTACTCGTTTGTCGTCGCGGTCACTATTGAATCTTGTTTTCTTCAACTTCTTATTACCGCTCCTAGAATCATCATCAGAAGAATAATCATTCTTACGTGATCCACCGCCTTTTTTGCTTCCTTTTTTTGTTGATGACATATGAGTCAACGTGTTTCTATACTATTTTTTCTACCGCTTGCCTTTTTAACTTTATTGAGGACATCGTTCCATCCCGATCCTGCTCGTTGAAGTATCGTTTGATTTCCCTCATAGGATATAGCGAGACTTCTAATAACGCGTCTAATTTTATTTTTGGTTTGGCACTTCGGACATGGAAGTGTTGTAGGTATATCTCTGTCATTCATAAATTGAGTTTCTTCCCATTCATGGGAACAGTTATCACAAAAAAAATCGTATCGCATAATATTATGTATCTCCTTTATATTTAAATTTGAGCCCAACTTTATTTTTACAAAAGTGAAACGGATATTCTCCTCCTATTGATGAAATTGGCATACCATCATTATCATGTGTAGTATAATATACTGTATCAAAAATAAGTTTGTTATTCTCATTATAATACTTTACCATATATTGGCCTTCTTTCTCGGGAATATCCGAGGACCATTCATGCTGCCATAATGATCCTTCTTGATATTTCATAAAGTCAGATCTGAAGGTATCACCTTTTCCGCCAAATGTTGTTCGTGAATTTGAATATTTCACAATGATTAGTTAATTAATATTATAGCAAAAATCAAATTCAAGTTGTTCGTATGTCATATGTATTATTCTGGTAGTAGTATAGGAAAAGCTTTGCGAACTAGAGCAATTGTAAGTAATGGATATAACTTAGTTAGAGTCTTATCTTTCATTGCAATAAGGATCTCTGCATCCTTGGCATCAACATCTTCAAGGAGTCGGATAAAAAGCATTTCCTTTTTCATTTTTGGAATTCTATCATATCCAATCAAAAATCGGGGAAGTATCTCAATTTGTTTCTTAAGTGAAGATCTTTGCATTCCAGCCGGGATAGCAGATACTGTATAAGGTGGCGCACCTTCAGGAAGATCAAAGATAATATTTGCCTGAAATGCAGCTTGTAGAATCGTTTTAATTGAATAGGATGTATTATCTTGAAGGATAGATACTCGCTCAGCTACTTTCTTAGTAGTTTCTAAAAGTGCAAAAACTTCATGAGGGAGTCTTTCGTGCTTTTCTTGCCGTTGTTGAATCATATTTTATATATCAGTTTATTTTTGGAAGAAATCGCCCGAACATTCCAAGAGATTATTACATCTATTGGATATAAGATAATTAAAAACCTTTGAATTACCTGTTACTAGAGCCGTAGTATAAGCATCCAAAATCTGTTTTGAAATACTCTCGGGAATCTTAGAAAGATCAATACAAGTTTCATTACGAATATAATTTCTATATTCCTCAGTAGTTAAAACCGATTCGAGTTTACCTTCTGAAAAGGATTTAAACCAAGCATCAATACTAGTTGTACGAATAGGAGTTTGTCTCATATCCTCATTTATTAATGCTTCATCGCATGAACGAATATTTGGGACACCGTCTCCTGAGCATCCTTTGATAATATGTTCAAAGAGATACCTTTTAGGATTCTTATCTGATATTAGTTTCTTTGTCGCTGGACTATATTGGCCTACATTACCATATTTCTGAAGTTGAATAAAATCCTTGTCAGAAGAAATAATCATAACGTCCTCATAAGATCCAAACTCTTGAGTAGTTTCCACAAGTGTAGCAACAATATCATCTGCTTCAGCACCTCTAATCTGAATTACCGCATAGGGCATATACTCAGTAATCTCATCACGGACCTTGTTTAGAATCCTATAGATTTCAGTCCAGTCCATAGAACTAGCATCACGATTCTTTTTTCGCGCCGCCTTATATTGTGCATAATAATCTTTTCTCCAGGATCCACCGTCACAAGCAATAATCATTTTACCATAACGGTCTCTATATTTCAAATTATACATCCGTAATGAGTTAAGAATTTGATGCCGCAGCAAATCCTCGTTTAGTGCATTTTTCCCCTGAGCAAAAACCGTTGCTATAGTAATACTGCTAAAGTCGATAAGAATCATATGTTATTGTGTTGAAGTAATTATACCACAATTTTGATCATTTGTAAATAACTCTTTTCAATTAATCCACAAATCTCGCAAATGTGAGGCGTTGATCCTACAAGACACAATTCCGTTATAGTATTCAGATCTCCTTAGTAGAACTTCCCGATCAACCTGGCACTTCATTTCAATATAATTTAGTATGCCCTTAGATTTTGCAAATTCTAAAATTTCTCGGCTAAAATCCTCTTTTCTTATGACAACCTGTTCCTTTACTGCCTCGGAAGATCCGTAATAAGTTCTCCAATCAGATTCTGTAATTTTAGTTCTTTTTCTCTTTTGTCCTTTAAGGGGCGGTAATTTCTTTTTTGATAACAGTAGTTTCTTTCCGATATACTTCATTCCATTAGCATTATCAGTAATCTCATAACAGAAACCAATATAACCTTCAACTATTTTCTCTTGTGCTAACTCAGAGGTAAATTCAGCTCCTTGATATTGCCATGACATAGTTTATATATTAAGCCCAATCATCCTCATTTGAATCAGGTTCTGTTCCGTAATCTCTATGAATCCCACAGAAGGGGCAATAGCAAGGATATAATTCATCTAGTTCAATGGATAAATCCGAATCGGAATCTTCATTATAATACTCATCAGCACTATCATCCCAAGAAATCTCATAAATGTAATGGCATTTTGGGCAACAGTTATTTTCTATCATAGTATGTTATTTATATTATGAATTAAGTTCTTCCTTTTTCTGATAATATCCAATGAATGGCATAATGGGCCAACAGAGTAATAGAAAGGCTGCAAGTAATATTATAGTAATGACACAGATTGGAACAGCAAGTATCATCGTAACACCATACCAAAAAGGAGTAATGGAAGTTTCTTTCATATTAGTATATATTAAACCAACTCACATGAATTTCCTGAACATGCTTGGGATCCTAATGTATCTGCTGCAACATATGTCTCAGATTCTTCAATTGCAGTTTCCCAATCAACTTCAACATAATCTCTTTTAAGATCACACCATGTTTTCCATAGAGATACATGTTTCAAACAATATGTTGCACGGCGAGTATCTCCATCAAAATAGCGTTCTCCGAATTGTTTAACTCTTCGGACCCAATCTGTTTTGGAAAACCATACATCATGCTCTTCCCGTTCAAGGAAATAATTAGCTAATTCTTTATTGGTTTTCTTAATTGGATATTCAGGCTTAACATAGTAAGCAGGTAATACTTCTCCGAAACCTAGAACGGTATCGCATGCAGCCCATAGATTCTTATCAAATGCATGAAGACCATCTACTACCAATCCTGATGCAAATACTGATGCATCTCCATATTCCTTTACTAACTCAGATGCAGTAAGAACGGTTGCGAATGGCGCCTGGGCATAATCAAGATCGCCCGATGCAGGAAGAAGAGATATACCAGCAAAACTATTTTGATTATCAAAGATATATTTTTCAACAGCTTCCCACTCATCTGGTTTAACAGTAATAGTATTTGATACATTATGCCGCAAACCTGGTTTTATACATCGTTCAATAACAGTTCCATACTCAACCCAGTTTTGCTGGGTTAGTTTAACCTTTTCAAGAAGGTCTATAGCGCTCAATTGATTCTTAACGATAGCTCCGGCAGGAACTTCACATAGGAATGAAATTACCTTATCGGTTTTATTAGTGGACCATACAGAATCTTCCACTGCAAGAGGATTAACTCTTTCGGTTTCTTGTAAGCAGAATTCAGTCTTATTTGCTTGAACTCGACGGATATATCTTTTTGCATGATGGGGATGAATGCCAGATGAGGTTGAGAGAATACAAGAAGTACTGCCACTAGGTTTTGCTGCTGTAACTCTTGCTGCTGAATTAATACCAATCATTGCAGCAACCTTTTCATTCACTTCAATAATATACTTTGCGCCTCTTTGTTGAATCTCTGGATTAAATAGAATATCCGGATTATCCATCCAGCCGGTTACGCTACATCCAAGTAATGCTTCACGCTCAAAGATTTCTTTTGATACTGATCCCAAATAATTAAAATCTGTATATCCAGCTTGAAGAGTTCCAATAATAGCAGATGCCTCACAAGCTCTCATAAAGTTTTCTTCTGATGTACACCATTTACCATTGATCTCTGTTAGGTTACACCCTTGGAACCCAGATCGACCATCTTCGGTTTTAGGATACATAGAAATTTCGCTGCAAGGATTGAAACCAAAATCCAAATCGTCTAACCAAATAAATCCAGGTTCCCCGAATTCCTTTGTTGACTTCATGATTTCTCTAAATTGTTCCTTTGAGATAGTTCCTCGAAGAAGAGCAACGCTATTATTAGCTCTGGCACGGTGAGGATTAGTTACAAACCAATTTCCCGTTTTCGCTGTTAACATTTCATGGTCATCATAAGAGAATAGACAGATGCAGGCTGAATTATGAGATATTGATTCTAAACCACTATTTGGATTTTTTGCTGTAAAGGCATGAACATTCTCTACTTCAATGTCAAAAGTAGGAACAAATCCAGCAGTTTCAATTGAAAGTATATCAATTAGTTTATATTTCTTTGGTATAGGTATATTCATAGTAAATTTAGTTTAGTTAATAGTAAATTAGTTAAGTCTTTTGTTTGTCTTATATCTTTTTCCCAGATACATATATATTTAAAGCCGTTTTCGATTGCAATATTTTCCTTTATCATATCTTTATCCCATTTTTCTTGAGCTGTCATAAACAAATTTCCAGGATACTTTATTATTTGGTCTGCGAGATAGGTTTCTGGATTAGCATGCCAATAATCTCCATGTAATTCTAGCACTATTGAATCATTTATTAAAAAATCATAAAGGAAATTTCTACCCTTATTATAGGATATTGGATATTCATCAATAATTGATGTTATCTTATCTATATTCGACAAAGCAGAAAAACAGATGGTGCTTAGTCATTATCTTCTTGTACAAAGGCAAAATTTGTAACATTATGAATCATATCATCAGCAGTTTTCCATGAAATTTCTTTTGTATTTTTATCATATACTAACCATTTGTGATTTGGAGTTGATATATGATTTCCGTCAGTTGTAATAAATTTTACAACTTCTTGTTCCCCTTGTTCGAAATTATTAGTTATTTTATGATATTCATCATTCAAATATACACTATCAGTAACAGTACATTCTGATATTTTCTTATATTCATCAGGGCCAATCTTAACTAGGTAATCCTCCGGTAAACAGCGACGGACTCCGCCGCTCAAAACACTATTAGATATATGCATAATAATATCATAGCAATCAATAGGCTTAAGTTTATTTTTAAACTCTCCTTTATTAAAATCAAGGGACTCTACTCGACTCTTAATTACTTCATTAATATTCTCAAGGGCTTTCATTAAACCATTCGGTCCAGGCGCTTTGAATTGTCCAGCTATTAATGATCCCGCTGGACGAATTAGAGATGGATCAAATGTAACATTACAATTTTTATATTCTTGAAACTCAATAGGTTTTGTAAGCCAACTATTAATTAGAACACCAATCGCATCGGCCCAACCTTCAATAGAATCTTCAATAATATATGTTTTAGTCTGTTCCTTGATTTCTGATGAAATTTTAGGAAGTAAACCAGTATGTTGTTTTTGAACAGAAAATCCTACGCCACATCCTGAAAGAAGAACATCCATAATCTCTTGAAATACTCTTGGCCGATCTATATGTGTAAAAGTGCAGTTATACATCTTGAGTTGATGTTTAAACATTGGTGCTCCTGCAAATTGTAAAGATCTTTGAGCAGCAAGAACTCTTTTCTTATTTTGCATTGATTGAGCAAAATCAATCAACTTTCCTAATTCTGGATGTTGCGTTATAGCATCTGCATATTTTTCGCGATGCATATCGTATACACGGGCAACAGACTCATGCCAAGTTTCACGACGTTTCTTTGTAGTGTTATATCGAGCATATCGGGAATAAAAAGTGTAATCAGAAAGCGCTTTTAGGGACATATTATTTTATTATTTGTTATTGTGTATATATTCTTGTAAAAATGGACATAGTCCTGGTGTGAATTATATCATAGAAAGCCGATTAAGTAAACAACTTAATCGTTAAATTGCGCGGCGGCGTATAGATCTTAAAGCGCCAGACAAAATTATATTCAGATGGTAATTTTAAACTCATAATTTGTTGTTGTATTGTATATATTCGGTAAAATAAGTATAGTTCTAGTATGTATTATACCATAATTTTAAAGTAAAGTAAATATCATTTTTTTATAAATAGAATTGTGCTGGTCACGATACTCGAATATCCACCAGCTTTACATTAACTCATTACAGCCATTATGCAACCTAGAAAATTATTTATACAATCCGAAGAAGGTCCTACTGAATTTGTCACAATTCACAATCCTATTTATGAGGAAACTGTAGTTGTTCATCTTTATGTAAAACAACATTCTATTACCAAACTGAAATATTTTGGTAAAACTATACAAGATCCAATCAAATATTCTGGATCTGGTGTTCATTGGAAAAAACATCTTAAAAAACATTAAGAAATATCCTCATTTACAGCTAACCGTCTTATCTGTCTTAATGCACCATTATCAGAATTTCGCAAAATAATTATGTGCTTAGGATTACGTTTTGCATAATCTAATGCTGCTTTTTCTTCTTCAATTTCTGGATCTAGATATTTATTCCACCGCGAATATTTATTCCTACCTACTTCGAACTTGGAAAATGTTTCAGATTTTACAGTAAATAATGCCCAGTCTTTACGTCTAAATATTTCATCATCGTTATTTTTGTGTGTCGGCGACTTCATTCCTAATGGAAATGATGGCATTGCAACTGCCCCACTTCCAACTGACATGTCTTCGTCTGTTTGTTCTTTACTCATTGTATTATATCGTGGGATGTTATATAGATTTTTTGTTTTGTAGAATAATGTAATGCTTCATATACAGAAGTTCCAAAGATAGACCCAACTGGTTTTGCATTTTCACCTATTGTTATCCGTGAATTCTTAAGAGCAAATACTTCTCCTGTTTTAGGTAATGCTATATTATTTAAAAGGGTATATTGTCCAGATCGTAATGAAGCATCTTCATTTATATACCAAGCAGATTCATTTAACTCATAAGTATCTGCATATATGCCCGTCAATTCATGAAGAATTTCTGATAACTTAGCATCAGACATACCAGTTTCTTCCTTGATGAGATATAGTGCAGCAAGATATGAACTTATTGTTTTCTTTCCGAAGGGTAGTTTATTCAGTAGTCTTTTCAGATTAAAAATAAGTTTGTGAAATAAATTATATACATTTCTATCATCAGCAGTTTCGGGTTTACGGAGAATCTTTCCTTCTGCATCAATAATACCTGCTTCAAATGCGCCAGTCGTATTCCATGGCATAGTGAGTAATCGCAGAAAACGAAAACTATAGAATACATCAGTTGTTCTACTTATTAATCCCATATTGTATATTTATACCTGTTGAAGTTGTTTTACAATATGAAGATCTATTGGAATGTTGCAATAATCATCATCGGTAATAAAATTAAGATATAGGAGAAATGTCTTTAATGCTGGCCAATATACTGCATCAATCCTATTAAAGCACATTCTTGCTGCAGCTTTTACATAAAATACATTATGAATTATGATAATATGGTTAAGTATTAATCGTTCTTGTAAAATCCCTTTATTAATATACTTTTTAAATAATCTCTTAAGATATTTAAATCGTGCTACATCATCATAAAATTCTTGAATATCTAAACACGAAGGATTATTATAGTTTTTTGCTGCATACAAATCAAAGTTTTTATTTGTTAGTTCGTGAAATGCAGACATAACTTATATATTAAGCACGTGAACGAACTAGAGCCGCTTCTTCATCTCTACGAGCAAGTAATCCATCAAGCCCTTTTCCAATCCATAGATGTTTCATTGCAATAAGTTGATCAGCAATATAGTCGTAAATGTTATCTACCTTACTATTTTGTATAATAGCATTTCGAATATTATACATTTCTTTTCGTGATTCACCAGTAATACTACCGCCACGATTGAATACTAATGAAACAAGTGCGCCAAATGCATCTGGTTTTAGTTTATCAGATTCCGGAAATGCAGAAATAGTTTCCTTAATATATCTAGGAATGTCATACGTCTTAAATACTGTCTCAGCAACAGCCCATGGAATTACTACATTATTAAGGGTATGTATTACATTCTTTGCAGTAGTTCCTTTTTTACCAATATGCTGAGAAAGAACATTAAAAATCTCTGGCATCAGTAATGATTTCCAATCAGATGTAAATTGACTTAATGTAGTATATCCAAGGTCATAACCGATTCCGATCGTTACTCCACTTTGACCACCTGGATATTCTGGATGTTTTAATGCTGAGTTATAATATATTTCGCCTCCCCCAACTTCATATTCAATTATAAGTTTATAAGCAGCATCGGAAATACCAACTACAATAGGAGGAGGAACTACTACATTTACCGCCAGTTTAGCCCCAATTGCATTCCATGTAGTAGGGCCGTCAATACCGTCTGATAATATACCAAGTTTAGTCTGAATTGCCTTAACAATGCTATCTTTATTACTAAATTCCATATTCTATATTATTTCCTTTACAAGTTCCTATATTATGTTATAATTATCCTAGATTCCATTAGGGCTAGGCAATTGAACTTGAATTAATAAATCCAACAAAACTTGATTGACCGAAGGTTTCCCGAAGGGAATAAGTAATGTATATAATATATATCAAGGTCTGGAAAAGAGGAAATAGATATTCTTACTTAGTTAAACTAGATTGAAGCTCTTTAATCTTCTTAGGAATATCAATCAACTTTTGGCTATTAGCTGCTTTGGCTTCATTATCATATTTAAGACCGTAATCAGTTTGCCGTTGCTTAGCCTGAATTGATGCCAAACTGGATTTTAAGGCAATAATCTTATTATTGATTTCTGCTTTATCTACTGATGTTTCTTCACCTTCTTCAACTGATTCTTTTTTTTGTGCTGCATACCAGGCTCCCAAAGCCATCTTAATACGTTCCTCCTTAGATTTACCTTCAAATCGTTTATCATCTGACTTTACAAAATCATCAATCCAAACACCAGCTTCATCATTGGGATCAAGAACTTCAGAAATGGTTTCTTCAAGTTCACCAGTCTTAGCACGTTTATTAAGTTCCTTTAATGCATCACCTAGATTTTCAATCCATGTTTCACCTTTATCATCAATAATACCGTAAGGTTTATTTTCGGTATCAAGGATTACAAAAAAGGTATCAGCCCATTTTCCAGCACGCATAGGAATTCCAAATAGATGTTGAATACGCCCTTTATTTGTAGTATATGTTGAAGAAGATGGTTTTTCAACTCGTTCAAATCCTAGATTAGTTATATTCTTAACCATCATCTTCCATGCTAATGCTTCATCAATTTGAACTGGGATAATACCAACTTCGCCATCAACTTGTTCATATAGAGCATCAACTTGTTTATATAGATCGGAAACTAATTTTTGTGTTTCTTCATTACTTTCTTCAAGATGAGCGATCGTATTATATACATCATCCGTCATCTCTATAATCTTAGAAAGATTAGATAGAATTAGAGGTGTTCTATCAGCAATAACTACAGATTCATAAGTTGGTATAGACTCAATAATTGGTTGTTGAGAAATGATTTGTGATAATTTTTTCATATATTTATTATTGTAATTTAAATTGTTTGGATATTGAAACTTTATTGGTATCTTTATTAAGAAAGATAATCGGATGGGACGTAGAACGGGGTAATCTATCAAGTTCTAATTTTAATTGATCTGGAAATGAGGCCTGTAACCACTTACCTTTATATACATCTCCAACTGTGCAAGCACCAAAATTAGCAATACATTCAACAGAACCAGAATCACCTACCTTAACCTTTTGCGCTTCGGTTAAAATAACAGTTCTAGAATATGTTTCAAATGATTCTGTGATTATTTGAATACTGGATGGAAACACGGTATCAGTAGAATAGGATTGTTCCACATAAGATTTAATTAAAACCTTATCATAATTATCAGAACCAAGAGCTAGATTAGTAATTGTAAGAGCTCTTTGGATATTCAGATCTTCTTTTATACTAACTGCCTCTTCAACATTGCCGGTTCCCATAAGACTAACAGATCCCTTTCGGCCGGCGCCACCTATGACAGTTTTTGATATGGTTAATCGTGGTTTAATTTTAGCATCTTTTGGAACCATAATAGGTGCTTCTTCATCCCGTTGAGTTTCATAATATGAATTCAATGCCATTCTAATACGTTCTCGTTGAGATATATTATCAAGAGTTGTATCAGTAGATTCAATAAAATGGTTAACCCATATTTCAATTGAATCTGATTTCTTTAAGGTTTCCATATGATAATCTATTTATTCATTTGAGGCTTCACATAAATCCTGAATAAAGAATTTTGTATTTTCTCCAAATTGATCGGAGCATACAACATAATTTGAATATCTTTCATTAATTATGTATTGCATTCCAGGATTTTTTAAGGTATATACTACTGATCCTATAGTAAATAACTCTCCTACAATATACTGTTCCCGTTGTTCAGATACAACTTGTATATCAATTGGCTTTTTAAATTCATGGCATTCTTTAAGTCCCATTCCTTTACGAACAGCATTAAATAATTCCTTTACTTCCTTAAATGTTTTAGGAAGTCCCTTTGAAAATAATTCAATATCATTAGCTGCAGCAGCGCTACGCATTTTAGATGCACTAACTTTAAACGTGCTTATACCAGTTAGATCATCTATATCTGGATCTCTATTACCAGTTGATACAACATCAATTCCATCTTTGAATTTATAATATCCGTGAGCACCTTCAACACCATCATATTTAGATAATAGTTTTTTAAATTCAGATACCCGATCACTTCCTACAGCAACAATTAACTTGGTAAATCCTTCATCATATGCAGAACTCGCAACATTAAAAATATTTTTAATAGAATGATCTAATATGATACTACGCCCATACTTAGGAAACATCTTTCGCATAAAACGAATCTTTTCTTCATATCCAAGAGGATTCTTTTTCGGATCTTCACTTTGAGAAGAATATATACGAAATGGTTTGCCTTTAGCCATTTTAGCGATAGACTCGATATTTTCTTCATGACCTATAGTAGGAGGATTAAAACGACCAAATGTAACTACAATTGGATTAATCCGTTCTTCTGTAAAGGACCGAAATGATTTAATATTACTCATTAGTGTTTAAAAGAATTTGTAAGGAAAGTTGCTGAAGTGATTCATTCATATCAGTTGTATATATTAATGATCTTGCAATACGACGCGTCCTACTTAGAGAAATGGATTCATTTACTGTTGATACTTCTTTATCATGAACTACCATTTCCATTGTGCCCATGAATGTACGGATTGCTTTTTGAAGATTTACATCAGAAGTTTTTTGAAGAATTTCATCAATTTTAATCTTATCGGCCCCAGATAAAAGACCAGGTTGTTTATCACGAGAAATATTCATAAGTTCCTCTGATACTTTAGGAGGAGCATTATCAAGAATTTCATGCCAAGCATTTGTATGCATAGTCTGCAAACTATCTTCACCAATCTGACCGCGGTGACGTTTGATATACTGATATGGAATCATGCCTTGATCATCCTCGGGTGTATCACCTTGAGTATAATCTACATTTATAAGATCTCTTAGACGTATTTCTTTTTTCATATTATTTATCCCATCCTTTTATTATTTCTGGACTAAAGTTGTTCTTTGAGAATTCCATGCGATCAACCAATTTAACCACATTATTCTTTAAACGATCGCTGATAGCAAACCCTTCTTGGCCTGTTACACGGAAACCGTCCTTTGTTCGTACAAAGGTTGTTAGTTTCTTTAGAGTATCAAGCTTTCGTATAATGATTTGTTTAGCTTCAATTATTGCATTTTGTAATTGATAAATCAGATCAAGATTTTTCTTATTTTCATCTGAGAAGAATTTAAGATATTCATCCCGTTTTATTGTTGAAATCTCTTTTCCTTTTTCGCTCTTCTTAGATTCAATATCTTTATTAAATTTATCGGTTACCCATTTAATTAGATTTTCCACATGTTTAGTTGTATTTGTAACAACCTCACCTTTGCGAACATAAGTATTATTAAATGTTTCAAGATTCTGTGCAAGCTCAGGATTATTTTCAATCTCTCGAAGGGTTGATCCCCCAATTTTTTGAAATATAACACCGGCTGTAGATAATTTATCGGAAAGTTCAGCTGTTTCTTCGACCGTTAATGTTGCTTTACCAGATAGATCTCGTACATATGTATCACGTGCCCAAACTGATGGTACCTTTTTTAAGGTGCTAGAATCAAAATCATATATAGCCTTTAAATTCTCAAATGAATCTCCCACATAACGAGTATGGAATAGAACACCTATTTTCGCCTTTTTAATAGTAGCAGCAAGGGCACTATCAGCCGGAACTGCATATACAATAGTATTTGGTTGAAATGTGAGATAAGATTCTCCATCAAAAGTTTCAACAGATAAGTCTTTTTGTGTAAAAGCAATATCACCTTGTAATATTCCTTCAATACCAATCTTTTGTAGTTCAGTAAAAGCAACTGATAATTTCTCAGCCAAATCTCCAGAAGTATCGGCACGTACATCGGCTATGCTCTTATATACTTTTGGATTCTTATTAAATATACCTTTCTTAGCAACAAAGAATTTTCCATCAGATGGATCTGTACCAGCAAATACTGCAGGAGAATTATGAATAATTACTTCATTGTTTCCTGCTAGAATAGTAAAATTTGATGTTGGGGTAGTCAAATCCCATTGATCATATTTTTCTTGTAGTTTATTTACAGCAATTACTTTCATAAATTAATTTTTTAATATACTATTATACTGGGTTATATATCTTCATCCAAACAATCAATTGCTTCAATGTATTGATTATCTTTAGTTAATAGTGGGTGATCTTCAGTACAAATAAATGATGAACCATCTTCTAAAATTACTTCAACCCAATCTTTAGAACCTCCAGTAATTCTAGGCATAGTATTATTATAATACTTAGTAGTGTGTGTATCAATATCATAACATTTAATAAAATCTTCATTTGTTAAATCAGATACTTTTTTAACCGAATCTTGAGTTACTACTAGAGTATCTTTATGAATACAACCGTCAAATTTAGCAGCAATATCAAGCGATGAACCAGAATGTCCCGCAAGCATATCACGTAAACTACGAAGAGCAAAAATAGCCTCTCTACATCCTTTAACGCCTCCGTAAATAACTTGATCCTCAATATGCATAATATGCACATTTTTACCTTCTTTAACTGCTTCGTTAATATGTTCTCTAAATGATTTCATCTTATGGTTATATTTATATGTTGGTAATGCTTTCAAGAATGTTTCTCCGGCTTTAACCTTTTGGAGATAATCATAACTAGGTTTAAATTCACCTTCTGGTTTAGCAATAAAAACTATACAAGCAATATTCTTTTGATTCTCATATGAATATACTGATAGTGTTTTCTCAATATATGATTCCTCGTATTCAGCCAAAGAATGTAATTCCGATGTTGGTATATCCCAAATTACACCCATAATATGATCACCACCACTTTCCTGAACATTCTCGACACCACATGATCTTATAGTTGACCATTTTGAATAATCTCTATTATAGTTATTTAGAACACCCTTACCAACTACAGATGCAGATGGGCATCGTTCCCACATTTGTTTAGGATCCATATTAGATCCATAAGCAAATACTAGAGTATGAGTTTCTTTATCAGGTGTGTATTCAGTAAATGACATATTTACCAAGGATCTCCCGATAATTTTAAGGATGATGCCATTTTTTCAGACTCAAATTTAAATCTAATTTTCATTATTCTTTTATTACCTGCCTTGATACCAATACTTTCATTTCCTATTGGTTCTAATGTAATTTTATATTTTGCAAGAGCATCTAGTTTTTCATTTTTAATCGGATCTGAAACAGTTGCTGAATATGGAGATTTATTACCTTGTCCTGTAACTTTAATATAGGGAGGATATAAAATTTCAGCATCCATCCAATCAGATAATAGATACTTAACTAACTCGGGTTGTTTCATTTTCTTTAATCTAATTAATAATAGATCTCTCATTTCGGCCAGTAATGTAACTCCCATTTTTTCAGTAACGGGTTTAACCTTAGAATTAGATCTAATGAATTTTTTTCTTTCATCTGCACTTAAAGGTAAATTCAATTTTACTATAATAGAATCTAATATAGTCTTATATAGTTTTCCCAAATTCATACTTAAATTTTTATCAATTGTTCCTAAACCAGGATTTTTAAAACCAATATCTCCCTTAGTCTTAGTAGCCTTTGCAGATAAACCAAGGAATCCATTTGCTGGCCCCGAAGTGAATCTGATTAATATATCAGTAGGATTCTTACGTTGATCTACTTCTTGGCCAACTGCTGCTTTCATTGAACCTGGACGGGCTGTCCACCATACTCCATTAACTTTACCACTATACCCATTATCTTTTGCCCACTTTAAGAATTCTTTTGCCATAATAGTAGATTTACCTTGGGCGTCTGCTACTTCATTAGGCAATGCTTGTTTTATACGAGAATTATAATGGCTTTTTGCAGCATCATCAAACCATTTATTGCCAGCTAATATAAAACCAATATAGATTTCATTTATATCTGATAATACAGTATTTGCTGTTGCCATAATTTTATCTTTATCTATTACTTCAGAAATATATTCACGAAATGTTTTCACATACATATGATATATTTATATCAATCCAATAATTCTTTGAACTTAGGATATTGTACAATAAAGGCATCAGCCAATTTACATTCAAGGTCTACAGACTCTTGTTCCCACGGGCACTCAGCTGCAGGAGTATCATTACTAAATCGTTCGCCTTTCCATTTACTACAATTAACTAAAAATATTAATTCTTTTTTGTCAAATTGTTTTGCATGAACCATCTCATGCGCAAATGTAGTTAATATATCATATGGAGCCATTCCAGAATCTAATTGAATAACATAGTTTGATGGTCGTATCTTAGAACTATAATTATAGCATTCACCATAGGCAGATTCTTTACCTACAAGATTATCTACTAGCCTAACTAATATTTCAATATTTCGTTTGTTAGGTAATAACTCGTTAAGAAAAAATATGGTTGCTCTTAATAGGTACCGTTTAAGTACCTTATTTTTAGAGCAACCATATATTCTAATACGAATCATAATAGATTTTATATAATAAATCTAATATAATTATGCGTAGGATTCTATGAGGCGACTTAGTTCATTATCTGCAATATTTACACCGGCACTAAGAGCACCACCAGCAATTGCAAGACCTCGTGATAGCTTACGAAGATTCGCTGATTGTTTTGATTTACCTTTACGAAGCAGATCAACAATGTGACGGCGTTGTTTCAAATCAAGTACTAAACCGCCTTCAAGTTCCATATCTCCAACAATCTTATCCATGAAATCATAAATTTCAACATCGGTTGGATTAATATCAATAATAAATGCTCGTGTACGAAGAGCGCCGTCTGGATCCAATTTGTTTAGCGGTAGGTTGGAGATAAAGATAATTTTTCCAGTAAAAAAGAAATATCTAGGAATCAATCCAGCATCAAGAATTTCATCATCCGTCATTTCATCAGGATCAACAATATTCTTACCCATTTTATTCCATACCAATTTGCGAATTTTTTTGGTATCGGTAGCAGCCTTTAGCAGGTTGCGTGCTTCTTGATCGCCAAGTGCATCATCGGAGTCATCAAAGAAAACAATGGAATTTTTATATTTAAATAAAAGAGAATATAAACCAGCAGCTGAAGCAGAACCAGTATTTTTGAAATATCCATTACCATCACTAAGTCCCATTTGATGAAGAACGTTTTCTGTAGTATGGGTTTTACCAGTATTGTGATGACAAATACCATTAGCAGTAAAATATAAATGATCGGATGAATCAACTTCAACATCATAGTAATCAGAAACTGAATCAGAAATTGCTACATTTGTAATCTTTACATATGAACCATCCTTAGTAATTACTTCAGTTCCAACAGTTAAATCTTTAACTTGAAAACTTCCAGTCTTAGTAGTTAGAAGATGTTTATCTGAACATTTTACTACTCTATCATCTTCAAATTGAACTAGTGTATCATTACCAGGTTTAATTACAAATGATACTATCTTTGAAGTACCTGAGGGACTTTCAATTTTAATATTGAGAGATGAAATATCATAGAATTTGAAGTGTTCTAGTGTGGAACCATATAATTTTTCAGTAAGTTCCTTAATATCGTTGATTGTGTTAAGCTTTTTCATTAATTAAGTTTGATCTAATATTTGTAATTCTATTTATATATTCATCGCAGTCTTTTGTTACATTATCTAAAGTTGTATTTCTAATTACTTCTGTCCAACCAAATACGCCATAATCATCTTTCATAATAGAATTAGTATATTTTTTCATCATGGTCTGTTCTACTACATATGCATCAAAAACATCAGAAAATTCATATATAAATGTTTTATGATTTTGTCTAATTTTACTATCATATCGACTTTCTAGTGTGCCTGTAGTAATCCCTATTTTTACGTGATTACCAAATTCTATACAATAAAGAATGCCAGATTTATTAAACTTTTGCCATAAACTAGAAAAATTTAGAGTATTTTTTGCAAATTTTCTACTATTAATATTAGCAATTTCTTCGGGAGATTTAGATTTTAATGTTTCTTGCCATTTTATCTGCCTAGATTTCCAAATATTATATCCAAGATCTTCCCCATATTTGTCTATACAAATTTGTAATGAGAATGTGTATCCATTCTCAATCTTTTTCTGTTTAATTTCAGCTTCAGATAAACCTCGATCTAACCAATATTCCTCGCATAATCTATTACATTTTCTGCGAACTTCCGTAGATTGTTTTAGAAATTCTTTTGCATTTCTACTCTGTATATTGAATACGCATTTTTTAGATTCTTCTTCTGAGAATCCCAATTTTAACCAATGTTCAATGCATCGTTGAGATAATATTCTTTGAACTTCAGAAACTTTTTCTTTGGCTTCTATATCACTATATCCTTTTAAAAGCCAATGTTCGATTCTTCTTGGTGATGAATTAATATGAGATTCCGGAGAAATTTTCCTAGAATTTTTCGATTGAACTTCAGAAACTTTTTCTTTGGCTTCTATATCACTATATCCTTTTTTCATCCAAAACTCAATACAAAAACATGATGATATTCTATGATTTTTCTTTGCTGCTGACTTTAAACCTCTAATAGATTCAGCATGTCTTCTATCAGCAATTTCTTCTGGATTCATTCCTAATAGAGGAAGTCTTATAATTAAATTCCGAGGAAATATCTGTTGTATATATTTTTTAAAATCATTTGAACTATCAAATGTTGATGCTAATAAGGATTCAATTAGGTAAGAATTATTTTCATTAAATCTCTTGAATCCTTTTATAACACCTTGAATTATTACACATAGTTCATCCTCTGTAACAATAACTATATCTTGCCTTGTTCTTTTGTGTATAATCATATGCAATTATATTTATATAAACTGCATATTTGTTACAGGGAGAGGTACTAATCTTGAGTTGCTACAATTGCAGTATCGGCTGATAGACAACCTCCCCTTCCAGCTACGAAGAGAGCATTCGATGCTCCTCCTATAGTCAACTTAACTAAATGCTCAAGGTCTGCTAATTGAGCTTCAAATGAAAGTTTATCAACATTGTTTTCAATTTCTTCAATATTACCAACCGGTTCATATTTTTCTTTTGTAGAACCGCGAGTAACAGTTCCTGAAACAGAACCGGTAGAATCTAAGATAGCATCCTTATTTTTAAGGATTTTTTGAAGATCCTTGGGTGTTCCTGCCCATGCAAAAGATGTTCCAGCTTTAACAATATATTCTGGATACATCATTTTAAGTTGTTCAAATATTTTGGTACCTGCACCTTTATATAAAGCATAGATGGATCCACGAGTAAATCCAGGCTTTGCAATAAGATCAAGGATTTTTGTAAGCATTTCATCTGGATCTACACGAGCTTCATTCAAAGGAATACCATCAGGTAATGTACGAATAGGACCATTAGGAGCCCCCCCATCAGAAACAATATCTGCAATAACAGGAAGTGTCTTAATAATAGAAACTGTTGTATCAAATTTGATATGATAAGGAGCATCTGACTTACCATTCCAGAAATCAACTGAATCTAAATTAACCAATCCAACTAAAGATGAACTAGTCCAGTTAAATCGAAGTGAAATATTTTTCTTAGATGTAAAGAATCTCATTCCAAAACCTTTTCCCGAAGCATTATGAAATACTTCAGTTCCAGGATATTGGAAGAAAACTAAACCTGTCTTCTTTTTAAGATATTTTGTAATAATAAAAGCTGCCTTTTCTGCAGAGGCAGTAGATATTGCTTCGGTAATATAGGAGCTAAAGCCCAAAGATGTATTAATCATATATTATATTTATATAATAGCCTACATCTTAAAGTCAGTAAATTTTGTAGCCGATGTTTTTCCAGCCATAAACGGTGTTGGTTTTACTGCAGGAGTAGAAGGAGAATCTGCCATAATATTTGCTGTTGGGTCTGCAATATCATATAATCTCATTTTAGAAAAATCGACTCCAACTGTAAATCGTTTATTTTCGGAAGTATCATTATAACGATTTTTAAGTTGCTTTATCATAATCTGATTCATCTTATCCAATTGTTCGGTACGAATAAATGCAACCATGAGGTCTGCTGTCGCTGGAACACCAAAACTTTCCGATGTATCTGTAATTTCTGTATCAGATGATGAAAACCCAGTTCTATTTACCTGAGTTGCTGTCCACATAGGAACATTAAACTCTACTCCCAATCCACGAATTTCTTCTGCAATAGATTTATTTAGACCGTACGAATTAATTGATCCCGAGATACCTCCTTTAATTCTTGAAGATGCACAGATATTTAAATAGTCAATAAAAATAATATCAGGAACAAAGTTTTTCTTCATCTTAAGTTCCATAAGAAGAGCCCTAAAATGCCCAACATGAGCGGAACCTGTAGGATACTCCTTAATAATTAATTTACCAAGAGTCTTAGCTTTAATGCCAGCAACCTTCTTTGTAAATGATTCCTTTGAAAGATTGCCGATCTGTTTAATATCCACATCAAATAGATTTGCATCGATACGTTCTGCAATTCTTTCTTCTGCCATTTCCATTGTGATATAAAGAACATTACGCCCTTCAGACATTGCAGCAGCAGCAAAGTGACATAACCCTAAACTTTTTCCGCAACCTGTCCCAGCAATAATAAGATTAAGAGTCTTACGAGTAACACCACCATTTGTAATAGTATTAAGCATTTCAATATCAAATGATAACTTATCTTCCTTACGATGATAAAACTCATACCGAGATGCTCCATCCTCTATATAATCGTGCCCGATATTTGTATCAAAGGTAATACTTAGTGCTTTAGATAGAATTGAAGGAATTGCGCCTTCTGCTTGAGTTTTATCAGTTCCATCAATAATAGAAACCGCTTCCATAATTGCGATATTAACTGCTCTATCCTTACACCATTTTTCAGTGGAGTCAATAAGCCATTCTGCTTCAACATCAATATTAACATCAAGGTTTTGAATTATACCTAAAATATCATTTCTATCAGCTCTATTAATATGCTCAGAGTTTCTAAATTCTATATCAAGGACTGCTGAATTTGGAAGTTTATTATACTTTATAAGAAATCCTAAGATTAACTCATATACAATACGATTTTTCCCCGTGAAATACTCAGGTTTTATATGCGGAATTACCTTACGTGTAAATGAATCATTATGAACTAAATTAGTGATTATCGTGCTCTCAAGATTGTCTGTACTCATTATATGTGTGTAAATATATTATATACTATTCTATACCATTTGTAAATACAAATAGATATAGGAATTATCCCTTGGATTTAGTAAATCCGGTTCCACTCAAAAGAATACTATTAAGTACATCTGATATATGCCCCTTGAATTCTTGACTAATCTTAAGATCTTCGGCTACTATCCCCAGGGGAGTTTCCAGAATCTCATAATTAAACGAGATTCTGAGCTGATTCTTTTCTTCATGAAAAGATACCTTGCCATATTTGTATAAGGTATCTGAGAACTTTCCAGATAACAATTTTATCTGGAAATGTTCGTCTTCTTCAAGCTCAACTAATTTGTAATCGGTATTTTCTTCAATCATCTGAATCGGCATCCTCAATTGGTTCTTTATCAGATGGTAACATATATTTTAATGATATAGTATAATGCTTTTTAACAGCATCTGCAAAATCGGTCTTAGCAAAGATTGTATCTTGCCAGAATTCCTTTGTCATGGTTGCAGCAGCACGAAGATTTCCTGTGAGTGCTGTTTGTGTTGCGGGATCGAATGCACACCACCATCCTTGTTTTTCATTTTTAACATAGCCAAGCTCTTTAGCAACTTCAAGAAGTCCTGACCATTTTTCAATACCACCTTCCCATGAAACAGAAATTGGAATCTTAGATTTTTCTTTAAGGAATCTTGATTTCTCAATATTAATAATGAAATGATAACCCTGAATTTCAGTCCCAACTTTATCTTGCTGTCGCCCGATCATCCAAATATTATCTGCTGCATAATATAATCCTTTTCCGCCGCTAACAATTGATTTTGGAAATAATCCCATATCCTGATAAATATGGCAAATTCCCAATAAAGGAATATCTTTGGTTGCAAGATATGGCGTTATCATCCTAAATAATCCTTTTAATGCCTTTGCTCTAGACATATCTGCAACTGATTTTTCATTTAATGCATCATCCAATTCTTTCTTAGAAGCAATATTTCCAAATGAATCAACAATAATAATAACTTTTTCTTTTTTATCAATCTGTTCCAATTGATTAACTAATTCAAATTTTAGTTCTTCAATATTCTTAATTGGCACATGCAAAACTTTATTAAGATCAATACCAAAACTACTAAAATATGATTGGGGGGATCCGAATTCAGTATCGTAGAATATTAATGCTGCATCTGGATATTTTTTAAGATAAGCAGATGCTATTAAAAGGGCGAAACTCGTGTTGTGATGAATGATTCCATGTTGTTCATCATTAGTATACCAATGAGGATCTCCAACCATAATATCATAAACATCCTGATCTTCTTTAAAATCATATCTAGCCACTACTTTAGTAGATCCAGTTAGGGTCTTGATCCTTTCGCCCGGGATCAATTCGTCGGTGCATACAGACTGATCAATCATATTCATAAATGAATGCTTATCGCCGGCAACAAATGATACACCATTATCAAAATCAATTGAATATGTATTAGATTTCTTTTGGCATATGGCAAGAATTTTAGTATAATTACCTGTATGTGACTTTACGAAATATTCTATATTAGGATCTTGTCCCAGAAGTTCGTGCAATTGCTTATATGTTGTTTGTATTTTTTCATATTCTTTTTTATAAATTGTTATTGGAGTATTAGGACCAAGGCACTTAAAGTGCTTAGATTCCCCGCAAAGTAATGTAGTTCCTGAAAGGAGGCCTCCATTTAATGCTCCAGATAATGCCACGTTTATCATTGGTACTTCTGTTGAAACCGGATTATCATTATTAAAAAATTGAGAATCTGCTAGGATATCTGCTTCTTTAATACGACAGTTCTTTTTAAGTTTATCTAGGATGTTTGACATATGAATATTATATATTGTTTTTATGGATTTGTAAATATAAATCTGATTAAATAAATGATGTTAAATCGGCTACATTAAATCCAGGTATTGATAGTGTTTGATTTTTATTATCCTGGATGAGGAATTTAGTCTTAACTGTTTTTAGTTCATTATTTAGATATTTTTGAACCATCCTTGCAGGATATTCTGCTGTAGTAACAGGAACCGACTGACACATATGATTTAGATTACTCGTAGGATTTATCAATTGGAAATCAGAAGGCATCTTCATAATCGCCAAACATTCACGAACTGTTAGGCTGCGATCCTCAATAGGATGGGTAAGTTCTGAAGGATAATGGCCTACAAACGCACCAATATAGTTAGCTGGAAAATGAAGATTCTTTTTCATAATACCAAAACCATCATCCAGTTTCTTTTGAATTCTTTCACAACGTGCAGCAGCTGTATCAAATCCTTTTTCTTTCATCCATACTGCAACTTCTGCATATGTTTTGCCTGCATCTTCAATGAAGTTTAGAATATTGATTGATTGCTTAAGATCTTTCATAAACTCCAAATGAGTTTGTCCGCCCTTGATAACTTCCAGAGCATACCGATAAAATGGATCTTGAGATGGAATTTTCTTACCGGTTAGAACATTCATGGGATCATCATCTGACACAAATGCATTCATAATGGTATCTTCAATACGTTCATGAGTATCATAGTTATTCACATATTCAAAGATTGGAATACTATCACCCTTCCAGAAGAAATAGAATGCACGATCTCTTACCTGTGATAGACCATGTAAAATAGATTTAGTTTTAAAGATAGAAAATGTATAACCATTTTTCTCACCGATAGCACGAAGTTTATCGACAACTGGTTTACCCATAGCAGTTGCCAAACGGGGGGCATTTTCTCCATACATAACCTTTGGTTTAACATGCTCAAGAACATATTCTGCTGATTTAAGCATCCATTCATTAACCGGTGAATGTGAATGTGATACTCGAGATAAGGATGATAGTCCTGCGCAAGGGGCAGTACAACAAAAAATATCAGCATATTCTGCTACATAATTAGGCTGTTCATCTAGTGTAATATAATCGCCATTCCAATTTTTGGTAGTTCTTAAATAATTAATATAATGAGAATCATTTCCTTTAAAGGCTGCATATGATAAAACATATTCTGGCAGCTGACCATCAAATGTATTCATTAATCCTAAATGATTTCCTCCTATTAGAGGTACAATTGCGGCGTATGTGTATTTTTTAGTTTGGTTCATTATTATGTTTTCTTTTTATATGTATAGCCACATTTCCGGAATTATTTTCATAATCACAGTATGGGCATTTCTTTTTATTGTGCATTGCACCCAGCACAAGGAGTGTTAGGAGAAGAACTGGTCTAGGGAGTTGCACATTTGTGATGCAATAGGGATGGTTGAATCTTGTCCTGTCCAATGTGGATAAAATTCGCGACTGAGGTGAATTGATTGGGGCTTTTCCATATATGCAAAATCAAGTTCGCCCTTTGCATTAATAAGATAATCGGTCCATTTCTTAAATGTAATATTAGGATGGATTGAGCATAGTTTTTCAAGAGTATCATTAAACGCTGATCGAACAGCATTTCGTTCAGCCCATGTTCCCCAAAATGCTTGTCCTTTATAGAATCCCATTTGCGGAAGCTTTCGTGATTCATTTTCAATAGGTAACAATTCATATAGTGCAATATTAGGAATTGTTAATTCTTTTGCAGCATCAAAATACCTTGTTGCTAATTCCACGGCATTCTTAATATGATTACCTTCTAAACGGCATAGGTGATGTCGTACATCAATATTTCCAAAATAACATTCCAAGTATTTGACTTCAGATGCTGGACGAATTTCTTCAATGAATGAAGATAATCCGCTGGTTAATGCACCATTCAATGTTTTAAATTTAACGGAATTAACTGTCCATCCTGGACGGTACATACATATTGCATGAGAATCACCAATTACAATCTTATCGGTAATATGAGGAAATGGAACATATTCCATAGATTCAACCATCTTACCCATATTATCAATATCTACATCATACCATCCCGGTTGAATAACGCCTGTGCCTTTAACTTCTGCCAAATGAAGTTTTCTCTTAAGAAGTGTATCATATTTGGGGCATTGTATACCCAAAGAGTATACTCTTCCTTTAAATTTAGATACATTAATAGCATTAAATAGATATGGAAATGCAAATACTCCCCCATAGAAATTTAAGAGTTTATTCCAATCTGATCCATGATAAAGAAACATATCATCAAATTCATTATGATCTGTAATTGTTTTACCCCCGAAGTTAATAACAACTTCATCATACTTTCCTGATTGTTTAATCATATCACCATAGATTACACCTAGTGCCGATCTATGAGATGCCATTCTAGGAACAATTGGAATGAACGGACATGTAAGCAATGCTCTTCGTTTGGTAGACATATATTGTATTAGGAAAAGATTAAAGGTGCATAGGTCCAATCAGAATATTGAGGCAGTTCCTTTACCTTTTTTATATATTGGATAGGTGTTAGACCGGCAGACTTAATTACTTGATCGGAGAAAAATCCGCCGGGAAGATTATTAAAGGATTTTACTAATCCTAAATCCAACATAGCCTTCTGCCTACCGTATGGATGAATAAGCTTACTGGAATTCCATACAGTATCGCCATCAATATGATTGTAGTCAGCACCAGGACGATAATAGTTTGTAATATATCGAATAAAATCACATGCAACATCTTCAGCATTATAAGGTTCTGAACCGGTATCTTCAAAGATTTGCATCATAATAGCATCTAATAGATCATCTGTTTTCATTTTACGCTTAGACTTTGCTAGGTATGAAATACATTCTGTTGCGTTACTACCATAGTAAAATAAAGAATTTCGATTAACATATTGAGGAAACCAATCTGCAATATCAGAGATTGTTGCAGCATATTGAAAGAAGTATTTTCTAAGTCCGTTCTTAACATTCCACTCCAACATAAAGGTACCTATCTCACGAAGGTCTTTCTTATTACCCCTTACCAACCAATCTGCTAATTCTCTTGCAAGACGAGGAGCATATTCACACAGGTAATAATCACCACCCCGTTTATATTCAGATGGAGGTTTAGGAAATGCTGGAAATTGATACCCAACCGAAGTATAAAAAGAATTCTTTTCATTCTTAATCATATGACACATCTTTTCAATACTATCGGCTCGATAAAGTTTTGATAGTATTGTATTATGATATCCAGATGGTTTTAATGAATAATTAATACCTGATCCGCATACGCGATGTAGAATGAATATGTATAACCATTCTGCAAGGCCAAACTCTGATTGTTTACCAGTCCAATCATGTGCTATAATATCTCGCTGTTCACAATAAAGACCAGCACTCATTTTTTTCCAATACGGATGATCTTCTGACCAACCATAAAAACAATCATGTACAATCTGTGAAAATCCTGCGTATGATCGTTCAACAACATCATACAACTCAACCTGTTCCATTAGTTCATCGCCCATGTCAGATTGAGCATGAGGAATCATTCCATACGGAGGATCCTGGGAAACATTACATTTATGATGCTGTTCCTTAGCTAAATTATAATACCGAATAAACTCATCATAGTATTCTGTCTTTTCAATTGAAGGCATATATTAATCTTTTTTGATAGGACGATTTAGGAAATCATGATCGGGATTCTGTCCATTAATCTTTCCACGAGAATATGCAATTGCAAAGGACAGGTAATTAATTGCATCCTTAAAACTGTCCTCAAAAGATTCAAAATTAGGCTCATATGTAGGATCATTTGTCATTGCTTCAATAACAGATCTAGCCCGTAGGATCTTAGCATGAACAATATCAACAATTGTAGATACTCCATTCAAATAGTAGTCAGCTTGCTTAATTCGTGAATAAGGATTTTGATAATCCCGTGATTTAAGTTTTTGTGTCTCAATGCATTCTTCAAGAACTGTTACGGATTCAGGTTGTGTTTCATTCATACAGTTTTAGTTATAGTAATTTTTAAGATGGCTTTTGGGCTCTTTGGTTCCACTATATTAATATTATAATCGGCTATTGCCCCTGATAAGATTCCCTTATCCAAATCCTTCTCGAGCATTTGGGTTATGAGTTTTTCCATTTCTATAATAGGAGTCGGAAGTTCATTATATAATGTATAACTCATATGTAAATGAGCTATAGCCGAAGCTATAGTATGTAGTCTTTTCTTTTCTTTCATTGTTTGATATATTCTTCAATAAAGGTAAAATGCCGTTCATACATATGCAATGATCCAACCTGCCAGATAATATCTCCTTTAGTAACAGGCTCATGATCGCACTGCATATAATTATAGTCAAAGAGTAATGTTTCAAGAACATGATCTGCCCACGCCCTGTCATTGGCATATCCGAAAATACAATCATTGCTCCTCATATTTACAATGGCATGCATTTTACCTCCTCTAATCAAATATTGAACGGTATTAGTGCAAATGAAATCTGACATACCGTCTTTATTATAATCGGTATGCATAGTCGGACGAGTGTAAATCATAATAGCTCGACGGCTATTGGCATTCTTAAGCAGTTCACTCAAAACATTTTCATATTGCTCGCCATTTTCATGCGATGTAATAAGGTATCCATAGTTAGAATTAATAAGACCTTCAGATGATGCAACTTCTTTCCAAATCTTAGGAGTCACCCCAGGAATATCATTAACATTAAGAGATTGAGACTTATACCAATCTAATTCTCTAGTAATGTAATCCTTATTAGGTTCACCAAAAATCGAAGGCTCGTCTGCAATAAATGATGCGCCAATAATCTCAATAGTTTTTACACCCGATTTATCAATTACAAATTCATTATCATAAAAGTTTTCGATAAATTGTTGCCGTATCGTATCTACTGTATCCATATGATATTATTATATACTATTGGCAAGAGTTTGTAAATAAATAAATTAATTCTTCTCCTTGACATATTGTTCTCCATCATAGTACCATAGATTTTTATATGAAACTGATTTCAAAACTCGTGCACAATTTGGACAAGGCTTACTAATAGCCGGATTAGAATTATTATCAATTCTTATATTTACAAAAGTCAAATCCGAACAATCTTCCAAACCCATCCTAATCAATGCGCTAATCTCTGAATGTAAACACGGTTGATAATTTGCGCCCGGCTTATTGGGTTTATACTCTGTATACTTATGTCGCCGATGTGCTTTATTATAGTTATTCGCCGCAATACATAGCATCTTATTACCACGATACACAAAGGTAGTATGAAAACTTTTCCCCGTCTGTAACCCTACTTTTGTGGCTCGGGTAATTTCTTCAAGCCGAGTAAAGTTAATAGCCATATTTATTCATACATATCAAAAATAATCTTACGATATTTAATAATACCCGCCAGATATTGCAAATCTTGTTCTTCGATGTTTTGCATTAGATCATCATCAACTTTAAGATCCAACTCGGTTTCAATGAAATCATTAATTTGAAGAGGGCGATCACGTGTAATGTATGTATATGCTTCAGAAATGAAATCATAAGAGGCGGCTCCATGTTTCCATTTCTTTTTATTGGAGAAATACGTTGATTGTGCAAATGTAGTTAGACAATAAAATAATCTGGACCGAAGCATATCATCTTCAGTTTCGGCATTAGCCGTAAACATTTGTTTAAGACGAGAGAATAGAGATACATAGGTCACCATAATGTATATATCATCGAGGGTATTTTACGAGAAGGGGATGATCCATGATTTCGGGAAGACGAACACGCTGATGCCGTGACCGAATTTCTGATCCAGAACAATCCAGATTAAAATATCGACCTCCCTTAGATCCCTTCGTGAAATCTACAATTGCGTGACTTGATAAAGTTGCATTCACAATTCGAGCTGAATAATCCTTACCAAGCTTATGCTTATAATACAATTTCCAAAATAGATTTTTCATAGGATTATTGTTCAATCAGTTTGCACTTCTTACCATCAATCTCAACAATGATCTTACCAGCACATGAAGAGGTCTTTTTAAGTTTATTGAATGCTTTTTCTGTAATACGTTCACCATTCAAATACCATTCCTTAGATCCATCATAATATTCAATTGCAGGACCATCTTCACGATGACATTCACCATTCAAATACCATACCTTAGATCCATCAGCACATTCAATTGCAGGACCATCTTCACGGTGACGTTCACCATTCAACCACCATTCCTTAGTTCCATCAGCCCATTCACATGCTGGACCATCTTCACGATGACGGTTGGTCAGTTCTTTATCGGAATAGTAATACTTACTACCATATTTATCAATTTCAGTATATTGCGGTTTCATAACAAGGTTATTGTACCACAAATAGGCCAATTTGTAAACAACAAAATCATCAAAATTGAAAATAATTTACCCATTGCAAATCAACGGCTTAGGAGAATGTCATTTTTATCATATTGGATGCTATTCAACAAAATGATTGCAAAACAACAGATTTCCTATATGTAAGCCGTTGGTTTCCAGTGATCATCTTATGGTCTTTAGCCTTAACTCCTAAAAGAGGTAATGCCTATCATAGGAACCGGGAATCCACCATCAAACCCCCTCTGGGGCATTACTAGGATGTCTGCTATCATGAAGGTCCTTCTGTGCAATAGAAACCGCATCAGTCAGACAATCACAATACCCATCCGCCCCCTCCTCATTGGCGATTGACATCAATTCATGATCATCAATTACCCTGAGGAGTTCCTCTAAAGCAAACTCTAATGTTGCTTTATGCGTCATTGGATTCCAATGTAGGTCCATCATGAGAAGTAGTTGTAATCTTAGCCAAGAATGCCGCTTCTAAGACATTAGCTTCTTCGGGGGTTTTTCCGATACAATCTGTAACCAATTTTGCGGCTAGTTTTTTCGCTAATTGCTTGGTTCCAAAATGTGGAGTATATTTTGATCTCATAGCACGTTTAATTTGTGTCTGTATATTTTTGTTTTTCATAGATTAATTTAGGATAACCTCCATATATTCTGGCATAGTTCTTGCCAAATGATTCATTTCCTTTCGTGATGATACATATACATCAAATACATAGTTTTTACCATGTGATGCCTTTTTGCGTGTTACTGCTGATCCCCTATCTTGAACAATGAATTCGCCGCACCCAACTTTATTCTTTAGTTTAGGAATTATGATTTTGGTTCCAAATGCAAATACTGGGTGTGCTGCAATTGTACGGCCAACTACAGCTTTCTTTACCCCTCGTTGGGCAACCTTAGTTCCATATATTTTTTCTGGAAAATAGTAGGTGATCCTTGCTCTAATTTTCTTTCCTATTGATTCATATTGAGTAATGGTTTGTTTGTTTTTGTTGATATTTCCTACAAGGGTGCAATTCGTGCATAATAACATTAGTGTAAATATAATTATATTTTTCATTTATGTGGTTTTTGTGCATATGTTCTATATTAAGAACACCGCAGATATGTTCGCCGATCACTTATGATCGAACATTCACCGCGATACCGAAATGTATCCGTGAGGGTCTGGGCAGTGACAACTTTGTGTTTCGCCCAGTAAAGTTATTTATACCTCCAATATAGCAACATATTTAAATTTCTTGGCAATTTTTGGGGATAGTGTGCGATACCACCCTCCTCGTTTATGTGTTGATCCCGCCAAACCCGTTTCTGCACAAGTGACAGAAGAAAGGTGTTCAGCAAATCTTATCATACCTCTAATAGTATCATCACCTCCATCATAGTAGAATCTAAGTGTTCCGAATTTCTCCTTGATCTGTCCAATATATACCGCTGGAATTGGTTGTCGATTCCATTTATAATGTGGTTCAAAATAACGAAAGAAACTTGAGATAGTATTTGATACCTTTAATCGAGTTCCATGATTTGCTTTAACCTTCTCTGTTGCCTCTGGACTAATCAACCATGACTTCTTATTCTTTTCAGATTCTGGACGATATAGCTCGTATGGATTAATGCGGCTATGAACAAAATTATGAATAGAAACTATAATCTTCTTATATAGAAACATCTTAATTTTAAACCATACAACATTCTTTTGTGTTGAGATTTCTCCGCACTTAATATAAGAATCAATAGCTGCACATAGATTATACACAAGAGGCTGCCATCCTGGAGGGCAAGATGTTCCACAATCTGGAGCTAGGACATTACCATTTGCATCCTTTCTATGCAAATTTGGAAAAGACTGCATAAGCTTTTCCTCAAAGTCAATTTCCTTTTGAACTTTGGTTTCAATATCTTCTTTTAATTCTTTTACGCTATTGTATTTCATTACTTTTATTATAGGGAAGGATGCATAGAAAGTCCACACACAATAGGGGTGAATGGATATGGTTCTTTATCTTTATAGACTGGTATATAGGATGGACCTACTGGTGAAAGGGGAATCATTGACATTTTAATGAATGCGATTTCATCCCCTTGATCAGATACGATCTTTCTGAGCAGATTTAATTCACGCTCAAGATTAATAATAGCTTCTTCTAACTGACGTTTTTTCATGTCCATAAACTGTGAACGTTTTCAACAATGATTTTCATTGCCCATTGATCACGATCTTCAATAAGTTTTTCCAAACGATTATGTTCAGCATATGCTTCTTCATATGACATTCCATATAATGTTTCACATGATCTCATGCATCTGCTCTTATTCCCTAATTCATCAATTGTCGGTTCCTCAAATACACCATGCACACCCGGAAGTGTTTCTGGATATGAATTATCAAAATCAATCTCACGTTGAGGTCTTTCGATTTTTACATAATAATATGCTGCCTGAAGATCGCTATAGATCTTTTTCACACTATCAACATATTCCTGACTGACATAACCAGCTTTAAGATCGTTTGTCCAATCAACATCTTGTTGGGATAATCCACCTTCTGCTTCAACGAAGTTTACTAAGCATGTGAATAGAAGTTTTGGGATTAGTGATCGTTTGTCCTCCCATGTGGTAGGAATTTCCTTACGAAGCCAATCCTGTTGATCATCAGTATCATCTTCAATAGTTTTTTCTTGTGGTTTCATAGTTCAATCAGTTTGTACTTCTTACCATCAATCTCGATAACGATCTTACCAGCACATGAAGAGGGCTTTTTAAGGTTATTGAATTCTTCTTCGGTAAGTGGTTTACCATCAACATACCATCGCTTAAATCCATCAGCATGTTCAATTGCAGGACCATCCTCACGATGACGTTTACCATTCAAATACCATTGCTTAGATCCATCAGCATATTCAACAGCAGGACCATCTTCACGGTGAAGTTTACCATTCAACCACCATGCCTTAGATCCATCAGACCATTCACATGCAGGACCATCCTCACGATGAAGTTTAGTCATTTCTTTATCAGAATAGTAAAACTTATTACCATATTTATTAATTTTAATATATTGTAGTTTCATTGTAGTGTTATTATATACTATTTTTCGGCATTTGTAAATAACTTATTTCATGAAAGTAGGAATAGATCGTCCAGTCCATTTAGCGATTTTCTGCTTATCATATTTGTAATACATTTGATATTTCTGAACTGCATCCCCCGATTCAAATTCACGATAAGTACAACAAAGAGATCCTGGATTAATTGCTACTGCAAATGGTGTAAGTCCTTTCATCGGAAACACTAATGTATCCTTATTTGCTCTTGCCCACTCGATAACATCAAATGACTTATGTCCTTTCTTAGTACGAAAGAGCTTTTCTAAATATAATGCCGTGCCATGCTTAAGAGTCCACTCGAAATTCTCTTTTGATTCCCTAATCCATTTCGATACAGGATGATTCGCATGAGTAGTTTTATATGGAGCTTTTATATCTTGAAGATTGAATGCGGTGGATAACATCTGGGCAATCTCCAGAATAATCTTAGAGCAGTGAGTATCACAGTTTAATTTAGCTGCCTTATGAGGACATTCATCTAATAGGAAAATATTCATTGCATTATATCCAATTCCAAATTCTCTGCAATAATATCATCATCATATGCTCCTCGTGATGGGATCCCAAGTGATAATGATTTACCATAGCAATGAACCTTTCCATCTGCAAGGGAGATAAAACCAGCACCGATAATAGAGGTATGATATGCTGACATTAGTAGATGAGCGACATCAATATGCTGAACACAATCAGAGAAGATCATGAAATTTCCTAACTCATCGACAATGTATTTATGTTTCATATAATTATACTTCCTCTACCTTGTATTCACTATTCATTGTGTGAAATCCATCTGCTGTAATTTTAGTGATCGGGCTAGTAGAAAAATAACCGTCAACCTCAATGCCATTTCTGATTTTGCGTTTCATTAGCAATGACTCCCCAACAGTCGGACCTTCGATAATCTCCCCTTCAACCCAATAATCTACATTAGGCGAAAGCTCCTTATTCGTTAGATGATTTGCCCCTGTAATTGATTCACGATATTCATTATGGGTTTCCGCGGTTTGGCAGAACGGATCTTCGCATACCTTCATTTTTGTAATTCGATGTTGTTTCATATATTAATTGCTTTCGTTAAAAATGACGGTCCCTTGAATAGCTCCCCACGAGGAATCTTCTTGAAAAGAAGTTGCTTCTGCGAATTCTCCTGCTCGCATAGGACGAGTCGAGTACCAAAGATTGTTATTTTTCCAAGTCGCAGTAACCAATTTGGTATGCTTGGGTAGGTTAATTGTTGCGGTACCTCCCCAAGATTTAGCACGTTGATTTTGCGTGCACGAAGTGAGCATCGCAATAGCGATCATAGTAGTTAGAATAGTTGTTTTCATATATTAGTCTTCTTTGCTGCATCCAAATCCATTTTTACATTTCCATTTGCCTTTGTCATCTTTTTCTAGACAAACCGTATGGTTTATCCATGCAAAAAATGCGATTTTATATCCGGTTCGGCGTTGACCGCATTTGGAACATTTAACGTATTGTTTCATATGTGTATTTTTATTTAGTTACTTGAATACATCGAAACATAATATAAAAAAAGAGCATAATAACAATTACTCGCCATATAATGATTACAAATTCACTCATATTATTTTTATCGTAAATGGGCTACTCCGTATTTTCCACAGGCAGCAAGGGCCGAAGCATCATTAATATTTCCCCGTGCATGTTTTGCAGGAGCTGCCCAAGAAGCGGACTTAAAAAGATCACCTGTCACATTATCAATGAAGGCATACCCGGAGGTACCTTTACCGCCAATTTCACGGGTCATCATAATCTTAGTATATTTCGTTCCTTTCTTCAAAACAAAACAATGTGTATGTTCAGAATCCTTGGGAAATTTTGCATTAAGTTCGGCTAAGAAGGTATCAATTTTGTCTTTCATATTATTATTCAGGAGTATTTAGTATTTTGCCGATGCGATCTAAGGTAGCATCAAGATCTTCAATCACGATTTCATGTGCCGTTTTACGAAGGCGATCAGATGCTGTATCATAATCAAAGTATTGAGCATTGAACATTTCAACGAGCATCAACGAGCATCAATTGAATTTCTTCAAGGTAGTCTTTATATTTAGTTGTCATATTCAGTCGGTTCCGCATTTAGTAAAAAAGGAATACATATTATTCAGATCCTCTTGAATTTCTTCAATAGGAATAATTCGGCGAGTTCCAATAAGATCGGGTGAAGAATAGAACTCATTCTTAAGTTCATCATATTAATGGCGTGATGACGAATTGAGTCAGAAAATGTGGATAGAGGTAACATATGTAGTGGTTTGGTATTCATATAGTGGTGTGTAAATTTAGTGGCCGCATCCGCAGCAAGGGGCATCCTCACAGCCGCAAGGAGAATCATTCGGGGAATCTTCGTAGTCGTAATAAGTGGTGGTTTCCATACAAGATCATTATACCACAAATAGGCCAACTTGTACACAACTAAATTGACAAAAGTCAAATTATTTTTGACCATTGCAAACCAAAGGCTTAGGAGGATGTCAAATTTCTTCAAATGAAGCCATGGAAATCCGTCCGGGTTCAGAATCAAAATCAATCACAACAAAAGGAGAGCCCTCGTGCATAATATTCCCCTTGGTATCCTTAAAACCATATCCATATTTCCTATTAACATGGCCCATATCAAATGTAAAAAATCCAATAAGATCTTCAAGATTAAGTTCTGGTAGTTCCCACGAAAATGCTTCAGCATTAAAGAACGGTTGTCTTACATCATCAGTTGGTGCAGGAAATTCTTGAAGCCAAACATAAGTTGAACTACTATTCAATTCAGTCTCTGCAACAGTATAAGTTTTTCCAAGTTTAAGAAGAGCCTTCTCATCCTCGATTACATTAGTAAACCAGGCCCAAGATGAAGGTTTGTCATATATTATGGTTTGCCCTACAAGAGGAAGAGCATGTAGTATTTTGTATTTGTTAAACATACTCATATGATATTATATATGTTCAAGGGTTTCAAATATATTTCCAACAACTTCTGGTTTTGGTCCATCTTCATAAAACTCAGATAATTCAAAAATTCTTGCTCCCATCAAAACTGCAATAAATCTTCCATTGCTATATTCAATTGGTTCAAAACCTTTGAAAATATCCCCCTCATAAATGTCTTTACCATTCTTATCTTGAAGTCCTGTGTATTGTTGAACAACATACTCCTTACCACCTGATCCATTTTGAAGATTGTAAAATTCTCCTCCTAGTGTCAGTATGTAGTGTCCTTGATAACCTTTATCAGGATAGATGTATTGTTTGGCTAGTGTATCAAATACACGAAATTTAATTTGTCTTTATCGGAATAATCAACGATAGTCTTCAGTTGGGGAATCTCTTCTGTCATGTAATGATTGTATTCTAATGTTTTAAAGATTTAATAATTTAGGATTCTCCATAATATTTCCAATCACTGTCACCTCATCTTCACCCCAGCAATCTCTAATATGACCATCGTTCTCTTTAAAATGATATGAACCTTCATCGAAGATAACATAAGCAGTAAAGTTATCATTGAGATAATCTTCAGATATGATTACATTAACAATATCTCCTTCAAAAATCTCAACATCATTTGAGTCTTTTAATCCTGTGTATTGTTGAAGTACAAATTCAGATCCATCAAATGTATCAAAGAACTCAACATTATGTTTACCATCATTAGATTCTTCTGGAAGAAATGCTATTGATTGGGAGCAATGATCTACCCAACTTTTCACCCACCGCTTTTTAAAA
>Ga0209499_1000196_pt1 | contig 44893 bp, 42 predicted proteins | sample C_130208_EF_Meta_FD_187306 | JGI IMG/M metagenome (GOLD analysis project Ga0209499, IMG submission 187306) | Freshwater microbial communities from Lake Croche, Canada to study carbon cycling - C_130208_EF_MetaG (SPAdes) (version 2) | ecosystem: Environmental > Aquatic > Freshwater > Lake...
TGCCAACATTTCCACCTAAAACGATATCTGTTCCACGGCCTGCCATATTGGTAGCAATAGTGATCATCTTAGGTCTACCAGCTTGAGCAATGATCTCAGCTTCGCGAGCATGCTGTTTCGCATTCAATACTTGATGCGGTAACTGACGTTGATCCAGTAGGCCTGCGATTAATTCTGAATTCTCAATCGAAGTTGTACCTACCAAGACAGGTTGACCACGCTTGTAACAATCCTCAATATCCTTAATCACTGCGTCGTAGCGCTCGCGCGATGTCTTATAGATCTGATCTTGACGATCTTTTCTTTGGCTAATCCGATTTGGGGGAATGACTACCGTCTCAAGACTATAGATTTCCTTGAACTCATAAGCTTCAGTATCGGCAGTACCAGTCATACCGGCCAACTTGCCGTACATACGGAAGTAGTTCTGAAAAGTGATTGTGGCTAGCGTCTGATTCTCATTCTGAATCTGCACACCTTCTTTTGCCTCTACAGCTTGATGCAAACCATCAGACCAACGACGACCCTGCATTAAGCGTCCAGTGAACTCATCAACAATGACAACTTCATTATTTTGAACGACATATTGCTGATCGCGGTTGTACAGTGTATGCGCACGCAATGCTGCGTACACGTGGTGCATCAAAGTAATATTTTGCGGTGAGTACAAAGAGCCGCCATCATTCAAGGCGCCAATCTCAACTAAGACTGTCTCTGCCTTGTCATGGCCGCGCTCTGTTAAATAGACTTGATGGGACTTTTCATCAACCCAATAATCGCCTGGCTTTTCAACACCAGTACCATCTGCTTTCTCTTCACCGATTTGGCGCTCTAAGTAAGCAGGCAATGCATTAATCTTGATATACAAATCAGTATGGTCTTCTGCCTGACCCGAAATGATCAATGGGGTACGTGCCTCATCAATCAAAATAGAATCTACTTCATCAACAATTGCATAAGCTAGGCCACGCTGAACACGCTGACCCAAGTCTTGGACCATATTGTCACGAAGGTAATCAAAACCAAACTCATTATTGGTTCCGTAGGTAATATCAGCTGCATAAGCCTCTTGCTTAGAGGTGTGATCCATTTGCGATAGATTCACACCCACTTTCATGCCTAAGAAGTTATAAAGCGTTGACATCCACTCAGCATCGCGCTGAGCCAAGTAATCATTTACTGTAATGACATGGACACCCTTACCTGTAAGAGCATTCAAATATACTGGAAGCGTAGCGGTTAAAGTCTTACCTTCACCAGTGCCCATTTCAGCAATTTTGCCTTGATGTAATGCGAGACCACCCATCATCTGTGCATCAAAATGGCGCATCTTCATCACGCGTGTACTTGCTTCACGAACTACAGCGAAAGCTTCTGGAGCAATATCATCCAATGACTCATCCGCAGCTAAACGTGACTTGAACTCAGCAGTTTTTGCTTGCAGTGCGGCATCATCCAAAGCTTGCATGCTAGGCTCGAAAGCACTAACTTTGGCAACTACTTTGCGATACTGTTTTAAGAGGCGGTCGTTACGACTGCCGACCAGGGTTTTAAGAAGACCGATTACCATGGGATATTGAAGTAAATTAAGACCTCGAGTTTATCACCCGCACCCTCTTTTTATATGAACTTTGCTCCCAAACCTATCCGTACAAAAGCCGCCCATGAGTGGTTGGAGTATTTGCGTGAGTCCGAGGGTCTAAGCGGAATTTTGGCCAAAACTGAAGATTTAGCCAAGCTCAAAATTGCCTTGAAAGCCGCTCTCTTTGAGTTGGATTTAGAAAATTTAGCACCCAAAATTGAGGCCGGATGGCGTTCTGGAGCTCAAAATGAGCTCTTTCTACTAGTTAATGGGGCGAGTATTGCGACTCGGCTTCAGCAAGTTTTACCTAGTTTAATCAAAGAGTTAGCAAAAAAAGGTGTTCTCTGCGCTAGCATTAAGGTGCGCCTTAAGCCATCGCCACCCACCTGGGAAATCATGCACCGCGAGGGGCCCCAAGCCAACCAAAAACCTAAAGGCTTTAATGCAGTTGCTAGGGCTTCTTGGGAATCATTATTGGATAAATTAGCGCCGGATTCGGAGCTACGTAAGGCAGTTGAACGCCTACTTCAGAGCAAGCCTAAATAAACCTAGAAAAAGAGGGGTTGACTCTCTTTGGAATAGGCTGCGGGAGCCTTATTTTCTGGAAAACTGCTAATTTCATAAGAGCTAGGATCTTCCAAAAGCTTGCGCAAGAGTGCGTTATTCAAGGCATGTCCTGATTTTTCAGCAACATAGGAACCCACGATCGGATGCCCAACTAGATACAGGTCACCAATAGCATCCAAGATTTTATGACGTACGAACTCATCTTCATAACGTAACTCTTCGTTATTCAGAATGCGATGCTCATCGAGCACAATCGCGTTATCCAAGCTTCCGCCTCGCGCTAAACCCATCTCTCGCAAGGCCTCAACCTCGTGAGCAAAACCAAAAGTGCGAGCACGACCAATCTCGCTGCGATAAGCATGCTCAGCAAAATCCACCACAAAGCGCTGACCAGTTTTATCTACTGCCGGATGTTTAAAGTCGATTGTGAAATCCAACTTAAAACCAAAGAAAGGCTCTAGGCGCGCAAGCTTGTCCCCCTCCTTCACTTCTACAGATTTTTTAATCACTACAAACTGTCTGGAGGCTTCTTGTTCAGCTATACCGGCTGATTCCATTAGGAATAAAAATGAGGCTGCACTACCATCCATGATGGGCACTTCTTCACCATCAAGTTCAATCAACAAATTATCAAGTCCTAGGCCTGCACAAGCTGAAAGTAAATGTTCCACGGTGGAAACGCGCACGCCATCTTTTTGTATCACTGAGGCTAGACGGGTATCGCAAACCGCCAGAGCAGTGGCTGGTACAAGCGACTGCTCTGGGGTATCTACACGTACAAATGCAATCCCTGAATTTACCGGCGCAGGCTTAATAGACAAAGTCACCTTACGCCCAGAGTGCAAACCAATACCCACGGTTTTAATCGGAGTAGCGATTGTGCGTTGCTTCATTATGGTTTATCTAAATTCAGGAATGATTTATTAAAGCTTTTTCAAGATTGAAGCGGCATCGCTTACTTCAAACTTGCCAGGTGCTTCGCGATCCAAGGTTGTTACGACACCATCTTCAACAATCATGGCGTAGCGATCTGAACGAATACCCAAACCACGAGCAATCAAATCTAGCTCTAGGCCAAGTTTCTTAGTAAATTCAGCACTGCCATCACCTAACATGCGAATCTTTTTGCCAACCTTTTGATCTCGGCCCCAGGCACCCATCACAAATGGGTCATTTACTGAGATGCACCAAATTTCATCAACGCCTTTTGCTTTAATTGCATCAAAGTGCTCAACATAGCTAGGAACGTGCTTTGCTGAACAAGTTGGCGTGAATGCACCAGGTAATGCAAAGATCACTATCTTTTTACCAGCAGTGAGTTTTTCAACTTCAAAGGCGTTTGGTCCAATAGCGCAACCCTCGCTGGCTTCATCTAAAAACTCATAAAGAGTAGCGTTTGGTAATTTTTGTCCGACTGCGATCATAAAGTCTCCAATTAAATAGTTGTCATGAGTATGCCAACGCTAGCGCGGGATTCGTCGTCCGGAGGGGCGCCGCGCTGGCATTCTGCAAGACCTATTGTATTAAGCAGTGGTTTAGTCTGCTTGCTTTCTTAAAAAAGCTGGGATTTCGTAGTAATCAGCCCCTTTATCCAGCATATTTTTAGCCTGTGGCGAGCTATCAGCACCCAATGTAGGGGCTGGTGTAGCTTCCCGTGAACTACGGAATACACGTGGCAAATCATATTGACTGTAATCAACACCGCTAGTTGCTGGTTGAGTAGCAATCGCAGGAGCGCTTCCTATACCTGTCATTGCCAAACCTGCGCTCGTGCTCAAAGCTGAGTCAAGATTTACTTTGCTCATTGCCGCTGAAGCACTTGCTGGAGCAAAGCTGTTTAAGTCAGCCATCGTTGGCATCGCATCATGCGTACCAGTAGCTTGTCTCCAAACTACTTCCGGTTGATGATGTTGACGAGCTTGTGGATTATTCAAACCCGTAGCAACAACAGTAACGCGCAATGCATCACCTAAGCTCTCATCATAGACAGTACCAAAGATCACAGTAGCATCATCTGCAGCATAGCCACGAATCGCTGCCATCACTTCACGAGTTTCAGACAACTTCAATGAACGGCTAGCGGTGATATTGACCAATACACCACGTGCGCCAGATAAATCGACGCCCTCGAGTAGTGGCGAAGCAACTGCAGCCTCAGCAGCTAAGCGTGCACGGTCCATGCCAGAAACTGTTGCAGTTCCCATCATCGCCTTACCTTGTTCGCCCATCACTGTTTTCACATCCTCAAAGTCGACGTTGATCAAACCTTGTACGTTAATGATTTCTGCAATACCTGAAACAGCGTTATGCAATACATCATCAGCACATGCAAATGCCTTATCAAACTCTGCATCTTCACCCATCACTTCAAAGAGCTTTTCATTGAGAACTACAATCAGTGAATCAACATATGCCTCGAGTTCGATAGCGCCATTCTCTGCAACCTTGAGACGCTTAACGCCCTCAAAATCAAACGGCTTACTGATCACACCAACAGTCAAAATACCCATCTCTTTAGCAACCTGAGCAACGATTGGCGCTGCACCTGTGCCCGTGCCACCACCCATACCGGCAGTAATAAACACCATGTGTGCACCTTGTAATGTATCTGCAATACGTGCACGCGCTTCTTCAGCAGAAGCTGCTCCGATTTCAGGTTTTGCGCCAGCACCGAGTCCGCTAGAGCCTAGTTGCAAATTCACAGATGCCTCAGAACGCTGTAAAGCGCCAGCATCGGTGTTCATGCAAATAAACTCTACGCCGTTAACACCGCGACGAATCATGTGCTGAACTGCATTACCACCTGCACCACCAACTCCAACCACTTTAATAATGGTTTTACCCGCTGTTTCTTGATCTAACATTTCAAATTCCATATACCCTCCAAGGTAATAAGTACTACATTGACGACGACGAAAAACTTAAAAATTTCCTGCGAACCATTCCTTCATGCGCGCAATCACACTTTGTAACGCGCCTGATTGTGATACTCGACGGCCACGCAATAGCTGCGCCTGGCCTTCCATTAATAAACCGATGCTGGTAGCAAAACGGGGGCTACGCAAAACCTCGTGCAGGTACCCGCGGTACTCCGGTTTACCAATACGTGCTGGACGCAAGAACACTTGCTCAGCAAGCTCAACCATTCCCGGCATTAAAGAGGTGCCACCAGTCAACACGATTCCGGAAGACACCATATCTTCGTAACCAGAATCACGGACTACGCCTCGAACCAATGTAAATAGCTCTTCAACCCGTGGCTCGATTACTGCAGCCAAGGCTTGCTTTGACATCGGGCGTGGCTCACGATCACCAACGCCTGGGACATCAATCATGGTGGCTGGATCTGCCATATCTTGGCGAGCAATACCATATTGAATCTTAAGATCTTCAGCATCAATAGTTGGTGTACGCAATGCCATTGCAATGTCATTGGTAATTTGATCACCTGCAATTGGAATCACTGCAGTATGTCGAATAGAGCCTTGGCAGTAAATTGCAATATCGGTTGTACCACCACCAATGTCTACTAAAACAACACCCAATTCTTTTTCATCTTCAGTTAATACAGCTAAGCTCGAAGCCAAAGGCTGCAAAATTAAATCGTTTACCTCTAAACCACAACGACGCACACACTTCACAATATTTTGTGCGGCACTAACAGCACCAGTAACGATATGTACTTTTACTTCCAAGCGTAAACCACTCATGCCAATAGGCTCACGTACATCTTCTTGGCCATCAATAATGAATTCTTGAACAAGAATATGAAGGATTTGTTGATCGGTTGGAATATTGATTGCTTTGGCAGTTTCTAAAACGCGTTCTACATCGCCAGCGCTAACCTCTTTATCGCGTATTGCCACCATACCGCTAGAGTTGAAGCTCACAATGTGATTTCCAGCAATACCCGTAAAGACCTGCACAATCTGGCGGTCGGCCATGACTTCAGCTTCCTCAAGCGCTTTCTGAATAGACTGAACAGTAGCCTCAATATTGACAACCACACCCTTCTTCAAGCCCTTGGATGCAGTTTGGCCAACGCCAACCACATTAAATTGGCCATCTGGCGCTAACTCAGCAACCAAAGCAACCACCTTGGAGGTTCCAATATCTAATCCGACCAATAAATCTCGGTTGTCTTTACTCATTCTCATTCCTTATTGCTTCTGTTCGCTTTTTTTGCCATCAGCTTCATTTTTTTTCAAACTTGCCGAAGCAAGATGCACTGCAAAACCATTTGCATAGCGCAGATCGATTGCGTCTACTCGGTTAGCCCACTTCTCTTGAACCTGCGGCCAATACTTAAAGAGGCGTGCCACACGATCTTCAGTTAATGTTTTGTCAGAATTCTCTTCATCCCGACCGAACTCCACCTTCATGCCATTCGATAACTTCACATGCCAGGCATAGCGATCAGAAAGGGTTAAGCTTTTCACTTCTGCGCTCCAAGGCTTAAACCAAGCGTTCGCCCTCTCGTATAAACGCATCACTTCTTTGCTGGCATCGTCTGGCCCCGAGAAATCAACCAAAGAAATGCCATCTCCCACATCAGAGACGCGCCCAGCAAAGAGCTCTCCATGGGTATTCATTAAGGTATGACTATCAGCACCACCCCAAGTACCAAAAGGTTTTTGCTCTTCAATGCTCACAATCAATCCGTTAGGCCAAACTCTGCGAACGTTGGCATGTCGCACCCAAGGCATCGACTCAAAGCCACGCTTCACATCTTCTAATCTCACGCTAAAGAAGTTACCTTGGACAGTCTCTAAGACCTGCTGTTTAACTACAGGCTTATTAATATGTTTGAGCGTTTGACCAACCACCGGCTCTATTACCACTTGGCGTAATGCAAATACCGGCTGCTGGCTCAACCACACCAAAATTCCAAGGAAAACCATGACTGCAAAACAGCGCATCAAGAAACGGCTCAGCTTTTGCATCCGCTCTGCATGATTCCAAAGAGGAGATGCCAATGAAGTAAACACTTCACCGAAACCGTTTATAAAGGCGCTCATCCAACTCATGCTTGAGTAGCCCCTTTGCTTTTTAAGGTTTGGCTAATGACCCAGAGAACTAGTTCGGCATACTCAATACCAGCTGCTTTTGCCGCCATCGGAACCAAAGAATGCGAGGTCATGCCTGGAGAGGTGTTCATCTCCAAGAGATAAGGTTTGCCAGTTTTTTGATCGAGCATCACATCAGCTCGACCCCAAGTTTTGCATCCAAGCGCACGATAAGAGGCTAAGGCCAATTCTTGAACTGCTTTATTTACTTCTGGCGCAAGCCCAGTTGGGCATAGGTATTTGGTCTCATCAGAGAAATACTTATTATGAAAATCGTAGTTAGCTTCTGGTGGAATAATTTTAATCACGGGCAAGGCTTCAGCGTCTGCTCCAAATCCAACTAACGGGCAAGTCAACTCATCGCCAACAATACAAGTCTCAGCAATTACCTTTTTATCCATTCCCGCCGCCAACTCATAGGCAGCAGGTAATTCTTCAACGGATTTCACTTTAGTTAAGCCAAGTGAAGAACCTTCATGTGCCGGCTTCACAATTAATGGTAAGCCTAAATGCTTCCCGACAGCATTCCAGTCGCTGTCGGCTTTCAGCTCTTCAAATTCAGGGGTTGAAAGACCACTACTAAGCCAAACAAGCTTGGTCGCAATTTTGTCAATCGCTAATGCGGATGCCAGTACACCGCTACCGGTATAAGGCAAGCCTAATAGATCGAGCAATCCCTGGATAGTGCCATCCTCGCCATAACGTCCATGCAAAGAAATAAACACGCGGTCAAATTTTTCTTGAGCTAGCTCAGTTGGGCAACGTAGTCCTGGATCAAATGGATGTGCATCAACCCCTTTAGAGAGCAGGGCTTCCAGCACACCGTTGCCTGACATCAAGGAAATCTCCCTCTCACCAGAACGGCCGCCAAGCAAGACGCCTACTCGACCCAATGATTTGACATCTAGGTGAGCGAGATCATTCTTTACACGCTCGCCCCATGAATGCATTTGCATGTTTTGATTAGACATGTTTCGTCCCCGTCAATACATTAGGCAAACCAGAGATCGAGCCTGCACCCATCGTGATTAAGACATCACCATCACGCAATACAGCGCTAAGTTTTTCAGGTATCTCAGCAACGCTTGACGCAAATGCCACAGCTGCAGCATTTAAGGAGGGGATAGTAGTTTTATCAGCAGCAAGAGCAGCTTTCATAAGACTTTGACCATCCGCACCTGGAATCTTTGCCTCACCAGCTGGATAAACTTCGGTTAATACGAGTGCATCAAAGTTTTTTAGCACTTGTACAAACTCACCAAAGCAATCGCGCGTTCTCGTAAAGCGATGAGGTTGGAATGCTAATACCAAGCGACGGTCTGGATAAGCGCCACGGGCTGCAGATAAAGTAGCTGCCATCTCAACGGGATGGTGCCCGTAATCATCAATCAATGTGAAGCTTCCGCCAGAGGCCAAAGGAATTTCTCCATACCTTTGGAAGCGGCGACCAACGCCACTAAATTCAGATAAGGATTTCACAATAGCCTCATCACTAACACCCAATTCTGTTGCAATACCAATTGCTGCTAATGCATTTTGAACATTGTGCAGGCCGGGCAAATTTAATTGCACCTCAAGGCGACCTGGCTTATTCCCATGACGGCGCACAGTTTTACGATCAACCGTAAAGTGCATGCGAGTACCTTCGGCACGTACATTACTTGCACGAATATCTGCATCATCAGATAAGCCATAGCGTAATACTGGCTGTGACACAAACGGAACAATGTCTCGAACATTAGCATCATCAATACACAGAACAGCAACACCATAAAAAGGCATGCGCTGAATAAACTGCACAAAAGCCTGCTTCAATCTGGCCATATCATGCTGATAGGTATCCATATGATCAGCATCAATATTGGTAACGACCTCCATCGCAGGAAATAATTGCAAGAACGAGGCATCAGACTCATCTGCCTCAACCACAATAAAGTCACCCTGACCTAAGCGTGCATTAGCACCAGCAGAATTTAACTTACCACCAATAACGAAGGTTGGATCTAAACCACCTTCAGCCAAGACTGAGGCAACTAAACTAGTCGTCGTTGTTTTGCCATGAGTACCTGCAATTGCAATACCCTGCTTCAAGCGCATCAGCTCCCCGAGCATGACAGCGCGCTGAATGACGGGAACTTTAGCTGCACGAGCAGCTAGCACTTCTGGATTGTTACCCGCAACTGCAGTCGAAATTACTACCGCCTCTGCGGTACCAATATTTTTAGGGTCATGGCCAATATGAATCACTGCACCCAAATCTTTTAGGCGCTTTGTTACAGCGCCTTCAGCTAAGTCAGATCCAGATACTTGATATCCCAGATTCAGTAAGACTTCGGCAATGCCGCTCATGCCTGCGCCGCCGATGCCAACAAAATGGATTTGCTGCACGATATGTTTCATATACCCACTCCTGCACAGTCTGCACATACTTCAGCCACACGCTGAGTTGCATGAGGCTTAGCTAAAGCATGAGCACGCTTAGCTATCACTTGTAAATCTTGGCGACTAAAGTTTTGAATCATAGATGCCAGATCCTGTGGGTTGAGATCTTGTTGTGGCAACAAAATGGCCGCATCGGCATCAGATAAGAATCGCGCATTTGCAGTCTGGTGATCATCAATCGCATATGGAAATGGAATCAAGCAGGATGCAACACCACAAGCTGCGATCTCTGAAACGGTCATTGCACCAGAGCGGCAGATCACCAGATCTGCTTGAGCATATGCGCTTGGCATGTCATCAATAAAAGGACGAATATCAGCAGCAAGGCCTAAGTTGGCATAACGCTGTTGTAGATCTACAAGATGTTTATCGCCTGCCTGGTGAATGACATGTGGACGTGCATCCTTATCCATTAATGCCAAGGCTGCTGGGATAACTTCATTTAAGGCGGCGGCGCCTAAACTTCCACCCACAACCAAAATAGATAGAGGACCGCTACGCTCTTCATAACGTTTTGCTGGCGCACCTACAGTTTCAAATTCTTCACGAATTGGATTACCTACCCACTCAGCGTGCGCCATCGTATCTGGGAATCCAGTCAAGGTACGCATAGCAATTTTGGCTAAAGCCCGATTAGCACTTCCTGCTACGGAATTAGCCTCATGCAAAACCAATGGCTTTTTCAAGAATTTCGTCATCAAGCCGCCAGGAAATGTAATGTATCCACCCATACCTAAAACTACATTTGGTTTGATGCGGTGCATGATCTTCCAACTCTGCATACAGGCTCTAGCAAGATTAAATGGCAACATCAATGTCGCTTTGATACCTTTGCCACGCAAGCCACCAAAGTTCACCGCCTCAAATGGGAAATCGCAGGCTTTTACTAGGCGATATTCCATACCGGCTTGATTACCAAGCCAAGATACATTCCAGCCACAAATTCGCAGGTATTGGGCAACAGCTAGCCCTGGGAAAATATGCCCCCCAGTACCGCCGGCCATAATTAAGATGGATGGCTTAGTCATAGCTTGCCACCCCGCATTAAGATTCGGTTTTCGTAATCAATCCGAAGTAGCATTGCTATGGCAATGGCATTCATCAAGATTCCTGAGCCACCATAACTCACTAGTGGGAGTGTTAAGCCTTTTGTAGGAAGCAAACCTAAGTTCACACCCATATTAATAAATGCTTGCCAACCAATCCATATCGCAACACCTTTGGCAGCGAGACCCGCAAAACTGCGATCCAACTGCAATGCAGTACGACCAATCAGGAATGCGCGACGTACGATCCAGTAGAACAAGAAGATCATTACCACTACACCGACAAATCCGAGCTCTTCACCAATCACCGCCATGATGAAATCGGTATGCGCTTCAGGTAGGTAATGTAATTTTTCAACGCTACCGCCTAGGCCAAGGCCAAACCATTCACCACGACCAAATGCCATCAGAGAGTGGGTTAACTGGTAGCCTTTATTTGCGGCATTATCAACTTGCCAAGGATCAATAAAAGCCATGATGCGCTTTTGACGAAAAGGTGAGAAGGCAATAATTGTCACGGCACTTAAAATTCCGACCGCCAATAATCCACCAAATAATTTAGCGTTGATGCCGCCTAAAAATAAAATTCCAAATGCAATGAGCGATATCACTACGAGCGCACCCATATCTGGCTCAGCCATTAGTAAACCACCAACTAAGGCAACAGCAATACCCATCGGCAGCATGCCTTTAACAAATGAGTGGAGATATTCTTGGCGTTGAACTGTATAGCTTGCAGCAAATATCACAGCCGCAAACTTCATTAATTCAGATGGCTGGAAGTTCATGAGGCCTAATGGAATCCAACGCTTGGCACCATTCACGCCTTTTCCAATGCCAGGGATGAGCACAGCGATTAATAGTAAGACAGTGAATCCAAAAATGATTGGCGAATAGCGATCCCATACGTGAGTTGGAATCTTAAACACCCAAATAGCAACACTAATCGCAATAGCTAATGAAATGCAATGACGGATTAAGAAGAAGTTACTGCTGTAATTTGCGTACTTAGGTCCATCTGCCAACGTAATGGAGGCTGAATACACCATCACTAAACCGATGAGGGCTAGAGATAACACCGCCCAAACCAACAGCTGGTCATAGTCCATCATGCGTGAGCGCGTTTGCTCAACGCCAGATACCGCATCTCTCAAGCCACTGCGGAAATTATCTATCCCGCCTCTAGAGAAGTTCCAGAAGCGACCAAGACCTAAATGATTCTCAGGAAAAAGTTTTTCCTTCAAACTCATGCATCAGCTCCTTCGAATTGCATTCCCAATTCTTGAACTTCAGCGACAAACGCCTCAGCACGCGCCACGTAATCACTAAACTGATCAAAGCTAGCGCAAGCTGGTGATAACAAAACAATATCGCCTGACTGAGCTTGTTTTGCGGCTTGCGCTACAGCATTTTGCAGAGTCTCACTCACGACATAAGATACGGAGTCACCCAAAGCTTCAGCAATCATTGGGGCATCTTTACCAATAAGGAAGACACCTTTTACAAAACGTAATGCAGGCTCACGTAAGGGGCTAAAGTCTTGGCCCTTACCTTCACCGCCAGCAATCAACCAGATCCGCTTGCCAGACTCATTAGCGCTGAGACCATTCAAAGCGGCTACTGTTGCTCCTACGTTAGTGCCCTTGCTATCGTCCACATATTCAACATTCGACACAATCGAAACACTTTGAACGCGATGAGGCTCGCCATGGTAATCACGTAAACCATGTAAAAGCATATTCATAGGCAAGCCAGCTGATCGCGCCAAGGCTAGAGCAGCTAAGGCATTTAAAGCATTGTGGCGACCGCGAATCCGCAAAGCATCAGCCGGAATCAAACGCTTGAGCCTTAATGGCTCATCCTCTACCACCACTGCTTTACGGCGACGCTTCGGTTGAGGCTCAAAATCTTCATCTACTTCAGCACAGACCAACCAATCAATTCCACCAGCCCGCAGATCATGTTCGATTCCAAAAGCACCCTGCTCATCAGGGCGGCCGGCACCGAAAGTAATGACGGATTTATTGGATTTCTGCTCGTAAGTAAGCAGATTCATGACTAGCGCATCATCACGATTCAAGATGCAAATACTGTCTTGTCCAAAGATATTGGCTTTTGCATCAACATAAGCCTGCATATCACCATGCCAATCCAAGTGATCTTGCGTAATATTCAGTACGGTCGCTGCTGTTGCATTGAAGGTTCTCGTGTAAACCAGCTGGAAGCTAGACAGCTCGAGTACCCATATCTCAGGCATGTCGGCAACTTGATCAGACCCATCCAAACACGACATCAACTTATCTAAAGCTGCTGGGCTAATATTGCCAGCTACAGCAACTCTCTTGCCGGCCCGTTCACATAACTGCCCTGTCAACGCCGTTGTAGTTGTCTTTCCATTTGTTCCAGTGATAGCCAATACAGCAGGCTTATATTGAGACTGCTCAATCTGAGCCATACGATCCAGTGCAGCAATAGCTCTGGCAAAGAATTCCAATTCCCCCCAGATATCAATACTCAATTCTTGTGCTTTAGCTAAGAAAGAAGCTGCCGGCTCTTGAAATGGCGATAGACCAGGACTCATTCCAATAACTTCAACAGTCTTTAAATTAAGTTCATCTAAAGAGCCAAAATAAGCTTCTTGAAGTCCCGCAAATTCAAGATCCGCCAACCAGGCTTTTTGTCGCTCATTCAGCTTTTCACGATCACGCGTATCAGCCAGACTGACCTTTGCAGCATTCCGCAAACACCACTTGGCCATCGCATAGCCAGATTCACCCAATCCTAAGATCAAGAAATGTTGGGGTGCCTGATAACCCTCATCTGCGATGAGAGCTGGGTTAGCAAAGGCCTGGTCTAAGTTATGCATATTCTTTGGCTTACCTTAATTTCAGGCTGGAGAGGCCAATGAGGACTAATAAAATAGTGATGATCCAGAAGCGAACCACAACTTGCGTTTCGCGCCAGCCACCCAATTCGAAATGGTGATGCAGTGGGGCCATCCTAAAAATACGACGGCCTTCACCGAAACGCTTCTTAGTAAATTTGAACCAGAAAACTTGCAGCATCACTGACAGTGTTTCTGCGACGAAGATCCCGCCCATAACAAAGAGTACGATTTCCTGACGAACAATCACGGCGATAGTTCCAAGTGCACCACCCAATGCGAGTGCGCCAACGTCACCCATAAATACTTGTGCAGGATGCGTGTTGTACCAAAGAAAGGCCAATCCCGCACCCCCCATAGCGCCACAGAAAATCATGAGCTCACCTGCGCCGGGAATATAAGGAAACAATAAATACTTTGCGTAAATCGCATTACCCATTACATAAGCAAATGCGCCTAGAGCAGCGCCAACTAAAATTACCGGCATGATCACTAGACCATCTAGTCCGTCCGTTAAATTAACGGCGTTACTACTTCCAACAATCACCAAATAACTCAAAATGATGAAGCCCATGACACCTAGTGGGTAACTCACTTCTTTCATGAAAGGAATGAGTAAGTTTGATTTAGCTGGCAAGTTCAAAGCAAAGCCACTCTTGAGCCAATCAAAGAACAGCTGCAAAACTTTGAGGTTATTCACTTCGGATACAGAGAAAGCCAAATAAATAGCAGCAAATAAGCCAATCAAAGTTTGCCAAAAGAATTTTTCTCTTGAGGCCATTCCTTTGGGATCTTTACGTGCTACTTTGCGGTAATCGTCTACCCAACCAATCAAGCCAAATCCAAAAGTCACAATCATCACAATCCAGATAAAACGATTGCTCAGATCAGCCCACAGCGTGCAGGAGATAAAAATACCCAACAGAATTAATACGCCACCCATAGTAGGGGTACCTGATTTCACCAAATGAGTTTGTGGGCCATCAGTACGAACCGCTTGACCCATCTTTAATGCAGTCAACTTCCGAATAACCCACGGGCCAGCTGCCAAGCCAATCAACAAAGCAGTCACGGTTGCCATCACCGCTCTAAAAGTGATGTAGCTAAAGACTCGGAAAAATCCAAAATCATCTTGTAACCATTGCGCCAACATTAAGAGCATGTTTTAGCCTCCTCTAATAAGGCCTGCACTACACGCTCCATACGCATAAAACGAGATCCCTTTACCAAAATATCTAAATGCATGTGCTTGCTCAACTCTTGATCTACTAGTGCTGCATTGAGCTCTTCAAGTAGGTGATCTAATGTTGCGAAATGAGTAGCGCTACTGGTAAGCGAAAAGTTCTCTGACTCATTAAACCCTTGTACCGCAAATTTGCACTGCTCTCCGAGTGCAAATAACCTACTGACACCCTGCTCAGCAGCGTAGGCGCCGACTTCCTTATGGAAGGCAGGGCCTTGATCGCCCACCTCACCCATATCGCCCAATACCAACCACGAAGTATTTCCAGACTGTTTTAGTGCATCAATAGCAGCTCTTACAGAATCGGGGTTGGCGTTATAACTGTCGTCAATCAGAGTACGGCCTAGATTTAATGGTTTTGATTGCATGCGCCCATTTACTGGGACAAAAGATTCTAGACCCGCTTGAATTTGCTCCAAACTTAAACCGGCACCTAAAGCAACTGCACTAGCTGCTAGGGCATTGCGAACATTGTGATTTCCTAAGGTGTTGATCTGGACTTCAATTTTGCCGAGTTCAGTTGCAATTTCAATTTTTCCGCTAGCCAATACCTTGCCGGTAACAGAGGCCGTAGCTGACGCAGCCTTAGTAGATAAAGCAAAATCAATTACCTTGCGCCCTGCAGCAGCTTGATACCAAACATCAGAAAATTCAGAATCCGCCGGAAATACTGCGACACCATTCGCAGGGAGTGCGCTCAAGGCAGCTGCATGCTCTTTCGCAACAGCTTCCACAGTCGCCATAAATTCTTGATGCTCACGTTGAGCGTTATTAATTAGGGCAATATTGGCTTGAGCAATGACCGCTAACTCTGCCGTTTCACCAGGATGATTCATGCCTAACTCAATCACTGCTAGGCGATCAGTCGGTCGCATGCGCAGTAAAGTTAAAGGCAGTCCAATATCGTTATTGAAGTTGCCCTTGGTCACTAAGGTACATTCTTCACCGGCAGCTACCTTGAAGATAGAGGCAATCATCTCTTTTACAGTAGTCTTACCATTTGATCCAGTCACTAAAGCTACTGGGATAGAAAACTGTGCACGCCATGCCTTTGCTAATTCACCCAAACCTTGCTTAACATCCTGGACACATACTGCAGCTAAGTTTGTAGGGCACTTTTCTTTTTGACTAATAAGTGCTGCACTTGCACCTGCCTTGGCGACATCATCCAAAAAATTATGCGCTTCAAAACGTTCTCCCGCCAAGGCAATAAATAATTCACTAGACTGAATCTGGCGACTATCACTACCAATACGAGAAATTAGGATCTCTCGAGCAGATTCCTGATCAGCATGAATCAGCTGGCTGTCTGGCAACATGGCATGAACTTGAGCAAGCGTAGTCATAGGCGCACTCATACGCTGCCCCCTGCTGCTAAACGAATGTGTTCTTGATCAGAAAAATCAAATTTTTTGCCATTGATTTCTTGAGTAGACTCATGGCCTTTACCTGCTACCAAGACGATGTCTTTGACATCGGCATGTCGTACCGCAGCCATAATAGCGGCCGCTCTATCAGGTAGCATTTGAACATTGCCCAAATCACCTGACATACCAGATTCAATCATGGCAATAATGGATGCTGGATTCTCAGATCTAGGGTTATCGCTTGTAATCACAATGTGATCAGCAAACTCTTGCGCCACACGACCCATTCGGGCACGTTTACCTGAGTCTCGGTCACCGCCGCAACCAAAAACGCACCAGACTTTTCCATTACGTTGATTTGCAATTGGGCGTAATGCGTTCAATGCTTTACTGAGGGCATCTGGTGTGTGTGCATAATCCACCACAATCAATGGACCCTCAGTTCTTTGCATTTTATTCAAGTGCATCAGTTCCATGCGACCTGGAACAGCACTCAGCTTGCTCATACGCTTAGAGGCCTCACTTGGGCTTAAGCCCTGTGCCAAAAGGACTGTCCAAACAGCAAGGCAATTACTAAGATTAAATTCACCCAATACTGCAAGCTGAACAGCGCTTAAACCTAGGGCATCGCAATTAAATTGAGATTCATAACTAGCGTTTGTAAATACAGTGTTTTCTGTATAGCTACGCTTTAGACGTTCGCCAAATTTTTCAAATCCAACAAATGCTTGACTACTTAAGGCGTAGCCCCATACTTGAGGACCATCGCTAGCAAGAAGTTTCATCGCCAACTCTCGCCCGAATGCATCATCAAAATTGATGATGGCATTTTCAAGCTGGGGAAACTTAAAGAGTTTTGCTTTTGCTGCGGCGTACTCTGCCATCGTGCCGTGGTAATCCAAGTGATCTTGCGTCAAATTGGTAAATACCGCACTTCGTATATCTAAGCCAGTAACACGGCCTTGATCTAATGCATGAGAAGAAATCTCTATAGCAAGATTTTTAGCACCTGTATCAAATAATTCTTTTAGTTGGGTTTGCAATTGTGGTGCATCTGGCGTGGTGTAACCAGTCTGAATTAGTGCACCCGGAAACCCAGTACCTAATGTGCCCAATACTGCAGTGCGATGATTAGGTTCATCCATAGCCTGCGCCAGCCACTGAGTAATACTGGTTTTTCCATTGGTACCTGTGACGCCGATGACATTGAGATTTTTGCTTGGGTGGTCATACCACTCCGCGCAGAGCTCTCCAGCCAAGACTGCTAAATTCTCGACGGGGAAACATTCTGGGTGGTCTAAGTATTCATTCTCAATACCATCAGCAGGATCGAATACTACTGCCGCAGCACCATTTGCTAAGGCAGCCGTAATGTAATCGCGACCATCTCGTAGCGCATTACCATGACCAACAGAGTATGCAAAGAAGATATCGCCAGAATGAATTTGACGACTATCCGCAGTCACTTTGGCATTCGCTGAAGTGAGATCACGTAAATGTGAGATTAAGAGATGGGGTTCAATATAGACCATTGCCGTCATCTTTTTAAAACCGCTGCATTTGTTTTGACTGCAGCAGTTTGAATTTCTGTAGGATTTTTATCCTGCAGCGTCATCTGCTTCAGATTGCTGTCTGGTAATACATTCAAGGTACGCAGTGTCTCACTAACAATAGTAGAGAAGACTGGTGCAGCAACATCACCACCATAATGACTGCCACCAGTCGGCTCATCAATCATGACGGCAACCACAATACGTGGTGCACTAATTGGCGCAAGACCTGCAAAGTAAGCGCGGTATTTATTAGCGTAGCTCTTGCCTACTAATTTATGTGCTGTACCTGTTTTTCCACCAACTCGATAACCTTCAGCTTGCGCTTTAATGGCTGTTCCACCAGACTCTGTTACTGACTCCATCATGTTGCGCATCTCAATGGCTGTCTTGGCAGAAATAATATGCGTTCCAGGCTTAAACTCCGGACTGCGCTCAATCGTGAGAGGGACCAATTCGCCATCACGAGCAAAAATGGTGTACGCGCGAGCAATCTGAAAGAGTGATCCTGAAATCCCATAACCAAACGCAATTCTTGCCTGATCTGTTGGCATCCACTTTTTATAAGGATGGACTGTGCCAGCTACCGCACCAGGAAAACCAATCTTCGGCGCCTGACCAAGACCAACAGATGTATAAAAATTCCACATCTCTTCGGCAGATAAATTATTCATCGCAATTTTGGCCGTACCAATATTGCTGGATTTTTGAATAATTTGAGAAATCGTTAAGTTGCTATAAGGGTGGGTATCCGTAATCGGTTTTGGACCTACCAAATATTTAGCACCAATCACCATATTTGTATTAGGAGTGATGGCACCCTTCTCCAAAGCAATCGCTACGGTTAAGGGCTTCATTGTTGAGCCGGGCTCAAAGGTGTCAGTTAAAACACGATTACGTAACTGCTCACCCGTCAACTTCTTACGATCGTTTGGGTTAAAGCTTGGGTAGTTTGCTAAAGCGAGAATCTCGCCGGTCTGCGTATCCAATACGACAGCACCACCAGCACTCGCCCGGTGCTGCTCAACTGCATTTTTAACAGCGTTGTAAGCCAGAAATTGAATCTTGCTGTCTATAGAAAGTTGTAAATCCTTGCCGTTTTGAGGTAACTGCAAAATGGCAACATCTTCAACAACGCGACCGAGACGATCAACCACTACTCGACGAGCACCCGGATGCCCAGCCAATTCTTTTTCTCTTGAAAGCTCCATGCCCTCTTGGCCACGATCTTCCACGCTTGTAAAGCCAACAACGTGCGCCATCGCTTCACCCTCTGGGTAAAAGCGACGGTATTCCTTATTTAAACCAATCCCCGGGATTTCTAATTCCTTAATCTGTTGCGCAACTACTGGATCCACTTGGCGCTTCAAAAATATCTGCTTACGATCTTCTTTTAACTTTCTACGTAATTCAGATTCACTTAGCTGCAATAGTTTTGCTAACTTCTGAACCTTATCCGCAGCTAAATCGTCGGGCACAGTATCGTTATAAGCAATCACTGACTTTGCCTCTAAGCTCGTAGCAATCACTTGGCCATTACGATCCAATATCTTTCCACGAGAAGCGGGTAGCTCTAGTTCGCGCTGTGTGCCGCGTACACCCTTGGCTTCATAAAAAGCATTTCCTGGGCCCTGAATCCAAAAAGCACGGATTAGCAACAACATAAAAACGAAGAACAACATGAACAGCATTAAGCGTGACCGCCACATTGGCAGACGCAATACTAAATTGGGTGTAGTTGAAAAACCTACAGTCCTCATCTAGTCTCCTTTAAGTACAAAGTACGCTCTGGAGATATAGGGGTCATATGTAACTGATTACGAGCAAGATCACGAATTCGTGCAGACTTCGATAGATTTCGCTGCTCATACTCCAAACGTAGCCAGTCTTGATTAAGCTTGCGCTCCTCGATTTGTGCGCGATCTAAGGAAATAAATAATTGACGTGCACGCTGCTGCGCAGCTACCAAAGATAGTGCGCAAACTAATAGCAAGACCAGCAGGGTAAGCGTAGCGCGATTCAAGCTAACACTCCTATACGTTTTTCAGCAATGCGCATGATGGCCGAACGAGCACGGGGATTTTCTCGAACCTCTTCATCGCTTGGCTTAAGGCGTCCAATGATCTCTAAGTCACTTTGCGGTAAATCTCGATCGCGGACAGGCAAACCTCGAGGTACTTCAACTTTAGCGTGTGACTGCAGGAACTGCTTCACAATTCGATCTTCGAGAGAATGAAAGCTAATTACTGCTAAGCGCGCACCTGGCTTTAGCAAATGGAGTGCCGCCTTTAATCCGAGCTCTAAATCTTCTAACTCACGATTAATAAAAATACGGAGTGCTTGGAATGTACGAGTCGCAGGATCTTGACCAAGCTCTCTGGTACGAACGACGCTAGCCACTAGGCTTGCTAATTGCAAGGTTGTTTTGGGAGATAGGCCTTCTTCTCGCTTAGCTACGATAGCTTTTGCGATCTGAAATGCAAAACGTTCCTCACCATAAGTCTTAATCACGCGGGTGATGTCCTCTTGCGATGCTTGTTCCAACCATTCTGCTGCTGTTTGACCTTGGTCCGTGTTCATACGCATATCTAGAGGACCATCTTTGCGAAAAGAAAATCCACGATGCGCTTCGTCTACTTGTGGAGAGCTGATGCCCAGATCTAACAGAATTCCATCGACTGACTCTGGGTCCGCATACTGATCCATCTGCGCAAAACTGTCGTGCACGATGCGTAAACGAGAGTCCTTGATTTTTTCCGCCACTGCGATCGCATCCAAATCCTTGTCGAAAGAAATCATTCGCGCATTTGGAGGCAGTTGCGCTAACAAGGCTTGAGTATGACCACCGCGCCCAAAGGTTCCATCGATCACTAGTAGATTTTTTGGAGCTGTGGGCGAGGTGATGAGTGGCCCACTGACCAGCGCCGTCACCGCCTCGGCCAGTAATACTGGGCGATGAGTTATGTTCATGGCACCCTGTCATCAAAAATTAAATTGCTTCAGGGCTTCAGGCATACCTTGTGCAATGGCAGCCTGTTCTTTTGCAGCGTAAGTAGCGGCGTCCCACAACTCTAGATGGCTACCCATGCCGAGCAGCATCACTTCTTTTTCAATACCGGCGGCTGATCGCAACTCTGGGCTCACCAAAATTCTTCCGGCGCTATCCAAATCGACCTCTGCAGCATTGCCAAGAAAAATACGGCGCCACCAATGGGCATCCATCGGCAATTGCGCTACACGTGAACGAAAAGTTTCCCACTCGGGTCGGGGGAATAGCAGCAGGCATCCGTCGGGGTGTTTTGTGAGCGTAATTCGACCCTCACCTTGAACTAACAAGGCGTCACGATGCTTTGCCGGCACTGACATGCGGCCTTTTGCATCTAAATTGAGAGCTGACGCACCTTGGAACACCATTTACCCCACTTTTTCACACTTCCTCCCACTTTAGAGGATCGTATTAAGAGGGTCAAGTGTTTTTGGCTTATTTTTTAGGAAATTTCCTAGTGATTACAAACACTTAGCGTAATGTGTTGATAAAATGGTGCTTATAAAAATGCTACTTGAAACAATGGCTTGGAAAATATACTTAAGAATAGGTCTTAGCTATTAAGCCTAATAATAGATAAATATACTGTATTAATGAACAGTACTTCAAAGAAAAATATCCGAAATAAATAATTTAGAACTAAATTTTGTAAGCAGTGCTTGTCATCACTTTTGACATTACCTGCATTAGATCCTGAATGGGTTTCGGTAAGACCGCTCCACCAGCCAAAATTGCGGCTTGCCCATGCTCAATTTCATCGATGCGCATTTGCTTAACAATTGCGCGAGAACGCTCATCTTCTGCAGGTAATTTTTCGAGATGACTTTCGAGGTGATTTTCTACCTGCTTTTCTGTTTCAGCAACAAACCCTAGACTCCACTTATCGCCCGCTAAGCCAGCAGCCATGCCGATTGCAAAGGATCCCGCATACCAAATTGGGTTGAGGTAACTAGTGTGTGATCCCAGCTCTTGGAGGCGTGTTTCGCACCAAGCCAAGTGATCCATTTCTTCTTGGCCAGAGCCATCTAACATCTGCCGAATTTCAGGGTTGCGAGCTACTAATTTTTGAGCTTGATAAAGAGCTTGAGCGCAGACCTCGCCAACATGATTCACACGCATTAATCCAGCTGCATGTTCACGCTCTTTGGCATCCAATAGTCCGCTTGATGGGGTATCGGAACCCGGCATTGGGCGATGAGCATGAGCGCCCCCGACTACCGAACGTAGGGCTGTATCAAACTCAGTAATGAAGCGATCAATTAGTGCCATAAGCCTGAGAAACTAGACTAAAACCTCTGTTTTGCTACTCTGCTTAGTCTTCAAACCTAACTCCGCCAAGAGCTCACAGTCTTGCTCTGCCTCAGGATTGCCGGTAGTGAGTAGTTGCTCACCATAGAAAATTGAATTGGCGCCAGCCTGGAAACACATGGCCTGAACTGCCCTACCCAGCTCCTGACGTCCAGCTGAGAGGCGCACTCGTGCACGCGGCATAGTGATACGAGCTACAGCAATAGTTCTCACGAATTCAAGTGGATCCAAGGGCTTCTGATCCGCCAAAGGGGTTCCTGCTACAGGAACCAAATGGTTGATCGGAACTGACTCTGGATATGGATTTAAGTTAGCCAAACGCGCCAAGAAAGCTGCACGTTGTTCACGGGACTCGCCCATGCCCACAATGCCGCCACAACACACTGACATACCCACAGCACGCACATTAGAAATCGTGTCCAAACGGTCTTGATAACCCCGAGTAGAGATCACTGAGCGATAGAAGTCTTCGCTGGTATCAAGGTTGTGATTGTAAAAGTCTAAGCCCGCCTCTTGGAGAGCCTGAGCCTGATTGGGCTCTAGCATCCCCAGGGTCGCACAGGTTTCAAGGCCCAAAGCCTTGACACCCTTAATCATGGCGGCGACTTTTTCAATATCGCGATCTTTAGGCTCCCGCCAAGCGGCGCCCATACAAAAACGGTTTGATCCGGCAGCTTTGGCAGCTTTGGCAGCCTCAAGCACCTCATCTAAATCCATCAACTTGTTTGCCTTGACATCAGTGTCATAACGAGCCGCCTGAGGACAATATCCACAATCCTCGGGACAACCGCCGGTCTTGATTGACAAAAGCGTAGCCAATTCCACATCACCATCAGGGAAATTGGCACGATGGGTCTCTTGTGCCTTGAACATCAAATCACTAAATGGCAGAGCAAATAGAGCCTCAACCTGGGCTACCGACCAAGCACCCAAAGCATCTACCTCCTTATGCAAATCCTTTTGAGACTTGACTTGGGTGAGTGGTTTTTCAATAGTTTGGGTGGCCTGCATGGTCGAATTCCAGAAAATAGATCAATTCAAGGCATAAACATAACAGATGCATGCCTTAATTAGGAAAAACTAGTGGTCAAATACCAAACATGAAGCTTATTTCTGATCCAAATCAAACCTCTCTGGTTGATCGCAGCCTAGATGCCGTTTGGCATCCCTGCACTCAAATGAAGCATCACGAGTCATTGCCATTAATTGCCATTACTAAAGGTAAGGGTGCTTGGCTCTTTGATGATCAAGGCAATGCCCTCCTAGATTGCATTAGCTCCTGGTGGACTAACCTGTTTGGCCATTCCAATCCGCGCATCAACCAAGCCATTACAAGTCAGCTTGAAAAAATTGAGCATGTCATGCTCGCCGGATTTACCCACCCTCCTGTTGTGGAGCTATCCGAGAAACTAGCCGCTTTGACTCAAGGCAATTTGGGTCACGTGTTTTTTGCATCCGATGGTGCGTCTGCGGTAGAGATTGCTTTAAAGATGAGTCATCACTACTGGCGACTAAACAATCAAGCTCAAAAGAAAAAATTTGTCTGTCTAGAAAATGGTTACCACGGTGAAACTTTAGGTGCATTAGCAGTCACTGATGTTGCGATCTTTCGAGAAGCATATGGATCACTATTGCAAGATGTTTTTACCGTGCCCTCACCTGATGCACGCAAAGCACAGCCTGGTGAAAGTGCTGGCGATGTTGCCGTACAGGCAGCAGAAAAATTAGAAGAGTTGCTAAAGACAGAGCATCACAATATTGCCGCGATCATTATTGAACCACTCGTGCAATGTGCTGGGCAAATGGCAATGTACTCGCCTGAATATTTGCACCTTGTAAGATCACTCTGTGATCACTACAACATCCACCTCATCGCCGATGAGATCGCGATAGGCTGCGGTCGATCAGGAAAGTTTTTTGCTTGTGAGCATGCAGGAATTTGGCCAGACTTTCTGACACTCTCTAAAGGAATCAGCGGGGGATATCTTCCCTTGTCACTCTCCATGACGACTGACAAAATTTATCGTGCTTTTTATGGCGATCAACTACAGCAAGGTTTCTTACACTCGCATTCCTACACAGGTAACCCATTAGCATGCGCTGCCGCCCTAGCCTGCTTAGAAATCTTCGAAACTGAATCTGTTCTTGAAAAAAATATTGAACGCAGCAAAGATCTCGCTAGTGCATTTGCTTGGGTAAAATTAGACCCTCGCATCGAACATTGGCGTCAGCAGGGCATGATCCTAGCATTTGATGTTAAACCTGAATCACTCCAGCGTAAAAATACTTTTTCACGAGAGATGTTTTCAGCAGGGATGGCGGAAGGTATTCTTATTAGACCCATTGCTAATACGATTTACGTTATGCCACCGTATATTCTCTCTTCAGAAGAAACGATACAAATGGGTGCCTCTGTACAGCGCGCTCTCAATCAAGTGCTGGCATGAGTACAAACTTTAAAGCTCGAGATATGGCAGAGCACCAGATCGCCGATCTAGATGCGCAGTTGCTTAGACGTAAGTTGCGCACCAGCGCATCACCTTGCGATACCAAGGCCCAGGTTGATCAACGAGAACTCAAAGCGTTTTGTAGCAATGACTACTTAGGCCTAGCCAATCACCCTGAATTAGTTGCTGCGCTTGCAGAAGGTGCAAAACGATATGGGGTTGGAAGCGGTGCATCACACTTAATCAGCGGCCATAGCGTTGCACATGACTTGCTTGAAAAAAAATTAGCAGCTTGTGAGAGTAAACATATTCCCAATGCAAGAGCATTGTTTGTTAGTACCGGCTATCTTGCAAACATCAACGCTATTACCGGCCTCAGTAGACTTGCCAATCCAGGTGAAGTCAGTATTTATTCGGCCAAACTCAATCATGCTTCTTTAATTGATGGTGTACGTCTAGCAAGCTCACAAACTAAAGCCAAAGTGACTTTATTTGATCACCAAAATCTCGACTTTCTAGAAGAAGCATTACAGCAAGATAAGCACTCACTCAAATTGATTGTGGTCGATGGTGTTTTCAGTATGGATGGGGATATCGCGCCCGTAAAAAATCTACTGCATCTTGCCGAACAATATGATGCGCTACTCCTGGTAGATGATGCGCATGGCTTTGGCGTGCTTGGCGAGCGGGGCCATGGCATTCTGGAGCAATCGGGCGTGCATTCCGAAAGAATTATTTACATTGGTACGCTTGGCAAAGCAGCTGGTGTTAGTGGTGCATTTATTTGTGCCGCCGCACCCTTTATTGAATGGCTTATCCAAAAAGGGCGTCCCTACATTTACAGTACTGCTACGCCGCCAGCGATTGCACACACTCTACTTACCAGTTTGGAGCTCATCGAAGGCAAGGAAGGTATTGCGCGTCGCAAACAATTAAATCAACTGATTCAGATTTGGCGTGATGAAATGACTTTCCAAAATTGGGAAAAAACACCTTCATCCACCCCAATACAGCCCGTGATCTTAGGAAGCAATGCCAGCGCATTGGCAGCCGCCAAGCTCTTAGATGAGGCGGGTTATTGGATACCAGCAATTCGGCCGCCCACCGTTCCCGTTGGTAGCTCGCGCCTGCGCATCACTTTTTCTGCAAACCATAGCGTTGATGATGTACGCGAACTGATCAAGACATTGCAGATGATTGAGCAAGAAGTAAAAAGCAATTGATGACACTGAGTACATCCAACGGTTTTTTTGTTACGGGCACTGATACTGAAGTTGGCAAAACTTTGGTCAGCGGCGCACTCATTCTTAAACTGAGGGAAGCTGGTATTCACACGGTGGGCTTCAAACCCGTGGTTGCAGGAACTTATGTTGACACTAGCGGTCAAAAACTCAATGAAGACTTAGAGACATTGCGCATTGCTTCAGGATTACATTCTCGCGAGCAAAGTCTCTGTCCTTTTATTTTAGATATGGCAGCAGCACCTCATCTCGTTGCTCAGAAAAATAAGATCCATTTAGATGCCACCAGAATATTAGATGAATTCAATGCATTGACCTCGGCATTTGACTCTGTAGTAGTTGAAGGCGTAGGTGGGTTTTTAGTCCCGCTAAATGAGCAGGAAGATTTGGGAGATGTAGCGCAGGCGATGGATTTACCCGTCATTCTCGTGGTGGGCATGCGCTTGGGTTGCATTAATCATGCCCTACTCACTTGTGAAGCAATTGTGTCACGCCAGTTGACTATTGCGGGCTGGGTGGCCAATACGCTTTCGGAGGAAATGCCTCTGTTAGCGGAAAATATTCAAACCTTGAAAGACCGAATTTTTACACCTTTTTTAGGTCTTGTTCCGCCCCTTCCTCAGCAGATACAGAAATTAGAGAATGCCCCCTATTCCATTGAGGCCTTAGAGTTTGCTGCAGAACATATAAAACTGCCTGAGTAAATTCAGATAAGATGAAGTTATGCGATTACTTCCAGAAATCATAGACTCCGCATCAGCTATTCAAGAGATTCGCCGCAATATTCATGCGCATCCAGAATTGCGTTTTGAAGAAAATCGTACGTCTGATCTGGTAGCCGAAGCACTTTCGAGCTGGGGAATCACAGTTTATCGCGGCCTTGGAAAAACTGGAGTGGTTGGAAGACTGGATGGGGAACTGGGTCCAGGCAAGATGGTGGGATTGCGTGCCGACATGGATGCGCTGCCATTGCAAGAACACAATCACTTTGAACATACTTCAAAGAATCCCGGCAAGATGCATGCCTGTGGCCACGATGGTCACACTGCCATGCTCTTGGGTGCCGCTCAGTACTTATCCAATCATCGAGACTTTACCGGTTCAGTCATTTTCATTTTTCAGCCAGCAGAGGAAGGTGGTGCTGGCGCGCAAGAAATGATTAAGGATGGACTCTTTAAACAATTTCCTTGCGACGCTGTCTTTGGTCTGCATAACTGGCCAGGGCTTGATGAAGGTCATTTTGGTGTGACGTCTGGGCCGATGATGGCTTCTAGCAATACTTTTGAAATCACCATTCGAGGCAAGGGTGGACATGCCGCCTTGCCACACAATAGCGCTGATCCCTTGCTTGCTGGCACTCAAGTTGTTCAAGCATTCCAAAGCATCATTACACGCAATAAGCGACCAGTAGATGCGGCAGTGTTATCAGTAACGCAGTTCCATGCGGGCGAGACAAGTAACGTCATTCCAGATAGTGCGTTTATTGGTGGAACCGTTCGCACATTTACTATCGAAGTCCTAGATTTAATTGAACAACGTTTGAGAGAGATCTCACACAATGTAGCTAGCGCATTTGACTGTCAAGCAGAAGTCAGCTTTGCGCGTAACTATCCTCCGCTCATTAATCATGACAAGGAAGTGCATTTTGCAAGCGAGGTCATGAGTGAGCTGGTTGGAGCGCAAAACGTCAATACCTCTATCGATCCAACCATGGGCGCAGAAGACTTTGCGTTCATGCTGCTAGAGAAACCGGGTTGCTATGTATTTCTAGGTAATGGTGATGGCGATCACCGCTCGGTAGGTCATGGCATGGGTCCATGTCATCTTCATAATCCTTCGTATGACTTCAATGACGCCTTGATTCCGGTAGGCGTTAGCTACTGGGTCAAGCTAGCTCAACGCTACTTAGAAAAATAATTAACTCTGAGTGCTGAAATTTTTACGAGTTCGTAAATTTCGCTGGACGCTTTTCCATAAAAGCTGCCATACCCTCTTTTTGATCATGAGTTGCAAAGCAAGAGTGGAACAAACGACGCTCAAGGTGCATACCCTCTGATAGCGTAGTTTCGTATGCGGCATTGATTGCCTCTTTCACCATCATCGCAGTTAACAGTGGCATATCCGCAATTGTCTTAGCAATCGCTTTCACTTCTTTTAGTAAATCTGCTTGCGGGAAAATACGGGCGACAAGACCAGAGCGCTCGGCTTCAGCCGCATCCATCATCCGGCCGGTCAGCGCTAAATCCATAGCTTTTGCTTTTGAGACTGCGCGCGGTAAACGTTGTGTACCACCAGCGCCAGGGATGATTCCCAACTTCACCTCTGGTTGAGCAAACTTTGCATTATCAGCGGCCATGATGGTGTCGCACATCATCGCCAACTCACAACCACCACCAAGAGCATATCCAGACACTGCTGCAATCACTGGCTTACGTACTTTTTTGATCTCTTCCCAGTTACGAGAAATAAAGCCGCTACGATAAACATCAGCAAATCCATATTTCGCCATCGTTGCAATATCCGCACCGGCGGCAAAAGCTTTTTCACTACCGGTGATGATGATGCAACCAATATTGTCGTCAGTATCAAAGCCCAACAGCGCCTTACCCAACTCATTCATTAACTCATCATTGAGAGCATTTAGTACCTTAGGACGATTGAGAGTAATGACGGCAACTTTGCCATCCACTTCAGTCAATATAGTGTTGTAGGTCATCGATCTCTTTCAAAAATAATTTGTTTAGCGTGGCAACAATAACCACATCTTGCCATCTTGCTTCATGCGTCCCGCTAACTCACCTGCAGAATCTCCTGATCCCCAATAGTAATCTGCTCGTACCCCGCCCACAATAGCTTTGCCTGTATCTTGGGCCATCACCAACTTTTGCAAAGTTTGGCTACTCAGGGGTTTGGTGGTGCTCAAGAAGACTGGGGCGCCTAAGGGCATCGCTTTCAGATCAATGGCAATACTTCGTTCGGCCGTTAAAGACACTCCCAAAGCGCCAATAGGGCCTAGATCAGAACTGACATTACTCGGTAACTCTTTAAAGAATACAAATCGAGGATTGGCATTGAGCATCTCCTCTACTCGGCCTGGGTTGCGCTTGGCCCATGCAGAAATACCCTGCATCGTTGCCTCACCGCGCGTGATCTCCTTACGATCGAGCAACCACTGGGCAAAAGATTTGAATGGCTGATCATTGGTGCCGGCATAACCGAGTCGCAATACGCGCCCATCCTCTAAGCGAATTTTTCCAGATCCCTGAATTTGCATAAAGGCAGCTGCTACGGGATCTTGCACCCAGGCGATTTCTGAACCTCGCAGCACTCCAGAACTCATGAGCTCTGCACGTGCTGGCGCAGGGCTTGGCTTTGAGCCTTTCCAGGCATTAGGCAGGCCGTACAAGGGGACAGAGTAAGTAGCTGTGCGGGTCTGGGAGCCATTCATGACGGGCTCGTAATAACCGGTGATTAGTCCAGAGTCGTTACCTGTAGCGCTGTTACGTACTTCGTATGCCTGAAAATTTCCCTCGAAGTATTGGCGAATTGCACGTTCATCACGACCTGAAACGTTACTAGCTTGAGCGCACACTTGGCGCCAATTTATTTCACTATTGCGTTTACGCAGGGCATCACAGCTCTTGAGCCAGGCTGGCCAAGCCTGGCTTAGATCATCCTCCTGCCAACCAGGTAAGTCTTGCCATGAGACGGATCGGAAGCTAGCGATCGAGGAGCTATAGCTAGTTGGGGCAGCACCACTAGCTCGATAAGCAGATCCTCGGGTAGGAGGCGTAGAGCAAGCGACTAATAAGCTGGCGATACTGACAGCGAATACACTGCAGACAAAGACTTGTGAAATATTTTTGCGACTTATTAATTTGGATATAAAAATCATGATTGCCAATGTACTCGATGAATACCCCATGATCTTATTTGCCTTGGAGGGTGGCCTTGCCTTAGCCCTCCTGCTTTTTATTGTCCTGTGGACTGGTAAGGGCAAAAAATAGGGGGTTTGGGAATCTAGTGCAAGGTTCTGGGCATTACTAAGGCAAATTCAGGAATTGGGGCCTGGAAAAACTGAGCTTCTTCAGTGACACAGAAATACTCCCCACGCATGGTTCCAGCCGGCGTCGGTAAAGTGGCCCAGCTGGTGTACTCGAACTGCTCCCCTGCCCGCAAAAGGGGTTGTTGACCTACCACCCCCAGACCACGCACCTCCTGGACATCATTTTCCCCATCGGTAATAAACCAATGGCGTGCAATTAACTGGATGCTGGCTGTGCCGGTGTTTTTAATAGTGACCGTGTAGGCAAAGGCAAACTGACGATTATCGGGGTCAGACTGGTCGGCCAAGTACTGGGTTTTGACTGTAATGCTGATTTCATGAGGATTCATGCTCGAATTCTGCTCCATCCTAAGCCCAACTGCAAGCTAGAATCTAGGGATGGATAGCCAGAAATCACCCTCAAATAGCCAGTTTGTCATTGCCCCCTCCATTTTGTCGGCTGACTTTGCCTGCCTAGGCAAGGAAGTTCAGGATGTTCTCATGGCGGGTGCAGACTGGATTCACTTTGATGTGATGGACAACCACTACGTCCCCAACCTGACTATTGGCCCCTTGGTTTGCGAGGCAATTCGCCCACATGCTACAAAAGATGGTAAGCCAGCGATGATTGATGTGCACCTCATGGTGGAACCAGTAGATCGCCTAATTCCCGATTTTGCAAAAGCAGGTGCAAACCTGATTAGTTTTCATCCAGAGGCAAGTCCTCATGTGAACCGTACTATTAATTTGATTCGCGATCAAGGTTGTCAGGCTGGATTGGTTTTAAACCCAGCAACACCACTTCATCACTTAGATCACACACTTGATTTACTTGATCTGGTTTTATTGATGTCCGTAAATCCCGGGTTTGGTGGTCAGTCATTTATTCCGAGCACCCTAGATAAGATTGCTCAAGTACGTGCGCGCCTAGATCGTTATCAACAAGAAACTGGTCGCCATATTCGCCTTGAAGTGGATGGTGGAATTAAGGTCGACAATATTGCAGAAGTGGCTGAAGCTGGGGCAGATACTTTTGTTGCTGGCTCCGCAATCTTTAGCAAAGAAAATTATGCCGACGTGATTAAAGCGATGCGCGCAGAACTAGCGACGTCAGGAAAAGCGTAATGCAGCACGAAGAATTTCTTGCCCTCGCAAAACAGGGTTTCAATCGCATTCCATTGGTGAAAGAAGTTTTAGCAGACTTAGAAACGCCACTCTCGCTGTACGTCAAGCTCACTCAAGCCTTTGGACAAAAGAATACCTATCTACTTGAATCTGTTCTGGGTGGTGAGCGCTTCGGTCGCTTTTCTTTTATTGGACTGCCTGCAAAAACTGTTTTGAGAACAGTGGGTACGCCTGATGCACCACTCACTGAAGTACTCTTCAACGACAAAGTAGTTGAAAGTAATCATGACAACCCATTGGATTTTGTAGACGCGTATTTCAAGCGTTTTAAAGTGGCAGTACAAGCCGGTCTCCCACGCTTCTGTGGTGGGCTTGCTGGCTACTTTGGCTATGACACGGTTCGTTATATTGAATCGCGTATAGCAAAACACCATCTGCCAGATGAATTGGGTGTGCCCGATATTCAATTGATGCTCACCGAAGAGTTAGCGGTGGTTGATAACGTTGCAGGTCGCATTTATTTAATTGTCTATGCAGACCCGAGCGTGAAAGATAGCTTTGAAAAGGGCCAAGCTCGATTAAAAGAATTGCTTGCCTGCTTAAATAAACCTGTGAGCATGCCGGCCTCTTTACCAAGCACTAAAACAGAATTGATTCGTAAATTCAAGGCCGCCGATTTCGAGAATGCTGTTCTTAAAACTAAAGAATATATTTTGGCTGGGGATTGCATGCAAGTAGTTATTGGCCAACGTATTAGTAAACCATTTACAGATTCACCGCTCGCCTTGTACCGTGCATTGCGCTCTTTAAATCCATCGCCTTATATGTACTTCTATGACTTTGGTGATCTACAGGTAGTGGGTTCATCACCAGAAATCTTGGTGCGCCAAGAGCAACGTAAGAGTCAGAAGATTGTAACGATTCGCCCGCTAGCTGGCACACGTCCTCGTGGTGCAACACCAGAAGAAGATGAGCGCCTTGCTACCGAATTACTTGCTGATCCAAAAGAGATTGCTGAACATGTCATGTTAATTGACTTGGCACGCAACGATGTGGGTCGTATTGCAAAGACTGGAACTGTCAAAGTGACAGACTCTATGTCGATTGAAAAATATTCTCATGTTCAGCACATTGTGAGCTCTGTTGAAGGTGAGCTATTGGACAATATGAGCAATATGGATGTTCTGCGAGCAACCTTCCCTGCCGGTACTTTGTCGGGTGCCCCAAAAATTCGGGCAATGGAAATTATTGATGAGATGGAAATTGTGAAACGCGGCGTTTATGGTGGCGCAGTAGGCTACCTCTCCTTCTCCGGAGATATGGATGTGGCCATTGCCATTCGTACAGGTGTGATTCGTGATGGCGTATTGCATTCTCAAGCAGGTGCTGGTGTAGTAGCAGACTCTGATCCCACTGCTGAGTGGAAAGAAACTGAAGTGAAAGCTCGAGCAGTTTTAATGGCGGCTGATTTAGTACAAGGGGGACTCGATGCTCCTCATGATTGATAACTACGATTCATTTACTTACAACCTCGTTCAGTATTTTGCAGAACTTGGTGAAGAGGTAAAGGTCTTCCGCAATGATGAAATCTCTGTTGAAGAAATTGCCAAAATCAATCCTGCACGTATTTGTATTTCACCTGGGCCTTGCAGTCCAGCCGAAGCAGGGATTTCTGTAGCCACAATTCAGCGCTATGCAGGACAAATTCCCATTCTTGGCGTCTGCCTTGGACACCAAGCGATTGGTGAAGCATTTGGCGGCAAGATTATTCGCGCCCAGAAGGTCATGCATGGCAAGACCGATGATATTCACCATACCGGCATTGGTGTTTTCAAAGATTTACCCAACCCATTCAAAGTGACGCGTTATCACTCTCTTGCAATTGAAAAGAGTTCATTGCCAGCAGTTCTTGAGATAACAGCCACATCTTCTGATGGTGAGATTATGGGCGTACGCCATAAAGAACTTGCGGTGGAAGGCGTGCAATTCCATCCAGAATCGATTCTTTCTGAGCATGGTCATGCACTGCTGAAGAACTTCTTGCAAGCTAAATAAATTACAGGCACTAGGTCGATTTCCATGTCCATTACTCCACAGCAAGCACTACAGCGTTGCATTGAGCATCGTGAACTTTCTCATGAGGAGATGACTGCCATGATGCGTCTAATCATGAGTGGTGAGATGCCACCAACTTTAGTTGCTGGCTTACTCGTTGCTCTACGGACCAAGAAGGAGACCGTTGGTGAAATTGCCGCAGCTGCGCAAGTCATGCGTGAATTTGCGACGCCAGTTCATGTAGAGAATAGAAAAAATTTAGTGGATGTAGTGGGCACAGGCGGAGATGGGGCTCACACGTTCAATATTTCTACAGCTGCTATGTTTGTAGCCGCAGCGGCTGGTGCAAAGATTGCTAAGCATGGCAATCGTAGCGTGAGTAGCAAATCAGGTAGCGCAGATATTCTGGAATCTTTAGGCGTTAAGCTCTCGCTCTCACCTGAGCAGGTTGCAAAGTGCATTTCTGATGTAGGGGCAGGCTTTATGTTTGCACCAAATCATCACCCTGCAATGAAAAATGTGGTGCCGATTCGTAAAGATTTGGGTGTACGCACGATTTTTAATATCCTAGGACCCCTTACAAACCCAGCAGATGCCAAGCGCATTCTCATGGGTGTATTTCATGCTGACTTAGTGGGTATCCAGGCACATGTATTGCAAGCGATGGGAATGGATCATGCATTGGTGGTTTATGGCCGTGATGGCTTAGATGAGATCTCTCTCGAGGGTCCAACCTTGGTAGGTGAGTTAAAGGATGGTCAAGTTCGTGAATATGAGATTCATCCAAAAGACTTTGGTTTAAGTACAGCGCTTACTAGCAGTTTTAAGGTGGCCGATGCCCAAGAATCTAAAGCGATTGTTTTAGATGTACTCAATAAAAAATCTGGCCCAGCAAGTGACATTGTTTGCCTCAATGCAGGTGCGGTACTTTATGTAGCCGATGTAGCACCCAGTATTGCTAGCGGTATTCAGATGGCGCAAGCAGCTATTGCCTCTGGCGCCGCCCGTCAAAAGCTTGACCAGTTTGTAGCTGCAACCCAACATTAATAAAGATTTTTATGAGCGATATCCTCGACAAAATTGTTGCCACCAAAAAAATTGAGGTCGCCGCTGATTCAAAAAAAATCTCTTTAGCCAATCAACGCGATCAGGCTGAAGAAAATAATCGTGATGCCCCATTAAAACCACGGGGCTTTATTCAATCTATCGAGCAAAAGATTGCAGCAGGTAAAGCCGGTGTGATTACTGAGATTAAGAAAGCCAGCCCTAGCAAAGGAATTTTGCGAGAGAATTTTCAGCCAGCTGAAATTGCTCAGTCCTACGAAAGAAATGGGGCGGCCTGTTTATCTGTACTCACCGATAAAGATTATTTTCAAGGGTCTAATGTTTACCTTCAGACCGCAAGAGCTGCCTGCAGTATTCCCGTCTTACGCAAAGACTTTACGATTGATCCTTATCAAATCTATGAAGCAAGGGCAATCGGTGCTGATGCCATTTTGCTCATTGTGGCCTGCCTAGAACTCAATCAAATGAAGGAGTTAGAAGCTTGTGCCCATGAACTCGGTCTTGATGTTCTCGTAGAGGTGCATAACGCCCCTGAACTAGAGCAAGCACTTGAATTAAAAACACCATTACTTGGAATTAATAATCGCAATCTGAAGACTTTTGAAGTGACCCTTCAAACAACACTGTCCTTACTGTCAATGGTTCCCACTGGGAAAACTCTGGTTACCGAATCTGGAATCATGAATCGTGCGGATGTGCAATTGATGCGTGATCATCAGATCAATGCATTCTTGGTAGGTGAGGCTTTTATGAGGGCAGATGATCCAGGCGATGCATTAAGCAAGCTATTTAGTTAATTCGATTTAGAAAGCCTCATTAGATCTAGGCCATATTTAACAAGTCCAATCAGTATTACCGCCCCGAGTACGTCGCCAATCAACATCACCAAAAAGTGATTGAGAGTTCCAGCCTCATCAAGACCTCGAACTGCAAACCACCATTGGTGCAAGCCAGAACTGAGAGCAGCGTAAATCAAAATACAAATTGCCAGTTTCTGTAAGCTCAAATTACTTAAATCGGATGAGATGCTGATATTGCTCATAACAAAGAGTCTTGCTAGATAAGGTGCAAAGCCAGATATTAAGCCGATACCAATGTAGGTGGTGAGCTCGAGTGGAAATTGCCCAAAAAAACAAATTACAAATGAAGCAATGGCAATGCCAACGGCACCAGATAAGCCAAAGATGAGCGTCAAAAATAAACGTAAGCCGGCTGGGAGATAAATCCAATTAACACCAAGACCATAGCTAAGGTGTGTTGTAAGCCAAGCGTTAATGCAAAAAAGGCTTGAGTAAGCAAGCGCACTCACGATAAATCCAACCATCCATTCGTGACTTAACTTATTCATTACTGCGAGTATGGTTGATTCTATTAATACATACAAGTTACAAACAAGATTAATAGGTCTACAATGGTATTAACCCTAGGGCTAACTACACATACTTAACGCACCAAACAATGTCCACCACTAAATCCTCTTGCTACATTCGTTTTTTAAACCTAATCGATGCTCTTGATCGAATAAACCCTGGCAAGAAACTCGACTCCATTGAGGAAAGTCTGTTGGACAAAGTTATTTTTAGCTTTCATGCCAAGCAATCGATTTTGGTTGGTGACTTAATCTCTCTGTCGGAGTATGGCTCTCAAGCCACACTGCACGGTCGCCTCAAGAATCTCAGTACCATGGGCTACATCAAGATGGCTGCGAATGAAGATGGGCGTAAAAAAGAAGTGGTGCCCACTAAGGTCGCCATCAAGCGCTATGAAGAAATTTCCAAGTGCCTAGAAAAGGCTGTCAAAGCGGGTTGAGTTATCCCCCCAAGAATGCAAAAAAGCCCTTACTAATAAGGGCTTTTTCTTTGAGGATGATGCTTTAGACGTTAAAAAGGAAGTTCAGGACATCGCCGTCTTTAACGACATACTCCTTACCCTCGGCACGCATCTTGCCAGCCTCTTTGGCACCAGGCTCACCCTTAAATTGAACAAAGTCTTCGAATGCAATAGTTTGTGCACGAATAAAACCACGCTCAAAGTCCGTATGAATGACCCCGGCAGCCTGGGGAGCAGTATCACCTTGATGAATAGTCCAGGCACGAACCTCTTTAACTCCAGCAGTGAAGTAGGTCTGTAAACCCAGTAACTTATAACCCGCACGAATCACGCGATCCAATCCAGACTCCTCCATACCTAGGTCGGCAAGGAACTCTACTTTATCGGCATCATCCAGGTCAGCAATCTCAGCCTCAATGGCGGCGCACACCGCCACTACGGGAGCACCTTCTTTGGCCGCATGCTGAATCACCGCCTCTAAATGAGGATTTTTTTCAAAACCGTCTTCTTTGACGTTAGCGATATACATTGCCGGCTTTGCTGTGATTAAGCAGAGGGGCTTTAAGAGCAAGTTTTCTTCTTCAGTCAGATTCATGCTGCGTACCGGCTGAGCCTGATCTAAGTGAGCCTGCACTTTAGTTAGCACAGCCACTAAAGCTGCGGCTTCCTTGTCATTACCTGATTTAGCCGCCTTGCTTGAGCGCTGTAGCGTTTTTTCAACCGTAGTTAAATCTGACAAGGCTAATTCGGTATCAATCACCCCAATATCGGAGATTGGATCAATCTTGCCGGCTACGTGGATAACATTAGCATCCTCGAAACAACGCACCACATGGGTAATGGCGTCAGTTTCACGAATATTGGCTAAGAATTGATTCCCCAGACCTTCACCTTTAGAGGCGCCAGCTACCAATCCCGCAATATCGACAAATTCGACAGCTGCAGGCAGGATGCGCTCAGGCTTGACGATCTCGGCCAAAGCGGCAAGACGAGGGTCAGGAACCTCGACCACGCCCACATTGGGCTCGATCGTACAGAAAGGATAGTTTTCCGCCGCGATTCCAGCTTTGGTAAGCGCGTTAAAGAGGGTAGATTTGCCGACGTTAGGCAGGCCGACGATGCCACATTTCAAAGACATGGTCGTATTGTAAAGGGCTAGTTTCGATATCATCGAGATATGTCAGAAGTTCATGCAAATACCTTGGCAAAAATGCCCAAAAATACCTCTCAAATACGGACAGTAGATATTGCTGTAGTCGGCGGAGGCATAGTAGGCAAGGCTTGCGCATTAGGTCTAGCGCAACTTGGACTACATACGGTTCAGATTGCCCCCGACTTAGGGCAAGCGGTTTCAGCCCCCGAAGGTAGTCAGTGGGGCCAACGTATTTATGCTTTTTCTCCCGGCACGCAAAAATTATTGGCTCATCTACAAGTTTGGGATGCGGTTGATCACAGCCGCTTACAAGCGGTTCGAGATATGCGAATTTTCGGCGATCGTGGCGAAAAGCAGGATCAGCTGCATCTATCCGCTTTTGAGGCAGGCGTTCCCCAGCTAGCCTGGATCGGCGAATCGAATGTGATCGAGCACACCCTAGATCAAGCCTCACGCTTCCAAAGTAAATTAGAGCGCATTAATGGCGCAGTCGAAAACATTCAAGTGATTGCTGATGGAGTTCTACTCCATCTGAAAGATGGTTCAAGTTTGAGAGCCCAGCTCCTGATTGCTGCTGATGGTGCTAATTCACCCATCCGCTCAGAGTTAGGCATTCCTGCAAAAGAGGAAAGCTACTCACAAAATGCCGTGGTAGCTAATTGGATTTGCAGTAGCGCTCATTTAGAAACTGCTTATCAATGGTTTTTACCAGGCGGCGATATTGTGGCGATGCTACCGCTACCAAATAAACAAGTGTCGATGGTATGGTCAACCTCACCAGAAAATGCCGAGAATCTTTTAAAACTCGATTTTGCAGGGTGGGCTGAAAAGTTCTCCTCGATTGCTAATGGCGCAATAGCTACTCAACTTGGAGAGCTCTCGCTCAACTCAGTACCAGCCACTTTCCCTCTTAGAAAAATTCAGGCGAGTCGCTTTATTGGCCCAGCAGAAAATCCGAAAGTGGTTCTGATTGGAGATGCGGCTCATGTCATTCATCCACTAGCAGGACAAGGTTTAAATTTAGGCCTCAGAGATGTTGCATCACTACTTCATGTACTTAGTAAACGAGAATCTTTTCGACTACCAAATGACATAGTGCTACTACGTCGCTACGAGCGCCAACGTCAAGGTGATACCAGCGCATTACTTTGGGTAACAGACAAACTTAAAAAACTTTTCTCAGCTAGCAGTAACACTGAAAAGCAATTACGTAATTGGGGACTGGGTATGGTCAATCGTAGTCACTTCATTAAACGGCGCCTTATTGAACGCGCTCTCGGGGATGCTGATTTTGAATAAATTACTTTCTACTCTTGCTTTAGCTTGCTCTCTCGCATTTTTAGCGGGAGTGGTCAACGCGCAATCGGAACAGCAAGTCCGGTCTGAACTGCAAAAGAAGATTGGTGCAAACACGAAGATTAAAGGGGTTTCTCAATCACCCATTCCAGGTATATACGAGGTCTTGGTTGGAAATGAGGTGTTTTATACCGATGCCAATAGCAAATACTTAATCCAGGGCGAAATTATTGAGATCGCTACTGGGAAAAATATTACCGAGCAAAAACAGGCGGACCTCAATCGCATCAAATGGTCTGAACTCAATCCATCCAATGCTTTAAAAGTAGTACGCGGTAATGGCAGTCGACAGTTAGCCGTCTTTTCTGATCCGAATTGCGGCTACTGCAAGCGTTTAGATAAATCTTTGCAGCAACTAGATAACGTGACGATCTATACCTACCTTATCCCGATTTTGTCAGCCGACTCTGCGCAAAAGTCGAAACAAATTTGGTGTTCTGCTGATCCCCAGAAAGCCTACATTGATTGGATGATCAATGGCATTGCACCTAGCGGTAAGAGCGACTGCACCACGCCTGTAGATAAAAATATGGCGTTCGCTAAAACCTATGGCATTACAGGTACACCTACTATTTTCTTTACTGATGGCAGTCGCTTTCCTGGCGCGGTTCAAATTACCGATATTGAAAAGAAATTTAGCAGTCTGAAATAACAGCCCAAACTGATGAACAAATTGAATAGCTCTGATCTTCCTGAAATCCAATACACCATTTGGTCGGCGGATTTATACGGTCACCGCTTTCATGTGAAGTTACACATTCAGAATCCCTCGCCCAATGGACAGATTCTGCAAATGCCCGCCTGGATTCCGGGCAGTTATTTAATACGTGATTTCAGCAAGCAAATTGAAACAATCGAAGCATTTGCGCTGGATAAGCCAAATGAAGCGCTGGTCTTAGAGCGCATCGATAATGATCAATGGCGCTTACCCAAGCTCACTAGTGCAGTAGAAATACTCGCTACGGTATATGCATTTGATTCTTCAGTACGGGCAGCCTATCTGGATACTGAGCGTGCTTTCATTAATCCAAGTAGTTTATGTTTAGCAGTCAAAGGTCAAGAGTCTCTACCCTGCGCTGTAGTGCTGGTTCCACCCAAGGATAGCCATGCAAATACCTGGACTGTTCAGACAGGCTTACAGCCAGCCAAAGTAGATGATCAAGGTTATGGCTTTTATCTCGCTAAAAATTATGATGATCTTCTGGATCATCCAGTTGCAATAGGTGAGTTTCAGATTGCACATTGGCAATCAAATGGCGTGTCACACGCTATGGCCATTCAAGGCTGTATTCATGAAGTGGATCTTGAGCGCCTAGTAAATGATCTTCAGGCTATATGCACCTGCACTATTAATCTCTTTGAACCAAAGACTAAGAGAGCCCCTTTCCAGAATTACTTATTTTTGGTAAATGCGGTTCTCTCTGGATATGGCGGACTCGAGCATCGCAATAGCACCGCCCTACTGTGCCGTCGCGATCAAATTCCTCAAATGAATACTCCTTTGGATGAGGCATCTTATCGTGAATTTCTAGGTCTCTGTAGCCATGAATACTTCCACGCTTGGTTAGTCAAACGTATTCAGCCAAAAGCATTTCAACCCTATCAACTCGATCGCAGAAACCATACGCGCTTACTTTGGTTATTTGAAGGCTTTACGAGTTACTACGATGACTTGCAATTGCTCCGTAGCAAACGTATTGACCTCAAAACCTACCTCAAGCTGGTGACTAATAATTGGAATGGTATTTTGCGTGGGCCTGGTAGATTCAAGCAAAGCCTAGCTGACAGCTCTTTTGATGCTTGGACCAAGTATTACCAAGCCGACGAGAACACACCGAACGCAGTCGTTAGTTATTACGGCAAGGGTGCTCTACTCGCCCTAGGTTTAGACCTCAAGATTCGGGCTTTTACAAATAACCGCCAGTCCTTAGATGATTTGTTGCGTCTTATTTGGCAAACCCATGGAGTCACGCAAGATGGCATTGCTGAAGACGGCCTAGATGAGCTGATACTAAAACTGCTTGGGAAGGGATTCTCCAAAACCTGGGCTGAATTTCAATCTCGCTACATTTTTGGTGCTGAAGATATTCCCATTCAGAAATGGATTGATCCTAAAACTATTGAAGTGAAACAAAAAATCCATTCCAAGCTTGAGCAAATTAAATTACAACTTGGCTTGCGTCATGCTGAGATAGGCGGCTGGCTAAAGGTAACCCACGTACTCGACGGTGGTGCCGCGCAATTGGCTGGTCTAGCCACCGGAGATCTTTTAGCTAGCATCAATGGTGAACGGATTACTGCAGCACGTTGGGATAAGGTGTTATCTAGTTTGGCCACAGGGCAAGTCATTCAGATTTGTTTTTATCGAGATGATTTAGAGCACGAGTGCATGACCGTTCTTGAGGATGATCAAATTCCAAGCCAATATACCCTCACGCCAGCTGAGTGATGCATTCATTTTCTGCGGCCGATATTCCGGAAGATTGGCGCGCCCTGCTTGGAGATTATTTTGAATCTCCCGAGTGGCAAATACTACAGACCAATCTGAGAGCTGAGATTAATAAAGAGGTCGACAAGATACGTCCGGAGCCACAGAATTTCTTCAAAGCGCTCACGCTGACTAAACTTAATCAGGTGAAGGTAGTCATCTTAGGGCAGGATCCGTATCACTCCCCTGGACTAGCCCAGGGCTTGGCTTTTTCGATACCTAGTCATATTCCGATAAGCTCTCGTCAATTTCCGAGCTCCTTACGCAATATTAGTAAAGCGCTGGTGCTAGAGAGTTTTGGGGCTCTTCCCAATGGAGATCTTCATACTTGGGCTGAGCAAGGTGTCCTGCTTCTCAATACCGCTCTCAGCGTCAAATTGGGTGAAGCAGGCAGTCACGCCAACCTGGGCTGGAAATCCCTTATAGATAGGCTTATTAGTGGCTTGGCGCAGCAAACGCCCAATCTGGTTTGGATGCTGTGGGGTGGTCATGCCCAATCCAAGTTACCCCTGATTGAGGCCACCCAAGATCAATTGATTCTGCAGTCCTCCCACCCTTCTGGGCTAGGGGTATATAAAACAGATTGGCCCTTTCTAGAGCCTGGTGCAAAGGCAAGTTGTGGGCACTTCACTAAAGCCAATGAGTGGCTAATTGCAAACCAGCAGTCACCGATTGAGTGGATTGATAGCCATGCCAGTCATACGGATAAAGTCTTATTTTCGCTACGCAGTTAACCTGAAATATTAAAATTCACAGTTAAATGCAGTCAAAAATGCCAGTAAATACCCCAAAACCCATCACTAGTTACGCCGTAACCTCAGTAGAGCTGATTGAGGAATATCGACGCCAATCTGCGCTAGCGTCATCCGCAGATCGCGCCGATATTGATTTGATGAATTTTCTAGATCAAATCCTTCTAGATACGGAACAGATCCTCGATTGATCGCTTACTTAATGAGGCCAGCGTAAAGAGCGCCAGCCAGACAAGAAGCGCCTATGGCACAAAGCCACTCCAGCATCTGACCCGCCTGAAATAAACCTGTAAATTGCCCTATATAAGAGCTAGCTAGGGCAGCAATACTACCAACCAAGACTGCCATGAGGTATTTCTGAATCTTGGGCTTAGATTGGCGTTTTCCTGGGTAAAAAATCAAGGCAAATACGCCAGTTAAGCCGCCGATCACCAGAAAAGCTAAAAACCCCATTGCCACCCCCATTGTTACTGACATCAAATCTATAATCACCATTATGAAGTTGTTGACACTCGGCATCAATCATCACACAGCGCCGGTCGCCATTCGGGAAAAGGTCGCCTTTGACCCTGAATTTCTTCAAGAAGCGTTGCACGATCTTCGCCAACATCTTGTTGGCGCGAATCAGGCCGGCCTGCCTGAGGCCACAATCTTGTCCACATGCAATCGAACTGAGCTCTACTGCGCCGCTAACGATGCAGATGCAGCGAGCCTGTTGCATGAAGCCACTTTTGATTGGTTAGCCAAAACCCAACAACTTGCTCCAAGCAGTTTAGAGCCACATATTTACTCACTGCCGCAATCTGATGCGGTACGCCATGCTTTTAGAGTTGCCTGTGGATTGGACTCCATGGTAATTGGAGAGACCCAAATCTTAGGTCAGATGAAAGATGCTGTGCGCACTGCAAATGATGCTGGCGTCCTTGGCACTTATCTCAATCAACTCTTTCAGAAAACCTTTGCCGTTGCAAAAGAAGTTCGCGGCTCAACAGAGATTGGTGCGCACTCGATTTCAATGGCAGCAGCATCCGTTCGATTGGCTGAGCGTATTTTTGAAAGTATTACTGACCAACGTATTCTGTTTATCGGCGCTGGCGACATGATTAATTTATGTGCCACCCATTTCGTGGCACGTAAGCCTAAAGCAGTGGCGATTTCCAATCGCACGATCGAACGCGGACAAGAATTAGCAGACTCGATTTCTATTCAAGATGTTGAGGCAGAATCATTTAAGCTTTCAGATCTGCCAAGTCGCTTACATGAATTTGACATCATCATTTCGAGCACAGCATCATCACTGCCGATTATTGGTTTAGGCATGGTAGAGAGTGCACTAAAGCAACGTCGTCGCAAACCCATGGTCATGATTGATCTAGCAGTTCCCCGTGACTTTGAGCCAGAGATTAGCCGCTTAAATGACATATACCTTTATACAGTCGATGATCTAGGCGTGATGATTCAGACGGGGGCTTCTTTACGCCAAGCAGCAGTGAGTCAGGCTGAAGCGATCATTGAGGATCGGGTTAGTAACTTCATGCACTGGATGCAAGGTCGAAAGACTGTGCCACTCATTCAAGATATTCAGCAACAAGGCGAGCATCTTCGACAACTCGAACTCGATCGCGCCATGAAAAGACTGATGCGTGGTGATGATCCTCAAGAAGTTCTAAATGCGATGGCGCAAGGCTTAACCAATAAGTTCTTACATGGCTCATTACATGCTTTACAACATTCCAATGGCGCTGAGCGTGACGCCCTGATTAAGTTGCTTCCTAAATTATTCGCATCGCATTCCAAGCCAGAAGACCATTAAATGAAGCCCAGCATGCGGGCTAAGCTAGACCACCTAGACACGCGCTTAGCCGAACTCAACTCCTTACTGACTACTGAAGAGTCCACGAAAGATATGGACAACTATCGGAAGCTCACGCGCGAGCATTCTGATATTGCGACGGTAGTGGAGCAATTTGGCCTATACAAACAGGCAGAGGCTGATGCGCAAGCTGCAGAAGAGATGCGCAAGGATTCTGATATGAAGGACTTTGCTGATGAAGAGCAGAAACAGGCTCAAGCCACCATGGATGAGCTTGAAGGCGTTCTTCAAAAACTACTGCTACCAAAAGATGTCAACGACGAACGCAATGTCTTCTTAGAAATTCGGGCGGGTACCGGCGGTGATGAAAGCGCCCTCTTTGCCAGCGACTTACTGCGAATGTATACGCGCTTTGCAGAACGTCAGGGCTGGAAAGTAGAAGTAGTGAATGCTGCTGAGTCTGATCTGGGCGGCTACAAAGAAGTGGTTCTGCGTCTTGTTGGGCAATCAGTCTACTCGCGCCTCAAATTTGAATCCGGCGGTCATCGCGTGCAACGCGTTCCCCAAACAGAAACTCAGGGTCGTATTCATACTTCAGCTTGCACAGTGGCAGTGATGCCGGAAGCAGATGAATTAGAAGCGGTCAAAATTAACCCTGCTGAATTACGCATTGATACTTTTAGAGCTTCAGGTGCTGGTGGTCAGCATATTAATAAAACAGATTCTGCTGTGCGTATCACCCACTTGCCGACTGGAACTGTCGTTGAGTGCCAAGATGATCGCAGTCAGCACCGCAATCGCGAACAAGCAATGAAAGTACTTGTCTCACGCATTATGGATGCGCGAGAACGAGAAAAACATCAGCTAGAAGCTCAGACCAGAAAGTCTTTAGTTGGTACTGGTGATCGTAGTGATCGCATTCGGACTTATAACTTTCCGCAAGGCCGCATTACCGATCACCGCATCAATCTCACGCTGTACAAAATCGATGCCATGATGGATGGTGACCTTGATGACCTTTGCAATGCTTTGGCATCAGAACACCAAGCAGAACTTCTTGCAGCACTTGGCGATAGTTAATATAAGCAGGATGAGTGTCAGCCAGCCTTTACGAGAATTAATTAGCAACTGCGCATTGCCTGCTAATGAGGCACGGATATTGCTAGCCCACATCCTAGACAAGCACTATCAACTTCCACGCTCTGCTCTGCTTTCTCGTGATGATATGAATTTGAATGAGCCAGCTTTTCAGGAATGGGAAAGTCTAGTCTCTAGAAGAGCTTTAGGAGAACCCATTGCGTACATCTTAGGCAGGAAGGGTTTTCATAATATTGAGTTAGAAGTTGGCCCTGGGGTACTTATCCCTCGCCCAGAAACTGAGCTCCTTGTAGAGATTGCCCTTACTGAAATTGCCAAACTGAA
>Ga0209499_1000199_pt1 | contig 44777 bp, 49 predicted proteins | sample C_130208_EF_Meta_FD_187306 | JGI IMG/M metagenome (GOLD analysis project Ga0209499, IMG submission 187306) | Freshwater microbial communities from Lake Croche, Canada to study carbon cycling - C_130208_EF_MetaG (SPAdes) (version 2) | ecosystem: Environmental > Aquatic > Freshwater > Lake...
GAGAATTTCCTGACCAAAGTTATGGAGAGTGGGCCGTACCCAGTGAAAAGGCTGATGGCAAACCTGGCCCAGCCCAGCGTCAAGGAGCGGGCAAAGGAGTGAACGAGTACACAGAGCTAATCTGGGATTTGGAGACTCATGCTGACAAACGTGAGGATATTGCTGAAAGATACATTGATCCTCGAAGTGCTGGGACAGAATCTGTGAGCAAAGAGGGCGGCGTGACTCTACTTGATCTGTTATTGGATGCCAGTGATCCATTATATTTTACTCCTGCTGTAGCGGTGTCAGTTGATGAACGAGTTTTAATTATTAACGATCTTTTGTGCTATGATAGAGAAAAGCCATTGGATGGTGAAACAAATCATCCAAGGTTAATGGTGCATGTAGATTGTCAAAACTTGATTTACTCACTACGAGAATGGACAGGAGCAGATGGGCAAAAAGGTGCTTCTAAAGATCCGATTGACGCGCTGGGTTATCTTGTGATAATGCAACCTAAACACACTAATAGCGAAAAGTGGAAAAAGCACTGGCAATCTGCCGCTAAGTGTGGAACTTATTAAATGATTACGTATGCCCAATTCTAAAACAGATCCACTAGCAATCGCTTCAGTTAAGCCTCATGTTGGGGATTTGTTGAATGAATATCAGCGGTCAATGGTTAATTCTAGCCAAGGTAACTTGGTTACTAAGTTTGATAACATTCGATTTTCTAGATGGTCAGGCCAAACTGATGACGGAAAAAAGCATAGCGAATCTCGTCCAGAAGGCAATCCGGCATGGCCTTTTGAAGGGGCTTCCGATGTTAGAAATCGCTTGATTGACTCTAGCTGTAACGAACTTACAGCCCTTTTAGTTAGCGCATTCCAAAAAGCAGATATCCGGTCTACTGGAACTGACTTGACTGATATGACGATGAGTAGCATTGCCACAACGCTATTGCATTGGATTAGAGACTCTAAAATGCCGCAGCAGTTGAGCAAGGAAGCTGAACTAGGGGCTCAATACGCTCTTCAGTACGGATGGAGTGCATTCTTTGTGGGATGGCAGCAACACATTAGCAAACGCTCGCAGCCAATTTCTATGGATGAGATTATGCAGCTTGCCCAGCAGTCTGGAAGCCAGACGTTAATGGAGTTGCCGCAGCTAATCATGCAAGCTCCAGATCAAGCTGCTGACATTCTGCAAGCTGTTAAACCGGATATTACTCAGACAGATGCCAAGCGAATGGTTCGGGAATTGGCTGAAACAGGTCAAACATCGTATGACGAAGAGTATGTTTCACGTAATTTACCAGAAATAGTAGCGTTAAAGCCTTGGGATGAGATTATCTTCCCCCCAGAAGCTGCTGATCTGCAACGTGCGCGTGTTATTTTCCGCAGAACCTGGATGTCCGAGGTGGAATTGCGTGAGAAAATTACCACAGAACACTGGAATCCTGATTGGGTTGAACGTGCATTGCAGTGCATTGGAAAGAGTAGCACATTTTATAACATCAATCTGTTGCCAACCACAAATATGCTTGTGTACAACGGCATTAACTACACCAATATGGTGGAAGTTGTGTATTGCTACACAAAAAGCATGGATGGTGATGCTCCGGCTATTTTTTATACTGTTATCTGCCCTCAAGCAGCTTCTAATCGTACCGAAGATGATTCTTCGTGGGCAATTCACGAGCGACTTGATTACGCGCATGGTGAATATCCGTTTGTGGAGTTCCGCCGCGAACAGTTGCGTAGAGCCGTTGTAGATACTCGCGGAATTCCAGAATTGGCATCCACGGATCAAGATGAAATCAAGGCGCAACATGATTCCATTCGGGATCATACTGCATTCTCGACGCTTCCACCGATCAAAGTGGTCAAGCGCATTGGCTCAATCAACAAGATTGGCCCAGGAGTGGCTCTTCCCGTGACAAACCAGAACGATTACACGTTCATGGATCCGCCCGCACGGGAACCCACGGTGGCTTTTAACCTCATCAATCGCGTTGAGGCTAGTCATGCGGCATACTTTGGCACTATCAACGCAGCAGTGCCACCAATAAAAACGCAACTACTTCAACAGGCGTTGATCAATTCATGGCTAATGACATGGAGAAACGTGTTCCGACAGATGTTCTCTCTCTGTTGCCAGTACATGAGCCCCGAGGAAATACAACGTATTACAGGAGGATCGCTACCGCAAAATCTATCCGCAATTCACGATGAGTTTGACCTTAGTGTCCGATTTGACGTGATGAACATGGATAAGGAGTACATTGCAAAGAAGATCCAGTTCCTTAGCCAAATAGCGCAGATGGATGCTGGTGGGGTTCTCAATCGAAATCGTCTAACTGAGATGATGATTCAAGCCATTGCGCCGGAGATGGCTAATGAGCTGATTATGAATCAGGCACAGGCATCTCAGAAGATGTACAAGGACGTGCAAACTGACATTGGCATGATGATGCTGGGGAATGAAGCGTTGTATCAAGAAAACGATCCCACTGCTCAATCTAAGCTTCAGTACGCGCAACAAGTAATGCAGCAGAATGTTATTGCTCAGAAAGCGTTGCAAGCTGATCCAAACTTTCAGGCGTTGTTCCAGAATTACGTTAAAAGCTTACAAATGTCAGTAATGCAGCAACAAAACGCTCAAGTTGGTCGTATTGGTGTTAGTCCAATTCAACAACAGCCTAAATAATGATAACAGAAAACCAACGCACGGCATTTGGATTTCCTGGCACTAATAATGTTTGGACTGAAGTGATAAATGTAATTCAGCAATCTCAAGAAACACTTTGGATGCAAGCAATTAGTTCACAAGTTAAAGGTGAAGATCGCACACATGCTTGTGGACAAGCGGATGGAGTTAACATGATTTTGTCATTACTTATAACTTTAAGAGAAGATGCTAAAAGAATAAATGGATTGACATCTGAAGAAGATTTGGCATAACGCTAATAACGGACTTCCCAGCGTTACTGGGATGATTAAAAGAAGGGACTTGCAACCTAAATTGCATGAATGAAGATAACACACAGCTTGAGTCGACGGCTCAAGAGGAAGGCAGTAATTCCGTTGCAAATAAACTCGGTTTAGATCAGCAAGGCTTAAAAGGCCTTATTGATAGCTTCCTTAACGAGGAGGAGCAGCCTGCTTCCGCTCAAGAGAAGCAACAGGATAATTCTGAGGAAACCGTTACCTCTGATGAGGTGGACGATCAGTCCGAGGAAGAATCCAGTCAGCCTGAAGCTGATGAAAGTTCGTTGAGTAAGGGCGTGCAGAAGCGCATCAACAAGTTAGTTGCTGCAAAGAAAGCCGCTCAAGCTGAACTGGACGCACAAAAGGCAACTCTAGCAAAATTGCAGTCAGAATTGGAGTCTGCAAAGACTTCTTCTTATGCAAAACCGCCGGAGCACTCCGAGTTTGCCAATTCCTTGCAGACCTTTGAAAAAGTCAAAGAGGAATATGACAAAGCCTTGGAGGTGATTTTGTGGTGCGAAGATAATGCTGATGGAGGAGTCATTCCTTTGCCTAATGGGCAAGAGCATGAGCTAACAGCAGCAGAAGTCCGAGCCATGAAGCGCACTGCCATGAAGCGCAAGGAAATTGAATTGCCGCAAAGGATGCAGTATTTGCAGTCACAAACTGCTGTTGAATCTCAAGTTGTAAAAGATTTTCCTTGGTACTCAAATCCCGCATCTGAGGAATACCAATTTTCTCAATCCGTGATTAGAGAGTTTCCAGAAATCAAGCGTAGGCCGGATTGGAAGCATGTTGTTGGTTTATTGGCATTGGGCGCAAAAGCGTACAATGAAAGCAAAGCCAAAAAGACTGCCACACCAATTAAGCGTGCGCCTGTACAGCCGAGCGTCAAAGCTGCGCCACCCCAGACTACTCAATCTGAAATTTCAAAAGCACGTCAGAACTTCGCTAAGAATTCTTCTGATAAACAAGGGCTGACAGACTTGGTTAAAGCAATGGGGTTTGTGTAACCCTTTCACCCTTAGTAAATCTTTTGTTTTATGGCACTTCTTACAGAACCTACTCTCTCCGGTCGCGGTAAGCGCGAAGATTTGGCTGACATGATCTCCCTAGTGGACGCTCGTGACACGCCGTTCACTTCTATGGCACGTAAAGGCAGCAAGCCCGGGAATACCTATTTCCGCTGGCAGGCTGACCAGAACCCGTTGCCAGTCGTTGGTGGAACCATTGACGGTACTGATGTTTCCTCCTATAGCAACTATGTTGACGGCTACCGCAAGGAGCTTGCCAACTACGTTCAGGTATTCCGCCGCACTGTGCGTGTTTCCAAGCTCGCTCAGGACTTGGCAGACGTTGCTGGTGTCCGTGATTCGCTTTCCGATAACGTGGCCAAGGCCATCATCGGCCTCAAGCGTGACATGGAAGTTACCTTCACTTCTGACCAACTCGGGCAGCAGGATACTGGCGCAGGTGGCGTTCCCTACCTTACGGCAGGTGCGCTAGCTTGGATCGGCGGCGACAACATTGGCACTGGCTTGAATATTGGTGCTGGCTCCAAAACGCCTTCGTTCATTACTCCTTCAACATCCATCATCACTGGCTCTAATGCTTCTGCATTGACTGATACGGTTGTTCAGGGTGTGTTAAAGTCGATCTTTGATCAGACTGGTCAGTACAAGTCGTTTGATTGTATCGTTGGAACGGATCTCAAGCGTGCCTTCACTGGTTTGCTTGGAACTACTGCTCTTACGACTACGAGCACTGTTGGCGTTACTGGTGCAGGAGCAACAAAGGTTCAGACATTCCAGCGTGATGCTGCTGCGGACACTTACATCCAAGCGATGGACGTGTTCCAGGGCGATTTCGGCACAGTTCGTTTGCATCCTACTACGTTCCTAGGTACGATCTCCGGCAGCACGTACACTGCAAAGCCTGCTTATGGTCTTGTTCTTGATATGAACTTGATCGAAGTTCGCTACGGCGGCAATGTTGCTCAGGTTACTGCGCTTCCTGATTACGGTGGTGGCCCTGCTCGTTTGATCGAAGCAGTTGCTGGCCTCGTAGTTGGTAACCCGCTCGGCCTTGGCAAGTTCACATACGCCGCTGCTTAAGTCTTCTGAGCGACACCTGCCAGTGCGTGATTGCGATTGCGCTTCTACAAGTGGTGTGACAGCCGGAGAGACGGCACACTTTTTAATCGCGGAGTAGCTCAGTGGTAGATCGCTTGGCTCATAACCAAGATGTCGCTGGTTCGATTCCAGCCTCCGCAACCATTTCTTATGATTCAAATAGACGATAAATCTGCTCATCAACTAGAAAAAGAACTGCAAGTCGGATGGGAGCGTAACCGCACTGAAGCGGTAGCGGAAGTTAAGCAGCTTGCTAAGTTCAACCAAGAGCGGCATAAGTCCATTGAAGGTCTTGGTCAAAAGATTGCCACTATTCCTGGGCACGCTTATCATTTCTGGGGCCAAAAACTAGGATATGCTTGCTGGAACGATAAAGCGTTTATGAACGAGTTTTTGCGTGACAATCCTGAGTGCAAAGTCAATAGTGGTGGCACTAAGGAAATCCATGTTGGTTGGACTCCTTCAGGCAAGTAATCACGCATGAAAACAGTCCCATTTAGTGATATATTAGGTCAAGTATGCCAACTTGTTGGCCTTGATCGCAACACGCTAAATGACAAGTCGTTTGCGGCTGTGCGAGACATGTGCTCTCGCAGGTTGGGCTCTATATGGGATCGCGAGGAATGGCCTGATACGGAACGCAGGCTTACCACATGGGCTGGCAATCCAGTTGAGTCAATAGAAGTGCTTATTCAGCCTATATTAAATGAATATGGCGTTGATATTACAACTGAAGATTCTATTGATGTTTTAACTGAATCAGCTTTAGGAAATAATTTAAGGGTTTATTTAGATGTAAACTTTCCTCGTGTTTATGTAGCCAAGTTTGAAGGAGATGCTTACAGAAAAAACACAATATCTGATACATTGATTAAATTTCTTAATCCATTTTATATTTTACAAGAAGATGGAACAAGAATTAGTGTGTCAGAAAAGCAATATAATTTTACATATTCAACTTTAACTGATAGTTATGGTGATTATATTCGGTATATTGAAATAACTATACCAAGTGGAATTCCTGAATATCCTGATGTTTATCAAGGGCCAAATGCGCCATTAACAACAACAGTTGTATTTACATCAAATAAAAATTTACTTGTGCAGCTTGGTACTGGAGCACTTCAGGGGCTTGAGGTATATGGCACAGATCCAAGGTTGAGCACAAGGACGGTTAATGAATCATTTTTAGTAGAAGACTTCTTTGATAGAAATGATGGAGACTACGATGATATTTGGCAGCAGGAGTTTTCTTATTTAAGATTCCTAACAGATAATCAAAAGTTTATAAAATACCGCCAAACGTGCTCAAGTTTGTTTGGATCTAAATTTTCTGAGTATTTAGACTACCTTTCCGGATCGCAGGTTTATTACGACACAGCCCAAAACAATGGCGCGTATAATCCAACAGTTTTGACAAATGCAGTACGTGGTAACTTTTGGATTGCCACACAAAATGTTCCGCATACCTTAGGCGTAAGGCCAGCAGAGGTCAGTGTATATTGGAAAATGATTTCAATTCCATACAGATTCAAGGACTATCTAATCAATGGTATTGCCGCTGATTTCTTGCGCTCTGAAGGCCGAGCAGAAGAAGCCGGAGTGCTTGATGGAACTGCTGAGATTGCACTGCAACAACAAATTGATGTGCTTGTGCGTCAACAAGGCCAAGTCCAGCGCATGAACATGGTTTACTCTTACTAGTATGATTACAAAATACATACGAAAGCGCAATGTTGATGCAAATCTTTCATTTTTAAAGAACTTTTCAAGAGTACAAGTTCATGCAAATAGAGATCAGACATTCAAATTTACAAAGCGTGCAAATGCTGCTCCTCCAGTAACAACTGGCAGATTATTGACAGAACAGTCTTTTTACCTTAATAGTGAGCTTGGTCAGCGTATAAACATTGGATAATTATGGGCATTAAAATATCAGCACTAAACGCAGCAAATACGCTAAGTGGAACTGAACTTGTTCCCGTTGTTCAAGATGGAGTAACGGTTAAAACAACATCATCTACGCTTAAAACAACAAACGCAACAGAGCTTACAACTGGCACTGTTGCTATTGCTAGGCTTCCTGCATCAAGCACATCATTCCCAGGTATTATTCAAATTGGAACAACTTTGGGAACTGCCTGTGAAGGAAATGATGGACGCTTATCTAAAATTGGCGGAGGCACTGGATTTCTTATTTTTAATACAGTTGGAGCAAATCAAAGTATTCCTGCAAATGCTATTCCAGCTTGGGTAGCTGCAGTTAAAGTAACAATTATTGCAGGAGGTGGTGGATCTGGTTATGGAACAAGTGGAGGAAATGGAGATAGCTCGTCATTTAGTTTAAATGGAATTACAATAACTGCTACTGGTGGAACTGGTGGAAGTGGAAGTCCCGGAGGTAGTGGTGGAACAGGAGGGAGTGTTTCTGGTGTTTCTGGGTATGTTGGATCTGCAAATGGTGGCACTGGAGCGTCGAGCGGAAATGTAGCACAAGATGGTGCTTTTAGTGTTAATGTAGGAATAGGAATGGGAGGAGGAGGTGGTGGTGCTGGAGCAGGTGGTGGGTCTGGAAATGGATTTGGAGGAAGTAGTAACTATTTAAGAAGTATTAGTACTCCAAGTGGAACTTTTTCTGCAAATGGAGGAGGTGCTGCTACATCAATTCAAGGTGGAATTATAGGTGGTGGATCTGGGGGTTATGGTGTAGGTAAATCTGGATTTTTATATGGAGGTGGTGGGGGAACATCCTCTAGCTATTGGGGTGGTGGCGGTGGTGGTGCGGCAGTATTTCAAATTGCAATAACAGGAGGAGTACTTTATACAAATGCAATTACTGTTGGTGCGGGTGGAATTGCTGGTAGTGTTAATGCAGCAGCAGGAGCGCAAGGAGTTGTAGTTATTGAATGGTAATTTTATGTTTGCACTTATATCTACATTTGAAGCAGAACAACCATTTCGTTTTTGTCAAGTTGCTGTAGAAAAGTTTCCAGTAACTGAAGGCGCATTATTTTGGGTAGATTGTCCAGAAGGCGTTACTCCTCAAACTCATAAATACACAACTTCTGGATTTCAACCTATTCCTGAACAAGTAGAGCAGTAATCCGTTTAATTTTATGGCCGACATCAAAATCTCCGAACTGCCAACAGCAACAAGCGTAAATGACGCTGACATCTTTGTGATGGATCAAGGTCTTGTTACAAAGACTGCTACTCGCGCTCAGATCCTAGCCAGCATCAAGGACGCCAACGGCAACATCACGGCAAATGCCTTTTTTAACAACCTTGCAAGCATTACTGCATCAGGAACTCCGGTTGTTTTAACTGTTGCCTCTGCTCCTAGCTATCTGGTAACAGGTTCTGGTGGTCAAACAATTAAGCTTCCTGATGCAACCACACTGCAGAATGGTGTTACTTATCGGCTTAATAATAATCAGAGCAGTGGTGCTATCAGTGTAAATAACAACTCAAACACATTGGTTGCATCCATTCCTTCTGGGGGCTTTGTTGATGTGTCCTTGTTGGATAATAGCATTCCGGCAGGATCATGGGAACGGCATGTACTTGCTCCGTCAAATGTATCTTGGAGCACCAATACTTTTGATTATCCAGGCTCGATTACTAGTGCAACATGGAATGGCAATGCAGTAGCTGTAAATCGCGGCGGTACTGGAGCTACATCAGCCGCATCTGCACTTACTTCTCTAGGAGCACAAGCTGCATTAACATCTGCATCACCACTTGCGCTTTCACAAGGTGGAACCGGAGCAACTACTGCTGCCGCAGCATTAACTGCGCTTGGTGGGCAGATAGCACTTAGTTCTACTGCGCCTTTAGCAATTAGTTCTGGCGGCACTGGAGCAACTACTCAAGCAACTGCTCTTATAGCACTTGCCGCTATGGCAACAAGCGAGCGTGCAAACTACATTCCTACCACTCAGCTTGCAAGTTTAGCCACTACAACTCAAGTTGCTGCTATTACTGCATCTTCGCTTGGAGCATTATCTACGGCTCAAGCTGTAACAATTGAACAAGGTGGCACTGGTCAGACAACTCAACAAGCGGCATTAAACGCCATCGCAGGAGCGGTAACAATCAATCAAGTCCTTAAGGGTAATGGCACAAACGTGTCTCTTGCTGCATTAACATCAGCAGACATCCCAACGCTTCCTATTTCCAAACTTACTGGAGTTGCAGCATCTGGTGCAAATTCAGACATTACCTCTGTAGGGTTGACTACGGGGACAGTATCTACCAACCCATCGGGAGTTACTGATATTGTAAACAAAGCATATGCCGATTCAATTGGATCTGGCATTAACTTCCATGATGCGTGTGATTATGGCACGATTGCCGTGCTTTCTCCGACAGCAACGTACAATCAACCAGCAGGAACTGGCGTTGGAGCAACATTAACTGGTCAGACAAACACTGCACTTCAAATTGATGGAATTACTGTTGCAGTTGGAAAACGTGTCTTAGTAAAAAATCAGACAAGCGCATTTCAAAATGGCGTATACAACGTCACTCAGCAGGGAGATGGATCTACTGTTCCATATATCTTAACACGCGCATCAGATTACGACACAAGCGGCTCTGGAACAAATGAAGTTCAAGCTGGTGACTTTATTTTAATTCTTAATAGCACGTTGGCTAATACCGCTTGGGTACAACAGACTCCTGCGCCAATTATTTTTGGAACTACAAACATTTCATTCATTCAGTTTGCTGCTGCTGCTGCTGGTGTAAGTTCATTTAATACGTCTCTTACAGGTTTAACGCCAAGCACCAACACGACAGGTGCAGTTACTCTTGCTGGAACCCTTGGAATTGCAAGTGGTGGTACGGGTACTACAACACAACAAGCAGCATTAAATGCTATTTCTGGCACACAAACGGCAGGTTACCATTTTCGTTCTGATGGCACAAATGTAAGTCTTCAACCTATGAGTCTTGCGGATGTTACCGCAGGAACGCTAGGGGTTGTTTATGGTGGTACGGGAGCAACCACTCAAGCCGCAGCATTAACATCACTAGGGGCACAGTCTGCGCTTACAAGCGCAGCCCCTCTTGCTATAGATAAAGGTGGCACTGGACAAATTACATATACTGATGGGCAGTTGCTTATTGGGAATACAGCTACAGGAAGCTTAAGCAAAGCAACCATTACTGCTGGTTCAAATGTAACTGTTACCAACGGAAATGGGACGATTACAATTGCTTCAACGAGTGGTGCTGCTGGTGTCTCATCATTTTCTGCTGGCACTACAGGGTTAACACCAAACACGGCTACAACGGGCGCAGTAACGCTTGCTGGAACGCTTGCAATTGCTAATGGTGGAACTGGGGCTAGTGACGTTGGAACTGCGCTATTTAATCTCGGTGTGCCACTGCATTATGTAGCGGTTCGTTCTTTGGGCAACTTAACCCCAACGCTCCTGTCAGGGACTTACGCAGGAACATGGACAGGTAGCACATTGACACTCACCACTGGAACAACCAGCACAATGGTTATTGGAATGTGCTTTGGAACCACTGGTTTACTTGGCGTTTCAATAACCGCAATCGTAAATTCTACAACAGTTACTTTATCTAACTCCACAACAACACAAGCAACGCCTACAAGCTTAATAGTTTATAACAACACAGCTACGCAGTTTACATATAACACTACTGGCGTTCTTACAATTGAAAATTATAATGTTTTGGCTGGCGATGTTGTTTTGTTAAACTCTCAAACTAGCACCATAATGAGTGGCCCGTGGACGTGTACAGTGGCTGGCGCAGTTGGAGTTAACCCTGTTTTTCAGCGTCCATCATGGTTTACAGGCACTGCTTCTACGATATATGTTAGTATGTTGCGCGGAACCACTTCGCAGGGAATTGTTTCTGCAATATATCCATTATCTCCAGTAGCTACTGATATTATTGTTGGGCAAACGCCTCTTTCGACTGCCACCATCTTTAATCGGTCTGCTACAGCAACAGTTTCTGCTAATAGTTTCAGTGGGAAGCAAACGCTTTGGGCTGGGTCTGCTGGAGGAAACATCCCACTTGCTTTTTCAGCAGGCGCAATAGCAACAACTCCAGTAGCGCATTCTGTGGAGTGGGATGGCACGCAGATGTACGTTACTAATGCTTCTGCTGTTCGCAATCCGTTATTTTACGGATCAGGTGGAACTTTTACTGGAGCAGTTGCCTTAAAGTCACTTTTTGAAACAGCAGCAAATCCCAATATCTCTTCGGGAACTATTACTTTAGATCTTTCTACAGCATCTTATTTTAATGTTACATTAAGTTCAAATGTAACAGCTTTTAATATTTCTTTTGGTGGAACCCCATTAACTTCTTTATCAAGTTTTACACTTGAATTAGTGCAAGATTCTACTGGAGGAAGAACTGTTGCATGGTCATTTTCTGCAAAAACACTTAAATGGGCTAACGGAGTTGCTCCCACACAAACATTAACTCCTTTCAAATCAGACATATACACATTCGTAACTCGTGACTTTGGAGCTTCGTATTATGGATTTGTCAGGGGTCAAAACTTCTAAGTAATTCTATGAAAACACTACTCGCACGACTACAGGAACCTTCAACTTACGCCGGACTATCTGCGCTACTAGCCTTAGCTGGTATTCAGATTCCTGACGCTAAATATCAAGCCATTATTCATGCTGTTGCCGCCATTGCTGGGGCTGTAGCAATGTTTCTAGGAGAAAAACCAAGTGCTCCTACTCCTCCTCCAAGCGTTTAGTTCATGGTTGCAGTTGCGAGTTGTCTCAGCACACTGGGAATTGACTCGTGAAATAGAAAAATACTGCGATGCCACAGAAAATGCCATATTGGAAGCTAGGAGCGTTGGGAATGACGCTCTTGCTGACAGGTTGCGCGAGCGTTTCACACGTGCCTCAAGCATCGTTGTGCCCACCGCTGGGAGTGTTGCATCTACAGCAGGGGCAAACATACCAAGCGCAAAGCCCTGAGACTTGGCACTCAGCAGCTCGATATCAAGCACTTGAATTGCAGTTTATAGACGCGGTATCGGCCCTTAAACACGCTCAAAATAAATGAACAATCATATTGACGACATTTTAAGCGTGGGATACGTAAATGGCGTTGCGGTTGCTATTTCTGTGAGTGAGTTTGAAGCTGGGGTGCGTGTTTTCTCGCTGCTTTTAGCAACTGCATACACAGCTTACAAATTTTATAAAGCCATTAAAACCAAATGATAGCACCACATCCAAGTGAATCTTCCGAGGACTTTTTGGAAAGAGTTGTAATTGGACTTGGAGAGCATTTTGATGTTATTCAGTTGTTTGCTCAAACTGAAAATTCTGAATTTACTGACACCTTTAATGCCGGAAAAGGTAACATTTTAGCACGTCAAAAACAAATTGAGAATTGGCTGGAAATGGGTGGTGGACAAGAAATTGAGGAACAAGAAGAAGACGAGCAAAAAGACGAGGACGACGACGAATAAATCGTTATGGCCAATATAACTCGCAAGTGGAAACGGTGGATGGCCCTTGGTTGTTCTCATGGACATTTGGCTGATCAAGCGTTATTACGTCAGGTTCTTGAGTTTAAAAAAAGGTTTAACCCTGAACTTGCCATTCATTTAGGGGATGCTATTGACTTAGCCTGTCTTCGCGGAGGAGCAAGTGGTTCAAGCGATGAGGCTTGCGATCCTGAAGGTGATTTGAATGATGGTTTATCGTTTCTTTCGCAGTTGCAGCCTCAGGTATATCTACTTGGAAACCATGAAGCTAGGCTAGTGCATTTAATGTCGTCACCTAAAGCAATCGTAGCAGCACTTGCAGCGCGAGTTTATCAGCAAATTCAAGACCGAGCCAAAGAGCTTAAGTGTAAGGTAATTGATTATGATTTTCAGAGTGGCTGGCATTCATTTGGTGATTGCCTAGCGGGCCACGGCTACATGATTAACGAAGCTGCCGTGCGCGATCACGCTGAGGCCATTTGCAGCGGCACACACAACAAAGTGGTGATTGCACACTTACACCGAGTCACGCAGGCAGAAGGGCGCAATAGAGCACATCCAACAGGGTATTGCACAGGATGGCTTGGCGATCCCAAACTAACAACCTATGCGGCTAATCGGAGAGCAACTAGTTCTTGGTCACGAGGCTTTGCCTGGGGAGAATATTGTCAAGATGAAACACAAATATGGCTAGCAAAAGAGACACGATCACAGACGTTCCGGCTTCCGGTGTAAGCTGGTTATCAGAATTAGCAAATGAACTTGCAATTGGCTTTCCCCCAAAAGGTGAAGGCTGGGCTACAATGACGCAAATTTGCGAACAAACAGGACGAGATCATCAGTGTATGCGTAGAATATTAAAACAACGAAACGTAGAGGTTCGTAAATTTAAGTTTGTTACGCCGGATGGCAAATGTATTATAACTTCACATTACAGGATTTCTAAATGAGCAACGATTTTCAAAAAGCTTTAGACTTTGTGCTTAAGCATGAAGTTGAGTTTGAAAAAGGACATTATGGCGATATGAGCTTTGTTCGTACCGAGCGCGATCCTAATGATCCAGGTGGCACTACTCGTTACGGGATTGATCAACGCTCTCACAACGTAGACATTGATAAACTCACGTTGGAACAGGCAACCGAGATTTACCGCAAAGACTATTGGGAAAAAGGCAAATGCACAGAGTTGCCTTGGCCTATTTCGCTGGCGCACTTTGATGGTTGTGTTAATGTTGGCATCGGCAGGGCTACAAAGATCCTTCAAACAGCCGTAATGGTTGATGCTGATGGCATATTTGGAATACAAACCAAACAAGCAACAAATGATGCTTGCAATGCTATTGGAGCAAAAGCAGTGGCAGAAAAGATTTGCGACATACGTAGAGCTTTTTACAATAATTTGTGCCTTAATAAGCCGAGTATGAAGCAATACCAAATTGGCTGGTTTGCCAGATGTAGTGACTTAAAAGCAACTTTGAATCAAGTGAGTTAACGACCCTAATTTATGAGCAAACTAATGATCGCCTTAGGTGGCATGAGCCCAATGCCAAAAACTAAATCCTGTCCTGACTGCGGAATGCCGCTAGAAAGCAATGGTTGCTGTTCTGAGTGTGGCTACGGAGAAGAGCCAATGGACGAAGAAGATGAACAAGCTGAAACTCAGGCCATGCTTGATCTTCGTGATGCACTTCAGACTGCATTGAAGTTGGTGGATCGCATGATTACCAACAACTGCGACTAATGCCAGCACAGGTATTAACTGAGGTTGATAACAACTTCATTGGGTTTAACTCACGGCTAGACCCAAGTAATCTCCAGCCTGGATTCGCTCAATCCTCGTACAACATGAGGCTGCAGCGAGGAACGGCCCAACCGCGCAAGGGCACTAAGCGACTTACAGATAGTACGCTTAATGCCAAGACGATGGTTGGTTCTGGATATTACGTTGATACTAATGGGCAAGATAACATTGTCTTGGTATTTACTGATGGCATTAGCGTCTATAATACCGAAACAAATGCCACTCCTATATTCCACAGCTTTCCAGTTGAGGGCAGTTATACTCGCGGCATAGCTGCCGGAGGAGAAGTGGACGTTGTTCAAGCACTGGACAAGCTGTATATCTTTCGGGGCAAGGAAACCAATGCCAGATACGGAACTGGAGGCGCATCTACAACCTGTGCCATAGATCTTACTCACGCATCTGTTGCGGCTGGAGCAACCGTAACGGTTACTGCAACGTGGGTGAATGGATACTCAACAACATATTCTGTTGGTGATGAGGTTACAATTTTTAATATAACCGACAGCCAACACGCATCTTTTAATAATACATTTATAGTAACTCAGGTTGCTGGCACTACATCATTTCAGTATTCATACACAAATAATACTGGATCAACTATATCAACAACAGGACAACCATACTATGCGTGTGTTGTTAAAGTTAAGCCTCCATTGATATGGGATGGTGGCGCAGGTGCATTAACTGTTGCTAAACAAACATCCATCAACAACAACATCCAAACTCAAGCTGGATACACTTCAGAATTTGGATCAATTCCGCCATCTGACTTTGCATTCTATTTTCAAAACAGATTAGTTTGCAACATATCAAAAACTGAAATTGTTGTTGGTGATATTTTAAGTGAAAACTTTGATTTTACGCTTAATAACTTTATCATCAATCAAGGTGGTAATGATCGTATTGTTGGAGTGTTGCCGTGGATTGAGAATCAGTTCTTGGTGTTCATGTCGAAGTCGATCTATGTTGCTTACGTAGATCCACGATTTGACCCTGCCGCTCCTGATCAAAGCCAGATTACAGTAGTTACCACACAAGTAGGATGCCTTGCTCGACGCAGCATTGTATCTGCTGGTCAGTTTGTCTATTTCCTGTCAGGCAAGGGCGTGCACATGATCACTCCTGCTTTGGACTTGAAGCTTATTGGTAACACACTTCCGTTAAGTGAGCCTATTGATGATTTCTTTGATAGTGTTAATTTTTCTGCAATAGGTAAATCTGTGTCGTCGTATTACGATAATAGGTTTTATATTGCTATTCCAACTGGATCATCTACACGTCCAGATAAAACATTGGTGTACAATACGCTTAATCAAGCTTGGGAGACTATTGATACATATCCAACTGGATTATATTCAGATGGTTTAGTAGTTTGTCAATATAGCCAAAGACGCAGGTTATTTATATTAACAAACTTTTCTGGATCGCTTCAATTTGGAGGCATTTTCTTAGCAGATGAAAGTGAAGTTGGAGATGAGTTTTCTTCTCAGACCGGAACTCCAATTATCCCATTTACGTTGCCAGCTACAATAACTAGCGGCCAACCTCGCACTGAACCCGTTGACGCTCGACTGCGCTCTAGGCAGTATACGTTTAATAACGTACATGAAAAAAGGTTCTTGCGTGCAGAGGTGCAGTTCAATAACTCTGTTGGAGATTTGATTCGTTTGTACGCTAGAACACATGATCCAGACGTTGCTGAAACATTCATGGAGTATCGCTTCAGCGGGTCTGACACTACAGACTCCACGTTACGCCCAAGAATAGCCCTTAGAGGCGCGTGCATAGATATGGAAACGCAGTTTATAACTGGAAGACCAGCCTTGAAAACGGCAGTGCTATATGCTATAGCAGCTAATCGCAACATGGTTTCTGAGGAATAATTATGGCCCAAATACAAAAAGGAACAACTTACGCAACCGGAACGCAAGTTACCGCTGACAATCTAAACGCACACGTTGATAGTGCCATCTTGCTGCCTGGTGCAATTACTGATCAAACAGCAGGAACAGCAAGTGGAGCTGACTTAGTATTAGTGTCAAAAAGCGGAGTGCTAAACAAGGTTACTGCCGCATCTCTAGCTGGGCTAGTTGACACTACCCCATTCCTTCGTGCTGATGGTAGCATTCCATTGCAGACTGGGCAGCAACTAACGCTAGGAACAACCAATCAGCTTGCTGCTTTGAATGCGACATCTAAGGGTTATGTAGATGCAGTTGCAGCAACTCGCCTTTCACTTACTGGCGGAACACTTACCGGAAACTTAACACTAACCACAGCGGGAATTGTAACGCTATCACAAGATCCTGTTGGTGCTCTTGAGGCCACAACAAAGCAGTATGTTGATGCTATTAAGTCCTACAAGTGCAGTGGTTACTTTTCCTCTACTACTGCATTAAATCCACCTAGCAACATCCTTGATGAATCTAAGTTTTTGTCATGCCAAGGATCTAGGTCAGCAGGATCAGGCACTTTGACAATTAACTTCAGTTCATTAGATGCTCGGTACAAAAGCTCAACCGCCCCATTCTTTTTAACTGGTCAATACATTGGCATAAAAACAGTAAGTGAAATTACTGCTAGACTATATAAGGTAAATGCAGTTGATTACGTAAATAGTACGTTTACAATAACAACCCCCGAAACCACTGTATTTACTGGTGCAGTTCAATTAAGTTGCGTTTACGACAACTCGCTTAATACGGACGCAAACACTTTTAATTGCAAGAGTGTATATCTTTGCTATGCTTCCAATAAGCACTATGTAAATTACTGGAGCGACACAGTAACAAATTCAAAAACAAATACCAATCCAACTGAGTTTTTTAATTCTGTAGTTACTGGTCAGTCAAATACTTATAATTATTATGTTTTAAGTTGCAGGTTAATGATAAATTTATTTCAGAGAAATTCTTGGCAATTTAATCAAGATATTCCCGAGGGGTTTGGTTCCTTTTCAACTGGTTGCCATATTGGATATTTTTATGGAGAGGGTAATGGATCAGATTACGCTTACCAATACAGGGCAACATTCTTAATAACGTGAAAAAATTAACGCTTGATTTGCTTGAGCGTATTATTGATGCAGTATATGAAAAGTCTAAACACAACCCAGACATGGAGATCGGAGATAAAACAAGGCACAACTGTGCTGAGTACATCTGCTTTTATGCCTTCCATAAAGGCTTGTTTTGGAGTGAGCAAAATGGTAAGATTGTTGGTGCTTCAACTTTTCATCCTTCTCGTGCTGAATTTTCATGGGAATGGCCTAATTCAGACAATGGCGTATGGACAGCACATCTTGTCTGGGCCGATAACATACAGGCTCACGCCGAAATGCTCACAAGTTTTTTGCATCAACAGCAACATCCAGTTACACAGTTGTGGACATGGAGAAACGACACTTTCGTAGAACTTACGGCAGCTAAACTTAAACGATTATTTTTATATGGGAAAAGGCGGAAGTTTTGTTAAAGGTGCAGGGAAGATTGTTGATCCATTTCAGATCTACAAAGCCGTAGGTCTTGGGGGAAATGGTGGTGGAGGTGGTGGAAATGGAACTCCAGCGACTCCAGATTATGGGCAATCGATGCGCGATATCTTACGGGCTCAAATTGATTTAGCTCCAGATGTTTACGCTTCCGAAGCTATATACCAGCCCAAGTATGCTGATCTTGAGTCAAAAATTGAATCTCAAACAACGGGAAACCAGCTTGATCTTTATAAAGTACTTCAACCAAAATACTCCGATCTTGAAAATGCCTATACTAAGGCAACTCAAGCTAATCAGTTGCAGGGACTTCAAGAGCGTGCGCCAGAATACGTTCAAGCCTTTAAAGAAGCTCAAGGGACTGCTGGAATAGACAGTTCTATTAAAGGGTATGCTGAGACAACTCTTTCTGATCAAATGAAGCAAGGGTTCAATTTGAACCCAGAAGAACAACGGCAACTTGAGCAATCAACTTTATCTGGATATTCCTCACGAGGCACTGCACTCGGAAATCAAGCTGGATTAGCAAATGTCTTAAACCGATACCAGTACGTTCAAGGAAGACGGCAAAACGCATTGTCTCAAGCATCAGGGATTGGTCAGTATCTTTCCAGTCAGTCTGCTGCGCCTTTGAATTCGTTCTATCAACAGCCAATGTATGCTGGTGCATTTGGTGGACAAGCTATTGGAAATGCTGTTGGAAGCCAGCAGCAGTCTGGCGCATCGTTATTCAATCCAGAAAGCCAAACTGGCATGGGCAGTATCTATGGAGCTTATAATGCTCAAATGGGACTTTCTGGCGCTCAGATGCAAGCTGACGCAGCAAAGAGTGCTGGAAAATCAGCAATGACAGGTCAAATCGTCGGTGCAGCAGGCATGGCGGCGGCAGCAGCATTCTGCTGGGTTGCGCGTGCTTGTTTTGGAACCAAAACTGATCGTTGGAAAGAGTTTAGAAATTCCATGTTCAGAAATGCGTCTGACAAGTTCATATCATGGTATTGTCGAAATGGAGAGCAGGTTGCAGGGTTGATTAAAAACTCGTCTATTGCCAAATTCCTTGGAAGGATTGCGTTGTGTATTTTGCAACTAAAGTGGATTCTTTTATTGCCTAATTCTTCAGAAAGATTGCGTAGTCTGTTTTTGAGTTAAAATGGATTCTTTAAAAATAAAACTTGAAGGAGCGCAACGTGCTTGCACTCCAGAAGAAACAATTAAAAGAATGCGCCCATTTTGGCGCGATGCTGGAATAACTAGAGTTGGTGAAATAACAGGACTGGATAGACTTGGCATCCCTGTTGCCCAGTGCATTCGCCCTGATGCCAGGGTGCTTTCAGTAGACTCTGGTAAGGGTGTCACGTTAAATGCAGCATTGTGCAGCGCGATGATGGAGGGTTTTGAGCGGCACGTTGGTGAGCTTGCTAACTTTGAAAAGATTAAAGCCACTGGCGCAAATTTACCAAATCCCGAAGTTAGATTTCAGATGCTTAAAGGCGCATCTTACAATCCAAATGTTGAGCGTGAATGGACGACTGCAATTGGATTGGTTAGCAATGACACTAAAATCATTCCAGCGGCAATCGCTTGCATGAGTTCAAGTCAGTTAAATCACCCAATATTTACCGCTTGTTTCTCCTCCGATAGTAATGGGTTATCTAGTGGAAATACTTTTGATGAAGCTCTTGCTGGAGGTTTGTATGAAGTTATTGAAAGGGATCAAGTAACGTGTAGTGCAATGAAGGGGAGTTCGGGTAAGCGTGTAAATTTAGACTCGATAGATGACAGTGTCCTTGGTGGATTAGTAGAAAAACTACGATCCAACGGAGTGATGCCAGTTTTATTTGACTGCACTCTGGACATTGATGTGCCAGTATTTATTGCTTATATTTATGACGTTGAGCGTGGTATTGGTATGTTCAAGGGATATGCAGCACACCTAGATCCCGTTGTGGCGCAATGTAGAGCCATCTGTGAAGCCGTGCAGGGAAGGCTTGTGTATATGGCAGGGAGTCGAGATGACATTACTGACAAGTCGTTTAAGCAGCTTAAAAACGACGACAACTCTGCGCTTGTAAAATCTTTGTTGGCAGAAAAAAATACAGTTAGCAGCAACTTTCGAGAAAACAGAAGCGGGGCAACATTTGAAGATGATATCAATGTGCTTATAAACTCACTTCTTGCGGCTGGAATACCAGAGCCGTTAATTAAATTATATGATCACAAATATCCTTGTTCAATAATGAAAGTGATGGTTCCAACGCTTGAAGGATACAAGAGAAAATACTCAAAATTAGGAGAAAGGGCACTACGATGAAAGTGTTCATTGGCCCAAGTGGTGTTGGAATGGATTTGTCCAAATTTGATGCGCGTCCTCCTGCTCAACAGGGAGACATTGCAACTGCTGCGCTTGAGGGTGCTGACACGTTGATTTTGATTGATGGATACTTCACTCACACACTCTCTCCTTGGCATAAGGAAATCTTGTTTGCCATCAACAACAAATGCAGGGTGATTGGAGCAGCATCACTTGGTGCATTAAGGGCTGTAGAATGCGAACAGTATGGCATGGAGGGAATTGGGCAGATCTTTGAATGGTACAAATCTGGAGTCTGCACAGATGATGCGGATGTAGCTTTATCGCATACCCATAAAGAAGATGGATATACCCATTGTTCAGTTCCAATAGTTAATTTAATTGCTACTGTAAATGCGCTAAATAATCCAATCCTAAACAATGCAATTAACAATTGCAGATTGATTTTTTACCCAGAACGGAGTTGGCAGAAAATCAAGCAAGTCATTGGAAAAGAAGCACATGATATTTTAATTGAAAATTACATTGATCAAAAAGCAATTGATACACAACTTGCACTTAATCTTGCCTTTCAACCTTGTGGAGCAAAAGTAAGCAAAACATACAATACGTTAAATGCTCAAATGATTTCGTTGTTAAATAACGACATTACAGTAAATGGAAAACGTAAATGGGAGTTGTCTCAAAAAAGTGATGATGCTATTGACTTGTATTTAATGGCTGAAATGGCAGCTAAATTAGGAATCTGTCCATCCAGCCAAGAGATTGAGCAACAATCCACATTGATGTGGGATAATATAGGAATCAACAACCCCAAGGACGCAGAGTCTTGGTTAAAAGAAAATAATGTTTCTGGACAGCAATGGATTGCATTTGCAAAAAAACGCGCACTAAAGCAAGGTGCAAGAGACTGGTATGAGTCTGTAACTACAGGATTGTACTCTGTTCCGCTTGCGCTTGAGTATCAACTTTTCAATAACATATGAAACCTCGTGAACTTTATAGTGGTAATGCTCCATCGGCAATGGGACAAATGGGTGCTGGAATCATGGAAGCTGGAGCTAACACTGCGCGATCCATTCAATCTGGATACGAAGCCCTTGGTAAGGGAATTGCATCAGGCATAACAGCAGTTGGTGGTGCTGTTGGGCAATATGAGACAGCCAAGTCCGCTAACAAAGTTACTGAGTCATTACTTGGGAACGAAGAGTTATCCAAAACTATTCTTGGCGTAAGCGGTCAACAGCGTGAGGATATGCTGAGCAGCTTTAGAGATATCATAGCGCAACATGGACAAATGGGCGGGGCGCAGTTCTCTAGTCAGTTGCTTACTCCAATTCATGAGTATGCTCAAATTGGCAAGCAGTATACCCAACAACAAGAGTTGGCAAAAATAGCAGCAGGGGCATCAAAGTACAATGCTGAAATTGGAGCAGAAGCACATAGATTTGTTGGCGCACTTCCATATTCCATGCAAAAGGGAGGTGGCGTAATTGGCGCATCTAGCCTTTTCCCCCCTGCTGCTGCGCCTTCTGTTGTTCCTGGCCCAGAAACTTATACTAATGTGCAAGCCAATCAAGTAGAGGCTTTTAAGCGTGATCCAAACAATACTGGAGTTCCTGTTACCGCAGCAGGATTAGATGCATGGATGACTGATCGTCTTAAAAAACAGAAAGCAGCAGGATCAACTGCAACTCCTAATCTTAGAATGGGGCCGTAACAAATATGAATGACCGCATCGCATCTACAATGCAGCAAATAATGGAGTTTAAGAACCAAGTGCAGCAGAGTCAACTTGAGCAAGATAAGCAACAGGCTGCTGCGTTACAGGAATATCAGAGACAAACTGCGCCTGCTGGTGGATCAGTTCCAGCAACTCAGCCTGCTGCAACCCCTGTTGATCCAAATGCCTTTGTTTATAAGGCAGATAAATACGAAAAAGATCGCCAAGATATTATGGCGAAAAAAGAATATGGATATAATAAAATCCTAGAAATGGGGCTTGATGAAACTCGCGCAAAAACAGCAAAAGAACTAATTGAAAATCGGCACGGCCCAACTCCAGTGCCATTTAATTTATCTCCAGAGTATAAAACGGCACAAGATAGTGTTGATAAAATCAACGAAAAATCTCGCACTACTCAGACGCTAGGGGCGCAATTAGATGTAATGCGTAAATTATTGGATTCTGGCGACAAGCAAGGAGCTTTGACGTTTGCTAAAGAAGTAATGGCAAAAACAGTCAATTCATTGATTAGTCCAGATGCCGTTAGTATTGGCGAAGCATTCATGCGTTATCCTGCACTGTTAAATGCTCCAGAAATGGCATTGCTAGGTGGAAAAAATGGACTAACTAGTACTATTCTTACAAAATTAAGCAGTATGCCTCCAGATGAGCTTAAAAAGCTAAATGTGCTTGGAGCTTTGAAGAAGGCATACAATGCAGATCCAGAGGCTTTTTACGAGGCAACCGCTCACGCTTATAATGCTTCTGCTATTCCGTTTAACAACGAGATGCACACGGTGATTGAGCGCACAAGCCCCAAGCATGCATTTGATATGGGAGTAAGACCACTTGCAATGTTTGAGGTTCGCAGCGAAGATCCTGTTGAGGAATTTAAGAAAAAAAACAGCAATGAACCAACGCTCAGTCAATTTAGAGGCTACGACATTCAGGCCATTACACCAACAGTAATGCGAGGTGGGAACCAACAGGGATCGCCTAATTTAATATATCCAGGCGGACAGGCAGCTTCTGTGCAACCGTCAACACAAAGCCAAGCAGCGGCCCCTAGCGGCCCAGTATACGGCCCAGTGAAAACATATGGCGTAACTCCTTGGTCGGTTGTAAAATAATTTAATATGGAACAAAATCCAAACCCTAATGCTGGGCTTGAGGTGTTAACTGATGTTGTTCCTGCTGGAACTACCATTCAACTTCCTAATCATTTTGATGAAAATGGTAATCCTGTTAAATTACAAATCAACCAAGACATACGGCAAAAAGACCTACAGCAACAACTTGATATTCATTATCCAAATGATGTTAATGCGCTAGCTAGGCAAATGGCATTTGGCTCTCCCGATAAAGCAAGCAGAATAACTCAAGAGCAGTTCAATGATGTCCTTGATGCTGCTTCTGCTAAAGAAGAAGCAGATAAGGTTCGCGGTATAAAGTCTGATAACCCTGGCTTATTTGCTTTAGCGGGAAATGCTATTTCTCATATTGTTTCTGATACTGCTCATGGCTTGGTTGAAACTGCCAAGCAGGTTGGCATCGCTGTAATGCCAATGGGCGGATTGGAAAATACAGAAAGCCTCAAACAAAAAGGCTATGCTGTTACAAAACTTATAGAAGGCGTTGCCGAGGGAACTGAGCAATTTAAGAATGCAACTGAACTCCTTGCAAGAGCGGGGTTGTTACAACAAAGCAACGTCAATAAGTATGCGATGTATAATATCGCAAAAGACATGCAGTTAAACGACCAGCAACACAAGGCTGGAAACACTATTTTATTTGGTCAGAATCCTGAGGTCGGAGCAAGTGCTGCACTAACCAAAAATGTACTAGATTTAAGCTTGATACTTCCTGGAGTCGCAAAGCTTGCCGGAGGATTAAGCCGGGTAGGAACCGAGGTGGCCGCTCAATCCATAAAGGCGCTAGCGGAAGAAACTGGCGTTGGAATGGCTAGGCAGCTTGCTGGCAATGTGATGGCTACGGCTGGTGATAAAATTGCTGCTGGGGCAAATGCAACGCAGGTTCTGTCAGATTCATTAACCAAAGGACTTACTAGATCAGTTGCCGGAAGAGTTGCGGCGGGAGCGGGCGCAGTGTATGCCGCCGCAGAAGAGCATCCAACATTGGCAATCGGTTTAGCAACATTAGCTGGCGGGCCAGCAATCGGCAGTGTAATAGGCAAGGGAATGCAGTTTGCAGGAAAGGTTCTTGCAACTGATTCAGCGGTTCTTGCTGGCAGAGAAATCCTTCAGCAAGGGTCTAGAAATGCTGCTGAAGATTTTGCTATTAGAACAGCACTTAGTCTTACACCTCCAGATTCTGTTGTAAGAACCATTGGCAGTGTGCTGGATTCTTCGGTGCATGGTGCTGTTATTGGGGCTGGACTTGCCTATGGGCAAGCAATGTCTGATCCATTTGCTTCCGCTGGCGAAGTGGCACAAAACACTATTGTAGGAGCAATTGGTGGTGCTGCGGCTGGCATGACTTTAAGTGGAGCAACTCACTTAGCTTTTCGACCAGAGTTTAGCAAAGGTGCTCGTGACTTAAATTACGCACGAAATGTTGCAACTGACATTCAGTCTAGGCCAAACGAACGGAGTGTTGTCATTGACAATCAAGAGATCAAGTCCAACGACAAAGACAACAGAATCAATCTTTTAGTTAGAAGCGACATTCCTACTGGGGATAAAGCCAGAATTAACTCCGTACTCAGGAGTGCTGAAGCTGCGGGCCATGATGTTATTTTCGTAAATAACGACACTGTACTTCCAGATATGCTGGGTGGCAGGGGCGAACAGATGGGCAAGGGTGTTGTGGTTTCAAATGATGCCAGCACAGGCAAGAGCACGATCATAATCAACTCTGATAAGATCACTCCAGCCTCAGCTATTGAGGAGGTTTCTCATGCCGTGATTGGCGATCAGATGGCAACTGATATTCTCAGGAGCTTGATGAAAGAGGGCGGCGGGATTAGCGGTGCGCTTGATAAGCTGACGCCGTTTGCAGATCGCTATATCTCAACGCAACGCGAGAGTAATCCTGCCGCAGCGGACGCGCTTAAAGCCAAGCTTGATACAGCCAAGCAAACAAACATTTCGGAGAATGAGCGGATGGCAGCACTGCTTCCTATTGTGCATGAGTATGCGGCAATGGGTAGTGGCGAGATGCTAAAAGGTCGTCCTCCAGAATTGCTAGAAACTGGCATCTCTCGAAATGTGTGGATAAATGCTGCACACAATGTTCAATCTTCGCTGGGAATGCTTCCTTCTGGAGCAACCAAAGATCCTATTACTGGCTTCTTTTGGAAAGACGGCAAGATTACGGACGACAAAGTTTTGCAAGGCGTTTCCAAAAACATTAGCGACTTTATCAAGTCTGGAAGAGCCCCAGTTGGCATTAGCCCAGTTCCATCAGATGTGCCAATGGGCACAAGGAGAACCGCTGGTCAGCCCGTAGAAGCTCCTAAAACGGGGTACGAACCTGGGGACATTGCGCCTGATGGTGGTCGTGTGGTTGGTGAAGTTTCTCACGTTCGCTACGAAGACAAGGTAGTTGACCAAAAGACGGGAGAACTGCGGCAATCTAAAAAGTCAGAGCAAGATAACATTCATGGCGATGTATTTAAGCTGGCATCCAAAATACTTGGCACAGAAAACATTGATCCACAAAGATGGGAGCAAGGCATTTATGGCGGCAATGTATCTGTTGGTAATGGTGGCAAACCAATTATCTACAAGGACACGCCATTGTCCACGGCGCAGTTAATGGGGCTGTTTTCATTAAGAGATCACCTTGGCAACTTTATTATTAAGCCAGAAAATCAACACGCAGTTGAATTACTTAATGCGTCGATTGGAACTGGCAATATCGTTAATCTTGATAGCGTTGTTAATTTAAACAGAAATACATCTAATCGAGATTACGCAACTAGAGTAAATGGCAAGGCGTTAATACTTGGCTTTCAGCAAATACCAAAGGGTGGAATGCACGTATTGACCTATGATTTATCACTGCTTGATAACTTAATAAATCATGAGCGTGGATTAACTCCAGCAATTGATAAGGCACTTAAAGATTATAAGATTAATTCTTTAGATGACGCTGTTCCTTATGTTAAAGCCTACCTTGAGAACTTATCTCAAAGTCAAGCAATGCCATCGGCATTTAAGTTGGCGTTGGCAGCACCCGAAGGTGTTAGTGCAACAAGCGCAACAGTGCTGCGAGATGTGTTCCACTTGGCTGGAGGATTGGAGCAAAGGGCAGAAAGCACCACAGATAGGCTATTAAATCAACCTCTTAAAGAAAGGTTTGGTGGATTAGTTGAGCCAGGAAGAACTCGTGATCAAAGCGTGTTCAACAATCGTCGCCTTGACGATATTCTTGGTGCTTCCTTGTATCAGCCTGAGGGATCTCCGGTATCCATCAAGGTAGATAAGAGCAAAATGATCAGCCGTTACAGGGCCAACTTCAGCCCTGATACATCTCCTGTAGAGAATCTAGGAGACAGCAAGGTAATTACTGATCCCATTGCAAAAGAGCGGATCATTGTTAATCCAAATGGTAAAGCCACTTTGTTCTTGGAAAATGGCAGAAAAGTTGTGTTTGCGTCTGAGCAAGAAGCAATCGACTACAGCAACAAGGAGTTGGCAAAGTCTCGTGCAAGGTTCTCTCCAGATACAGAAGGCTACCAAAGATACACGCCAGAGGAAAAGAAACGGTTACAGCAGCATATCTTGTACAAGGATATTCGTGATGGCACGGCATTCAAGGAGCTGACAGCAGCACATGATGCCTTGTTGCGTGGTAGACAAGAAACAGAAGGCGGCGACATCCCTGCTTGGGTTCAGGCAAAAGAAATACGCACCGACATCGAACGCAAGTCTCAGAGCTTGATGCGGCAGCGCAGGAAAATGGCACAGACCATTCGCGAGGACTCGATTACATGGCAAGCAGAAGACAAGCCTCCAGTTTATGATCCTGAGTTGATTGAGCCCAGCAAGGGCCGCAAGCCAAAGCTTGAGCGCAGACAAATGTCTCAATCAGAACTAGAAGCTGTGACCGAGGCATCTGGCTATAAGCCGCCAGTTGGCAAACCTGCTGAAGTTCGGCCAAGTCAAGTTGTGAAACCTGGCACAACGCTTAAATCCTTGCAGGATCTTACTGGCTTGCAAACATATGCGCCTAGTCCCAAGGCTGAGGCTGTTGTGGCTGTACAAGCTGCACCAACAACAAGGCCAAATGTGACGGATTTAATTTCACAAAGGCGTGTTCCGTTTAGGGTTATACCGATTAAAACGGAAGTTGTAACTGGATTCCTGAAAGAGCTTTCTGGAAATAAGGGTGCGCTTTATGAACAAGCCGTACAACAACAAATGGCATCTGAGCCAACTACTTATACTGAGCCTCGAAAGGCAGCAACGCCCCCTGCACTTCCCCCTAAACAAACTGCGGTAGAAGGCCTTGTCTCAGCAATGGATGATCCCGCCATTCCTCCAACTCACATCATTCAACCTATGCCAAGTGGTAAGTTTAAGGTCTGGTCAGTTGGGCGACAAGCACTTGACGGCATTACAGAAAGCTATCAAGATGCCGTTAAAGCGGCCCAAATCAAACGACAGACTGAACAGAAATTCAAATCAACCAGAATGCGCCGTTATGCCCCTTAAAAAATCATCCTCAGACAAGGCTTTTACCCAAAACTTAAAAGCAGAACTCGGTGCTGGCAAGCCACAGAAGCAAGCGGTTGCGATTGCGTATGCTGTTCAAAAAGAAGCAGCTAGAAAAGAAGCAGCAGCACGTAGAAAAAAGTAGTTGACGAGCAATTGGAAACTGGGTCGAATGTGCTCACCAAGTTGATCACCGGAATGCTCCGGTGGCTTGGCAAAGTAGTTACAATACGATACAGAAAATGAAAGTTGCTAAAATTCAGGACATTGAAAACCTTGCCGATGGTTTCATCATTGGCGAAATGGTAGTGCAAGTTAAGGCGGCGTTTGATGCAAAGACAGGACAAGGCAAGTACGGCCCTTGGAGGGTACAGGCTGCAATTCTTAAAGATGCTACGGGTGAGATCCGTGCAAGCTTCTGGACAACAGAAGACATCAAGGCGATGGTTGGACAGACCATTACTATCAAGTCCCAAGGCGGAGCCAAAGGGCTACAGGGTTTAAAGGTTAAGCTGTCCACTCACTCCGGCAAGAACGAGCTAGACATCTCGGAAAAGGCAGCAATCTATGATCAGGCCAAGAATGCTTTTGAGGAATACTCTGGTGCAGTCAAAGCTAACGCTCAAATTGCCAAGGTTGCTGGATCTATTGCCGATGCCAAGCGCATTTTGTTTCAGAAAGCGCAACTATATGTTGAGTGCGTGAAAGCGGCTGATTGGATTCGCTCACAGCACGAGTTGACTCAAGATCACTTCCAGGCTGTTGTGTCCACGCTATTTATCAGTGCTGACAAGCAGAACCTAGCGAATGCCTTTCCTACTTCACAGGCAAAGCCGTTGGGGCTTGAGGTTGACGAGATTCCGTTTGTCACTCCAGCTAAGGACGAGTTTGAATCCGAGAACGGCTGGTAATGATTGAGGACATGTGCATCGCACTAGTGTGCCTTGTGATTTTGTACACAGTCGCATTCAAGCAATGAACCAACGCCAAAAAGGTGCTCGTGGAGAGCGTATGTGGCGTGACGAACTCCGTAACGCTGGCTTCACCGCAAGGCGGGGCCAGCAGTTTGCGGGGGGCACAGATAGCCCAGACGTGATTTGCGAAGAACTCAGCGGCATCCACTTTGAAGTGAAGTGTGTGCAGGCATTAAATTTGGAGACTGCCATAGCTCAGGCGTCACGAGATGCCGGAGACAAGAAGGACTGGGTAATCGCTCATAAGCGAGATCGTCTTCCTTGGAGAGTCACCATGTCTCCTGAACTCTTTTTCAAGCTGCTCCGCGATGGCATGGATGCAATCAATAAAATTGTATGACTACAACAAAGCTAAATCAAACCATTTACGCTAGAGTTGAGAAGAATTTTAAGCTCATGCAAAAGAGAAAAATGACGCTTGAGGAAAACATGGAAATGTACATCAAAATGATGCGCGGATATAAGCGGAAATATCCAACTCAAATGAGCGAAATCTTAAAAAAGGCAAAAAGCGACATCGCCTTGCAACATAAAGAAGAATAACAGCTTAGCAGGGGCGCGACTGTGGCAACGCGCAACTTAAACCTAAATTATGAAACCAAAATTGTCATTTGCATACAAACTTACGGACGCTCAGGCGGTGAAGCGCATCCGCGAACTTCCCGAGGACTATCAGGCGATAGTTGCCCGCATCATTTGGTGGGATTACTTTGCAACACGTTTAGTTAGGAACTGCACTAAACTATTTGATGAATGGTTAATCTGGCCTGATCCAGAATTACCTTATCCAGAACAGCCGGAGTGGATGAGTATTATTCCACATTTAATATATGCTGGCTTTCCACCACATTTAGCAGTTAAACGCTTGCAACCTAAATCAGTTTATTTTCACAAGAAAGATCGCAGTCACAAAAAGAAAGATTAATATGATAAAACTTACAATAACAACAAAGGCAGGAACTACAGTCAGCTTAGACATCCCAGAGGTGGACGAAGTAACGCTTGAAAATAAGCTTCACGAAGCCCTGTCTGCTGTGGTCTATCCAGACGGCTATGATACCCCAGTAGAATCGCCAGCTAAGGCCCAAGAAACGCGCCAAGCTAGTAGCAACGATGAGGAGGTTTCGAGTGTTGATTGTTTTGGTGAGACGTTTTTGCCTTCGGACTTGTTGCCGTCAGCAAAACGGTATAAGTCAGTACAAGAAATGCTTTTAGCACAGGGAATTAATCCAGAAAGCCTTGCGTGCGATACCGGGGAAAAGATGGAGGAAGGGGAGGTAGGAGGGGAAGAGAGGGGTTGCAAGGGGAGAGAAGGGGAGGCGGAGGGGAAGGAGGAAGAAAAACCTGAGAGAATTTATGATCTTGATCATAGTATCGACACTGCTTTGGACTTATTCCAGTTTCCTTGTGAGAATGGCATTTATGTTCCACCAATGCAGTTAACCCGTGACTTCGTTTTAGCGTTTGGAGAAGAGCATACAACTAAAGAGTTTTTGAAAGCTCGTTCATGGTTAATTGCCAATCCAACTAATCGTAAAACTCAACGTGGAATGGGGCGGTTTCTTAATGCCTGGTTATGTCGTGAAGCAGGCATGAAACGCACCCCAATTAAGGAATCAAAAGTTCAAAAATCGGACTCATTATTGTCAAATGGAACAGAAAACTCGCAGGGCTGGTAAGGCAGATGTTGATTTGTCCAAGGTTCCGTTAGCAACTGAGACTGAGAAAGGCATAGCCAGCATTGCGGTTAACCACCCCGATGAGTTTGTGAAGGTGACGGCTGAGAAAAGGTTTTCTCCACTCGACATCTTTCATCCACTCAGCAAGGCAGTTGTTGAAGTGGTGCTATCTCAAGCTTCTCGCAGTTCCGAGTGCGATATTCGGATTGTGTTTGAGAAGGTGCGCGAACGCTTGCCAGACACGCAGTTTCACGAACTGTCGGACATCTACACGCTAATGCCAATCAAAGGCGCACTGCCGGAGTATATCCAAACAGTGCGGTCTGTTGCAAAGCGTAGGACATTAATGGCAGTGTTGGCGCAAGCTAACATGGACATTAGTGACGCTCAAATTAGCACCGCTCAGTTACTATCGGACATATCCATGCAGGCAGACTCGCTTAGTCACGAGCTAGCACCGCCTAGTCCGATGGATACCAAGAAGCTCCTGATGGAGGCCATTGCACGGTACGAAACAGGAGACGATCACACAGAACGAATCAGAACAGGCTACAACAAATTAGACAATCTAACCCCAATCCGCTACGGTGACTTTTTGGTTATCGGCGGCGAAACAAAGTCCGGCAAAACCATGCTGGCACTTAACATAATCTGTAACATAATATGCAACTTATCAACCTCACCCCACATCGTATCAACGTCCACGGAAAAACCATTGAGCCAACAGGGTATGTTTCCCGAATAAATAGCGTGCAGAGCCAGGTCGAGTTAATCGATGGCATCCCGATCCTTGTTTCAACCGTTACGGAAGCTACACACTTACCCCCACCTGAAAAGGGAGTGTATTTCATCTGTGCCGCTATCGTGCGTTTGTCAGCACCACACCGGAAAGACTTGTTGTCTCCCGCAAAGCTATTGCGTGACAACAATGGCTCCGTAGTTGGCTGTGCAGCATTTGAGCGTAACGCCTAAACATGAAAATGGACGTTGGTTTGATTGGCCTTGCTGGAAGCGGCAAGGATACGGCAGCTATTGGCCTAGTCGCTAATGGTTGGCTTAGAGAAGCGTTTGCGGATCACCTTAAATTACTGGCTATTGATTTTGGCTGGAATGGGATTAAGGACGCAAAAGGCAGGAAGCTGCTACAGAACCTGGGTATGGCAGCTAGAGAGTACAATCCCGACTTCTGGATTGATCGCGTGCAAAATACCATGCGCATGCAGTTGAAGTACCGCGAGTTATGGCCGCGAGTTTGGACAGATGTCAGGTTCCAGAACGAAGCTGATTTCATCAGAAAAAGGGGTGGGATCATTGTCAGGATCAATCGCCCAGAAATAATTGCAGAAAACCACGAATCAGAGCTAAAGCAACTCGACGTAGTTGCCGATTACACAGTAGACAACATTGGAACGATCCAAGAGTTGCGAGACAAAGTGCTAGAAATCATTAAACAACACAATAGATAAGATTATGATATACAGAAACATGCCTATGGCTGAGTACCGAGGACAACTTGGACTCAGTAAACACGAACTGGACAACTTTGCAGTTGCTCCTAGCTACTACCTGCATCGCAAGCAGCAGGAGTGGAAGCCGTCTCGTTCTATGGAGATGGGAACGCTCATTCATTCGCTCGTGCTAGAGGGGCGTAAGGAGTTTGCAGTTGGCCCGCAGGTTGATCGTCGCACTAAGGATGGCAAGGCCGAGTGGCAAGCCTTCTGTGAAGAGAACATCGGACTGACTATCATTAACGATGAGGAAGCGGCAGTGATCAAGGGTTGCTATGAGTCTGCACTGCCACTGCTAGGTAAAGTAAAAGCTGACTTTAACGATGACGTAGAAATGTCGCTGTTTTGGCAGCGCAAAGGCATTCATTGCAAAGGCAGACCCGATCTTATCGGTGAGATCAACGGTGAGCTAGCAATCATCGACTTGAAGACAACCAATGACATTCGGAACTTCGATAGCAGTTTCTATCGCTTCCGCTATGACGTTCAGGCGGCGTGGTATCAGCGCGGGGCAAAGATCGCAATGAACCTTGAGGAGATGCCAGCATTTTGGTTCCTCGTAGTTGATACCGAGGCTCCACACTTGGTGCAGTTCATGCGTTGTTCTACCGAATTGCTAGAGCAGGCTAATGAGCGAATTGAAGAAGACTTGACCTACTTCAAGAAGTGCCAAAGTGAGGACGTTTGGCCTGGGTTGCCGGAGATGAAGCTAATTTTGCCTCGCTCTTGGTAATGGCGCGTAAAATCGGAAAAGCGTATGCAGTACTTAGGCGCACGGAAGTAATTGACGATAGCGTTAAGCTTCCGCGCCCTAAGATCACCCAAGACGTAGTGCTTATTGGAGACAAGGAAACCTGCATGGAGTTTCTGGAAGATATGTCCAGACTTCCCATTAATCAATCTACCGACATAATTAGAGTAGACCTAACGTGTGTACCGTACACAGGACAAAGAAAATATAACTCAAAAGAAGTAACAAAAAACAATGGCAAACCTAAAAGTACTTAAGGAATTAAAGCAGAAGATCTGCGACTTAGAGCAAGAGATCATCAAGTTGAAGTTGGAATTAGCTGCTGCTAAAAAACAATGAAACCAGGAATACTTGTAGTATCGCTGGAAATGCCAGCCAGCCAAATCATTGACCGGATGGTGGCTAAGATTGGCAACATCTGCCTTCGCAGTTTATCTGAGGGAATTAAGCTGGAGCCTCAGATGCGAGGAGTCCAAAAAGCTCTGAGCATCCTGAGCAACACGAATATCGTTATCCGCGACGACCTGCACGACATTGCCAGCATCATTGCCACAGCCCGCGCTATGGCTAAGTCTGAAGGTGGCCTCAAGATCCTCCTTGTGGACTACATTCAGCTAGTCCGATGCGAGCTAGGCCGTGAAGGCACTCGTGAACGCGAGGTTGCCGAGGTTAGCCGTGGGTTGCGGCTGCTTGGCCTTGAGTTGAAGTGCTTGGTAATCGGCATCACCCAGCTTAACGAGCAGGGTAAGGCGCGTGAGTCACGGGCCATCCAACAGGATGCAACGTGTATCATGGCCATTAAGATGGACGAGGAAGCTGGCGAAACTCGCACAATCGGCATTCCATATCAGCGTAATGGCCCTTGTGGAGTACAGACAACATTGAAATTCAACGGGAGAACTGCATCATTTCTTGATGCTTAAAATATGAATAACGAAAATCACAGTATAATGTTGAGCCAAATTGCCTCTTACGTAGAGGATTTTGCTAAATCGGAAGAAGACACCACGCTAATGTGTGTATTGCGGCTACTTATTGCATATCACGATGCAAAAGTTGGCGAACTATATAGGGCTCTTGAGCAAGAGGAGGAGAAAAACAAATGACCAACGAACAGATTAACGCGGCCATCGCTAAAGCGTGTGGGTGGCGCAAAGAAGATGGCGTTTACATGTGGACGGCCAATGGGATTGATTGGACATCACCCGAACTGCGCGACTACTGCAAAGACCTCAACGCAATGCATGAGGCTATTGCAGGATTACCAAAAGAACTCAGACATAACTATTTAGGGTATTTATTTGAAGTGGTAAACGTAAAGAAAGTTGGAGAAATATTTAACGCACACAACGCAACAGCCCGCGAACGCGCAGAGGCGTTTCTCAGGACGCTGGGCAAATGGGAGGAGACAGAATGAATGATTATTATTTAGATCCAGACCACTGGATAAATGGAGGCGATATGCACAATGCATCAGAAGAAACCGTAGCAACAGAGATTATCCTACTTGAGGCCGAGCGTGAGATTGACCGACTTAAAGCCGAGTTAGCAGAAACACGCGCCATCCTCGAAAAGGAACGTGCATTTCATCTTAAGATTGCTTTCCGCGCAGATAAGCTACACCTGCAACTCCAGGCTATCCGCGAGTCTGCTTTCGGTGAATTGGTCAGCATTACCGCCGGAGAACCCGAAAACATGGGAGGTATCCAAGAAATAGAATGAAACCCAAACCTAAACGCAAACCACCAACATACAAGAACCCTGAGGCTAGAGCACGGCAGCTAGCCGGACTAGCCAATGTCCGGATCGCTGACCATGTGCCAAATTTCGAACATATCGAGAAGGTTAATGCTGGCGGTGCGCTAGCTTCCGTAAGCGATGAGCAGAAGAAACAGATCGTGGACATGTACTGCAAGGGGATGTCTCTGCGTGCTATATCTGATGCTATGGGGGTGAGCAAAGATACCGTAAACAGTGTAAAACAATCACTGCTTGATCATGATTCACAGTTTCGTAATCAGATGTTCAAGCTCTCCATCAAGGAAAAGCTACAGAGGGTAGCTGACGGGGCTACTGAGCGCGTTCTTGAACGGTTGCATGAGATGAGTGATAAGGATGCTGTGCTGGCTATGGCCATATCCATAGACAAGCTGGCCATTATGGACAAGTCTGCTGGGCCAGAAACGCTGCATCAACATGTGCATCTGCATCAGCCTATGGAGATCAACAACATATTTGCCAGCGCACAACAAACAAAGGAATGAATAAGATAAATGCAGTTAATGCAGTAGGAGCCTTGTGTGAGATGATGCACGATAAGGGACTTCGTGAGTTTAAAGTTGATGTGGGATTAAATAGCGGTGAACTTGATGGTGCTCGTTATTTGGTGGTTATCACAAGGATAGAAGAAGAAGTTGAGGAGGAAGTTGAGCAATGAAAGTTTTAATCGCCTGTGAGTATAGCGGCACTGTACGGGATGCTTTTGCTGTTTTAGGGCATGATGCTTGGTCTTGCGATCTACTGCCAACAGAATCACCTGGCCAACATTATCAAGGTGATGTTTTAGATATTTTGGACAAAAAATGGGACATGATGATAGCACACCCTCCATGTACATACCTGTCAGTTAGTGGGATGCACTGGACAAAAAGAGGGTTACGAGATCCACAATTAACTGAGGATGCACTTGAGTTTGTGCAGTTGTTACTCAACGCTGATATACCAAGAATAGCTTTAGAGAATCCTGTTTCAGTAATTAGCACACGAATAAGAAATCCGGATCAGATTATTCAGCCTTGGATGTTTGGTGATAACGCGAGCAAGAAAACTTGTCTATGGTTAAAAGGACTTCCGCTATTGCAACCTAGTAATATACTTTCATTACCAGAGACTGGTAGATGGGCAAATCAAACCGCAAGCGGTCAAAACAAGCTTGGCCCTAGCAAAGATCGCTGGAAAATCAGAAGCAAAACATATCAAGGCATTGCTAATGCAATGGCGCAACAGTGGGGAACATAATCAAAAGTTAAACCATTTACACAAATTCTGATTTTCGTACAGCATTTCAAGTTTTGATTTTTGTGTAGAAATTCTGATTTTTGTGGGGAAAAATAGGATGCCTGGGCTGGTAACGGCCTAGGCTTTTTATTGCTAAAGTGGTTAGCTCTATCATAATAATCAATAATATGTTTATCTGTTAAAGTCGGTTGTATTAGTGGTGATGGTTATATTAATAAATTAATCGCTTCGGTGATAAGGTAAAAATTCTTTGAAAAAAAGCTATACTTCCCTGCTACTTTTGCCGATTCTCTCTACGGGGGAGTATTCCACTTCCCTACTTATACCTAAAAAACGACAGATCATGTACATACCATTAATCGACATAAACAAAGCAATCCAAGCGTCTTACAGCGCGCTTGCTTGCAACCTACCTGAAAGCATTCGCCCTATACTACTCAATGAGCTTAAGAGACTTGTGAGCACTGCACAAAGTGAACAAGCGGATAAGGATCATGCAAGACGCATGGAAGAAACAAAATGCAACGGGTGGAGCAATCGTGAAACGTGGCTAGTAAACCTTTGGTGGAGTGAATGCCCTATTGAAGAGATTGAGGCGGACACTAAAGAAGAGGCGCAATACGCCTTAGCAAAGCAACTAGAAGAGCTTTTCCACGAGCTCCACCCTATAGAGCAAAGCGGCCTACTCTCCGACCTAATCGGCGGCGCAGTTGCTCGCATAGATTGGAGAGAGCTCGCAGAGTATTGGATTGAAGACATTCAAGTGACACTCTTGGAAACGGAAACAGAAAGCGTCTAAACTCAGCAAACTACAAAGAAAATGAACTGGAAAGCATTTTTTGACACTTACAAAAAAAGAAAAATGGAAAATTATAATTACGAATATACAGACACCTTCGGCGGCGAAGCAAACTACTCTTGGGTAAGGCGAGGAGAAGTCAGCGCGACACCTTCCAACGTAGTGCGCAGGGTAAAAAAAGCATTAGGCCTAGAAGGCGTAAGGTGCAAGCGTGAAGAGTATGGGGATATGATAGTTCTCCGACCGACTGGAAGCTGCACTGTGGTGTTTATTAGCTATATCTAACATGATAACCGATCTCCTCCTGCTCTTTGTCTACACTCCCATCATTATGGCGTTTCTAATCTACATCAACAAATGACAATCAAACTCATATTACTAGGCATCATCATTCTTCCAATTATTGGGCTTTGGGGAATTGGCTGGTTGCTAGGCTGGATGGACTAGCAAAGCACTAGCACAGTAAAGCAAGGGTCACCCTCACAAGGGGTGGCCTTTTTGCTGTGCAGATGTAGCGACGATGGTAGCGAGTAGCAAAGGGAGATAAGGCAAGGCGAATGCGTTAACGTGTCCAAGCATCATATTCAATGCGCTTCTTATCATCACAACGCCGCTTCTTATCATTAAACGTGTCGCACCTTTCTCTGTAATGTGTGCCATGTTCATTCATATCATCGGCGCGGTTCGTATCATTAGAACATATGCAAAGGGGGGGAGGGGGTTGCAACAGAAGCTAGCGGTGAATCGCCAACGCATCACCCCACCCAGATTTTTTATTGCCAAATGGGCCAACGCAGCTAGGCTGACCACTTAATTCGCGCTATAAACATAGCCGTCAGACAAACAACTATAATAAATCATGAGTGAAAAACACGTATTCACAGTAAGCGACAAGCTGGTTAAAGCGCGAGACGGCGCAGCATATGACTTAGCCAACTATGTGGAGGGCGTTGATTATGTGCAGCGCAAAATCCGGTATGGCACTAAGGTTGTGTTCCGTAAGGGCTTTCTTGGTGAAGTTAAGCCACAGTTGCTTAGTGAGCCAAAAGATAAGCCACAATATGCTAGTCTTGTTCTTGATGATAAGGGTCTACGCATTGAGCTTAAAGAGCCTAATGCCGAGCCGCAACAGCCTGTTAGTGACGCTTATGAAGGGTTGCTGCCACAGCATTGCCCTGTGGTGGAATGCAAAGTTATGAAGATCCACGCTAATTATAAGTGGGTTGACACTGATAAGGGACGTGTTTGGGTTGGCTTAAAGGGCAGTAGTTTGCGCTTAGGCCAAATCATAAAGGTTAAAAATGGTGAGTTATATTTGAAGAGAGTTTAACTTAATATGACATCCATCTTACAATCTAGCGTGTTTAAGTTAGTTGTACTTAACTTAGTTGCTTTAGTAGCTACTAGCCGCTGCGCTGCGCTCCGCTCTCGAGCAACTGCCGTTGCTCTCACTGGCGGTAGCTATTCTCTCTCTCTAGTAAAACAACAATCCGGTAATGAGGATTTCAAGTGAGCATAGTACCCCCAAGACTCAGCATCACTGCTTATCTTGGGAGTGTACTAGCTTAAAGCAACGATCCGTATAAAGTATCATCCGTTGTTTCGCATCACAATTCTAGCCCATAGCTACCCATTCAACCAGGCTTTAGTCTCTATCGTGGACGACTGTGTAGTACTGGCAGGTTCTTGAACACCAACCATTTTTAATCTGGGGTAAGAGGAATCCCCAGAACTATTGTCTTCAGCAGTGAGTCCGTCTTTCAGGTGTTATCTCAGTGCATACACGGCAGACCTATGATTGGCCTGCGAGAGAAAAGTACAGAAAAACAACTACCATGTCAACAGTTCAGCACGAAAAATTGATAGAAAAACTGCTCAAATTTCCCTTGCAGGAACATCCTCTAATGCAAGCTCCTACGACAGAGCAAAGGTTGGCAATGATCCAGAATGTTGGCCCAGAAGAAACAATGCGTTTGTTTTTGCTTAGGGAGAATAGAATCAAGGTTGAACAGGATGATCCCTACCGATATGGAACAGAGCTGCAAGCATGGCCTGACGCTGATGGCATTTTAAACACGCACAACGAGTTGCTTATTCTTGGGGGGAACCGAGCGGGAAAGACTGAGTATGCCGCTAAGAGGATAGCACAAGCGTTTGTGGGAACAGATTTATCTGGGAATATGCCGCCGTGGGTTCGGGAAAAAACTCAAAAGCGCGGCATCAACATCTGGTGTTTACACACGACTCACATGACAAGTGTAAGCATGCAGCAAAACGTGTTTCAGAAGTATCTGCCCAAGGAGCTTAAAGAGGCCAAGCGCAGCAAACACACACAGCTTAGTTGGACGCAAAAGAACGGGTTTTCGGATAACACTGCGGTTTATCAGGGCAACCAGATTTGGTTTTTGAACTATAGCCAGGATATTAAAGTGGTAGAAGGTGGCGAGGTGGACTTTGTTTGGTGCGACGAATTAGTGCCCTCAGATTGGCTGGAGACATTGCGCTATCGCTTAGTGACAAGAAACGGGAAGTTGATCGTCACCTTTACGCCAATCTTAGGATACACGCAGACAGTTAAGGAGTTTATTTCTACCAGCAAAATTAAGACCTGGAAGGAATCCGAACTACTACCAAATAACAACGTGATTGGCGTGCCAAAGGGACACATGCCATATACCGCTGAGAGCGTATATGGAAAACATGGATGCATTTGGTTTCACTCAAAGCTTAATCCCTACAACAACTGGGAGCGCATGAAACAAACACTCAAGAGCAGAAGCACACATGACATTAAGATTCGTGCTTATGGTTGGGCGGAACAAACGGCTGGCAGTCAGTTTCCCATGTTTGGAGACGTAAACATCTTCCATGATAAAGTGACGGATGTTGCTCCAGAAGGCACAAACTACATGGTTGCTGATCCTGCCGGAGCACGTAATTGGTTTATGCTTTGGGCTAGGGTAGATGATCATGGGACTATCTGGGTGTATCGAGAATTTCCTGACCAAAGTTATGGAGAGTGGGCCGTACCCAGTGAAAAGGCTGATGGCAAACCTGGCCCAGCCCAGCGTCAAGGAGCGGGCAAAGGAGTGAACGAGTACACAGAGCTAATCTGGGACTTGGAGACTCATGCTGACAAACGTGAGGATGTTGCTGAAAGATACATAGATCCTCGGAGTGCTGGGACAGAATCTGTGAGCAAAGAGGGCGGCGTAACTCTGCTTGATCTGTTATTGGATGCCAGTGATCCATTGTATTTTACTCCTGCTGTAGCGGTGTCAGTTGATGAGCGCGTTCTTATTATTAACGATTTATTGTGCTATGATAGAGAGAAGCCGTTGGACGGTGAAACAAACCATCCAAGGTTAATGGTGCATGTAGACTGTCAAAACTTGATTTACTCACTACGAGAATGGACAGGAGCAGATGGCCAGAAAGGTGCTTCTAAAGATCCGATTGACGCGCTGGGTTATCTTGTGATAATGCAACCTAAACACACTAATAGTGAAAAGTGGAAAAAGCACTGGCAATCTGCCGCTAAGTGTGGAACTTATTAAATGATTACGTATGCCCAATTCTAAAACAGATCCACTAGCAATTGCTTCAGTTAAGCCTCATGTTGGGGATTTGTTGAATGAATATCAGCGATCAATGGTTAATTCTAGCCAAGGCAACTTGGTTACTAGGTTTGATAACATTCGATTTTCTAGATGGTCAGGCCAAACTGATGACGGGAAAAAACATAGCGAATCTCGTCCAGAAGGCAATCCGGCATGGCCTTTTGAAGGGGCTTCCGATGTTAGAAATCGCTTGATTGACTCTAGCTGTAACGAACTTACAGCCCTTTTGGTTAGCGCATTCCAGAAAGCAGATATCCGGTCTACTGGAACTGACTTGACTGACATGACGATGAGTAGCATTGCAACAACGCTACTGCATTGGATTAGAGACTCTAAAATGCCGCAGCAGTTAAGCAAGGAAGCTGAACTAGGGGCTCAGTATGCTCTTCAGTATGGATGGAGCGCATTCTTTGTGGGATGGCAGCAGCACATCAGCAAACGCTCGCAACCGATCTCTATGGATGAGATTATGCAGCTTGCCCAGCAGTCCGGAAGCCAGACGCTAATGGAATTGCCACAGTTAATTATGCAAGCTCCAGATCAAGCTGCTGATATTTTACAAGCTGTTAAACCGGACATTACTCAAACAGATGCCAGGCGAATGGTTCAAGAATTGGCTGAAACAGGTCAAACATCGTATGATGAAGAGTATGTTTCCAAGAATTTGCCAGAGATTGTAGCGTTAAAACCTTGGGATGAAATCATTTTCCCCCCAGAAGCGGCTGATTTACAGCGTGCTCGCGTTATCTTTCGCAGAACCTGGATGTCTGAGGTTGAATTGCGTGAAAAGATCACCACAGACAACTGGAATCCTGATTGGGTTGAACGTGCATTGCAGTGTATTGGCAAGAGTAGCACATTCTACAATATCAACCTGTTGCCAACCACAAACATGCTTGTGTACAACGGCATCAACTACACCAACATGGTGGAAGTTGTATATTGCTACACTAAGAGCATGGATGGTGATGCTCCGGCTATTTTCTTTACTGTAATTTGTCCACAAGCAGCTTCTAATCGTACTGAAGATGATTCTTCTTGGGCAATTCATGAACGGCTTGATTACGCGCATGGCGAGTATCCGTTTGTGGAGTTTCGCCGTGAACAGTTGCGTAGAGCCGTTGTAGATTGTCGTGGTATTCCAGAATTGGCATCTACAGATCAGGATGAAATCAAGGCGCAACATGATTCCATTCGGGATCATACTGCATTCTCGACGCTTCCACCAATCAAAGTGGTTAAGCGCATTGGCTCAATCAACAAGATTGGCCCAGGTGTGGCTCTTCCCGTGACAAACCAGAACGACTACACGTTCATGGATCCGCCCGCACGGGAACCCACTGTGGCTTTTAATCTCATTAGTCGCGTTGAGGCTAGTCATGCGGCGTACTTTGGCACAATCAACGCAACAGTGCCACCAATGAAGACGCAGTTGCTTCAACAGGCGTTGATTAACTCATGGTTAATGACATGGAGAAACGTGTTCCGGCAGATGTTTTCTCTTTGCTGTCAGTACATGAGTCCCGAGGAAATACAACGTATTACAGGAGGCTCGTTGCCGCAGAATCTATCCGCAATTCACGATGAATTTGATCTTAGCATCAGGTTTGATGTGATGAACATGGATAAGGAGTACATCGCGCAGAAGATCCAGTTCCTTAGCCAAATAGCGCAAATGGATGCAGGTGGCGTGCTTAACCGTAATCGTTTAACGGAGATGATGATTCAAGCTATTGCACCGGAGATGGCTAATGAGTTGATTATGAATCAAGCGCAGGCATCTCAGAAGATGTACAAGGATGTGCAAACGGACATCGGTATGATGATGCTGGGCAACGAAGCGTTGTATCAAGAAAACGATCCTACTGCTCAATCTAAACTTCAGTACGCCCAGCAAGTAATGCAGCAGAATGTTATTGCCCAGAAAGCGTTGCAAGCTGATCCAAACTTTCAAGCGTTGTTCCAGAATTACGTTAAAAGTTTGCAGATGTCGGTCATGCAGCAACAAAACGCTCAAGTTGGCCGTATTGGTGTAACGCCAGTACAGCAGCAACCTAAGTAATAATATGGCTGACAAATCTATATTTGAATCAGCATCTGATGCTGTAAAGTCTTTTTTTGAGCAAAGAAAAAAAGAAGAAGCAGAGCGCAATCGAGCTAAAAATTATCAGGACTTAATTGAATATGCAGCAAAAACTTCTGCTTCATTTCCTCAAAATGTAAAAATAACTCCATTGGAAACTGCTGCGCCATATTATGGAGAAGATGTAAATTCTCAACTTATTGCTGCATCTCAATACGCTAAACAGCTTGCGCAGCAACAAGCTCCAAGGGTAACTGTTAATCCTGAATATTATGATTTAATTAAACAACAAATCCCAGTTACCCAAGATTCCTTTTCTGGATATACTCACGACGAAAAAAGAATGGTACTTCAGTCTCCAAGAGACATTCAGAAAACAATATCGCCTTTATCTAACATAGAAAGGTATTATGCAGGATATGGCACAAAGGCTCAAACTGCTAATTACTTTGCTTCAGAAAATGCGCCACAGGTATTTAGGGATGTTGCGGAGCACGAGGCCTTTCATTCACTAGATAAGCAAGTTAATTTTTTGGACAAAGACACTAAAGACCAAGGATATATGGCAACAAATGAGCATATTCCAACTGGGCTTGCAAAAGTGCAAAGAGAACAATACTCAATGACTGGCAAAAGATTTGAAAGTCCAAATGAGTTTAAGTCATTTATTGTAAATCTGGCGCAATCACAAAATCCAGAAGAGGCAATGTCTGGATTTACGGAAGAGGCAAAAAGAGCACTTAGGACTCAAGTGGGAAACATTAGATCAGACATTCAGTTAATTCCATATTTTATGAAATATCCATCAAGACTTGAAAAATACGATTTTGGCGAAAAAATAAAGTCAAAGTTAGATTTTCTTGAAAAAAGCGCGCAACTTATTCCTGCTCTTGTAACAAACACAACATCAGAAAATTACGCATCGTGATTACAGAAAATCAACGCACAGCATTTGGATTTGCTGGTACTAATAATGTTTGGACTGAAGTGTTAAATGTGATTCAGCAATCTCAAGAAACACTTTGGATGCAAGCAATTAGTTCACAAGTTAAAGGTGAAGATAGAACTCATGCTTGTGGACAAGCTGATGGAGTTAATATGATTTTATCATTACTTATAACTTTAAGACAAGACGCTAAAAGAATAAATGGATTGACATCTGAAGAAGATTTGGCATAACGCTAACAACGGGCTTTCCAGCGTTACTGGAATGATTAAAAGAAGGGACTTGCAACCTAAATTGCATGAATGAAGATAACGTACAGCTTGAGTCTACGGCTCAAGAGGAAGGAAATAACTCCGTTGCGAATAAACTCGGTTTAGATCAGCAAGGCTTAAAAGGTCTTATTGATAGCTTCCTTAACGAGGAGGAGCAGCCTGCTTCCGCTCAAGAGAAGCAACAGGATGATTCTGAGGAAACCGTTACCTCTGATGAGGTGGACGATCAGTCCGAGGAAGAATCCAGTCAGCCTGAAGCTGATGAAAGTTCGTTGAGTAAGGGCGTGCAGAAGCGCATCAACAAGTTAGTTGCTGCAAAGAAAGCCGCTCAAGCTGAACTGGACACGCAAAAGGCAACTCTAGCCAGATTGCAGTCAGAATTGGAGTCTGCAAAGACTTCTTCTTATGCAAAACCGCCGGAGCACTCCGATTATGCCGCTTCCTTACAGACCTTTGAAAAAGTCAAAGAGGAATACGACAAAGCATTGGAGGTGATTTTGTGGTGCGAAGAGAATGCTGATGGAGGAGTCATTCCTTTGCCTAACGGTGAAGAACATGAACTTACTTCAGCAGAAGTTCGAGCCATGAAACGCACTGCCATGAAGCGCAAGGAGATCGAATTGCCGCAAAGGATGCAGTATTTGCAGTCACAAACTGCTGCTGAATCTCAGGTTGCAAAAGACTTTCCTTGGTACTCAAATCCCGCATCTGAGGAATACCAATTCTCTCAATCCGTGATTAGAGAGTTTCCAGAAATCAAGCGTAGGCCCGATTGGAAGCATGTTGTTGGTTTGTTGGCGTTGGGCGCAAAAGCGTACAATGAAAACAAGGCAAAGAAGACTGCGACACCAATCAAGCGTGCGCCTGTACAGCCGAGCGTCAAAGCTGCGCCACCCCAAACTAGCCAATCGGACATTTCAAAAGCACGTCAGAACTTCGCTAAGAACTCTTCTGACAAACAAGGGCTGACAGACTTGGTTAAAGCAATGGGGTTCGTGTAACCCTTTCACCCTTAGTAAATTCTTTGTTTTATGGCACTTCTTACAGAACCTAACTTATCCGGTCGCGGTAAACGCGAAGACTTGGCTGACATGATCTCCCTAGTGGACGCTCGTGACACGCCGTTCACCTCTATGGCACGTAAAGGCAGCAAGCCTGGGAATACCTATTTCCGCTGGCAGGCTGACCAGAATCCGTTGCCAGTCGTTGGTGGAACCATTGACGGTACTGATGTTTCCTCCTATGCCAACTATGTTGACGGCTACCGCAAGGAGCTTGCCAACTACGTTCAGGTATTCCGCCGTACTGTGCGCGTTTCTAAGCTTGCTCAGGATTTGGCAGATGTTGCTGGTGTCCGTGATTCGCTCTCCGACAACGTGGCCAAGGCCATCATCGGCCTCAAGCGTGACATGGAAGTTACCTTCACTTCTGACCAGCTCGGACAGCAGGATACTGGTGCAGGCGGTGTTCCTTACCTCACGGCAGGTGCGCTAGCTTGGATCGGTGGAGATAA
>Ga0209499_1000201_pt1 | contig 44177 bp, 43 predicted proteins | sample C_130208_EF_Meta_FD_187306 | JGI IMG/M metagenome (GOLD analysis project Ga0209499, IMG submission 187306) | Freshwater microbial communities from Lake Croche, Canada to study carbon cycling - C_130208_EF_MetaG (SPAdes) (version 2) | ecosystem: Environmental > Aquatic > Freshwater > Lake...
TAGATTGTTCAATAATTTTAAGAAATTGACCATTGTCGAGGCCGTTAAATTAGCCGCTTCGGAAGTTTTTGTTCCGGTTTTAACAGGTACTTTGACAACGATTTCTCCATTTTTACCTTTGCTTTTCTGGCCAGGCATCGTGGGTGAGTTCATGAAATATCTGCCCATCACGTTAATTATCACTTTATTTGCCTCACTATTTGTGGCCTATGTAATGAATCCTGTTTTTGCGGTATCCTTTATGAAACGTCATGATGAGGAGGCAAATGATGTAAAAGCACCCAAATTTGCTGACATACGTCGGACGGTATTTATTCTATTGAGTTTGGCTATTTTTGGCTATGTGATCGGATTTGGATTGGGTCATTTTGGCTTTGGTAATTTATTTGTTTTTGCACTTTTGTTGTACGTGTTTAATCATTTTGTGATTACCCCTAAGTGGGTGGTTCCATTCCAAGAAACGGCTTTGCCTGCCTTTAAAAATAATTATCGTCGATTGATTTCATGGGTATTGACTGGCAAAAGGTCTATTTATGTTACCTTGGCCGCGTTTTTACTATTGGTATTTACCTTTGTCTTGATGGGCATTGTGAAACCTAAAGTGGTCTTTTTCCCTTCAGGCGATCCAGATTATATTTATATCTATTCTAAGAATCCAATTGGCACAGATGCCGTTGTCACGGACTCGATTACGAAGGTGATTGAAAATCGGGTTTTTGCGTTCATCAAAAAAGAGGGCTATACAAAAATTGTTAACTCAGTGATTTCCAACGTAGGTAAAAATGCGGGAGATCCAATGAATCCTGATCGTGGCGCTACTCCACATAAGAGCAAAGTAACGATCGCCTTTGAGAAATTGCAATTGCGCGACGGAATCAAAACGGGTGAAGTGTTAAATAAAATTCAAAAGGAATTCTTTAGCAATCCTATTCCGGGTGTCGAAATGGCGATTGAAAGGGAGAGTAACGGGCCGCCCACAGGCAAGCCTATTTCCATCGAAATTGCCGGAGACGATTTTACGATTCTTCAAGATTTAGAAAAGAAAGTGCGCCAATCGATTATTAAAGCGGGTGTCCAAGGAATTCAAGAATTGAAGTCTGACTTGGTGACCAACAAGCCCGAAATTATTATTGACGTGAATCGTGAAAAAGCGTCTCGTGAAGGTATTTCCTCGGCTCAGGTGGCCATGGCAATTCGCACAGGATTGTTTGGAACAGAAATTTCAAAATTCCGGGACTTGAAGGATGAGTATCCAATCCAATTAAGGTTGAAAGGGGATTCGAGAAACCAAATTGAGAAATTACTTTCGATGAATATCACCTACCGTGATATGAACATGGGAGGGTCTTTACGTCAGGTACCTTTGAATTCGATTGCCGATATCCATTATGCGACTTCGTTTAGCCAGATCAACAGGAAAAATCAGGAACGAGTTATTACTTTAGGTTCTGATGTGGTTCAAGGATATAATGCCAACGAAATTGTGGGTGAGCTGACTACTTTATTTGAAACCTTGGATGTTCCTCAAGGCTATAAAATTAGAATGGGGGGTGAGCAAGAAGACCAAAAAGAAGCAGGTTCATTCTTGGGAATGGCATTTTTAGCGGCGCTTATTTTGATTTATCTAATCCTAGCCACTCAGTTTAATTCTGCCGTAAAGCCACTCATAATTTTTGCTACGATTTTACTTTCTTTGATTGGCGTGTTATTAGGTTTTATGGCCTTTGGAATGACATTTTCGATCATCATGTCGGGCGTGGGTGTCATAGCTCTAGCCGGTATTGTGGTTAAAAATGGAATTTTGCTAATCGAATTTATTGAAGAACTTAGGATAAAACGCGGTTACGATTTGAAGGAAGCTATTATAGAAGGTGGTGGCATCCGCTTAACCCCCGTTTTATTAACGGCATCAGCGGCTGTTTTGGGGCTTATTCCACTAGCGCTAGGCTTAAGTATAAATTTTACAACGCTGTTTACCGAACTAAATCCACATATTTTTATTGGTTCTGATTCAGCCGTTTTTTGGGGGATTTTGGCTTGGACCATCATTTTTGGATTAACTTTTTCGACTATCTTGACTTTGATTATCGTTCCTTGTATGTATTATATTTCAGAACGGATTAAGCAAAAATGGAGTAATTAAATCGGTTATTTGGGTTGAAATTCAAAATCCCGCTCAAACATTTGAGTGGGATTTTTGTTTAAAAATGGAAAGCTATTTCCTGGTAAAATCGTTCTGACTCTCAGTACGGTTTTAATCTTTACCAAATTTTAAATTTTTTAAAACTAGGGAATTTGAATTATCTTAGGGTTCAAAAACTGATAATATATGAAGTACTATTTACTATTTTTCTTATTGCCTTTCGCACTTTTTTCACAGGATAGACCTTATGGAAAATTATGGGCGACTCGATCTCAAGTGATCGCACAGAATGGAATGGCGGCAACTTCACATCCTTTATCGACCCAAGTGGCCCTCGATGTTTTGAAGGCAGGAGGCAATGCCATTGATGCTGCAATCGCTGCTAACGCGATGGAGGGTGTTGTGGAGCCACATGTAAATGGAATAGGAGGAGATTTATTTGCGATTGTTTGGGATGCAAAAACAAAAAAACTTTATGGTTTAAACGGTTCAGGAAGATCACCCAAATCGTTGACTTTAGCGGAATTTAAAAAGCGCGGCCTCACGCATATTCCATCTACCGGCCCACTTCCAGTCAGTGTTCCGGGTTGCGTAGATGCATGGTTTGAATTACACAAGAAATTCGGATCTATGCCGATGAATAAAGTCCTTGAAAAAGCAGTTTCATATGCAAGAAATGGCTTCCCTGTCCATGGGGAATTGGCTTCAGGTTTAGCCAGGGTACAGGCCAATTATGGAAAGTACCCCAACGTAGCCAATCATTATTATCCGAATGGCAAGGTCGCGGGAGAAGGGGATATATTCAAGAATCCCAATTTAGCCAATACCCTTGAACGTTTAGGAAAGGAAGGCCGAGATGTTTTTTACAAAGGAGACATGGCCAAAACCATGGATGCTTTTATGAAGAAAAATGGAGGATTTTTGAGTTATGAAGACTTAGCCTCGCATACATCAACTTGGATTGATCCTGTTTCAGTTAATTATAGAGGTTATGATGTGTGGGAATTACCACCCAACGGCCAAGGGATTGCGGCTTTACAGATGTTAAATATATTAGAAGGGTACGATTTTTCTAAAATTAAGTTGGGAAGTGCGGAACATATTCACCTATTTACCGAGGCAAAAAAATTGGTTTTTGAAGATAGAGCCAAGTATTATGCAGATATGGACTTTGCTAAAATCCCTGTAAAAAGTTTAATTTCTAAAGAATATGCGGCAGAAAGACGCAAACTAATTAACCCCAATCGTGCTTCAAGACACTTGGATGCCGGAAATCCTGCTTTAAAAGATGGGGATACGATTTATTTGACGGTGGCCGATAAAGATGGAAATATGGTTTCGTTGATTCAAAGTAATTACCGTGGTTTTGGCTCAGGAATGATGCCAGATGGTTTAGGATTTATGTTTCAAGATCGTGGGGAAATGTATAGTTTGAAAGAGGGGGAGAACAATACCTATGCGCCTGGGAAAAGGCCATTTCATACGATTATCCCAGCTTTTATGACCAAGGATGGTCAGCCAATCATGTCTTTTGGAGTGATGGGTGGAGCTTATCAGCCGATGGGACACACGCAAATTGTAATGAATGTAGTGGATTTTGGTATGAATGTTCAAGAAGCGGGCGACTTCCCAAGAATTAATCATGAGGGTTCTTCGGAGCCTACGGGGGAAGTTATGGAGCCAACAGGCGGGACAATAACGCTTGAAAGTGGATATTCTTATGAGGTAATTCGTGAGCTTTTACAGAAGGGACACCAAGTAGGCTACATGTCAGGTATTTATGGGGGATATCAATGTATTCGTTATGATCCAATTCGAAAGGTTTATTTTGGCGGGACAGAGTCTAGAAAAGACGGGCAAGCGGCAGGATATTAATTTTTATGCAAGCATTACGATTTGACAAAATTTTTACGGGTTCAGAATGGCTTAGCGATAAATCCATAGTAATCGAGCAGGGAAGAATTTTAAGTATAATACCTGGAAAAGGCGAATGCATAAAAAATGGGTTTTTGTGCGCTGGGTTTGTCGACCTACAGTTGTATGGTGGGGGAGGAAAATTATTTTCAAACCAAACAACGACAGAATGCATTGCGTCAACTTTTGAGGAACACATTAAAACAGGAACAGTTGCTTTTCAAATTACATTAAACTGTTCGCCTAGAAATACCATGTTCCAAGCGATTCAAGCGTGTAAAAATTACCAAGGAAAAGGACTGGTAGGCTTGCATTTAGAAGGGCCTTTTTTTAATCCAGTTCGTCGGGGCGCACACCAAGAAGAATTCGTTCAAATGCCAGATTTGGCGTTTATTGAGTCTTTAATTGTCGAAACCGATGGCTTGCCGACCTATATGACCATTGCTCCAGAAATGTTTGAATCTGCTGTCTTGGATCGATTAATAGCTAGTCCCATTATGGTTTCTATGGGGCATTCTGAGGCAAGTTTTGATCAAGCTATGGCGGCGATCGAAAAAGGTATTTCAAGAATCACCCATTTGTTTAATGCGATGTCCCAGTGGCAAAGTAGGGCTTTGGGGATCGTAGGAGCTAGTTTTTCCTCTAATGCATGGACGAGTATTATTGTGGACGGACAGCATTGTGATTTCGAATCAGTTAAATTAGCCAAAAAGCTTAAAGGCGATCGTTTGTTTTTAATCACCGATGCTGTGACAAATGATGTTTCGGGTCCCTATTTTTTTTCTCAAAAGGATGGTCGATTTACCAATGATGCTGGGACTTTATCGGGGTCAAGTTTAACAATGCAACAAGCAGTTAAAAACTGCGTAGAGAAAGTAGGGATTTCCTTGGATGAAGCCATCCAAATGGCCACTATTTACCCGGCAAAGGCTGCCAACTTAGACCAAGATTTAGGAACTATTGAGGTGGGGAAACGCGCTTGTTTCGTACATTTTTCAGATGACCTTACGATCCAACAAGTTTGGTATGATGGTGAACCCTGTATAAATTAGTAGCATGATCACATTTCCATCTAAGCAACCTTTTGTAGCTACGACCATTTTTACCAAAATGTCTCAAATGGCTTCAGATGAAGGTGCATTAAATTTAGCTCAGGGATTTCCGAGTTTCGACTGCTCTGATGCATTACAAGAATTAGTTAGGTTTTATTCTAAAGGGCATAATCAATATGCGCCAATGGCCGGGGTTCCCGTCCTTAAAAGTAGTATAGCCGCTAAAACAGAATCTTTTTATGGGATTTCACTTGATGCCAATACGGAAGTGACCGTTGTTTCAGGAGCCACTGAAGCTATTTTTGCAGCCATTCATTGCTGCGTTTTCCCTGGTGACGAAGTAATCATGTTTGATCCTTCCTATGATGCTTATGACCCGATTGTTCGATTAGCTGGCGGAATTCCAATTCATATACCATTAAAAGCGTCTAATGGGTATCGGATCGATTGGGATGAATTAGCTCGAAATATTACGCCTAAAACGAAGGCTATTATGGTTAATTCGCCTCATAATCCTACAGGTGCTATTTGGGATGATTTGGATTTGAATGCTTTTGCCAAAGTAGTTAAGGGAACCGAAATTTTAATTGTTTCAGATGAAGTATATGAGCATATCGTTTTTGACGGCGCCTCGCATGCGAGTGTTTTATTGCATCCTGAATTAAGAAAAAGAAGTTTTGTTTGTGGTTCTTTTGGCAAAACTTTTCATGTGACCGGTTGGAAAATGGGCTATTGCTTAGCCCCTCCATTTTTAACGGCGGAGTTTAGAAAATTACACCAATGGGTCACTTTTTCCAGCGCGACTCCTTTGCAATATGCGCTCGCTGAATATTTAAAAAACCCTGACAATTACCTTTCGCTATCCTCATTTTATCAAAAAAAACGAGATTTGTTTGCCAGTTTTTTTGTTGATTCTAAATGGAAAATTTTACCAAGCCACGGAAGCTTTTTCCAATGCTTAGATTATAGCGAAATATCCAATGAAAAAGATGTGGACCTAGCAGACCGGTATACAAAAGAATTAAAAGTAGCTTCTATCCCCGTTTCAGTTTTCTATGAAACCCCTCCAGATGATAAAATATTGAGATTTTGTTTTGCTAAAGATGACGCCATCCTCGAAGAAGCCGCTCGAAAACTAGCCGCTTTATAAATATTTAAGCGCAATTTCTTCTCCTATTTTTTCTAAGTAAGAAGCCGCGTTCTCCATCGAATCCTTCGTATTTTTTGCTTTAGATAAGACCGAGTAAACTTCCTGAGAGTCAAAAAATATGGGTAATTTTTCCGGGTCTTCAAAAACACCACAAACGAGAATGGTTTGTTTGAATTGTTTATCGCATCGAGCAATTACCTGTGAAATTAATTTACCTCCCCAGGTTTGCCCGTCAATTTTACCTTCACCGGTGATAATGTAATCGGCCCTTTTAATGGCCCTTTCAAAATGAATTTTATTCAATAACCATTCCGCCCCCATAGCAATTTCAGCTTGTAAAAAATAGATGGCCCCCGCTCCCAAACCTCCGGCTGCTCCAGCCCCTTTCATTTCTCCAATGATCCCTTTTTCAGTTTTACCCATGAGCTTTTGTAAATTAATTAGACCTTTGTCTAAATATTTAATCATTTCTGCATTTGCTCCTTTTTGTTTAGCAAATACATGAGCGGCACCTTCTTTTCCGGCCAAGGGATTTTGTACGTCGGTGATTACTTTGAACTTTACCGCAGCGATTTTTTTAAGCAATGGGCTCATAACGATGGTGTCGATGAGGGGCAAACTTTCCCCTATGGCTTTAAGATCTTCATGGGCTGTATTTAAAAATTTAAATCCCAAGGCTGATGCCATTCCGATTCCAGCGTCATTGGTGGCTGATCCGCCAATCGTTAAAATTATTTCAGTGGCCCCTTTGTCAATGGCATCCAAGATTAATTCTCCTGTTCCAAAAGTACTCGTTAATAATGGGTTTCTTTCTTTGCTTGTTAAAAGCTCGATTCCCGAAGCTCGTGACATCTCGATGTAGGCTATTTTTTGATCTGCTAGCCATAGATAGTTGGCCTCAATGGCTCTAAATAATGGATCATTTACCTTTTTTTGAATCCATTCTCCTCCATGAATGGTTTTAATGACTTCTAATGTCCCTTCTCCTCCATCGGCTAATGGCATTAATTGAATAACAGATTTGGGTCTTCGCCTTTTTATGCCGACTTCTAAGGCCTCGCATACTTGTTGGGCCGTGAGGGAATCTTTAAACTTATCTGGGCAAATTAGAATGTTCATATAATCGAAATGATGCCCCAATTTACGTACAATTCTTTACTTTTGTATTCGACAAAATATTTATGAAAGCTGCATTCCTCTCTCTTTTTATTATTTTCCTACTGGCTTCTTGTACTAAAAAACCTGATTTAAATGGCTTAGACGTAGCCGTATTTAAAAATGATCGCGGCGCGTGCCAAGGAGATCGAGTGCAACAATTGGCCTGGTTGAAGGCCAATAAAATGACTTGGAAAGGGGTTAGTTCGAACGATGTGGAAGATATTTTAGGAAAACCCGACATCCAACAATTGGCCGATCGCAATCAAGAATATTACATTTATTTTTTGGAAAGTGGAGCACAATGCGCTAAAATCACAAATCCTTCTCAAGCAAAAACGATGGCTTTCCGATTTTCTGCTATTGGTTTAGCGACTGAAATTACCTTTCAAAACGGATTGCCTGATTGATATGAGTGAATTAGCTTGAAAACTATTTGGTGAACAAGCCCACAAGACTATTGGTTATCCCCAGGATAAAACTAAAAATCAATGGTGCAATAAACCCTGTCACATGAAATCCTGTGATGTAATGTGCGGCTAAATACACAAGTCCCACATTAATGACTAAGGAGAATAAACCTAAGGTGATAAATGTGATCGGGAAACTGATTATTTTAAGAACCGGTTTGACAAATGAATTTAAAAATCCCATTGCCATGGCTACCCAAAGCGCTACCGTAAATCCATCCACCGTAATCCCCTTGAGATATCTTGGGATGACCATGACTACGATGGCAATAACGATGTAGCGTATAACGAATCCGATCATATTATTTTTGATGTCTTTCTTGTAGCAATTTAATGACTTCTTCCAGGCCGATTCCTCGGTCTTCCAACAAGACCAATAGGTGAAATAGTAAGTCAGCGGCCTCCCCTTTGAACAAATCGTCATTCTTCATTAAGGCTTCTATCACTAATTCAACGGCCTCTTCTCCCACTTTTTGGGCAATTTTATGCGTGCCTTTTTGAAACAAAGAAGCCGTGTAAGATTTCTCAGCCGTCACATTTTTCCTAGACCGAATGACATGTTTTAAGTAATCTAACCATGCCGCATTATCTTGATTGGACTCGTTGAAACAGGTATCCGCTCCTGTGTGACAGGTCGGTCCCTCGGGATTTGCTTGAATCAAAATTGTGTCTTGATCACAATCTATGAGGATGTTGACGACCTGTAAATAATTTTCAGAAGTTTCCCCCTTAGTCCACAAGCGATTTTTTGATCGGGAAAAAAAAGTCACCCTTTTTTCTGCGATCGTTTTAAGATAAGCCTCTTCATTCATATAGCCTAGCATCAACACTTTTTGTGTTTTGGCATCTTGAATAACGGCTGGAATTAATCCCTTAGAAAAATCAGGTTGTTGGTTCATAACGTTAATAATCTGTGAATTTATTAAATCCGCATGGGAATTCCTTTTTTGGCCAAATAATTCTTTAAGGCATTAATTTCAATCTCTTTAAAGTGAAAGATGCTGGCGGCTAATCCTGCGTCTGCTTTTCCTAAGGTAAATACGTCGAAAAAATCTTCCATCGTTCCAGCGCCACCTGAGGCAATGATGGGAATGGATGCATTAGTAGATATTTCAGCCGTTAGTGTATTGGCAAATCCTGCTTTAGTTCCATCCGTGTCCATGGAGGTTAATAGAATTTCTCCGGCGCCTCTTTGCTCGACCTCTTTCGCCCATTCAAGCGTTTTGATGGCTGTTATATTTCTTCCTCCGTGGGTGTGCACCCAATCTGCCCCAACCACAAAGCGGGTATCTATCGCTGCAATAATGCATTGTGAGCCAAATTGTAGCGCCAATTCGTCAATTAATTCGGGTCGGCGTACCGCTGAAGAATTAATGGAAACTTTGTCGGCCCCCGCATTTAATAAGGCAGAAACGTCTTGAATGGAACCTATTCCTCCGCCTACGGTAAATGGAATGTTGACTTGTCGGGCAACTTGTTTCACTAATTCTATGAGGGTTTTACGATTATCAATCGTCGCCGTGATATCTAAAAAAACCAATTCATCTGCCCCGTTTTCCGCATAAAATGCACCTAATTCTACAGGATCCCCAGCGTCACGCAAGTCGACAAAATTAGTCCCCTTCACGGTTCTTCCTTCTTTAATATCAAGACAGGGGATGATTCTTTTTGTTAACATAACGTGTTATTTGAAAATGAAGCTAATTCCTCTAAGGTGATTCTACCTTCATAAAAAGCCTTTCCCACAATGACGCCAAAAAGATTCATTTCTTTTAATTGATTCAAATCGTCCATACTCGCCACCCCGCCACTGGCGATGATGTGTAAACTAGGATTCTGAGTTTGTATCTTTTCATATAATTCAAAACTAGGGCCTTGTAATAAACCGTCTTTGGCCACATCTGTGGAAATAATGTAACGAGCTCCGGCCTTTTCATAATCCGTTAAGAAGTCAAATATGGAAATGTTGGAATTTTCTTGCCAACCGGAAACAGCGATCTGCTCATGATGGGCATCTGCGCCCACAATGATTTTGTCTGCTCCATATTTTTGAAACCAGCCGATCACCATATCCCTATTTCTAACGGCGATACTTCCAGCCGTTATTTGAGAGGCTCCAGCCGAAAAGGCTAAGTCGATCATTTCATCTGATTGAACCCCACCACCAAAATCAATGTGCAATGAAGTTCCTTGGGCAATTTTCTCGAGAACATGGATATTGACAATTTTTTTTGCCTTTGCCCCATCCAAATCCACTAAGTGCAAGCGCTTAATTCCAGCGCCCTCAAATGCCTTCGCCACTTCTAAAGGATCCGAAGAGTACACTTTTTTTTGCGAATAATCACCCTGCGTTAAACGAACGCATTGGCCTACTATTAAATCTATGGCTGGAATGATTTGGAACATAATTGATTATAAATCTAAAAAGTTTTGTATGATTTTTTGGCCCACTTTTCCACTGATTTCAGCATGAAATTGTGCTGCAAAAAAATTATCCTTTTGCAACATCGCCGAAAATGGTTGTATATAATTGCAAATGGCAGAAGTTTCTTGATAAACAGGAGCATAATATGAGTGAACAAAATAGAGAAACTCTATTTCATTCAAACCTTTCATTAAATCATTTTCACCATGGGCTTTGATGGAATTCCAACCTACATGAGGAATTTTCAACGCACTAGATTGAAAACGTTTAATGTTTACATCAAATACGCCCATGCAATCCGTGTCATTTTCTTCTGAATGTTTACACAATAATTGCATCCCAATGCACGTCGCCAATACCGGTTGCTTGAGCGTTGGGATTAATTGATCTAATTCCTTCTCCCTTAAATAGGCCATGGCCGTACTCGCTTCACCCACACCAGGAAAGATCACTTTATCAGCAGATCGAATTACTTTTTCATCATCCGTCCATGTATATTTAGCCCCGATTCTATCTAAAGCATACATGACGGAAGCTACATTACCCGCATTATATTTAATTATTGCAATGTTCATTCGAAGAAATTAAAGCGCAAAATGCGTAGCAAAGGTAGGGAAAAGGGCTTGCATTATGAAAACTGATGTATCTTTGCTGGCCCAACCCAAGCCCATGCCATTGATTCGCAAAATTAGTATTGAATTTTTATACCTTGTTTGGATGGGGGCTTTACCTTTGATTTCAAGTGGTGTTATAGGGTATTATGCCATTTCAAATCCTGATTTTTTTCAATCCTTACAGGGCCTAGAGCTATTCGTTTTCTGGTTTATAGCTATTTTTATCATGGGCCTCGCGTTTAGCCCAACCACTTTTTTTGCCTTGTTTACTGGCTACATCTGGGGATTAGATGGTATCATACCTCTAATCATCGCATACTCCATGGCTTCATTGCTAGGTTTTTTTGTCGCCAAATTATTGAAGGGAGAGGCGATTTTAACATTCATTAAATCAAAATTTAAAACAGTCTCATTTTTAGACCATGTCCAATCAAATTCATTTTCATGGGTGTTCTTAGCCCGATTATCCCCTGTTTTTCCTTTTGCCATCACTAATGCCATCATGGCATTTTTAGGAGTTAGTACCATGAAATTTTTTATCGCTGGGACAATAGGGATGTTACCCAGAACGTTATTGGCTGTCTGGACGGGCATGCAGGCAAAATCCATTGAAAATTTATGGAATAATCCCCAAAGTGTCCATTGGCAAGACTTTGTTAGCCTCGCCCTTTTAGTTTTATCAGCAGTCGGCATGTTTTATTTAGCAAAAAAACATGCTCATTAAAATCGATGAGAATTTTAAGAGCATGTTAGTAACCGGGTGATTGCATTCTACTAACGTAAACTACCCTGATTTTTAGATCATTTGGGAATCAATGACTTGAACTTTTCCCCATAAATGCTTGTTGTCATCTATGAATTTTTTATGCAAGGGATGATAAAGATATTCCTTTTCTTTTTCAGCGTTATCAAAGATTAACACCACCGAAAAGGTATAACTTGCTTCTGTGACGGGTTTATCAAAATCGGTGACAATCGGCTTTCCCACATGTGCTGATTGAATCATAGGCAGTTTGCCTAAAGATTTTAAAGCCTTGAATAATTGATCTTTTTCGGATTGATTTTCAGGGTTTTTGGCCCAAAAAAGCACGTGATGGATAAACGTCATAGAGGTAGAGGAATTTAAACCAGTTGACAATCCTGCAGCAATTAGCCCAGATTGTTGAATAAATGTACGCCGAGTTTCATTTTTCATTATAATTTTATTTAAAATATATTCAATTCTACTATGGAAAAAGTTAAAATCAAAATAATCATTACCGGAGCTACGGGAATGGTAGGCGAAGGAGTAATGCATGAAGCGCTTAATTCATCCTATATTGAGGAGGTTTTAGTAATCGGTCGTAAGCCAACGGGTTATATTCATCCGAAGTTGAAAGAATTCCAATTGCTTGATTTTTACAAACCAGAAAGTTTGAATGAAATTGTCAAATCCTATGATGCCTGCTTATTTTGTCTGGGTGTTTCTTCCATCGGCATGAAAGAAGATGAATTTACGTTGAAAACGCATACGTTGACGATTGGCTTTGCTACGATTTTGGCTAAATCAAATCCCAACATGACCTTCTCGTATATATCAGGCTCTGCAACAGACTCTACAGAAAATGGGCCAGTCATGTGGGCGCGCGTCAAAGGAAGAACGGAAAACGATTTGGCGAAATTGGGCTTTAAAAATATGTATGCGTTTAGACCAGGGTACCTACAACCGACGGTTGGGATGAAAAATACACTGCCCTATTATAAATATATTGATTGGATTTATCCATTTTTTAAGTTAGTCATACCCAACCACACATCAAAGTTATCAGAATTAGGCAAAGCAATGATTGAGTGTGCGGTTTTTGGGTATCATACAAACATTATCGAGGTAAAAGATATTTTGACTTTGTCCCAACAAATGACCGATCGTGCATAGACATTTATCTGTATTTTGGTTAATTTTATAAAATATATAAGCAAAATTTCTGTGAACAAAAAAGTAGTATTAATGATATTAGACGGTTGGGGAATAGCGACTAACCCTAACCCCAAAGTTTCCGCTATCGATGCGGCAAAAACACCATTTATCGACTCGCTATATCAAAAGTATCCACATGCAAAATTAGAAGCTTCTGGTTTGGCTGTAGGTTTGCCGGAAGGCCAAATGGGAAATTCAGAAGTGGGGCACATGAATTTAGGCGCAGGCCGAGTTGTATATCAAAACCTAGTTAGAATCAATAAAGCAGTAAAAGAAAATACGTTAGGCCAGGAAGTAGAACTAGCCAAGGCCTTTGATTATGCTGCTCAAAATGATAAATCCGTACACTTCATAGGCTTAGTTTCTGATGGCGGCGTTCACGCCCACATCGAACACTTGAAATCTTTGTTGACCTCCGCTTCGGAGGCGGGTTTAAAAAAGGTGTTTGTTCATGCTTTTACGGATGGTCGCGATACGGATCCTAAATCGGGCTTACATTTTTTAACGGATTTATACCAACATACGCTAAAAACCAACACGCAAATTGCCACGGTAACGGGTCGTTATTTTGCGATGGACCGTGATAATCGCTGGGAGCGAGTAGCTTTAGCCTATAATGCGATGGTTCACGGAATGGGTGATGCGAGCCAAGATGTTTTAGCTTCTTTGGCTAAAAGTTATGCGGATGGCGTAACGGATGAGTTTATCAAACCCATCATTATGACCGATGCTGATGCTAAGCCAAAAGGAAATATTGAATCTGGGGACGTGGTCATTTGTTTTAATTTTAGAACGGATCGTGGCAGAGAAATTACACAGGCTTTAACTCAAAAAGATTTTCCTGAGCAAGGAATGAAGCATTTGGAATTGTATTATTTGACAATGACTGAATATGATAAAGAATTCAAAGGAGTTCATGTGATATTCAATGATTCTAATTTACCAATGACGATGGGGGAGGTTTTAGAGGGAGCCGGTAAAAAACAAATTCGCATCGCTGAAACTGAAAAATACCCACATGTGACATTTTTCTTTTCCGGAGGAAGAGAGAAGCCATTTATGGGACAAAAAAACTTGATGCGAAATTCTCCAAAAGTGGCCACTTATGATTTGCAACCTGAAATGTCGGCGGCTGAGTTAAGAGATGCATTAGTACCAGAATTAGAAAAAGAGGAAGTTGACTTTGTTTGTTTAAATTTTGCAAATCCAGATATGGTAGGTCATACTGGTGTTTTTGAGGCTGTAGTAAAGGCGGTGGAAACCGTAGATTCTTGTGCAGAAGCCGTAGTTAATGTAGGCCTAAAGCATGGGTATTCATTTGTAATCATCGCTGATCATGGAAATGCAGATGTCATGATTAATGAAGATGGTTCGCCTAATACGGCTCATTCAACCAATTTAGTTCCTTGTATTTTAGTGGATACAGATTTTCACCCTAAGTTATTGGATGGAAAATTAGGGGATGTATCACCTACAATCTTAAAATTAATGGGAGTGGAACAACCCAAGGAAATGACAGGGGTGGCCTTGTTTTAAATAGCTTTATTATGTCAAAAATTGTCATATTTGGGAATACCCTAACCGCTGAATTGGCACTCTATTATTTACAAAATGATAGTGAGCATGAGGTGGTGGCTTTTACGGTAGAGGAAGAGTTCATTGAGGAAGATCAGTTTCATGGCTTGCCTTTAGTTCCTTTTGAAACGGTTGAACAGGTGTATTCGCCTGCGGAGTTTAAATTTTTTGCGCCCTTAACGGAAAAAAACATGAATCAAGTTCGGGCCCGAGTATACGAACAAGGTTTAGAAAAAGGCTATACTTATATTTCTTACATTAGTTCTCATGCTACGGTTCTGACGGATAAGATCGGGGAGAATTGTTTTATTTTAGAAGACAATACGATTCAGCCCTATGTGACGATAGGAAATAATTGCGTATTATGGTCGGGCAACCATATCGGTCATCATGGAATCATAGGCAATCACGTATTTTTTACTTCTCATGTCGTGCTTTCTGGACGCTGTGAAGTGGGAGATTATTGTTTTTTTGGAGTTAATGCAACAATTCGAGATAAATCGGTTTTGGGGGAGGGGACGTTAATCGCCATGGGAGCGAATTTAACTCGTCAAAAAACGGAACCTTGGAGTATTTGGAAAGGAAATCCAGCCGAAAAGGCTAGTTTATCGAGTAAAGATATTAAGATTTAAAAAAAACCCTTTCATTGGAAAGGGCTTTTTTGTGAATGGTCCGAATAAAACATTAACGTTCAATAGGTTGATTATTTTCGTCAACCACCACGAAGATATCTTCTTTGGGCTTTTTCATTAAGTACTTTTCTCTTGCATATTTTTCTAATAAGGCAGGATTTCCAATCACCAGTCGGCGTTCTTTTTCCAACTCCTTTAATTTTTTTTGGAAATAGGTTTTTTCAGATTTGATATTGCTTAATTCATCCCATAATCGGTATTGAACAGACAAATCATTGGTGTCTAAAAAAAACATCCACACAAATAATATGCTCGTAGAAATAGAGTAAAATCGATAATTGCCCCAAAAAAGCTTTTTTATCAGATTCATATATTCATTAGAAATTTAAACCAGGGAAATATGCATTGGCTCCTAATTCCTCCTCAATACGTAATAATTGATTGTATTTTGCCATACGATCTGAACGAGAAGCTGAACCTGTTTTGATTTGACCCGTGTTTAGCGCTACAGCCAAATCAGCAATCGTCGAATCTTCCGTTTCTCCAGAGCGATGTGACATAATGTTTTTATAAGAGTTGCGTTTAGCTAGATTAACCGTATCAATCGTCTCTGTTAAAGAACCAATTTGGTTTACTTTGACCAAAACTGCATTAGCCACACCTTTTTCGATACCTTGTTGTAAACGCTTAACATTCGTTACGAACAAATCATCACCAACTAACTGGCATTTTGATCCAATTAATTTGGTTTGCTCGGCCCAACCAGCCCAATCGTCTTCTGCCATACCATCTTCAATCGAGATGATTGGATATTTATCTGCCCAAGTCTTCCAATAGGCAGCCATTTCCATAGAATTTAATTGTTTCCCGTCTGATTTTTTGAAGGTATATAATCCTGTTTTCTCATCGTAGAACTCAGAAGCAGCTGCATCCATCGCAATGAAAATTTCTTCACCTGGCTTGTATCCAGCTTTTTCAATGGATTGTAAAACGATTTCAATAGCTTCTTCGTTCGACTTGATGTTAGGAGCAAATCCTCCTTCATCACCTACGTTGGTCGAGTACCCTTTACTTTTCAAAACTCCTTTTAAGGCATGGAAAACTTCAGTTCCCATCCTTAAGGCTTGAGAGAAGCTTTCTGCTTTCACTGGCATCACCATGAATTCTTGAAAATCAATGGAGTTGTCGGCGTGAGAACCCCCATTTAAAATATTCATCATGGGTACAGGCAATGTGTTTGCATTTACCCCGCCAATATATCGATATAATGAAAGTCCCGCTTCTTGAGCTGCTGCTTTGGCAACGGCCAATGAAACCCCTAAGATTGCATTAGCCCCTAACTTACTTTTGTTGGGAGTGCCATCTAATTCAATCATGATGTTATCTATCATGTTTTGCTCTGACACTTCCATGCCCCATAATTCTTCAGCTATGGCTTTGTTAACATTTTCTACGGCTTTTAAAACGCCTTTGCCAACATATACTGATTTATCATCGTCTCTAAGTTCAACGGCTTCGTGGATTCCTGTAGAAGCTCCTGATGGAACTGCTGCGCGGCCAAATGCCCCATCTTCTGTTTTGATGTCAACCTCGATCGTTGGGTTACCACGTGAATCTAAAATTTGTCTTGCGTGAACGTACTGTATTGCACTCATCGTATAATTATTATTGTGAAAAAATGGATTAAAATTAATTGGTTAAATTGCGTTGCAAAATAACACATTTTTTGGATAAAATCCTTTGATTTAGGCCAATAAACATATTAAATATCTGTAAATAAACCTTTTATGAAAACTAACTTACTACACAAACTATTCCTTGCCGTATCATTAATGGCACTAAATTTTACGGTATTTTCCCAAAATCTTCCTGTTGAATCCTTTGAAAAAAAATTACTAGAAACTCCTAATGCTTTTTTATTGGATGTGAGAACAGCCGGTGAATTTGGCGGAGGCCATTTGCCAAAAGCAAGCAACATTGATTTCAGATCTCCGGATTTTGCCAATAAAATCAAAGACTTACCCAAAGATAAACCTGTTTTTGTTTACTGTCTGTCCGGTGGTCGTTCAGCTCAAGCGGCTGAAATTATGCGTAAAGAAGGATTTCAAGTGACCGAACTTCAAGGCGGATATTTGAAATGGACCACTAAATTGAAGCCTTTGGAAGGAGTTCCAAATGTTAAACATGATGATGCTTGGGATTCTATTGCCTTTGGAAAATTAATTCAAGGAGAAAATGCCGTGGTCGTGGATTTTTATGCTAAATGGTGTGCCCCATGCTTGAAAATGATGCCTACTGTAGATAAATTATTGAATGATTATAAAGGTAAAGTCACCGTATTAAAAGTGGAGGCCGATGGCAATCAGGCCGTTTTACAAAAATATGAAATAGACGAAATCCCGAGTTTTTTAGTATTCCAGAAAGGGAAATTATTGCAAAAAACATCGGGATTTCGAGAAGAAGCTCAATTGAAAGAACTATTTGATCAGGCTGCTGGAGTTCACAGCAAATAAAGAATTTACCTAACCCCAACTTGTGAACAGAATTCATTTATGTTCAAACATTTTTATGCTACAGAACTAATAATCTGTTAATTATTCTTTTTCAAAAGGATTTTTTAATGATTTCTTAATATACCTCTTTGTTGGAATTACTAATTTCATTAATTGATATCATGAAAGACTAAACTTAATTTTTTTTGTGATTGAACTACAAAATGGTTATTCCTAAATTTTTAAAAATCACTTATAATGAAATTAGATAGCAGTAAAAAACAGTCAAAAAATAATTTTTCTGAATGGACTTATGAAGTAGAGGAGACTTGGAATAAAGATCAAGTTCAAGAAAAAGTTGAAGAATACAATCGTTTGCTGAAATATTGCCTAGAAATAGAAGGTAAAGTGGAGTTGGTTCAGGACTCAAAGGCTAAAATTAACCTAGCGGCTGAAAATACGCCCGATACAGGCAAAGTCTTACATCAAGAAGTTAGTTTTATTGAAGATAACAAAACAGTTATATTCCTAATTTTGAATATTCTTTTCATCATTTTTACGACTTATTTCTTTTTCAAACATCCTGAAGTTGATATTTTTCCTCAAGAAAATACGATTAAAAAGACTACAATTATTGTCGCTCCTGATTCCATAAAATCCGAGCAAATTCCGGCTAAGGATTCATTAAAAATTAAATAATTTCTTATAAAAAAGCTAGGTGTTGTAGTAGCATTTAACATTTTTTGAAAAAAAGGATTTTATTAATCACGAAAAGATGAATTAAAATAGACTCTAATGAGCTATTTTAATTCATCTTTTTATTTGTGTTTTAGGAGAAGTTAATCGACACGTAAATAAGAATCGTATTAATTAGGAGGAAAAAGAAGAACACGGTGAGGTTAATTATTTTATTCATCTTTTTTTCAAATGAATCAATTACCCCATCCTTATAAATGACGGCTGGCAAAATAGCCAATAGGGCCATCATGGTTAAAATGACGACGACGCAAAAAGCGTTAATGATTTCTGCTAAGGAATAATTGTTTGTGGGTGGAAGTTTAGAGGCCAAGATATAATTGGCGCCGGCAGTTGTAAATAGAGCACCTACGGTGTACCTACTTGGGTCTGTTGAGAATGGCGCTATGAATGTTACAAACACGGCAACATATAGAATTAAAAACAATTTTAAAATGACTGACAATCCCCCTTTATAAATACTGAATGCCATTCTATATTGTGAAAAATCAATCTTATACCCAGACGTAAATTTTGGGTTTCCCCTAGCCGATTTATAGGCATGCGATTTTTCGATTAATTTAATGTTTGATTTTTTTTCATAACCATTAATCATTACCCTAGAACTCACTTTGGAGTCTATCGTATCAGGCTCAAAATATACTTGCGTTCGATCAAGCCATTTATGTTCAATCGGAATAATTAAATCATGTTTGTCAATTGGATAGAGGGACACATCAAAAAATTGGGTGTTCTTTGCTTTAACAAAATACTGGACGTATTCTATATTATTTTTAGTGTCCGTGTAATGATCGACGACGTCGCATTTTAAAATATCGCCATTGATGATGGTAAATGGCAATTCATTTTTATGCGTATTGTCTTTCACTCCCAATATGTCCACTTCATTAGATTTCCACTTAAACCATAAATAAAATTCATAACTCCAGCTCGATTCTTTGATATCTAAATTTTCAACACGTTCGAGATAGGTGCCAACGACCACTTTTTTAGAGGTCTCCGGAATGGTTAACGTTTCAGGCTTTGTCTTACCTGGGTCTGGTGCTTTTGGATCCATTGTATTTTTCATATTGGTAGATACCACCGTTGCCATTTCTTGAATGGCGAAGGTGATTTTATATGAAAATACGATGCCTGCAATTAGGATTGTAGTAAATATTCCAACTAGGATTAAATGGGAAGTTTCTTTTTTGTTAAACATTATTCTTCTAGGTCTGATTTTATTAATTCAATCAATTCTGCCCCTTTCTTTTTCAAAAGGGTCATTTGATTCATATTCGTTGATTGATTCCCGTTTTCACTAGAAGTCCAATAGATCAAATTATTTAAATTGGTTTTATCATAGGAGAACAAATCCTCGTCTTTATCTAATGGCTTAATGAAATATTTATATTTTGTATTTTTTTTGACGTTCAACATTTGACTGAAAATACCAGCATTAATGACTTTTGAGGAAGCAGCCCTAAATTGAATTAAGATTTCCTCCTCCGTTTTATTAAGCGAGTAAACACTTTTTCGAATGTATAAGTAATCATTTATTTTATTGATGATTTCTTTGTTTTCAATGAGTCTGAAACCATCGGAAAATTGTAATTGGTTTAATGCGCCATCCACCCCTTCAAAGGTTTCAACTTTTGTCATTAACCTTGTATAATAGTAAATGTCTTTTTCGTTTGAAATTTTGTCTTGACTTAATAATGAAATTAATTTACTTCCTACCTCTGTTTTTTCCGAACGTGCATTAATGCATTTTGACAAATTGACTTCATCGTGGCCTAAATCAATAACCAACGAATTTAAATATTCTTTTTCTTTGGTTTTATCTAAATATTTTTCTCTTAAATTTTCGGCGAACGCTCCCAAAACGACAGCCATAAAAAGCATGAAAAAATGAAGCATATGTTCTTTAAAATCAGAGCCCGATTTGTGTGGTGGATGAATGTGCATGATAATTTATATGTGATATGTTATGTTAAAAATTGAATACTTTTTCTTGGTTTAAAAATTTATTATATGAACGATTTGTAAAAAGTTACTTCCACTTTCATCGTTTTTACGATTATCGATTTGGTTTAAATAGTTAATCTGTAATTCGTATTGTTTACTAATGATGTGTCTAATCCCAAATAAAAATCTGTTCTTTTCAAAAGTCGAATTAGTGCCCCCAATCGATAAGAAAAACTCATTTGAAAATTGAGCTTTAATATTTTTGGCGATATTGGTTTGCAGTCCAAACCGATATCTCATTCTGTAATTAAATTTTTCAGTAGTAAAAAAATAGCGTTGCTCTATTCTATATCGGTTATCTAATACAAATGGTCCAAATTTTTGCGTTGTCGCTGCCTGAATCGACTGCCTAAATTCATCTGTTATCAGGGGTTTTAAAAAATCACCACCCTCTGTATATGTATTATGTTTTCCTAAAAGAACCGACAAGACTAAATTATTGTCATATCGATAATTTGTCGTAAAATTTAATTCATTGTAATGGAAATTCGAATAAAATTTAAGAGATCTTAATTGAACCTCTAATTGATAATTTATTTTCTTATCTGGATTTTTTCTAACATCAATTACGTTCCAACTCCCTACTTCTTGTGCCTTCAATGGTATCGTAAAAATCAATATCAACATGATTAAACTAGGTTTAATTCTCATGGAACTCACGATTATTCGAAATTTATTTTATTTCAAAACATTAAATTAATAATTCATTTTACCTTGTTTATTAAGAAATTGTTAACAAAGACAATTCGATCAAATTTTTAGGGCTAAAACTTTTTTTCTGGGAATAATAGTACTTAGACGAGTACATGTAATTAAAAAATCCCCGGGGGCTTGCCGGGGATTTTTTTATTTAATAAGTGAGGTCAAAACTATTGGGACCACTCGGTAGGTTGACGTTCCCAACGATGATCTTTTAATTGATCTAACAATTCTTTGCTAAGTCCTTTACCATCAGATGTGTTTATGTTATTCTGAACATGTTTAATTTTCCGCATGCCTGGGATGATGGTACCCACGTCCGGATTAGACAAAATAAAACGCAAGGCCATTTCTGGCATATCCATAGTTGCGGGTACGATTGGCTTTAATGCATCGGCGTGATCTACGCTAGATATTAAATTTTCAGGGACAAAGTAGGTGGACCGCCAGTCATCCGCTGGAAATGTAGTTTCATAGGTTAATAAGCCTGTCAAACTTCCCTCATCAAAAGGTACCCGGGCAATTACACCTACATCCATTTTTTTACACAATGGGAATAATTCATCTTCAGGATTCTGATCGAAAATATTATAAATCACTTGCACGGATGAAATTAGCCCAGTCTCAATAGTATTTAAACAATTATTGGGTTCCCAACGGTTAACGGAAATGCCCCAGTGAGCCACTTTCCCTTCTTTCGTGAGTTTTTCAATCGCATTTTTCCATTCGTCTTGGTCAGCCCAAGCATCCTCCCAAACATGGAATTGTTGGAGATCAATTTGTTCTACACCCAAATTTTTCAAACTTATTTCCGTGTATTCAATGATGTGTGATGCCGGGAAACAATCCTTTAATTGGAAATGTGACTTGGAAGGCCAAATGAAATTTTTAGGCGGGATCTTAGTAGCCGCATATAATTTTTTATTTGCATGTCTTTTCAGAAGTTCACCTAATATTCGTTCACTTTTCCCTTCACCATAGCCCCAAGCTGTATCGAAAAAATTACATCCTAAATCAACGGACATTTCTAATGATCTACTCACCTCGTTTTGATCCGAACCTGACCAATCCGCCAATCCCCACATGCCATAACCAAGCTCACTCACTTCCCAATTCGTTCTTCCAAATCTTCTTTTTTCCATTATTAATTTTTGTATAAACAAAAGTATATAAACTTTTTCTTCTACCGAAGAACAATATACCCAAATACGCTTTTTGCTCTTCCCCTTAATCAATTAATTGACAATTTAGATGATGAAAATATGTTTAAACATATTTATTTTATAAATTTTTAAGCCTTTTAATAAACGTTTGGACTAACATAATTGGTTAATAACGCAAATAACTTATTTCGTTTATTTTTATCCTTACTTATGGGCTACTTTTGGTATGTTATTAGAGGCGAATTTATGTTTGCTTGAATTAAGTTCTAAATTTTTCATCTGTTAAATTATGAATGAACATATTACAGTAGGTCATACCATTGTTCCCATTTCTGAAATTCTCGTCATTCGCGGAGAAGGAAATTATTCGAATATAATCACTCGAGATGGTCGAAAACTAATTTCATGTCGGACCTTAAAATATTTTGCCTTGATGTTCGGCACGATTGATTTTATCCGTCCATCGAAGTCGGCATTAGTTAATCGGCTAGCCATCGTTCATATAGATTTTAAATCCCAAAAGTCAATTAAGCTTGTAAATGGTGATTTAATATCCATTTCTCGACGTAACGTTCGTCCCTTAAGAGAATTGTTTCAAACCCATTAAAAAAAATTATCTTTTTAATGATAAAAAGGTTAATTTAGGTTCTCAACCTATTTTTATCATTATAATACAATGGAAAGAAGAAAATTTTTACAAGGCCTGACCTTGACTGCTGCAGGTTTGTATACAAGCCCTTTATTGGCTAAATCTGTTAACATTGGGCCATTGGCCGTTCAATTATATACAATTAGGGATGCCGTGGCTAAGGACCTGGAGGGATCTTTAAGTAAATTGGCAGGAATCGGGTATAAGCAATTGGAATTGTTTGGTTATAATGGCACCTTCTTTGGTAAAACGGCTAAGGAGTTTAAAACCATATTAGATCGTACAGGGTTAAAGGTGGTGAGTTCTCACCATACGACGGGATTAGAGGTGAAAGGGAAGGGAACTTTATCAGATGGATGGGATAAGGCCGTTGAAGATTTACATTGGCTAGGGGCTGAATTTATGGTGTGTTCCTATTTGCAGCCTAATGAGCGGACAACCAAACATTATGAAATTTTACCCGCGCTTTTGGAGAAATCTGGTATGGCTACAAAAAAAGCAGGAATTCAATTTGCCTATCATAACCATGATTTTGAATTTCAAAAATCTGGGGATTTCATTCCCTATGATTTTATTTTAAAAAATACTTCAGCGGATCTGGTTAAAATGGAATCTGATTTGTATTGGTTTGCTAAGGCAGGACAGGATCCTGTGGCGTATTTTGAAAAACATCCAGGTCGTTTCCCTTTATGGCACGTAAAAGACATGGAAGCAGGTTCAGGAATATTTACAGAAGTGGGTAATGGAACGATTAATTTCGATCGGATTTTCGCCGTACGTAAAACAGCTGGATTAAAATATTGGTTTGTCGAGCAGGATCAAAGCAAACAAGATCCTTTTGAAAGCTTAAAAATCAGTCGTGATTATCTAGCCAAAAAGAATTTTTAAGAAATGTATTTTGCCAAAATTTGGGATCGTATTTCTCCCAAGCGTGGCATCCAAAAGGTAACGAATCCCCACGTAGGCGAAATCTTATTTGGGGATTTTGTTTAAAGGAAATTTTTTTCCTCTTTAAAATTTAGGATCATGATGTAGGTACGCTATTCTAAAAGATCACCCAAAAGTGGCCTCCACCATTTACCTCCGTCGTGAATTCGATAAAAGTCTTGGCTTAGACTACGCAAAATGGGAAATATGCGTTTGAGTCGATTTGAAGGCAAAGAACTCCGCATGCGATAATGAATCGTACGTTGATTTAGACGACTTATAATGTCGGGTTTGATGTTTGGCAATTGGTTGAAATAGCTAAAAAGTGCCAAACTATCCTTGTACTTTTTCTCGAGTCTGCTTAATTTTTCTTCACGTGCGCGCTTAAATCGATCCTCTAGGGTAATGACGGGACCATTTCCTTTGAGGCCAACTTGTTGGCTTTCATGTTCTCGATATTCCACGAGTATATCTGTCAAAAAACCAATTTTTTGGTCCATGGCTAAATACAGGCTAATCCATCCATCATGGATGAGTTCAGGAATAATCATAGGTACAGGAAATACCCAATCACATATTTTTTTTCGGATAGCTAAGGTGGCACCTGTCACCACATAACCCTTGCTAAGAATCTCAAAGGCACCTCCCTGAATCCAAAATTTTTGTCTGCTTTTCGTAAATTCTATTTTTTCGAAAGATGTTTTGCCTTTACTATTTCCGGCTTGATCAATCATTAGGGCGTTCGAAAACACGGCATCCTGATCTGGATGGGAGTCTAAATAGGCTACCTGTTTTTCAACCTTATCTGATTTCCAAATGTCATCCTGATCGCAAAGAAAAATAATCTCCCCTGAACAGGCTTGGACGCATTGTTCAAAGTTTTTGCTACTTCCTAGATTTGTGGAATTTTTATGAAGGTTAACGTTAAAATCAACCGCTTTTTGAAAATCCTCAATAATCTCAAAGGTTCGGTCTGTGGAACCATCGTCGCAGATCACAAGCTCATGTACAGGAAGACTTTGGTTTTTGATGGAAGCCAATTGCTGCTCCAAAAACCGTTCTCCATTATAGGTACATAAAGCGACTGATATCATCATTATATCGGAACGTAAAGGACTTTTTTGGTTTCAAAAAAATCTTCTTCAAAAATCGTTGAAAGATCATACAGCTTATGTTTCTTTCCAAATTCCTCTAATTCTTCTTTTAGATCGCCTCCTTTTAAATACAATATTCCATTACGCATGGGATGGAAATGATTGGGGCTGATTTTTTTATGGATCCAGTAGTAAAAGGGCGTAATACGCGTCACGGCCCGACTCACCACAAATTCAAAATCCTGATCAATATCCTCTGCTCGAGCATGCTTAGCCTGGACATTTAGGAGGCCTAGGGCTTTGGCGATTTCCTCCACAACTTTGATTTTTTTGCCTATGCTATCAACCAAAAAAAATTGACATTCTGGAAATAAAATCGCTAAGGGAATTCCAGGAAAACCGCCGCCGGTTCCTACATCTAGGATTTCTGTTCCCGGTTTAAAGCCGACAATTTTCGCGATCGCTAGGGAATGTAACACATGGTGCAGCATGATATTATCGATGTCCTTTCTCGAGATGACATTGATTTTTTCATTCCATTCCTTATACAATGGGAAAAGCAGCTCAAATTGCTCAAGCTGCTTTTCTGTAAGATCTGGAAAATATTTTTTTACAATGTCTGCTGTCATAAGGAAATGAAAGCATAAAGATAGGTAATTGGTCGATGAATTATCCTACAATCCAGCGTAATAAAACGAATAGGGTTGTTGATAAAATGATGGTAACCGGTAGTGTTAAAACCCAGGCCATGACGATGGTTTTTATCGTACCTCCTTGCAGGTTTTTGATGCCTCGGGAAGCGACCATAGTACCCGCAATTCCGGAACTCAACACGTGCGTCGTACTAACCGGCCATTTATAAGCTGTAGCTAAACCAATGGTAATGGAAGCAATTAATTCAGCCGATGCACCTTGCGCATAGGTTAAATGATCCTTACCGATTTTCTCACCAATGGTAATGACGATTCGTTTCCAACCAATCATCGTTCCCAAGCCCAAGGAAAGCGCTACCATCCACATTACCCAAGCAGGTGCAAAATCCGTTACGCCTGCCATGCCTGTTGAACTAGATCCTCCAAATGAAATAAAAGGAGCCTTCTCTCCTTGAGTTGCTTTTTTCATCGCTTTTTTATCACCATCGGAAAGTGTAACGGATTCACTTTCGATTAATTTTTTAGAATTTTTATTAATTGCTAAGGCTGCTTTACGAATATCAAATTTTTGCGATGTACTTAAATGGTCTGTATTTAAACCAGGCACTAAAATGACTGACAAATCATCCGATGCATGTTTCAATTTCTTTAAACTTTCGCGTTCTTTTTCTGAAAGAGGGACAGTATCTATTTTGGCAGAAATGCTTTGAACAGTCGTAAGGCTTTCCTTCACCATTTGCAAATCTAGGGTTGTATTCACTGCAAAATAACCCGGTAAAAAGGCAATCAAAATGACCATCACGAGCCCAATTCCCTTTTGACCATCATTTCTTCCATGGAAAAAAGACACCAACGTACAGGTAGTGATTAGAATTGAACGAATCCACAAGGGAGGAGGTGAATTTTTCTTGGGCTCTTTAAAAATCTCTTTGTTTTTAATGGATTTTTTCAATATATACATCAACACAATAGCTAATGCAAATCCAAATAATGGGGACAATAAAAGTGCTTGACTAATTTCAATGACCTTATCCCAGTTGATGGACGAGGTGCCCATATTTGCATTTTCTGGCAACAATGAGTGACCTACGCCAATACCAATAATGGAGCCAATTAACGTATGCGAACTAGACGCAGGAATACCAAAATACCAAGTACCTAAATTCCATATAATAGCTGTAAGCAATAAAGCAAGGGCCATCGCCATCGAATGATAGACATTGGAATCGATCAGCAATTCCGTGGGGAGTAATCCGATAATACTCATCGTAACCCCCACACCACCTGTGAGTAAACCTAAAAAGTTCATCGTTCCTGACCAAACCACTGCTTGGGTCGGCTTCAAAGAATGCGTATAAATGACCGTGGCAACCGCATTAGCCGTATCGTGAAAACCGTTCACAAATTCAAAAGCACAAGCTGCAAAAAGGCAGAAAAATAGGAGGAAAAATAAGGTGGGGTCTAGTCCAAACATTGGTTTTTGTGCTTTATAAATTTTAAAAAATCCTTCAAAGATGCGAACTATTTCATCCTGGGGAAGCGCAAATATATTAAGGAATTATTAAATATTTTATTTTCGTTTTCTTCGTGCTTTTTTGGCCTCAGAGAGTAGTTTTTTGGCCTCGGTATGTTGGGCCGATTTCCTATCCGCCTTATCCATCACTTCCTTACAATAATCCACGGCCGCATCGTATTTCCCTTCTTGAAACGCAATCCGAGCTAAGCCTAAAACCGACGCCCAATAATAACCGGAGTCCATCGAATCCGTTTCCTTAGAAAAAGTTAAACATTGGTTAAAATGGGTTTTCGCCTCTTCAAAATTCTTGAAAACATATAATTGATAATAGCCCAAAATATAACTCGCATATCGGCCAGACGTACTTTCATAACCTACTTGATGCGCTGCTATTTTTGCTAAAATGTCCTTCGAAAGACTCATTGCCTCATCTATTTTCCCCACCATGAAGGCCGAACGTGCCATATAACGATGGAAAAATGGATTGTCAGGAAAATTTTCGTGTGTATATTTCGCTAAATCATAGGCCTTATCTGGCATATTTTCCATACCATAGATTTGGAGTAGGAAATAGCGCGCTTCTGTGCGTGTATAAAAAGCTTGATAACTAACTTTTTCTAATTGCTGTATCCCCATTTGCTTATTGGCTTTAGGAAATAACCAAAGCACAGGCCTTAATAAAGGGAAATTTTGCTTGATGAAATGATAATAATAATTGTAAAGACCGTCTCCGAACATTAACTCGGGACTAAAATCCGCAAATTCTCGAGATAATTCAAGGTATTTTAGCGAGTTTTTGGCAGAAAGCGTAGCTCGTGTCCAATTCTTTCGTTCAGCATGCAAGCGGCCTTTAAAACCATATGCCGCAGCCATAAAAAAGGCAGCTTCCGGATTTTGGCTTTCGTCCCAAATTTTCTCCGCTTTGTCAATGCTGCTGTCCATGTATTCAATCAGACGATCGTCATAGACTTCATTGCCTGTATTGGGAACGATTCGCCACCATTGCATGAGGCCTAAAAGGAAATCAGGCAGGGGATGATTGGGGTATTTGACTTTGAGGTAATTAAATTCGCGTTCGGCTTCCGGGAATTTAAAATTATACATTTGATTGATGGCGGACGTCGCCTCGATTTGCACTTCGGAAGTCAGCAATAACATACCTTTGGAACGCTCTTTTTCAGCCTCCTCTGTTTTTTTCCACCATTGGCCTTGAGATGAGAAGGCCAATGGTAGAAAGCAGAAAATTAAAATGAGGTTTCTAGGAAGAAATTTCAATTTGATCTCCATTTTGGTTTAAGAATTTAAATTCTGTTATGCCAAATGAGGAGTCTTCCATGATGTTCACCCAGGTTTTAAATTTCAAAAACCAGTTCATCCGAATGGAAGGAAATCCTTTGGTAAAATAGGCATTCAAAAACGGATGGACAAGAAGGGTAAATTTTTTCTCGTTTTGTTTCGTGATCAAATGCTCCACATGCTGGACAACTATGTCAGATACGGCGATACTCGCGGTGATGGTTCCAGAACCGCCGCAACTCGGACATGACTCATGCGTCGCGACATTCATTTCTGGACGTACCCGTTGACGCGTAATCTGCATTAAACCGAATTTCGTCAGCGGCAAAATGGTGAATTTCGAGCGTTCGGTTTTCATTTCATCACGCATGATGTCTTGAATTAATTTCCGATTTTCCGCTTTTTTCATGTCGATGAAATCGATCACAATAATTCCACCCATATCGCGCAAACGTAATTGACGCGCAATTTCCTTTGCCGCCTCACGGTTTACACTTAATGCGGTTGCTTCTTGATCATCCTCGGTATTCGATTTATTGCCCGAATTGACATCGATGACGTGTAGCGCCTCTGTGTGTTCCACGATCAGATATCCTCCACCAGGCAAAGAAACGGAACGACCAAAAAGCATTTTTAATTGCTTTTCGATACCCACTTGTTCAAATAACTTGGTTTTCCCCGTGTGAAGTTTTACGATTTTTTCTTTTTCTGGAGCTACGGTGTGGACATAGTCTTTGGCTTCATTATACAGCTCTTGGCTGTCTACGATGACATTGTCGAAATCTTTGTTTAATAAATCGCGCAGCATGGAAGTTGCCCGGCTCATTTCACCAATAATCCGATCGGTCGATTTCGCCTCCACTAATTTCTTCATTCCCTCCTCCCATTTCGAGATGGAATCGCGTAAGTCGCGCTCCATTTCTTCCACGGCCTTGCCTTCGGCTACGGTACGAACAATCACCCCGAAGTTCTTCGGTTTGATGGACGACATGAGTTTTTGTAGGCGATTACGTTCGGACCGGGAAGTGATTTTTTTGGAAATATTCACGCCGTTAGCGAAAGGCACGAGGACCAAGAAACGTCCTGCGATGGAAATATCACAAGACAGGCGCGGTCCTTTGGTGGAAATAGGTTCTTTGACGACTTGAACAAGGACTTGTTGGCCCTTTGTCAATGCCTTTTCGATCTTACCCAGTTTATCGATTTCCTCCTCTAATTTATAGTGTTCCAACCGAATGTTTTTCCCATTTTTGGTTAATACATCGCGGGTGAATTTTTGTACGGTGTTTAGGTTTGGGCCTAAGTCATGATAATGTAAGAAGGCATCTTTTTCGTAACCGATGTCGATGAATGCGGCGTTTAAGCCTGAAACTAATTTTTTGACAGTCCCTAAATAGATATCTCCCACGGAGAATTTCGGTTCAGACTGTTCGATATGGTATTCTACAATCCTTTTGTCTTGCAAAAGGGCTATTCTATCACCTTTGGGCGTAGAATTAATGATTAATTCATTGCTCACAATTTTTTTGAGAAGAATGTTAGACAAGGGGGAATCCCCTTTTAAAAATATACAGCAAAATCAACGCCAAAAACAGGCTATTTATCAAAGGATAAAATGCCTGTTCTTGTGCGCTACATGACAATTTCAATTAGAAATTGTCATTTATGCATTACTTCTTCTTGTGACGATTCTTACGAAGACGTTTTTTTCTCTTGTGAGTTGAAATCTTATGACGTTTTCTTTTTTTTCCGCAAGGCATACCTGTTAGCGTTTAATGTGTTAATTATGGTAGAGATTGATTTTCAACCTCTTTTCGTATTTAATGCTTCTGTAATTCAGCAAGCAATTCTTTTGCGGCTTTGGTTTCTTCCGGCTCTTTGCTGTTCGCTAAAACCTTTGTAAGTACCTTTTGAGCCTCTACTTTTTTATCTAACTGGGCTAAACAAAATCCGAGATTTAACGCGGCTTTGTGGTTATTAGGTTCCAGCTTCAATATTTGGCTGAATCGTTCTTGGCCTTTGCCAAACTGATTCGATTTAATGGATAATATTCCTAAATTAAACAAGGCTGGCACGAAGGTCGGCTCTTGTTCGATAACCTCTCGAAGGAGGGTAATTCCCTTCATCGGTGTGGGTGTATCCACGTAAGTCATGGCTAAATTCGTTTTCACCAAGAGGTTATTCGGATCTTTGCCTAATGCTTTTTCAAAATAGAAACGTGCTTTTTCTCCCATCATTCGGCCTTTCTTAGCGTCAATCGCAAAAGTTTGTGCCTCAAAATAAGCTTGCCCAGCTCGTAAAATATGAATGGTCGCCGGATGTGTATCGGAAAATTGACCCGCATACACTGCCGAACTATCATACTTAGACAAATCCATGAAAGCCCGCATCAGATTTTCTAAAGCAACGACTTGCTTAAGTTCAGTCGTAGCGCTCTTTACTTGCACTTTCAGTTCTGCAATACGTTTTTCTTGCGCTTTCGTAAATGGCGCCGCATGCATTTCCTCGGTTTTTGCCGTGTCTATTTTATTATTTTGACCATTCGCGTCTCGATTGGCCCCTCCGGCTACGGAGGATTCTGTTTTTGCACTCACGTTTCCTTTGGGTAGTTGGAAAAGGAGGGCGATTAACCCTAGGCCAACAAATAAAATAAGCGCAAGCGTTTTATTCATTATTTTAAGACCTTTTGAAGGTTTTTAATTCTTACTTAGCAGGGTCAGTGCTGGTTTTTACTTGCTCAACGAAAACTTTAGCCGGCTTAAAACTTGGCACATAATGTTCGTCAATCGTAATGGACGTATTTTTTGAAATATTTCGTGCAATTTTTTTCGCACGTTTCTTGTTGATAAAACTACCAAATCCACGAACGTAAATATTTTCCTGATTTGCTAAATTATCTTTTACTACTTGGAAGAAATTTTCTAACGTTTCAGAAACATCTTTTTTGTCAATCCCTGTTTTGCTGGAAATCTCAGCAATTACATCTGCCTTAGTCACGGTAATTAATCTTTAAATTCAAAATTAAATTTCTCTCTTTCAAAAGGGACACAAAAGTAATGCTTTTCTTTAACAGAGGCAAACGTTCTTCATGAATAATTTGAGTATATTTGAAATTAATACAAATGAAAGCTTGATTCATCCTTTTTCATCCACGCTTTTAACTTGGTATCGTACGCATGCTCGGGATTTGCCTTGGCGACATACGAAGGATCCTTATGTGATTTGGTTGTCTGAAGTGGTACTCCAACAAACCCGCGTCGCCCAAGGATTGCCCTATTTTCATACCTTATTAGCCGCTTTTCCACGTGTGCAAGATCTCGCTGAGGCGGAAGAGTCCACGCTTTTTAGGCTTTGGCAGGGTTTGGGCTATTACAGTCGGGCACGAAATCTGCTCAAAACGGCTAAACATGTCGTGGCCTCAGGTGGGGAATTTCCCAAAAGCTATTCAGGTTTAATTACATTACCTGGCATCGGTCCTTATACGGCCGCGGCGATTGCTTCCTTTGCCTTTAACGAAGCAAGCCCCGTCGTAGATGGAAATGTATTTCGAATTTTAGCTCGGCATTTTGGGATTGAAACCGATATTCTACACAGTTCGGCACGGAAAATTTTTACAGAATTGGCCCAAGAACTTATTCCAAATGATCAACCGGCCACATTTAACCAAGCCATCATGGAATTTGGCTCCTTACAATGTAGCCCAGTTCCCCAATGCCTCAGCTGTCCGCTGGTTTCATCCTGTGTGGCTCATGCGACAGGTCGCACACTATCGCTGCCGCTGAAGGCTAAGAAAAAACCTGTTCGAGAGCGCTTTTTGGCCTATTTTATTTTTGAACAGCAGGGCAAAATTCTGGTACGCCAACGCACCCAAAAGGATATTTGGGCAGGTTTATGGGAATTTTATCTCGTAGAATTGTCAGATTTTGAACAAAGTTTGGCTTTGTTGGCCCTAGACCCGGTCATTCAAGACTGGTTTTCTGAACTAAATTCTTTTGCATTAAAGGATCCAGCGCCTCATTTATTAAGTCACCAGAAATTGATTTCAAAGGCTTGGCATATCCAAGTTCCTGATCATTTTAACATACCTCAAATGGATGAATATCAATGGATTGAGCCGGAGAAATTTAAAAATGTAGGCAAACCTGTATTGCTTTTAAATCTGATAACTGATAATTTATCTTTGCAAGAATTATTTTAAATTTTGACTATGTACCTTTGGGATGGACAAGGATAATTGTCTACCTAACAAATAAATATTCATATAATGGCAGGAGTAAACAAAGTGATTTTATTGGGTAATTTAGGCAGCGATCCAGAGGTGAGAGCTTTGCCTAGTGGTGTGAAAGTAGCGAATATAAATATCGCCACTTCCGAAGCGTATACGGGAAAAGATGGCCAACGGGTGGAGCAAACCGAATGGCATCGCGTCGAATTATGGGATAATTTAGCAAGCATCGCCGAGCAATATTTAAAAAAAGGGAATCAAGTCTACATCGAGGGCAAAATTCGTTCTGAAGAATGGCAGGATAAATCAGGGGTAACCATGCGGGGCTATCGGATTCGTGCGACATCGATGAATTTAATCGGTGGGCGTAATGAACGTCCTGGCGGTGATGCTTCTGAGTCGCGACCTAAACCTGAACCGGTTTCATTAGGAAATCCAGAGGCCAATAAAACCAATGCCTTTCCTCCTCTAATGACCGAAGGCGATGACCTTCCATTTTAAATTTTTCACAAAAAAGGGAATCTGGCCTAATCTTATTCCCTTTTTTGTAAATTTGTGCTCATTAGTGCACACAAAATATGGATGCCGACCCCTATCCGAGTAACTTAGTTATGATTCTTGACCCTTCGGTCAGCCTAAGTACGCTTTTGCTTATCACCGTTATTTTGTTCGCTTTATTGCTCTTGTCCGCGCTTTTGGCTGGATCAGAAGTGGCATTTTTTTCCTTAAATGCGGAACAAAGAATTAGTCTTCGTGAAAGCGATGGAAAATCTGAGAGAGCAGTGAGTCATTTGTTGGATAAACCTCAACAGCTCCTCGCAACCCTCCTCATTGCCATTAATTTCGTTAATATCATCTTCATTACCCTCGCGAATTACCTCACGGAATTGATTATAGGCCCGCAATCGGTGGGAACGCTTCTCGTCACGTTGTTTTTATTATTTGGGGTAACTTTTATCATTACTTTTTTCGGGGAATTGATTCCGAAGGTATGGGCACAACAAAATAATTTGAATTTTGCGCGTTATTCAGCGCCTTTGATCGAGTTTTTTACGTTTATTTTCATGCCACTTTCGAAAGTTTTATTAGGGATCTCGGGCCTAATCGAAAAACGGGTTCAGAAAAAATCATACACATTAACCACGCATGAATTAAATCAGGCTTTGGAAATAACGACAGATGAAAATACCTCGGAACGCGAAAAAGATATTTTACGAGGGATCTTAAATTTTGGGAATACCTCGGTTAAATCGGTCATGCGGGCGCGAAGGGATATTATGGCCTTGGATACGGAGATGGATTTTCATGAATTAATGGATAAAATCAATAAGAATGGCTATTCCAGGATTCCAGTATATAGCGAGACAATTGATAAAATCGAAGGTATATTATACATCAAAGACCTATTGAAGGACCTGGATCAGGATGAAAATTTTGATTGGGTTTCTTTGTTGCATCAGCCATTTTTCGTGCCGGAAAATAAAAAAATCGATGACCTTTTGTACGATTTCCAAGAAAAACGCGTTCACATGGCAATTGTGGTCAATGAATATGGGGAGACGGAAGGATTGGTGACCATGGAGGACATCATCGAGGAGATTGTGGGTGAAATCAATGATGAATTTGATGATGAGGAAGTGGATTATAAGAAATTAGACGAGCATAATTACCTCTTTGAAGCAAAAACCTCTTTAAATGATTTTTGCCGTGTGTTCGATGTTGATGTCTCATTTTTTGAGAAAGCCAAAGGAGAAAGTGAGACATTGGGTGGCTTATTGATTGAATTGTTTGGTCGTATCCCGAATTCCAACGAAGAAATTTCCTTTGAACACTTTTTATTCCGCGTACAATCCGTCGATACCCGACGAATCAAAAAAATAAAAGTTACCCTTCAGCAAAACCCAGTGAATGAGACAGTCTAAATTAGGATTTTTTGCTTGTCTCTTTTTCTTGCTTTTGGCATGTGAAAAACCTGTGCCAACGCCTCCGGTTCCACCGGTCGTCGTCGAATCGACTTACCAAAATGTGGAAGATCGAGGCTTGTTAGAAAATGCACAGGTCGATGAAGCCTCGGGCTTAGCCGCCAGTCGATTAAACCGAGGGTATTTGTGGGCGCATAATGATTCAGAAGACAAGAATCGTATATTTTTATTTGACAGCTATGGGAAGGGTAAATATGAGTTTACAATTCAAGGGGCAGAAAATCGAGATTGGGAGGAAATAGCCGTGGTGAAGGAAACGGATGGGACGGCCACGATTTATGTAGCGGATTTTGGCGACAATAATGCAGTGTATAGTAATTATGCCATTTATTGGTTTAAAGAACCCGTTATTTCAGCGAGCACGCCGATTTTGAATACCATCACTCAGGTAAATAAGGTCACGTTTACCGTTTCGGATGGGTCTAGGGATATGGAATGTTTGTTGATCGACCAGCAAAGTAAGGATCTCTTCATCATCAGTAAACGCGAGACGCAAAAGCATTTATATAAAATCGCGGCAGCGAATATGGTTCCAGGGACGACCACCAAGGCGGAATATGTTCAAACATTGGATAATATTTCTCAGCCTTTTTCAAGTGATAAACAAGTCATCCAAGGATTTTACATCACCGCCGGTTCTGTTTCGCCGGACAATACGGAGATTTTGGTTAAAAATTATTTAGAAATCTATTATTGGAAACGTAAGGCCGGAGAAACGATTCCTCAGGCTTTAGCGCGCCAAGCCAAAACTGTGCCTTATCAAATGGAACCTCAGGGAGAGGGAATCACCTTTGCGGAAGATGGAGGAGGTTATTTTACGATTTCGGAATCCGCGGACGGAGCCAGTGCGGTTCATTTATTTTTCTACAAGAAAAAATAATTAAGCGACAACCATCAGCTTCGCGAAACTCAGCAATAGGACTTTTTCGCCAACTCCTTTTTCAAATTCAATATGTGCTTTTTTTTCTGCGCCATTGATTTCTAATTTTTTAATCAGCCCAAACCCAAACTTTTGATGCTCCACGCGTTGCCCTTCTTGCAGGTTTTCAGCCGCCGTTTGCTTGAAATCTGTGGAAGGAACGTGTTGATAATTTGTATTTTGTTTTGGTTTTTGAATGAGTTGGGCTGCTGAAACGCTTCCAGCTATTGATTTCTCGACAAAACCTGTTTTTTGTACAGGCCGAAAAGCGCTGGTATCTTTTTTCCCTTGGACTTTGGCCATTTTTAGGTAGGTAGAATCCAATTCGTTTAGGAATCGACTAGGTTCGCAACTTTTGAGACGGCCAAATTGATACCTCGATTCAGCATAGGAAATCATTAATTTTTTCTCAGCGCGGGTGATGGCTACGTAAAATAGTCGGCGTTCCTCTTCTAAATCAGCTTGACTTTGCAACATCATTTGGCTTGGAAACAAATCTTCTTCTAATCCCACTAAGAAAACATGTTTGAATTCCAGACCTTTTGCGGAGTGAACCGTCATGAGGGTTACTTTGTCTCGGTCATTGGGGTCTTCATTTGTGTCGGCATTTGTCAACAAGGACACAGATTGCAAAAATGTCCCCAAGGATTTATCCTCATTTTCTTCAGAATCCACGAATTGCTTGATGGCATTCAATAATTCTTGCATGTTTTGGTATCGCGCGAGACCCTCAACGGTCTTGTCTTCATAAAGTTCGCGGACGAGGCCAGAGGCTTTAGCGACATGGGAGGCTACTTCATAGGCATCTTTTTGCTCCACTTCCACCATGAGTTTGAAGGACTTGATGAGGTCGGCAAATTGCTCGATGGGTGCGCTACCCCGGTTACCTTGAAATTGATTAATATTCGACACTACATCCCAAATCGACATTTGATTTTCAGCAGCGGTGACCGCAATTTTTGCGATGGTTGTATCGCCGATTCCTCGTTTGGGGAGGTTAATGATGCGTTTAAAAGCCTCTTCGTCGTTTTGGTTGACCACAAAACGTAGATAGGCGAGGACGTCTTTGATTTCTTTTCGTTGGTAAAAAGAAAGCCCACCGACGATTCGATATTTGATGTTTAGTCGGCGCAAGGATTCTTCAAAAGACCTCGATTGGGCGTTTGTTCGATATAAGATGGCGAAATCGGCCCAGGTAAAGCCGACTTCCTTTTGTCGGGTTTCGAAAATAGTGGAGGCGATGAGTCGGCCTTCTTCGTTATCTGAACTAGCGCGGATGATTTCGATTTGGTCGCCTTCCTCGTTGGATGTAAAGACGTCCTTTTTCAATTGGCCTTTGTTCCGAGAAATAATTGAATTCGCTACGGCTACAATGGCTTTGGTAGAACGATAATTTTCCTCCAGCTTGATGGTGGTTAAATCGGAGTAGTCGCGTTCGAAATTCAAGATATTTTGGATGTCGGCACCCCGGAAGGCATAAATGCTTTGGGCGTCGTCGCCTACCACACAGATATTTTGGTTGACGGCGGCTAATTTTTTGGTGATGAGGTATTGGGAGACGTTGGTATCCTGAAACTCATCCACCATGACGTGTTTAAATTTGTGTTGGTATTTATTTAGGACATCCAAATGGTCGCGGAAGAGGATGTTGGTTTGAAAAAGTAAGTCATCGAAATCCATGGCATTTGCTTGGAAGCAACGGGCGCAATAGCTTTTGTAGAGTTGACCCATCATCGGAATTTTTGCTAGCCGGTCTTCTTGTTCGAGGATGGAGGAACCGAGGTATTGTTCAGGGCCGATGAGGCGGTTTTTTGCATTGGAAATTCGGTTGAGCACCAAATTCACTTTATACACTTTATCATCCAGGTTTTGTTCTTTCACGAGGGCGCGAATGAGTGATTTGGAATCGTCGGTATCATAAATGGAAAAGTTGGACGTATAGCCTAGGCGTTCTCCTTCAAAGCGTAATATTTTGGCAAAAATGGAGTGAAAAGTCCCCATCCATATATTTTTGGCTTGGGAACCGATGACGCTTTCGATCCGGTGGCGCATTTCGCCAGCGGCTTTGTTCGTGAAGGTTAACAAAAGAATTGAAAAAGGATCGACTCCATGCTGTATGAGATAGGCGGTACGGTAGGTTAGTACCCGTGTTTTGCCTGATCCGGCACCTGCGATGATCATCAGGGGGCCTTCGGTGTGCTGAACGGCCTTTCGTTGCGGGTCATTTAATCCTTCCAAAAAATTCATATGCGTCAAAAATATGGGTACTAGGGGCGACAAAATTAGAAAAAAAGGATGGGTTTTTGGCCTAAAGAATTGATTTAAATCTATAAAAAAAAGACACAGAATATCTGTGCCCTTTTCCCTACATCTTTCACTAATGTTGGACCTTATTGAATCGCCACTAAATCGCGTTTCACTTCAGTTTGGATACTAAATGTTTTGGATTTCACTAGGTTCTTGCGTGCATCTAAAATTTCCATGCGGTAAGCGCCATCGACCAAATTTTCAAAACTGTAAGTCTTTTTTGTCGTAATCGATTCGCTGTGGATTAAGTTATTTTCAGCGTCATATATGGTTACGATTAATTGAGTTTTCGATTCTGGGTTTACTGAGAATTTCAATTTCCCTACTTTTTCGATCGAAACAGGTAGTGACAACTCTGCCGCAATGGCAGCAGATGAAAGTGACAACAAAGCAGCGAAAGCAACAGCTGCGATTGAATTTTTTGTGATGAAATTTTTCATAACGTATTATTTTAAACTTAGGCGGAAATATTTCCGTTTTCTTGTCTCAAAAATAGACGTTTAAACCTAAGGCCAAATTAAATCCGTGTAAAATTTAAATTTTCCAAGAAAGTTCTTCTATAAAAAATTATATTTCTTTAAATTATGCAATTAATAAAATCGAATTAGACATTTATAAACTATTTAGCATAAAAATAGTATCAAATCAATTGTCATGTTTTAAAATGATTAAATAGGTTATCACTTATTTAACAATTTCATAACAAAGGATTAATAAATGGGTAATCTACACCCTTTTAGGAAAGATTAATTTTGCCACGTCATTTAAACACTAAAATCGTTTATGAAATCTTTTTCACGTTACACCAATTTATTCGTTTTCAACATTTTATTTATTTTTGGGGCTTTTGCCCAACAAACTGGCGTTCTTCGTGGTACGATCAAGGATGTAAAAACGAAAGAAGACATCATTGGCGCTACCATCTTATTGCAAGGATCTACGAAAGGTGCTTCTACGGATATAAATGGATTTTTCAATTTTGGTAAATTGCCAGTTGGGACTTATTCTTTAAAAATATCATTTGTAGGTTATCAATCGAAAGTATATGAGGGTGTCAAGGTGACTGCAGACCAGGTGACGGAATTGAATTTGACAGTAGCCGAGGAGTCAGCAACCTTAGCGGAGGTAAAAGTAGTGGCGCAACGCCTAACGAACACCGAAGTTTCTGTGATATCAGAATTAAAGGCAGCCCAATTAGTCGTGTCCGGTATTTCTGCCGCTCAAATTACGAAAACTTTAGACCGTACCGCTGCCGAAGTAGTAAAGCGTGTTCCAGGGGTAACGATTTTTGGAGAACGGTTCATTAATATTCGTGGTTTGAATGAGCGTTACAATACGGTTCAATTAAATAACACATTTGCGCCTTCCATGGAAACGGACATGCGTTCGTTTTCATTTGATATTATTCCAGCGGGTCAAATCGACCGGATTTTAGTTTTTAAATCTCCTGCGGCAGAGTTGCCAGGTGAATTTGCTGGGGGGGTTGTTAAAATCTTTACGAAATCGATTCCTGAAAATAATTTTTTGACCATCGATGTAAGTAATTCGTTTCGTGATGGAACGACAGGTGAGGCTTTTAATTCTCCTCAGCATGGGGCTAATTATTACACAGGTTTTAATTCAGGATATTTCGATCTGCCAAAAAGCTTCCCTGCATCCAAGTTTGCGTTTCCAAGTTCAGGAGAAGCATTAGCCCAAGTAGGTCGTTCTTTGAGAAATAATTGGGTGGCAGATAAATCAACGGCAAATCCTGACATGCGTATTTCATTATCAAGTGGATTAAAGTTTAATTTAGGTAATGTACGAGTTGGTAATGTCACCGCTATTAATTATTCCAATACGAGAACCTTGTATAATATGGTTCGTAATGATTTTGAGTTCAGTAAGGTAAAACCAGAATATATTTTCAATTTTAATGATCAACAATTTTCGACTGCTATTCGCGTAGGGGTGCTTCACAATTGGGCTTTCCGGTTGAATGATCACCATACGATTGAGATTAAAAACCTATTTAATCAGTTAAGTAATTCACAGTTTGTTGACCGTACGGGTATTGACAACGGAGCGAATTGGAATATTCAATCTTTTGATCAAGTGTATCGGGGTATTTATACGGGTCAATTATCAGGTAAGCACGATTGGAATGATGGCAATACGAAGTTAGACTGGGTAGCTGGATATAATTCTTCTTTCCGGGATCAGCCTGATTATAAGCGTTTCCGTTATTTAATTGATGGAGCTAACAAAATATTATACGTTCCAACGGGTGCTGCTCAAACTTTTAACTTAGGTAGGACAAATATCATACTTTCGGAAAGTTCATATACAGGAGGTTTGAATCTTTCACATAAGTTTGTTTTGTCTGAAGGCAAGGAATTGGAATTCAAAACAGGCCTTTTTGCTGAATCCAAGAAACGTAAATTTGATGCGCGAAACTTAGGTTATGTAAAATCGAATAGCTCATTATTCAATGTAGGGTCATTACCAATTGACCAAATTTTTTCTGAAGGGAATATAAACAGTACAAATGGTGTCAAATTGGACGAACAAACGAATCCAAGTGATGCGTATTCAGCAACCAATGATTTGATGGCCGCTTACATTCAGGGGGGGTACGCCATCGGTACCAAATTTAATTTAGTAGCAGGTATCCGTGCAGAAAATAATAGCCAGAAATTGAATTCGTATGACATGACAGGTAAAATACCAATCAATTATAATAATACGGTATTGAATGTGTTGCCATCGTTCAACTTGACCTACAATTTCACAGAAAAATCATTGTTGCGTCTAGGTTATGGTCAAACGATCAACCGTCCAGAATTTAGAGAAGTGGCACCCTTCGCGTTTTATGATTTTGTGAATAATCGTAACATCTCAGGAAACCCTTTATTGAAAAATGCAAGTGTTCAAAACTTTGATTTCCGCTATGAGCAATACCCAACTCCATCAGAAGTGATGAGTTTGGCTTTATTCTACAAGCAATTTACCAACCCGATCGAGGTGGTTTTCGCTTCAGGGTCTAATCCAGAGTTAAACTTTGCGAATGCACAAAGTGCATTTAGTGCGGGTGTAGAGGCTGAAATCAGAAAGAATTTACAAGCTGAAAATCCAAACAGTTTCTTAGGAAAATCAAGCATTGTATTTAATGGGGCTTATATTTTAAGTAAGGTCTCTTTGGGAGCTGGTGCAGGTGCGAATCAATCAGATAATCGGCCATTGCAAGGACAAAGTCCTTACATTTTAAATGCTTCTTATAATTACAATGATCAGAAAAAAGGTTTACAGATGAATGTATCCTTTAACGTGATCGGTAAACGTATTTATGCGGTAGGTAATAATTATGGTTATAATTATCCGGACTGGTATGAAATGCCACGTAATGTCGTGGATTTGACTTTCTCAAAACGTCTAAGTAAAAATATTCAATTAAAAGGAGGTATCAGTGACATCTTGAATAACAAAAACATAGTTCTACAAGATGGCAATCAGGATGGAAACTTTGATACATCGAAGGATCAAATCATTCAATCGTATTCGCCAGGTCGCGTATTTTCATTGGGACTAATTTTCACCCCATTTGGATTCTAGTTTTAACATATAACAATTAAACAAAATCAATTAAAATGAAACAAGTAAAAACACGATTATTCAAGGTACTTTCGGTAATGGCCGTCGTATCTCTTGCTTTTTCTGCATGTCAGAAAGAGGAGGAAGTATTTCCTATTCCAACAGTAACTGCTGGTTCAACTCAATCCGGAATTGCTGGTGCAACAGTTAGTATTAAGGCGACAATTAGCGCTCCTGCTGGTTTAAAATCAATTACCGTTTTGAAGAATGGTGTTGCGTTTGATTCCAAATCATTTATGGGTACTGAGAAAACCGCTGAATATGCAAAGGATTATGTAGTTGAAGGCGCAGCTGGAACAGTTGTAACATTTAGTGTTCAAGCAACCGATGCTAAAAACCAAGTAAGTACAATTACTCCAATTTCAGTTAACGTTACCGCTATTCCGCCAAAAGCTATCGTAGAGGTAAAAGGAAATTTAGAAGGAAATGTTTCCTGGACTGCTGACAAAATCTACAAATTAGTAGGATTTGTTCGTGTAGGTCAAGAAGATGTTTTTGGTACAATTACGAAGAAGGGTGTATTAACGATCCAAGCTGGAACGGTAATCATTGGAGATCGTGCTTCTAAAGGTGCTTTGATCGTTCAACGGGGTTCTCAAATTATTGCGAACGGAACGGCTTCTTCTCCTATCGTATTCACATCTGAGCGTTTACCTGGTGAGCGTGAAGCAGGTGACTGGGGGGGGTTAGTTCTTTGTGGTCAAGCGCCAAATAACTTACCAAATGATGCAACTAACCGTCAATTAGAAGGTGGTTACGGTGCATTCCACGGAGGTACTGATGCTGCAGATAATTCAGGTTCACTAAAATATGTACGTTTAGAATATGCAGGTATCCCAATCAACCCGAACCAAGAAGTTAATTCGTTAACCATGGGTTCAGTAGGTTCAGGTACGACGATTGATTATGTACAAGCTTCATTCGGTTTGGATGATTCATTCGAGTGGTTTGGTGGAACTGTGAATGCAAAACACTTAATCGCGTATAAAGGCTTGGATGATGATTTCGATACAGATAACGGATTCTCTGGATATGTTCAATATGGTGTCGGTATTCGCGGTGCTGCGATTGCGGATCAGTCAGGTTCAAATGGTTTCGAGTGTGATAATGATGCAAGCGGTTCTGCAAATACGCCATTTACTTCTGCGATTTTTGCTAATATGTCGATTATTGGTGCAAAAGGAGCAACGAATATTGCAATTGACCCATTGTTCCAACACGGAGCTCAGTTACGTCGTAATAACAAACAAAAGATTTACAACACAGTAATCACAGGATATCCATATGGTGTATATATCGATAGCCAAAAAGGAAACGCTAAGGTTAATGCCGCAGCTGGTGATATCGATTTACAAAACGTAATCTTAGCCGGTGTGGAAGGCTGGGGAACAGGTGGTTTCGGTTTAGGATGGTCAGTTAACGTAAAACCAATGGGTGTCGCGGTTCCAGGATTTGAAAATATGTCATCTGGTACAAATGGTACTGCCATTTTAATTGGAGATAAGTCGCCAGAAGATTGGTTCAAGTCATTGGCTGGAAACAAAATCTTAGGTTCTAACTCTAATATGGGATTATCAAATACCTTATGGTCTGCAGGTCGTCCAACATTCGTATTGACAACTGGAACGACTGAGTCTTTAATCGGTCCAAAATTGAAGTCTGATTTACCTGCTTTCTTTGAGGCAACGGATTATATTGGTGCATTTAAATCAACTGACTGGACTGCGGGTTGGTCTGAATTTGCTCCTCAATCTGTCGTTTACGTTAAATAGGTACCCTTAATTTAAGAGAGGGGGTTTTGTGCCCCCTCTCTTTTTATATATGAAATATTACACCTGCATCATCCTATTTTTTTTAATCACTTCATGTACGTCAAGTGATTCCCCTGATTATTATTTCAAGCCCGTCGATCGGGATGTATTAATAACTAATATCATTACTTATATCGGGCCTAATGCCCCTTATGCCTCGGATTCAACGCGTTTTAATCCAGAATTTAAAGCATCCTATGTAAAGGAATTGCCTCGTTATCACTTAGTTAACTTGTTTAAGACCAAGGATGGAATTTATTATTATTTTTTAATTCGGCCGGTGGGTCATTTGGCACAGTTTCGCCGGGGAGTTGTGGGTTCATTTACCCTCGACAGTGCGAGTTTAATGCCCAAAAATTTTAAAGAAATTATTAATACGCCGCATTTAGTCGAGGCCGTTGTGAAAGAGCGTGCGGGATTCTTATTCAAAGAATTAGTTAAAAAAGGAAACATTCAGGAATATATGGTCATGCGCGATTACGTGGAATGGCCAGATAGTACCTTAACATATTCGGAGAAAACGAATCGTTGGGTTTTTCAACGATGAGTAATATCCAACAACTTTATATTGGTGTAATAAAGAAAATGCCGCGGGGCCTCCTCTCGGCATTTCTTGTTTTTCTTTGTTGTTCATGTCTATATGACAAATCAGGAAACCCCACGCCCGCGACGTGTAGTACTTCTCCCACGAGTCAAGTGTCCTTTTCACGTGATATTTTCCCGATCATTCAAACGAATTGTTTGCAATGCCATGATGCGAAAAACCACTATGGTGGAATTGTCATTGAAAATTACACTCAAATTGCCGAATCTGGTAGATCAGGTGAATTATATAATTCGATTCAAATTTCATCTAATGGGAAAGCATATATGCCTAAAGGCGGTCGATTATTAGATTGTGAAATCGCATTAATTCAAGCATGGATTAAGCAGGGAGCTTTAAATAATTAACAATTATTTTTTT
>Ga0209499_1000202_pt1 | contig 44129 bp, 59 predicted proteins | sample C_130208_EF_Meta_FD_187306 | JGI IMG/M metagenome (GOLD analysis project Ga0209499, IMG submission 187306) | Freshwater microbial communities from Lake Croche, Canada to study carbon cycling - C_130208_EF_MetaG (SPAdes) (version 2) | ecosystem: Environmental > Aquatic > Freshwater > Lake...
AGAACATTACGCATAAGGAGAAGAAATGAAAACCCTTTACCAGAGTATTAGATACAAGGATACAGATGACCTCACAGTTTATGATGTTCTATTTGGCATCTTAGAATCCAGAGAAGAAGCCGAAGCCCTTGAAAATAATGGTGAGTGGCTAGAGATTGATAATGACATCTTTTTCTGGGTTCATACTTATCTAGGTGAGAGCATTGAGACTATTGATAGTCCAGATTTTGAGATTGTAAATAAAGAAACCCTAGACTTGAAAAGCCTTTGTGTCTGGTGCTTGGGTGATACTGCCCTAGGTAGTGGTAAGTTTATAAACCGTATCTCAGTAGATACTGAAGCCGAGGCAGTAGAGTGGCTAAAGAGTGGCTCACGCTTTGACAGGGTAAGGGGCTACGGCTGTGAAGCGTGCTATGAGGATGAAGAAGAGATGAGTCCAGAGGATTCTCGCTATTGGAGTCAGTATGACGCATTTGAAAGCGAGAAAGGTGGCATGAACTAATGGGTAGAACGGTAAATAAAGATGATGTTCTACTTGATGCTATTAGAGTTGCTAGGGTTAGAGAGCGTGAAGCGGTGCAGATAGCCCGTAAAGAGTTGCAGTCTATGATAGATAAGGCAACTAGCCATGCTCACGCAGAAGTAATCGCTACCATTCGTTCAGCGGTCATTGGTGGTCAATCAGCCCGTCAGATTGGCGTGGCTTATGGCTCTAGCGACCCACATACCATTAGGCGATTGATTGATGAAGCGAGTGCCGATTTGAATACTGCTAACAGTAGTAATCATCCAGATTGGATTCTAACTAAACTAAGTAATCTTACCTTTGAGATTCAAGCAATCTCACTAGGCAATACCGGACTAAGCGGTAAGGCAATCTTCAAGATTGATGATGACCAAGAAAACTTTACGGCTATTGATGGAGACACATGGATTCAAGTCCAACTATATAAGTTAGGATATAATGAGAAAGTTATTGAGGAGTTTTATAATGACAAGTGAGGATTATGATGAAATACAGGAAAGTGTTTCAAATATTGCAGATTATTATTCTGACATTAGTGGCAAGTTTATTAGTGCTGGCGTTTCTGGCGATGACGACATTTGGGTATCTTCTTCTAGGACCAACGGTAGAGAATACTTTGACTCTGTGCAAGAGTTAGAACGCAGACTTGAGATTATCTATGCTGACTACTTGATTGATAATAATCAACCAGATAACTTGGAGTATTGATTGGCATCTTGTCCATCATTATATTTATCATTTGGTTTCGCAAACATGGACACGAAATAAACACGCCAGCCAATGATAAAGACCAGAACCAAGAGGACTATCAAGCCCATTACAACTACCGAGAGGACTAATGAATGATTCCAGATGACCGCCAAGAAAAAGCAATCAAGAAAATGGTTTCAGAGCCAACTCGTTCTGCTCTAAATGCATCTCTAATGGGTGTTGGTAAGACTCTAATGGCAGTTGAAACTGCTATTAGGCTGAATGTAAAAACGATATTAGTTATAGCCCCTCTTGGCACATTTTATGGCTGGTTAGATACTATTGCTGAACAGACTAATGGTAAATCAGTAATGGTTAGGATTGATTCAAGTAAAGATGGAAAGCAAGCAATGATAAATCTTGCAAAGGGTATTGATGGATTCTACTTTATTGGTCGTGAATATTTCAAGACTAAGGATTGGTCAAAGATTATTCCAGACATGGCTATTATTGATGAGTGCCACGCTTTTCAGAATCGTAATAGTAAAGGATTCAAAGTCCTTATGAAACTAAAGGCTGGTTATAAACTATCCTTATCTGGAACACCATTTGGAAATAAGTTTGAAGGTGCATGGGCTATTAGTCGCTGGCTTTGGGCTGATAAGATACCTCGCTCATATTGGAAATGGGTTGAACAATGGTGTGAAACAGCGTATTCACCATTTAGTCAGATTGAGATTCTTGGTGAGCGTAAGAGTGGTGAATATGTAAAAACATTACCTTGCTATATTAGACTCATGCCACCTGAGAATATTGAGTTAGTTCATGAAACTAGATTTGTAGATTTAGTTCCTGCACAAAGGAAAATCTATGATAAGTTTCAGAGGGACTTAGTAGTTTGGCTTGAGGGTAATCCTATGATTGCTGAAGTTCCTATTGCTGCAAGGATTCGATTACGGCAAATGACATTGGCTGTGCCTAGCATTGATTCAGATGATAAAGTTTATTTTGAAGATGATTCTGTATCAACTAAGTATAAAGCACTAAAAGAAATCATTGATGATAATGCAGATGATAAGATTTTTATCTTGACAGATAGCCAGAAATATGCTAGAATCGTCACTAATAGACTAAATCATTCACACACAGAACCTATTGCGTTTGAATGGAGTGGTCAAGCAAATCAAATAGACCGCCACAATGCAAAGCAAAAGTTTAGAGACCCAAAGTCTAAACTAAAATATATTGTCGCTGTGATTCCAGCGATTGCTGAAGGTGTTGATGGCTTGCAGGATGTATGTTCAACAGTAGTATGGCTTAGTCATTCGGATAACAACTTGCTAAACCAGCAAGTCTTAGATAGAATCCGTAGGCGTGGACAGAAAGAAGTAGTAAAAGTGTATGATATTCTAGCCCGTGATACTTATGACCAAGGTCAGTTATCTGCCCTTGTGCAACGACAACTTGATATGAATAATAGCCTAAGAAAAGGAGGAAGCAAATGATTGATGCAGAAGAAGTAAATAAATATCTAGCATGGAAACGAGATAAGGAACTATATCCACCACGATGGCAACCGGAGGATTATATCCAGCACTTGATTGCACAAGATTCGATAAAGAGAATGACTTTGATTGCAGATTATATAGCAGTAGAAGTTGATGACCCATATGAGGCACTTGGCACTATTCATGGATTAGTATTTGACCCACTAGAAGAAGAGGTAGAAAATGAGTGATGTTTTTTATAATGATGTATCAGATTATTTCAAGTCAACTACTCCCATTCCAGTAGTTGATGATAATAAAGAAGAGGAGCAACCTATCCTACCTGTGAAGAAGTCAAATAGAATCAATCCTGATGCCATCCCTGTTCTTGCTATTGCAGTTGCTTTAGTAACGATTCTTATGATATCATCTTTTGCAGTATCATTTAGTGGAATCTATGATGTATCTGCTTGGACTGGTCTACCAAAACCACTTCAATGGTTGCCAGCATTATTTATTGACGCTGCAATCCTTGCTTATACCATTTCACTTGTAGTATTTAAGGCTCGTAAAGAATCAGTTTGGAGAACGCTTGTTGGGCTATCAGCATTTGCTAGTATTTCTGTCATTGCTAATATCTCTCATACTCTAAGTTATTGGGATGGTTCTCTGGTGGACTTCAGGGCTTGGGTTGGTGTTCTTATTACTGCATCTGCTCCAGTTGCTGTGCTACTTGCTTCTGAGGAAATCGCAAGACTAGCATTTGAAGGAACTGATGGCTAAATATAACTGGAATAGAAATAAACCAAAGAGTAGCCATTGCCCTAAAGGTCATGAGTTTACACCAGAAAATACATTTATTCGAGTTTATGATAATGCTCGCGTTTGTCGTGAGTGCCGTAAAGAATATGCTAGAGAAAAGTATCAGCAGAATAAAATCAAAAATGGTGGCATTGCTAGACCAAAGAAAGATAAGCAACCAATGTTTGAGTTATCAGAATCTGCATACATACTTGACAAAGCACTTTCTTTATGGTACACTTTACAAGAAGACCTGCAAGACGTACAAACACCTTGTAAGATTGCTGGTCCAGAGTTCTTTACTGACAGAGCAGATGAAGTTAGTATAGATAAGTCAGAAGAGATGTGCTATGGTTGCCCACTACTGAAGCAGTGCTATGATTTTGCAATAGCAAATGATGAGAAGTGGGGAATCTGGGGTGGAATCTCATTCTGTGAGGAGGATAGTGAACTTGATTTTATCGAATAATGATGTAAAGGGTATGACAGTTAGATTGTTCAATCAACAATCTGAACGTGATAAGCAACATAAGGTTGGGGCTAGTAATATCTCTGACCCTTGTACTAGGCATCTTGCACACGCATTGATGGGAACACCAGAAGCAGAGTTCAAATACTGGATGGGAGGTAAGATTGGAACGGCTATTCATAGTTTTCTTGAATATGCTATTAGTAATAGTAGCGATATTCTTTTTCAGCAATCTCAAGTGGAACAGAAAATCACGCTTGGTGATATATCAGGGTATGGCACTATTAGTTCTAAGCCTGATTTGGTACTACCTGAGAGTAAACACCTAATCGATTGGAAGACATCTAGCAGAGCTAAGATTAAGAAACTACAAAATGTAGTTGATGGTTTAAAGTCTGATGCTAGTTCTGAATATACTCTGAAAAAGTATATTGGACAGGTTCAACTTTATATGTGGGGTTTGAATAACTCTGGCATAGAGATTCATAATGCTAGTCTAGTATTTATCAATCGAGATGGAACATATGAAAATGATATCTGGGTCTACTCTGTGCCATATGACGAGAGCATTGCATTAGCCCTCTGGAGACGTGTAGAGAGCCTTTGGCAAGAACTTGAGGCAGGTGCTCATCCAGAGAGTTATCCAGCCACAGAAGAGTGTTTCAAATGTGCGATAGGAATCTAGCGACACACCGATAAAAGACATATTTGACTACAAGAATCAAATGTGTGCTATAATGTAGTTCCACAACAAGAATCTAGGAGGATTTTATGAGTTCCAATTTCCCAGAGTTAGCATTTGCTAAACTCATTCACAAGGCAGAAGCCCTGAACGCACCTAAGAGTATTTTGCTCTATGGCGATGCAGGTAGAGGTAAGACTTGGCTTGCTGCATCAATTTCAGAAGTATCAGAATATGAACCTGTGCTTTTGATTGACGTAGAAGGTGGGGCATCTGCTATTGCTCGTGACTGGAAGAATGTTGATGTTATCAATATCAAAACACATGAACAGTTCCAGAGTGTTATTGATACGCTAATCACGACTGAGCACAAATACAAAGCCGTAATCATTGATACCATTGGTGTCGTAATGGATAGGGCTGAGAAGTTCTTTGGTGAGAAGCCAGAGAATAAGAGCAATAAGTTTGGTCGATGGGGCGACCTAAAGAACTGGGCAAATGAAATATTCCGAGCACTGCACTCAGCAGGGTTTGTAAGTATTTTGATTGCTCATGCTCTAGATGACAAAGATGAGAATAGCGGTGCTGTGAAAACAACTGCTATGCTTCCGGGGTCATTCAAGAGTACACTACCATCTATTCCAGATATCGTAGGCTACCTAGGTATTGAGAATACAGAAGATGGACCTCAGCGTGTGTTGGTTGTTGGTCAGTCAGAGCGTCTTGTAACTAAGAATCGCTTTGGATTGCCTAGCAAGATTTACCAGCCCACAATGAAAAAAATTATAGATACTATTAACGCAGGAGGTAAATAATTGAGTAACATTTCTTTAAACTTCACACAGGAAGACCTAGCGTCAACCTCTGGTGGAGCGTATGCCGTTGTTCCAGCTGGCAGTTATAATGCTGTCATCTTTGACGTAAAGCAGGAGTCTGTAAAGTCGGGACCAAATGAGGGTAAGCCTCGTTTCAATATTCAGTTCAAACTAACTAGTGAAGGTGTAGACAACCGCCGAGTATTCGCCTACGTTGCTCTCTATAAGGCAGGAGATTACTGGAAGACACAGAGTTTCTTCAGTGCTCTTGGCTACGACCTTTCATCTGGTAAGTTCGAGGTTCCAACTCCAAATGAACTTATGGGCAAGCCGATTGGTGTGCGTGTAAAGGTGGGGAAAGACCAAAACGGTGAAGACCGTAATGAGGTTGCTGGCTTTGATAAGCCAACCGAAACTGCAACATCAGCACTTGGTTCGATTGGTGCAACTGCTGTGAACTCAGCAGACCTTTGGGCATAATAACCTAATGGGCAGTCCTGAGATATGACTTAAAACTATCTCGCAAGCCTCTACTGGTGTTATGCGTTTTTCTCCTCCTTTGTACGCATAGTATGAGTTCGATTCTCATCCGAGGCACGAACACCAAGACGTCTTAGCAATAAGGTGGCTTTAGCAGGAATACTAGTAAAACCTGCTACAGATGTTGTCCCTATCTGGGTTATGACAAGGGGCGTTATGACCATTAGCTCAATTGGTAGAGCAAGGTGCTGTTAACACCGAGGTTTCAGGTTCGAGTCCTGAATGGTCAGCAAGGAGAAAACGTAACTAACAAAGGAGGATATATGAAGACAGGAGATTTTCTAGGAGCAATCTACGGGAAAGCAAGTGGTCTAGCCACAGTTGTAATCCGTGGAGCAACTGGGGAACTCACTGAGCAAAAGTTTTTTGAATACCCAGAGCAAAAAGATTCTATGGTTGCCTATGCAACTTCAAAAGCTAGTGAAGATATTTACTACTCACCAATCCTTTTTAACGCTCCACGCCGTATTAAAGAAAATGCTAAGACTGTATCTGTAATATATGCAGATGCTGATACTTGTGCTCCTGAGAACTTTCTAGTAGAACCATCCATATCTGTGCAGACCTCTGAGGGGCACTGGCACACTTACTGGGTTCTCGATACGGAGATTGACCCACAAGTTGCTGCACTTCTGTCAAAGAAGATTGCCTATGCACATTCACACCAAGGCTGTGATAAATCTGGCTGGAATACTACCAAGCTATTGCGTATCCCTAACTCAATGAATCGCAAAGAAGGTAAGGACTCTCCTGTAACTGCAAGTACTAATAACAAGGTATATAACATTCAAGAACTTGAAGAAGTATATGGTGATGTTGAGGTAGAGCCAATCAGGGAACTATCTTTAGATGCATTACCTGCAAACTTTCCAACTGTTATGGAAGTTATGGGTAAACTTCAAAGCAGTCCTGAGATTATTGGTCTTTATATGGATGAGCCTTCAGCGAGCGCAGACCTATCTAAACTACTTTGGAAACTAGAGATTATGCTTTTCAAGCAGGGTCTAACTAAAGAAGAAGTATTTGTTATCTGTCGTAATGCTAAGTGCAATAAGTATCACTCACCTTTGCGAGCAAAGCGTTCAGATGCAGATGGTGACTTATGGCGTGAAGTACAACGAGCATCAGTATCGTTCAATAGTGATGAGGTAGTAGTTCTACCAATTGACATTTCAGATATTGAAGTATCAGAAGAATACTCTAAGCCATCATTCCTAACTGATGAAGAGAAACTTATTGTTGATGAGCGTAGAAGTTTTATTGATGACTATCGCCAGTGGGCTTTGTCAAAGACCGATGGTGCTGTCTCATATCAAGATGCAAGTGCTTTTACTTTGCTATCCTGTGTATTCTCAGATATCGGTTATGCCGTTCCCAAGTTTGGCAAGATGGGCTTGAACCTTTGGTTTATGTTGCTAGGTGAAACTACACTTACTCGTAAATCTACTAGTCGTAATCTTATGCTTCGTGCCGTAAGGCACTTTGAGAAGGTCTCTGGGTATCAGATTGATATTGGTTCTGATGCAACACCAGAAGGTCTTACATCAATTCTTTCAGAGCGTGATGGTCAAACATCACTACTGCACAGAGATGAAGTACAGGGTATGTTCAAGGACTTTATCAATAAGACTTATATGGCATCAGCAGCAGAGCGTTTTACTGAGTTGTATGATGGACACGTTCCCGTAACTATCCGTTCATCAAAAGGTAAGACTCAGACAGAGAGAGCAGATACTAACTTTGTAATGTACCTAATGGGTATTACAAGTAAGACTGCTGACATTCTAACAACTGAGTATTTCCGCTCTGGATTCTTAGCACGTTTTATTTATGTTACAGCACCAACTCCACTTCGCACTAAAGAATCTGAGGATATCCAACAGGCTGACGAGTATGAAGTAGCAGTTCGTGATGATGTGCTTGAGTCAATGATGAAGAAACTTTCTGATGCAGTTGCTTTTTGGCAGAAGAAGGGTGGTCCAAGTCCAAGACCTATTCGCCTAAGTCCTGAAACAATCAAGCGTTTCAATGATTATAAGTGGGAGATGGGTAACTGGTCAGAGAATCACCCACAGCGTGAATCAATTGAGCCATCACGTCAGCGTCTTGCTTTATCAGTTTGGAAGTGTGCAGTTCTACTTGCAATGTCAGAGAAGTCTGAGGAAGTTCAGGTAAGGCACTTGCTTATTGCTATTCATTACTCAGAGGATTGGTTCTGGAATCTAGTTCAGATGGCTGGAGCAATCTCTGCTTCAGAATGGCAACGAGATGTTGATAATCTTGAAGCACTTATTGCTGATAAAGGTGGTAGGATTCGCTATGAGGATGCTTATAAGAAGTTTAGTCATAAGCGCAAGCGAGAGTTTGATGAAATGGTTGAAGCACTATTCTCTCAGGCTCGTGTGCAAAAGCTAGTTGAAAATCAAAAGACATATTTGGAGGTGGTTGCATAATGAATAGAGCTAGAGAAATGGAAGTTGCTGAAGCCTTGAATGAAGCAATCTGGCTGAGAGATAATATCTATAATATAACTAGGCAAGAAGCATATATTGAAATAGATAAGATTGGAAAACTAAATGTCTTTTCAAGTAGGCAACTATCTGCTATTACAAATGGAGTAATAGACCATAATGCAATTAGCAGAAGAATACACAAGACTAACAAGACTGGTGGAAAGCTAAATATTGGAACACTAGACATCTTAAAAGCAATACTTATATCTAGAGCTGATGAGAGAACTGATTTCAAACTCATAGCAGAAGCAGTGGGTCTAGGTACTTCACAGGGAATGGTATCAAAACTAACTGGTGTTAGCCAGTCTAGTATCAGCAGAAGATTGGAGAAAAAATGAATCAAAGTGAATGGATGGATTACGGTATTCAAAATGGCTATTGTGGACCAATTGTATGCTATACTCATGATGGGCTACCAACAACTATTGATGAAGATGAGGAGTTTGAGGAAGGTGAACCATGTATTCACATTATTAGACCATATATAGATATATCTGATAAACTTGCAGTTGAATATAATCACTCACCATCAGAATGGAGAAAAAATGGGTAGTAACTACAGTAAGAAAGCAAAGTTTGAAGATGTAAAGTTTGACCCAGATGCTGTAAAGTTTCATGCGGAAAACTTTATGCAAGGTCAGGTTTATCCACTAGCAAAACATTGTTATGGATTTATCCAGCAGTATAAAACTAGAAGTGCATATCAAGTTTACTTAAATTCACTAGAGGAAAAGGAAATTAAATATGACACTGATACTATCGCTTGACCCCGGAGGGACTACCGGAGCAGCATTAGTCCAAGTAACAAAGAATTCACCACCAGCTGTTATCTGGACTAGGCAAATTCCAAATGGTCTAAAAGGATTTCTTGATTGGCATTGGGATGAGTTAGAAGATATTGACATAGACCTAATCGTGTGTGAAGATTTTACATTGCGAGAAGGAGTTCATGGAGTAGACCTATCACCAGTATCTATTATTGGTGCACTAGAGGCTCTATATGTGCTGACACCTATAGTTTATCAAGCACCAAAGATAAAGCCCCTATGTGACGATACAAGGCTAAAGAAGATGGGTTTTCACACTCCGGGTAAGCAACACGCAAATGATGCAGTAAGACACGCATTAATTTATTTGAGAAACAATAAACATATGCCAACCCTAGAGGCTGGCTGGAAAGATTGAGGTATAATGAAAATTCTATTTCTAGACCTTGAAACATCACCAGTATTGGCACACGTCTGGGGACTATGGCAACAGAATGTATCTATTGGACAAATTGAGAAATCAACTGAAGTTATTTGCTTTGGTGCAAGATGGTATGGACAGAAGAATGTAATCTTCAAGTCTAGTTTTCATCATGGTAAAGAAGCAATGCTTGCAGAGATGCACAAATTGTTAGATGAAGCAGATGTCTTAGTTGGCTGGAACTCTCAGTCATTTGATAGCAAGCATCTAAAGCGTGAACTTCTTCAGGCTGGACTGCTACCACCATCACCATATAAAGAACTAGACCTTATGCGTGTAGTAAAGTCTCAGTTCAAGTTCCCATCAAATAAACTAGATTATGTATCACAAACTCTAGGTGTTGGGTCTAAGGTAAAGCACTCAGGATTTGACCTTTGGCTAGGCTGTATGGCTGGAGATAAGAAGTCTTGGGTTGAAATGAAGGAATATCAGATTCAAGATGTAAATCTTTTGATTGACCTTTATGAAAAATTAAAGCCTTGGATTAAGAATCATCCACACGCTGCACTTGCTGAAGGGCTTGAAGATGGTTGCCCTAACTGTGCATCAACCGACCTACAACGCAGAGGATATGCAAGAACCACTACATCTACTTATCAGAGGTTCCAGTGTAACTCCTGTGGTAAATGGATGCGAGGTAAGAGTGCAGTTCAAAATACTAATACAAGGGCTATTTAAAAAGAAACCCAAAGCCGTAATCCTCAAAATAGAGGATTGCGGTGCAGGGGCTTTTTATGGTCAAAAGAAAATATTTCTTATCCCATATACAGACTTCTATTATGATGAAGAAGATGGTTATGAAGTTAAGATTCAATATATGTGTAACTGTGGATTAGAAGTATTTAGACTTCGTGATGAGCATTTTGGGTGTACTCATTGTGATGCAGTTTGCGTAATGAGTGATATGCAAAATAAATGTGAAATTTGCTTTAGATTATTTACTATAAATGATAATGAGGAGGAATAGTGCCAACATATGAATATCGTTGTAATACCTGTAAAATGCAAGTAGTTGAGCATAGAAGGATAACTGAGAATCGTAAAGATAATCACTGTCCAGTATCTAACTGCACAGGAGAACTGCTTCAGGTGTATAATAGCATTGGAGTTTCATTCAACGGTTCTGGATTCTACTCAAATGACAAGAAAATTATGAAAGGGGATTAAATGCCTTATTATATTACAAACAAACATCCTGATTGCTCAGGCTGGGCTACAGTAAATAGCAAGTATGAAGTAAAGGGATGTCATAAAACTAAGCAAGGCTCTATTGACCAAATGGTTGCAATCTCACAAGCAGAGAAAATGGCTCCGGGTGGAACTCACCCTCGTGATAAGAAGAAAGAGTCAATCTTTGCTGAAGCTGCTGATTCAACCTATAACCCACCACAAGGTGTCCAGAACGCTGCTAAACGTGCATTGGCTTGGATTGCTGATGGTAAGGCTGGAAGTGGATTTACTGATGTAGGTCGTAAGCGGGCATCACAGCTTGCCTCTGGTTCATCTATAAGTCGAGATACAGTTGCAAGGATGAAATCCTACTTTGCACGTCACGCTGTAGATAGAAAAGCTACTGGCTTTAACTCAGGTCAAGAGGGCTACCCATCTCCGGGTCGAGTTGCTTGGGATGCTTGGGGTGGCACTGCTGGACAAGCATGGGTAAACCGTATTAATCTGGAGAAGAAATAATGGAAGGTTATGACCTCCAAGATACTCTAGTAAATATCAACTATGCTGCTTCATTTGGCCTCAGTCAACTTGTAAATAATATCAAAGATGCTAAGGTCCTACATAGACCAACTGGTGAGTTTGTAATTATTACTGCACAGATAAATAATACTGGAGTACATACCGCAATCAAAGAAATGGTTGATGAGAAGTTTCCTAACTGTGCAGGAGTTTTCTTTGTATCAGGTGGACAGAATGATATTATCCAAAAGAAGGCAGCTAGTATAAAACGTCTTAAGCTAACAAGTTTCACAGATAATAACGTGAAGATTTTGGCTGGTATAAGAGAGCTTCTCCCAGAAGTTACACTATATCACATGACAGGGAATGGTCGTAAAAAGTATTAAGGAGGAATAATGGAGTTACCAGATAAAAAGTATAAAGTTATTTATGCAGACCCACCTTGGACATATAATGATATGAAAAATAAAGACCCTAAAATGGGTGGAATAACATATCCCACAATGTCTTTGAAAGATATAAAAGAATTGCCAATCCAAGACCTAGCTGATAAAGACTGTGCATTATTCTTATGGGCTACAATGCCATTACTACAAGAAGCCTTAGATGTTATCGAGGCTTGGGGATTTACCTATACTACCTGTGCATTTACTTGGGTGAAGCTAAACCCATTAGGTGTTGGTATTTATTCAGGTATGGGTCACTGGACAAATGGAAATGCTGAACTATGTTTATTTGCTAAAAAAGGTAAACCTAAACGTGAAGCAAAGAATGTAAAACAAATTGTTATGTCCCCTCGTGGTCGTCACTCTGCTAAACCAATTGAAGTTCGTGATAGGATAGTTTCCCTTATTGGAGATGTTCCACGGATTGAGTTATTTGCTCGTGAGATAGCTGACGGTTGGGATAGTTGGGGTAATGACCCAGCACTTATAGAAAATGATATAGTAAAATTATGAATAATGACCAAGTAAATCACCCAGTGCATTATACAAGCGACCCAAGTGGTGTTGAGTGCATTGAGATAACAAGACATAGAACATTTAATATTGGTAATGCAATAAAATATCTTTGGAGAGCGGGACTCAAAGAAGATGCACAGATACAAGACCTGAAGAAAGCAATCTTCTATATTGAAGATGAAATAAAACGATTATCAGAGTAAAAGAAAACCCCTCATCCACTTACGGTGAGAGGTTCTCTATTGTCGGGTATTTCCGAACTACGGTAATAGCAAGTTTACAATAGTAGCAAGTACAGCAAGTAAAGAAATCAATAGTGCTACATTACTTTTATTTGAATTACGCTGAGTTTTTAGTTCATTAACATCAAGTTCAATCTTGTGGATATCTACCTTGACGCTATCGACTTCTTGTTTTTGGTTTTGAATGTCATTTTTCAAACCATTCATATCTTCACGCAAGTAGCGAATCCCCTCTTCAATGCGCCCTATTGCAACTAAAACCTCAGTGTAATCGTCAGGCATTTACTTTGCTCGCCTCTTAGCATTCAAAATAGAAGTAAGCACAGATACAACAGCTGCTCCAGCAGAACTTACTGCTAAACCAGCTAGGTCCATCTGGAATAATCCAAGACCATTACCAGCAATCATACCCAGAGCTGTCTGTGCAAAAGTGTAAACGGCTCTCTCAAGTGAATCAAGCCAGAAATTAGTTGTATAAATCATTATGCCTTTGCCTTAATCTTCTTTTGAATGTATTCATATCCACTAGCAAGTTTGCCAGAGAATACAGCAGTCTTGGTCCAGCCCATTGAGAAATGCAAATGCACACCGCTAGAGGCAGAGCCTGTATTACCAGCATGACCAATTACATCACCCATTGAAACAACTTCCCCAACTTTACGAGTTGAGGGCTTGCTCATATGGCAGTAGCCAAAATAAAGTAATCCTACACGAAGTACAACTACATTGCCAAGAATATCTGACCACTTATTCAATACTACCTTACCATTATGAACTGCCAAAAGGTTCTCACCTTCTTTGAATCCATTGTAGTCATCTCCACGGTGCCCCGGAGCAGCATGATATTTATCAATAACCCCAAATCTTGAACCAAGGTGAACTTCTTTTACTGGATGAATCCATGTTCCCATATTATTTCCTATCTATTAGATTATTGCATAAGAGAATGAAAACCAAATAACATCGCCAACAGCCCAAGCCTCAGTAAGTGGGTTTCCAGTTGTCTGTGCAAGAGATGTGTGTAAACCATTTGTACCTAAATATTTTGCATCAACTGTAGTAGAAGAAGCCCATTTAGATGCACCAGTATGCGCTTGGCTTATTGAGTTATTGAAAAGTTCTAATGTTCCTATAATTGGCTGAAAACTTCCATTATAGTTTGCATAAGCAAATGGTACTGACATTGTTGGAACTGCTGCAAATAATCCCGTTAAGCTGGCAACAGAAAATCTTACATCAACCGTACAAATGCCAGCATTAACTGAGTAGTTAGAATAAAATACAGATGGGCTGGTTCCCCAGTTTGTAAATGTTGGGGTATAGTTAGTACGACCCTTATACCAGAGCTTCCAACTAACTGCTGTACTATCATAAATCCAGTATTCCTTTGGAGTGCTTAGGTAGGCAAGCTGACCATTAGACATTCCAGTAATAGCAGCTAGTGCTGTGCTATCTGCTACGTTATATGGAGTATAAGCAATAGCAGTATTTACACTTGAGGTAACAGAGTTAATTGTAGTAGCAAAACTACTAATAACATCAGCACTTGCTAAAGTAGTAAGACCTCTACTTGTTGGTGTTCCCGGCATTATGATAGCCTTTCAATATTAGTTATTTCTAAAGTACAAGTTCCACAGAAAAATGAAGTTATTTCTGTTTCTGATGAAAATTCATAGATTCTTTCAAAAGTTGAGCAACTTTCATTATTACAAAATACATTATAATTATACATTAATTTCCCATCGCCATCCAGTTGAAAGTTACAGTTGCTGCTGCTACTCTATATGTTGATATTGTTGCTGAAGTTTGATTGGCTCCAGATACTGTAAGTGGAGTGTTATTAGCAGAGCTACCAACTGTTAGTTGAGTAAAAATAACTGGAGTATTGGTAAAACCACTAAGCGTAATACCAGTTGAAAATGAACCAGCACCAGTACAAGTAATTGTAGCAGTTGACCAAGTTATATTAGCTGGATAATTTGCCAATTTTGTAGCAGCTGCATTAGCAGTTGCAGTAGTTGTTTCTAGAGTTGCATTAGTTGTTTCTAGATTAGTTTTTAAATTCACAGAACGTCTATTTAGAGTAGCATTACTTACTACTTCAGTATTTACATTATCATAAAGACTTGCATCATGCTGCTTAAGGATTGACTCAACATCTCTAATCCAAGGTTGCATATTAGCAGGTGCATTATTTACTGGTAATTGTTTCATCTTAACTCACTAACGGAATAGCAGACCAGTCACCAATGGTGAACTTACCTATTATAGCATCTAGTTGTGCAATAGACTTATTTGACCATATTAAGTCTAAATCCATAATGGTAGTAGCAGGTTCAGCATTTATCTGCACAGAATCATATGTTACTGTAGCAGATGAAACTTTATATTTATTAAAGTTTTTTATAAATCTTATATTATCAATATTAGTAAATTGCTGACTAGTTAGTGGGGCTGATGTAGTAGCACTAATATCATTTTTACCATAATATGAACTAGCATAATATGTTGCATTTGCAAGTGTAATATTATCATAAATAAATGGTGAAACTATCTCAGCAGCTACATCTTGTGCAGATATAGTACCTAATGCCACATTTGTAATTGTTGATGATTTAGAAAGTCCAGAGCCAACTAATACTATAGCTGGAACTACAGCTTCATTTCCAGCTTCATCATAATCATTGAAACCAATAGTATATGGCCCCGGAATATTATTTCTACCAGCAGAACCAATTTTAGGTGGAGTTATACATAGATAAGCACCACCAGAAGCCCATTCAACTATTGAAGCAGAACCACCAGCAGCAGTCCATGCAGCATCAGAAATTTCATAACCATCAGCATCAAGTAATCCAATTACACTAGTAGTCGGAACTGTTTCATTCATATAAGTAAACATATCAGTACCGCTTGCTATAACTACGCTTCTTACTGTAACTATATCCATATTAGGAGTTTCAATAAAAGTATTTAGTCTTTTAGTTGTAGTATCATATTCTTCATTTACTGTATAAGTTTCAGTTGCCTTAAATAGTACAGCAGCATTAGACCCAGCACCAATATAAGTAGTATTATTATTAGTTATATTTATTGTTTTACCATTAGCATTAGAGGTAGAGGTGATGGATACATCTATCCCACTTGCATCAATAATATTTTCGCTTATGTCAGCAAAATAATAGGTATTTTCAGTAGCCCAGAAACGCATACGATAAATAGCACACATTTCTTTTATGTGAGCAAGTAGATTACCTGACCAAGCTGGTATGTTTACAGTCTGAGTGGAAGTAAGATTGCTATAGTTTACTGATACACCAAGAGTACTTGTAACACTATAAAGATAATAGTCAATAGCATTTTTTAGTGTATATGCTGGATAGCCTCCAGCATAAGTCGTTCTAGGCATAGGGTCAGATGCTTTATAGTTTCCACCAACAGGTTTCATACTAACATCAATATCTAAATAGTTGATAAGACTATCACCAGAGATTGATACCGTATCATTACTATTGAAAGTAATACTTTTAACATTTCCAGAAAATGAACCACGGTCAGTATCAGTAATGGTAACTAGATTATCAATCATGGTTTGCGAGTTTAGAATACTAGCACTTGTATTTGCTCTAGCAGTTGCTGATATGCTAGATGAGCCACCTGTGTAGTCACCTAGCAAAAGTGGGCTGGCATCAATGCTAACGCTATAATCAATTACATTATCAGTAGAAGCACCATCATAAAATGTACCAGTACCAATACTAGTAAGTTTTACTGACATTAATCTACCTCAGTTAGCTTCACAGATAAGCCAGCTTGTCCATTATTTACTGCCGATGAGTAGTATTGGATAGAAGAGAATGATGAGAACTCAAGACCCTCAGTTCCCTTGCCTTGACTAAATCCACCAGAAGATACAGAGCCACCAGTAGTATCAATAAGCTGGGCAATTGCAGCATGGACCGTCTGTGCAGTTAGGTTAGTATTCTTATTTACATAAATATAAATATCTACAAACTTATAAGTCGCACCACTTATGCCAGCAATCGTATTAGCAGCATCTACAAATGTAAACTTGCCAGTTCCAAATGTAGGAACATTTATGCTATTGGGATTAAAGATTACTGGAGTTGCAGTTGCGCTTGTATAAGCAGCTATTCTATACCCAACACCAGTTGATGCATTTGTTACACCACCATTGGCAGACCAGCCAAACTTTAGTGTTTTTGTTGGTGGAATAATAATTCTAACTTTACTACCTTCAAGGTCAACGTTTGGAACAAGAGTCATAGCCCTTATAGGCCAGTCATATCCATTATCACTAGCTGAAGTAAATGCAGTTGTAACATAAGACTCAATTAATGTAACATCATCAAAATAAGTTTGAAATCCTGCTGATGGAGTTGCTACTGAGCGTATTCCGATTAGAACACTAGCAGCATTAGCTGGTGCAGTATCTGTCATATTAACATCGCTAAATGATGCTGTTGTTGCTAGTCTGCTAGTTCCAGTAGTATTGCTAATATTTGTACCAGTAGAATCATAGTATTTCATTACAGCTGTAAAACTAGCATTAGATGCTATCGTTCTAACTTTAAAGTTAAGCGAGTATGATACTCCACCAATGATAGGAATATTAGCATTTGCATCAATTCCAAAAGTGGAAGAACCATTGGCAGTTGCCAATAGAGAGCCCGGAGAGCTAGAGAAAGCTGCTGTAGAATATACAGTAGCAGAAGTAAACCAGCCAGTCCAGCCAGTAATGTTGCCATTCATATCACCATTGATTACAGTAGGTGCAGTATTAGGTGTAGCTTTGAAGTGTAAAGGCCAGTCCTTTTCAGTAAGTGCTGGCATAGCAAAGTGTGGTGGAAGTATATTTTGCTCAGAGGCATATGGGTCAGTCCAGTAGAACGGACCATCACCATAAACACCATCTTGAAAGTTCTTTACAACCTGCAATCCATTAGCAAGAGTTGGGTTATTCATTGAGCCTAACCAAGATGGATTAAACACACGGTGAGAGGCTCTAGAACGCTTCACAAAGGCACGACCATTTAGGAATGGTACTTCGCTTACATAACCTTCTGCGCCAGCCTCCATGCCCGTCTGAGGGCTTGGTATAAAGGTCTGGTAGTTGGTATTACCGAAGTAAACTTGCCCTGCCATTAGTTGCTTCCTCTTCTTGCAAGTTCCTTATTACCGCTATTTGCTGACTGTGCAATAACTCGGTCAGTAGTCTGAAGTGTAATAGGTCTATTGATTGCTGCTTCAAGTAGGCTACGGTCCTGTGGAGATAGATAGACCACCTGTGAGCCTGATGACCCACTACTCATTATACCAGATGATACTGGCATTGACCTAGATACTTGCTGCTGATTTAATGCGTTCATAAAGTCTGGGCCATAAGACTTCACAGAAGCAGCGTTCATTACAAACTCACCATTTGAAAGACGAGCAGGTATGCTATCTGAAGTTGAGCCGCCAGTACCGCTTACAAAACCACCAGTAGAGTAACCTTTTCCATAAGCACTTTCAAATCCTTTAATTTCTCTTTTCCAAATTGCAATAGAATCATCATGCATTTGTGCAAAAGCAGGAAATAGTTTTTCTATCCAGCTTGGGTTTCTTTTAGCTGCTTGTTCTTTTTTAAGCTCTGACTTCCAATAGTGATATCCATCAATAAATGCCTTTGTTGGTTTAGATTTACCAGACTTAGTTATATTAACAAGTCCACTACCATCCGATGTTGGAGCGGTACCTTCGCCCTTGAAGGGTGCTACTGGTGAAACGTTAGGAGTAACTGGCTTAACACCCTTTAGTGATTTATTAGCTTTAGCAACAAATTCTTCAATTGCAGCAAGTGCTGGGTCTGAATTTACCTTTAGTGTAATGCCAGTTGCTTTACCCATTTCTGTAACAATTTTCTTAGTATCAGATGAAAACTTTTTACCATATTTTTCTAGTTCAATTCTAGAAAAACCAGAGGCTTCACCATTCGCATAAAGTTCACTAGTAAGACGACTAATTTCTGAGCGAATAAACTTTGCTGGTTTACCGGCAGCAACAAGACTTTCAATATATGAAGTATTATCTTGAATAACACCACGAATTGTAGACCTATTCTTAATAGCATCAGCACCATCACCAACAAGAGTTTTGTTTACTTGCTTATTAGCCTCATCAAGAGTCTTTTGCTTAGCTGCAATTTGTGCATCAATATCAGCTAAATCAGCAAGAGCATTTTCAGTAGCTGCCCCACCTCTACTAGATGTTCTTGATACCTTAATAGCTGCTTTTTCTCGTTCTCTTTGAAGTTTTGGCATAGCGGTATTAGCTTCAAGAATAGATGCCTTTGCAGCATCTACAGAGTTCTTGATATCATCCCAAGCAGAGGTTATTGTATCTCTAGCAATTTCAACACCATAACGTTTATTAAAAGCTGAACTTAATACTCCAGATAGTTCCGCTACATAATCTGTAATAGTTTTAACTGCAATAGCAGCTAATGGACCAGCATTTGTAATACCTTCAAGCAGTGCTTTTATATCAACCTGAGCACCAGCTACAGCAGTAAAGCCTTGACTGGCAAGTCCCTCTAGCTGTGTATTCAAATAAGATATAACTCCAGCAGTTCCCTTGCCTGATTTAATAAGTGCAGTTTCAAAAGCATAAAGATTATCAGCAAGAGTTTGTTGATTTCCATCTGATAGTGTATTCATAGCTGAAACAACAGATGCAAGTGTAGCTATGTTATCTCTACCAGCTTGAGTTGCCTGTCCAAAGTAATTTCCGTTATTTTGAATTGCTTGTCCCATAGCATAAAGTGAGTTTTCAAATCCAGTAAGATTTGTAGAGCCTTTATTAATAGTATCAAGATAAGCCTGTGTATCTGATATGCTATTGGCAATGACTGCATTTGTTTCTTTTATAGCAGTATTTACAGCATCTAATTCTTGAGCAGCAGTTGGGGCAGCTTGGCTTAGACCTATTAGCCACTCTACTAAATAACCAAGACCAACTACTAGTGCACCAATACCAGTAGTTACCATTGCAGCTTTGAATACATTGATTCCAGTAGTTGCCACTTTTGCTGAGTTCCCAGCTAATCCAGTGGCAACAGCAAAACCCTCAGTAGCAACAGTTGCTTCATTAGTTACTACTTTAAGTCCAGTCATTTTTAATAGTAAACCAGTAATACCTTTATCAAAAGCAAATCCAGAAGCTACGGCTGTCCCTAGTGCAGTTCTAAGTGCTAAGAAACCAGCACCACCAGCAGCTAATGCTGCTACTAATGCTAACATTCCACCAACTGTAGCAACTAAAGCAATTCCAAAGCCAGTAATCATTGAAATAATATCATTCTTAGCAAGAAGGTCAGCAAAGAATCTATTGATTTCTTTAATAGTATCAAGCCAACCACCAAGAGCTTGCAGCAATACTGGGTTACTAGCAGCAGCTGCATTTACAGCATCAAAAGAGTTTTGAAGTTCTTTAAGTTTATTAGAAATAGTACCAACCTGTGTAGCAAATGCTTTATCAAGGAACGTACCAGCAGCACCTTCTCTACCAGCAATTGCCATCTGTGCAAATACTTTTTGAGCATTATTTCCAAGCGAGGTAAGTGCCTTAGATGCAAATACTGTATCAAGCCCAAGTTTAGCAAGTACAGAAGCAGTATTTGATTTACCTAAACCTGCAATAAATGATTTAAATACAGAGCTGGCTCCACCAGTCTTATCTCCCCATGCTTTAGCAAACTCAGTAGATGACATGGTAGAGTACTTAGTCCATTTATCAATCTCTACTTGACTTTCACCAGCATTAATAGCAATATCTTTTAGGCTCTTTGCGCCAGCCTGTGATACGCTAGAGAATACCTTAAGGCGGTCAGCACCTTTACCTACACTTGAAGTAGCAGACTGCACAGAAGCATCTAGTTCACGGAATAGTGCCTGCATAGAACCACGGGCTTCATATGGTGAAATCTTATATGATGCTAAAGCAGAAGATAGACCGATAATCTCAGAGGCTGTAAGTCCAGCATTTTTTCCAATTGCAGCAATCTGACCAGCAGTATTTAGAATCTGTTGCTCTGTTGCAGCAGACTTCACACCAACACCAGCAATAGCAGAACCAAGTGACATATATTGAGTAGCATTTAAATTTAGTAGGTTTGCAAGTTTACCAAAACCAAGAGCAGTTTCATCTACTCCAACACCAGTAATAGTAGAGAACTCAGAGATTACTTTTGTAAAAGAAGCAATATCTTTAGTTTGGATACCAAGTTGTGCACCAAGTGTACCAATCTTAGATAGCTCTTCAAATGTGATTGGAGTTGCAATGCTTAAGTCAATAAGTTGTTGCTTTAAATCTTTTAATGCTTGAGAATTATTTTTAATACCAACTTGAGTTTTTTCAATACTAGCAAATGCTTGCTGTTGTGCAATCTGAGCCTTAATTGTTGCTCCAGCAAAACCAAGAAATACCTGTGAAGCACTACGAGCCATTGATGATACATCGTATAAAGCATAACGTTGAGTAATTAATTGACGATTATGTAACTGAGAGGCTCTAGCTGCAGCATTTACTGCAGCCTCTGCTGCCTTCTGCTGTCTAACATATTCTTTATTTGCAGCATCTTCAATAGCTGATGGTCTAGCAGCTTTATATGCTGCTTTAGTTTCTAAAATTCTAGCATCAATATTAGTAGCTTGTGCAGGTGTAACTTGACTAAGATTTGTTTTACCAGCATCTTTTAACTTTTTAAGAGTTTCTAAAAGTGCAAGTGCTTTAGAGTTAGCATCTTGAAGCTGTGGGCTCATCTTATTACCAGAGCCCGGTCCAGTCATAGAAGTTCTTATTGATTTAGAAAGAGCATCTATATTACCTTTAGCAGCTGTAACACCTTTTGTAAGTTTAGTAATATTAACATCAATTACAAAATCTAAATTAACCTGAGTCAAAAGTTAGCCACCATATCTATTAATCCTTTTATTTTATTCTATCTTATCTGATAGCCCTTGGTAGTAAGATTCCCTTGTGGGGAAAGGACTTTCATCATAAGTATATGCAACTATATAAGGAGTTTCACCATACTTTTTTTTATTACTATTACTTTTCTCTTCAGACTCACGCCATTTATCAAGTTCAGCTTTAGCAAAACATTTACTAACTTTTATTCTAAATCCAACATTACTTGCATCTTCATTTCTACAAATCCAAATTGGATTGCCACACTCTGTACAGGTTTCATCTTCTAACATTTGCATTGCTTCAATCAGCATAAAATCAAATGGAGTCCAAGGCTCACTTGGCTGCTCATGAAAGAGCATTGCTACTGGTCTTATATTTGCCCGTATTGCAGCTTTGATTTTAATTATGTATTGCCGATTGTGTGCCCATGTTAGAACTTCTGTAAAAAACCTGCATCAGTAAGTCCTTTGAAATAACCTGTAGCAAGAGTTAGTTTCTGCATTGTAGCAATAAGTAGGTTCCAAGATTCAGCAGGAATTGAATCACGCAAGTTAGCAACTTCTTCAGAAGTAAACTCATGGTCATCTTCATTACCATTAGCATCTACAACTTTTACAATATTAGCTGCAACTAATGCACAGAAGTATATAGTTACCCACTCATCGGTTTCATCATCTTTAATAATTGAGGCTTCAATTTCCTCAATGCGCTTCTGGTCAATACCCCGCATATAAAAAGTAAGTTTAGATTTTAATATTTTAGCAGATAGTTCAGCAGTCTCAGCTTCTAGTTTTTCTGCATCTTCATCTGTAAGTGCATCAATAACTATATCTTGTATTTTGGAAAGTTTATATGCACTTTCAATATCTAAATAAATATCAACGGTATCTTCTGGGAAAACCCTACCCTTGATTGCATCAGCAAGATTAAACTTATTAATGCTTTGTGCTTCTTTTACAATTTCAAGCACTTCATTTTGTTCACTCATTTTACTACGCCCTTCTTACAAGCCCATTAAGGTAATAAGGTTGGAGAGGGAAAATGGGCGCAAACCCTCTCCAACCAGTTTATTAAGCTACTACGGCTTGGTTAATACCTAGAACACCCTGTGGCTGGAACATAACGCCAAACTTAACGCTATCTTCACCAACAGTATTGTCCATTACTGCATCGGCAATAAATTTGTAGACGCTAACCTTATCAGTGCTTACGGTGACAGTTGCACTTGGAGTTTGTCCAACACGGACAACTAGCCAACCGCTTACACGACCATCAGTAGGTGCCTTGAACGCAGTATAAGCATTGTAGTAAGCACCAGTTGACTCAGAGGTAATTCCACGGAAGAAGTTTAGCTTTCCAGTAAACTGAGCAAAGCCACGAGTCTGTGCATTTGACTTGTCAACGATTCCCTTGTCAGCAATCTTGTTTGAGTCACCTGCACCAAGTTCAAAACCATCCCAAGCAATTGCATCGGTTAGTCGAATAGATGAAGCGTTCTCAATAAGAGCCTTGCTTGGAGCGGTTGCAAAAGTATCAGCAGTTGCAACAGATGATGGAACCCACCATACATCCATATTTCCGTTAGACTGAATCTTAGTTCCAGTAGTTGCTGCAAGAGCAGGACCTGCGCCAGCAGTACCAGCACCAACTGCAACGTTAACTGCAACTTCACCAGTGGTCAAGAAGCGACCTGCATAGCGAATCATTTCGCCATCACCAATGATGTCGTGAGCATAGTCAGTAGTTACACCATAAACGCTGATTTCATCGCCTACAGCAAAAGCAGCAGTGTGCGCCTTACCGATACGCTTGATTAGGTAATACTTAGTTCCAACAGCAGCAGTTGCAAACAAGTCACGGAACTTGTTATAAACAGAAGTTGCAGAAGTACTTGCATCACGGAAGCCATCAAGAGATGCTTCGTAGTTGAATAGTGTTGGTGTGTTAACCTGAGCAGCATCAGTCATTGATAATGAGCTATCAATGTCAGAGTCAGTCATGTTAAGGGTATAGTCATCAGTGATGGCTGGTGAGATATTGAAAACTTTGGTAGCATCTGTAACCTGTGCAAGCGTTGGAGACCAAGTAGATAGTGTAATATCTACACCACCAAAGGCATCGCTTGAGGCAACATAAATACCAACGTTAGGTCGAAGCATTTTGGTAGGCATATGCTATTCCTTATTCTTAGTAGTGTTGTCTGGAGCGGGCTGCTCCTTGATTAGTTTTGTTTCTTTATTTGGCGCAGCCATAACTTCTTCCTCAACCGGAATAAGGTCAATGCCAAAAACTGGGTGTCCGATGTAATGTCTCGGAACTTCAAACTCGACATCAGAGCCAAATTTAGTTACTTTTACAGCCATTATAATCCTTCCATAACTATTTCTATTTTACCATATGGTGTTTACTGGAAACGTAAATCCCAGTTCAGATATATATCGATTTGTTTTTAATTCAGATACAGTATATGATGTTCCGCCAGATAGTGTTAGCTCTCCAGCGTCTACTGGAGTAAATCCAGCTAACTTATCTCTAACTAATCCAGCAACTTGCCTAGCAGCTCTCTGTGTAGGGGCAATACAAGATACTACAATAAAAGAACTCTTAACGTCATATTTACTAGATGTAATGCCACCAATGTAAGCACCATCGTACATATCTGAAAATTCAATAACAATGTAAGGAAGTAGTATTCCACTAGAGCTAAACTTTAGTTTAGAATCCTCTGGAGGTGAGGTCTCATAAACATCTTGAGATAATTCATTTAGTTTTGCAGTTATTTCATCCTGCACAGATATTAGGTTTAGGCTCATTAGTAGTCCACCTTATTGTTATTACTACCAGCTTTATAACTCATCATAAAGCGAAGTACATAATTATTAACTTTAGGAAGTATTGTCAAGTAAGTATGCATAACTGAGTGCATTGGCTTTATATGTTTAGTTCCATCTTCTTGAAATCCAAAGTATTTATACCATAGTTCAGTCCAACCAATATTAATAACAAACTTAGTATTATTATTACGTTTACGAGTTTGATAACGAACTGAAGATTTCATTCTACCAGTTTGGACTCTATCAATATAATTAGACATTACATCTTTTCCATCTTGACCAATAGCTATCATCGCTGGTTCAAGAGTTCGCTGTAATGTAATACCATCTGGGATAAGGTTGAAGTTATATTTAGCTTGAGTTATAGCACTTCTTTTATTAATTAGTTTTACAGTTTTTGAATCAAAACTAGTCATAAATGATATTAGTTCATTTTGTAGTTGTTTTTCAGTTTTTAATAATTTACTATAATTAAATGAGATTTGAATTCCAGAAGTAAAGCTATCTTTGTTAGAAGTCTCATAAGCAAGTTGTGAGCCACCAATTCTAGGAAATCTATCACTTTTCTTTTTAGCACTCATTAGCTAGTCACCGTAGGATTCAGTTCAATATCAACCTTACAAGCAAATGTTCTTTCCCAAGGGTTAGAACTATTTAGAACATTAGTGATAATATAAATAAACTTAGTAAGTTGTCCGTCAACTGGTGAAGAGGTAACACGCATACGTTGATTAGGTCTGATATCTGGAACGTTAGTATTTCCAGCAACTTGATTCCTACCAAATGATATCTGCACAGTAAGGTGTTGTTCAGTAGTTGGATTATATTCTTGACCCACTACTGTAGAGGTAGTTGAACTAATACCACTTGGCTGAATACGAGCCTTGCCCTTCCAGATAGTAGTTGTACTTCCTGACCAAGAGTTAGTTGTGGGATTATAGGTATCTGCATCACCTAAAGCAGTATAGATTTCAATCTGGGCAAGCTGAAGACCATAAACGACTCCTCGGTTATGGTAAGGCCATCTTGGGTCTATAGGACCTCTAGCATTTAGTCCCAATTAAAACCACTATAGCAAGTAGGATTGACAATAGTAAAGGAGTCATAAGCATCATATAGAGCGTCTTCTTTTGCTTCTTGTTGAAGAGATGCTGCCTGTGCACGAAGCTCAGCACCTAGCTTAGCACCATCAGTAGAATAGTCAGAAGTCTTGATAACTTTATTGATAAGAGCCTCAGAGGTAGCTAGGACTAGCTTAGCCTGTGCTGCTGCTAACTTTACATTATTAGAGTAAAGGGTAGCAAATGCTTGTATCTGTGCATCATTAAAAATATAGGTTGAAGCAGCAGTTAGGTCTTGTAGGTTCTCTAGCTGTTCAACATCTGGAATAAGTAAACGTATTTGCCCAATAACTGTTGCATAGTCTGGGGGGGTGATATCTGCCATGTCTTTATTCTACCTTATAGCCTATCTATTAGCCCCAGAAGCCAGTTGATGCTGTGGTTGCCGAGTTTGAGATTGGTGTGATTTGTAAATAGTTATCGGCGTATAGCGTAGAGGATGTTGCGCCTGTCAATGTAGCAGAGTAACGGTAAGCCGGTATGAGCGTTCCGGCTGTTGTAACACGCAAAATACCAGTCGCGTTTACTATGTATTGTCTAGGGTTAGCAGTAGATGATGGACTAATAATTTGGCGTGTTCCCAAAGCAGTCTTATCTTCAAAATATGATGTGCTAGTGCCAAGTGATGACGTGGCAACTTGAGCGTTGATAGTAAACGTTCCAACGGCTGTGCCAGCACCACGAATGTTAAAACCAACCTGTGATGATGTTGTTGAGCCAGCGACATCCAAACGCCAAGTCATGTCAACTTTGTAAGTCCCAATAGGTAAATTGATTGTGTCGTTCGCAGATGGAAATAAGGCATAGTCTGTTGAGGCCGCATATGAACCAGTTGTTCCGATACCAGAAGTAAATATTATAGTAGAAATTGGAATTCTACCAATAGAAGTATTTGGTGTTAAACTGAGAACTTGACCATTGAACTCAATATTTCCTTCTTCTTGATAATTAGAATTTGGTCCAGAAGTAAGTTTAATAGGTGCATAATTTACAGTTCCAGCATTAGGCTTCAGATACTTAAAATTACCACCACCACTAGTATCAACGCTTGCAAGTAAAGTTCCACTGCCGTTATACCAACCCTGAGTTATGCCAGATGCACTTCCACCATAAACTGCAAGTGGTTCAACATCACCATCATAATATTTAGTAAAACGCCAAGCACCCAGAAAACCTTCTGAAGAAATTGCCTTACTACCGCTACCGTTACTAAGAAAACCAATATAGTTTGTTGTTGCTGTTGCTGTTCCACCCGATGTGCCATCACCATCAGAACTAGCAACTCTAAATGAAGTAGTGGAACCAATATATGTAATCAGACGGCTACCATTTTGAGAAGCAGAGTTTCCACTTATAGTAACTTTTTGTCCAACCTGAAAACCATGGGCAACAGAAGTATTGAACTCAATATATGAACCATAATCTGTAGTTGTTGTTGTAATTGTTCTTGTTGTATAGTTATTTGGAACATCTATATTTAGACCATTAGTAGTATTATTAGTTTGTTTAAATGTTGCACCAGCGTTTGAGTCTATTTTAAATGCCGCTGTACCAGCGGAGTTTTGCACTTGCAAAATGTCAGCAACCTGGCCTGACGCACCACGAATAATCTCGCCCACTACGTTAGCGTTGCGAGCCACTATTGAAGATTGTGAAGCCAAGCTCACAGTTCCAGCAACTGTTTGTGCACCAGTTGTTGTGTTCAAATACGACACAGTGAACGGGGTTGTGTTTGTGACAGCAGTGACAACGAATGTGCCGTTGTAGCCTGTTGGTGTGATACCAGCAACTGTAATCAAATCGCCAACAGCGGCGTTTGTAGCAGTGGTTGTCGTGATTGTGGCTGTTGTTCCAGTGCCTGATGTTGCTGTTGTTGCACCGCCGACAGTGTAAGTAATCGGTTTTGTTGTGCCTGTGAAAGTTTGACCGACAGCGTTCACACCGTTGACGATTGTGCCACCCGAAATCTGGGTTTGAATCAAGTCGCCGTTTTGGTTTGCGTTGCCTCTAGTGATTGCACCAACAGTTGTTGTGGCACTAGGTGTCACGTTGACTCGTGCAACATAATCAGCCGTTCCCAAAGTGAGGCGACCACCAGCAGTCATTGAGGCCGAAGGTGTTGTGTTGTTTTGCCATTCTTGAGCCACCGCAGTCTGCCCCGACAAACCGTTAACAATCAAACCTTTATCGGTTGTTGCAGCCGGGGTAATGGTTTGCGTGCCAGTGAACGTTTGAGTTGTAGTCAAATCAGCGACACCAGTGACCGCACCAGTGCGAGTGTTAACCGAAGTCACACCGCCACCAGAACCATTAGCAGCAGCAGTCAAACGGCCTTTAGCGTCAACAGTAATGTTTGCGTTCGTATAAGAACCAGCAGTCACAGCAGTATCAGCCAAACCAAGTTCAGCCGCTGAGCTAGTCCCCGAGTTTGTTATAGGTCCAGTAACGCTAATAATACCAGAGGTACCATTAGTACCATTAGTTCCATTAGTTCCAGCAGCACCAGTGGCTCCAGTTGCCCCAGTATCACCTTTATCACCCTGAGGACCAGTATCTCCAGTATCACCTTTAGGGCCAGTTGCTCCGGTTGCTCCTGTTGCTCCAGTAGCTCCAGTTGGGCCTTGAATACCCTGAATACCTTGAATACCCTGTGGGCCTTGAGGGCCAGTTGGGCCAACAGCACCAACATTAACAATAATTAATAGCACATGATGGGTATTAGGAAAATTAGTTGTTCCAGTACCAGCAGAAGTTACCAAAGTTACAGGGAAGTTATCCCAAGTGGAGTTATAGGTTGGTGTGCCAGTGACCTCCCATTTTTGATAACTCGTTGCATCATTAGCATCCTGAATAATAAGAAAATCGCCTTGATTGATTAAGTCAAGAAATAGTGAATCGTCTTGCCCATCACGGTCAATATGGTTCACACGGATAGCAGTTGAATTTATTTGTGTGCTGTTATTCCAACCAAGTTGATTAGTCGTTGGGTCGCCAGAAGTCGTGTTTGTGCGTGTCGTGTAATGGTAATGCGAGCTTGACCCACCTGTCGCGCCTGTCGCCCCGGTATCGCCTTTGACACCTTGTATGCCTTGGATTCCTTGAGGGCCTGTTGCACCTGTAGCTCCAGTATCGCCTTTATCTCCCTTTATACCCTGAGGACCAGTTGCACCTATAGCTCCAGTATCGCCTTTATCTCCTTGAGGCCCAGTGAGTCCAGTATCACCTTTTACGCCCTGAATTCCTTGAGCACCAGTAGGTCCTGCTGGACCTGAAGAGTATGGCAAACTATTCCAATTATCAACACCATTACCAGCCTTAAACTTGCCAGTATCAAGTTCTGTACCAAGTTCACCTTCAGCTAGTAATGGATTAGCTGCTGCCCATTGAGCAGCAGTTCCACGTCTGATTTGTATTTTAATAGCCATTAAATTCCACCTGCATCAATTGGGAGTATTCCTCCATAATTTGAATTAGGCAAACCACCATCAATTTGCCCATATATTAATCCTGCTGGACCTTGTGGGCCAGCCGAACCATTTGCTCCATTTAAACCTTGTTTACCATCTTTACCGGGTTTGCCTCGAAGAGATTCAAGCCATTGCTTCTCAGAGCCAACAAAACCTTCTTGCACAGCAATGTCATAAGCAGTATCGCCAGTATCTCCCTTTGGACCTGCTATGCCATCTTTACCGTCTTTGCCAGCCTTACCTGCTGGACCAGTCTTTCCAATAGGACCTTGCTTACCATCTTTGCCAGCTTTACCATCAATGCCATTTTTACCATTGGTTCCGTTAATGCCGTTGATGCCATTACGACCATCAAACCCATTGAGACCATCTTTGCCATCAATACCGTTAGTACCGTCTAGACCGTCTTTACCATCTTGTCCATTGAGTCCATCTTTACCAGCAGGTCCAGCCTCTCCTTGAGGTCCCTGTGGGCCATCCTGACCATCTTTACCTGCAGGTCCCTGTTCACCTTGCGGACCAACATACTCAGATGGGTCAGGTATAACAATAGAACTGATTCTTTTATCAGCTTTTTTGATTTCAGCCTCAACCTTATCAGTCCAATCCTGAGAATTGTCTGGGAGGTTAGAGTCTGGGAAGTAAATTGCCATAGGTACATTATACCACATAAACGAAGAAAACCCCCGGAGACATAAGCCTCAACGGGGGTTCTCGCACACAACGGCAAAGGAGGTAGCCGTATGTATATTATATCACACTATTTTTGATTTTCTACAATCAACTTGATTTCACAAGCATCTGTTGTGCAGTAAGCATCTCCAATTGCATCAGCAGCTAGACCAGCATAAACTCCATCAAAATCAATAGGGAACAACTGGTTGCCATACTCGTGATATTCTTCAGCAGTAATCTGAGTATAAGGCATCTGTGGATAAACATGATTACCTGAAGGCAAGAATGAAATCGTCTTCAGTTGACCATCATACATATGCAATACTGTTCCAACATCTTTTGATTCAGTTTCTGGGTCAAATGATACTGTAACTGATACTGAGTTATCTGACCAATACCTCTGTGCAGTAGCTGCAAGGTTAGCCTTCTCAAAGATACTAACATCACGCTCAGCACGTTTAGCACCAGACTTCACAGGGAAGAATACTACTGAAGTGCTGTCAGGTGATTCACTGGCAGGTTCTACTGTGTAGTTAGCCATCTTGAATAATGCCAACATAGGGTCGTCATTACCAAAGCGGATTGCACGAAGGAAGTATTCACCACCCGGAGTCCAGTGAACACCCGGTGACTCACCAGCAAGAATCGATACAGTACCAGATGGCTTGATAGTAGTCATCTTTACAGACTCACGAACACCCAACCACTCAGAGTATGTTTCATCATACTTCTTTACAGTTGCATAGCCCTCATTCATCCATTCACGGAGAACTGGTAGACCTTGGTTATCAGCAAAGTTAGCTACACCAGAAATCGAAGTTCCAATACGGCGATTACGTTGCATAATAGCATTTGTCTCTTCCCAGTGGGTAGGAAGCAAGGTTACAGTCTTTGCGTAAAGGTAAGCAAACTTGAGTGTACGCTTAAAGTCCTCTAGCGACTCGTGACGGTTCAAATAAGTCTCTACCAAGGTACACATCTCATATGACTCTAGAGACTGCTCAGCACACGGGTTATAGCCAACCACACGGTGGTCCTTATTATTAATTGGGTCAGCTAGACGACCATACTTACGAGAAGTATCCATCCAGATAACACCGGGCTCTCCATTGCGGATAATGCCATCAACAATAGGTGAGAAGTCTGTGCCTACAGATACCTCAACCGAGTTATTAGACATCCAAGCCCAGCCCGGAGTTTCAGGGTCATAGCTATTACGCTCTGGGAATCGCTCAGCGTTCTTCAGGTTTAGGAAGTCCTCATCATCAATACGACCAATAAGCAACTCAGCTGAACGGCGAACGTTGCCAGATACTACACATACACCAATAAGGTTTCCAATATCAGCTAGGTCACGGCGAGTTACTTGCTCTCCACCACGACCATCAAAGATTAGCTTGATTGCATTGTGCAACTTCATAAGAGGTGCTGGACCTGAAGCGGTTCCACCAAATGACTTGATAGGAGTACCATAAGGTCGTACTTGGTCATAGTTGAGGATAACTGTCTTTTGATTAGGCTTTAGGTATGAGTTGATAAGTGCAACCGTTGATTCCTGCCAGCCCTCACGGGTATCTGGAACTTCATATTCAAAAGTTTCCTCTAGTGGAGTATAGATTTCAAAGCCTTTATCAGCACCCTTATCATCAAAGCCAACACCAACACCAAGCATAGATGCTTCCATAAGGAAAGCAAATGGCTTCCCAGGATTAGCCTTAGTCATTTCATTAGTAGATACAAATGCACAATTCTGAAGGGCTGCCGAGTTCTTTTGACGATTTACAATATCAGTACCCATAACCCATAAGCCACGACCCGGAGGAGTCCACTTTAGATTAAATAGACGGTCATAGGCTTCTTTAGCTGAGGCTGCTGCTTTAGTATCTGACCAAGGCAATCTTGATTGCTTAGCATGGTCCTTCTGTAGTGAGTACATACCATTAATAACACGCTCACAGACCTCGTGCCAAGTTTCCTTTGTACCATCTTCCTTTTTGCGTGAGTATGTGCGTAGGAATGTAATCTCGCCTACTGAGTTGCCAGCTACATCTTGGTAGCCGAATGGTGCTTTTTTGCTCTGATAACCAGCGATAAAGTCATCGCTAAGTCTAAATGAAAACATTAATCTCCTTTGTTAGTTGTTGGGTGGTCTTACATTATAGCATACTATCTAGACAAAAGAAAATCCCCCACCGAAGTGAGGGATTCTCTATTTGAAACTGGATTATGCAGCAGCACCAGTCGAGGCAAAGGTTCCAGCAGGAACCAAGAAACCACCAGTAGCCAAGTGACGAATACGCATCTGGAAGTCATCGTTGTCGAATGAACCATCACGCATTGGGACTTCTCCGCCACCAAGCAACTGTCCGCCTTCTGACTTAATACGAAGCTCAGGAGTCTCGTATCCACGAAGGAACGAAAGAACAACTGATGGGTTAAGAGTTACCGAAGGAGCAGGAATCAAGAACCAGTACAACGAAGCACCAGTGTTGATGCGAGTCAACCATGGGTTGACAACTACATCTACACGACCTGCGATTGGGTTGCCGTGGGTCTGAAGGTCGCTACCAACGGTAGTACGGATTTCAGTAACCGAAAGGATATTGCGAGCAGTCATCTCAAGTGCAGGTGAGACTACGAGAGTCCAACGCTGTACTGGAGTGATTGTACGGCCATTGTATGTCTGCTGGTTTACAGCGTTCATTGCAGCCTGTAGGTTATTGATAGTAAGGGTTGGGTTTAGACCAGCACCGTTTGCAACTGAACCAAGGTTCTGATTCGTAGTGTTGAAGTTGGTGGTGTTTAGACCTGAAGCTGAAACCAACTGCTTGGTTGCTTCACGGTCTTCTAGACCAGCAGCGTGCAAAGCAAGTTCGTTTGGTAGACGCTCTAGAACACCGAAGTTGTTGTCATTGACAATAGACTCCCATGAAAAGCGGATACGCTCACCAGACTTCTTGATGCTGATTTCCTTCTCAGAAGCCGAGAATGACAAGGTTGGGTACTCGTCATATTCGCCTACGTTTGGAAGTGAACCATCGATGAAAGTTTCTCCACCATTTGAATCAGCAATGTTGTTCTGGTCAAACTTGAACTGGAAGTACTTCTGTGGGCGGAAGTCATCCAAAACAGTCTTAGTTGCAAACATATCCCAAACCTTTGGAAGAGCTGCATAGCTCTCAAGGAGGATACGGTTCAAGTAAGGCTGGATTTGAACAGGGAAGTCAGAGGTAGAGATACCTTCCTTGACCTTGAATTGGGCTAGTTTGTCGCCACGAAGAGCGTTATCCCAGATTTTCGCAGCTTCGAGCTGACGTGTAGTAATAGACATAATCTTCTATACCTTTCTTAGCAACCGAAGATGCGGATAAATGCTTCGTTAGCAGCTACAGCAGTAGTTGCAGACTTTGCACGAAGAGCGTGACCGAATAGGATGTTGCTTGTAGCAGTGGTAGTCAATACACCAGCAGAAGTGATGTAAACAGCCTGACCAACTGTTAGAGTTTGTCCAGCAAGGGTTACAAGTGGGGTGATTGATGAGCCACCAAGTGACATATCAAAACGGAATCCACCGCTGAACTTCACAGTGGTGTAGTAGTTGCCATCTGAGCCAGCAGCTGCGTCAACTAGAGCAACACCGTAAAGTGCTCCAACAGTGACAGGCCAACCTGACTTGATAGTGCTTGCAACTGGCAGAACGAGAGATTCTGCTTCAGCATAAATTTCATTTGCAGCCATGATTAGCCTTTCTTACTAGCAACGTGACGTGAAACGATTGCATCGAAGTCGTCAAGTAGAGTTGAGGTCTTAGCCTCGTGAACAACACCGCTGTTATCAGCGGCTGGTGCTACTGACTCGCTGATTGCAGTAACGTATGCACGCTCTTCTGCAATTAGGTCATCAACAGACTTTGCTTCGTCAGCCTTAAGAGCCTCAACCACACGGTCAAGAGCTAACTTTGGCAGACCTGATTCGTTGAACTTGGCAGCTAGTTCTACTGCGCTAATGGCTTCGCCATCAACGGCAACAGGCTTAGATGCCTCTGCCAGAATCGAAACTGATTCGACTACTGGAGTTAGTGCCTCAACGAAGGCAGTTTTGAGGTCAGCAATAGCTGCATCAAATTCTTCCTTAGTAATTGACATTACATTTCCTTCCGATACGGATTCTGAAACCGGAGTGGAGTCAGCATCTTTTCTTGTGTAACTTTCTAGGAGGTTGAGAAACTTACCCCCAGCACCAGCTACGGTTACAACATCTACACTTGTTAGTGGGTCTGCCACTAATGCTTCGATGATTGGGCCTTGACGACCCTCTGCTTCACCAACGTTGGCTTCGCCAAGCGCATGGATAGACAAACCTACATCTCCTGCCATTTCCTTAATCATAGGAGCATAGAAGGAGTAAAATTCAATATCGGCTACTAAGCCGTTTTCGCTAAATATAGCATCGCTAGTTAGCTTACCTGCAAGCTGACGTACGTCACGCTCAGGTCTATCTGTTGATTCAGATACTGATGGGTGGTTCATGAAGACCTTAGTTCCCTTAGTAAAAACTTTTGGTCCATATTCTGCCAACATCTCAGGCCCGTAATAGCCAGAGGAACCCCATCCAGATTCAATAACTTTTACACGCCACTTATTACCAACAGTAGAAGGTGCAGACAGATTGAGATTCTCATTTAGTTCAATACTCATGCGTTCTCCAAAGTTATCCATTAGATATTATTATAGCATACAATCACATTATGCAGTAGGTTTATTATCTGCTGCTCTTTGGTCATTACCATTATCTTGCATTGAGCCAACAGCACCTGAGTTACCCTGTGAAGGAATTACTGATTTAGGCTTTGCGCTCGCAGTAGGTTTTGCTGCTGCCATAGCTGGGTTTTCTGGAACTGTATCATGCAACTTAGCAATATCTAGTGCCTCAATGATTGCATTACGGTATTCATCATCCCAAATTGCACCAGACTCTTTAGCAAGTGCTAATGCCTGAGTATAACGCTGAGAAGGTTCTACTTCAATCTTAGGCCAGTTGATTTGTAGCTGCTCTGACTTGGCTCCCATAAACTTCATAATGCGGAAGTAGAACTGAGTCCAAACTGCTTGGCGAGCTTCCATAGCCTTCACAGTAGGAACGTCTAGGGTCTGTGCAGTTCCATAAGCTCCAGAGGTTCCGGGGTCAGATAGCAAAGCAACAACAGATACTTCAAGAGCAGAGGCAACCATTGAGCCAAGTGCACGACCATCATTTAGGTTTACAGAGTTAGCACGAGGAAGACTTGATAGTTCCATCTCTGAACCAGTCACAGCAGTTGAGCCGATAGCATGGCTTGAGGCAATTGCAGCAGCGGCATTAGTGCCACCAACTTTAGTCTTTGACTTTAGCTGCCAAGCGAACATAGCCAATGCCTTTAGCATACGGCTACCATCTTTTAGGTATTCATTATAAGCGTGTGCCCAAGGTAGAGCTGGGAAAGCATCTGGCACACCCCAAATGTGACCTGAGCGGCGATTGACACGAGAGGCAAAGATGCGACCAGATATATCAACTGGCTGATTCTGAATGTTAGAAGCATAGTTTCCAATTGGCTCATAGGTATCGGTTGGATACCAAACATTCATAATCTGCGTAGTTTCAGAACCGCTGGTAAAGTTTTGTATATGACGGTTCCAAGTACGGCGGTAGTAGCGGATTTGCTCTTGGTCATCTGGGTCAGTAATAACTCCAGTAATCTCACTGAAGGGAATCCTCTGGAACTTCTTAGTATTCACAAAGCCAAGTACAAAGAACTGACCATCAGTAAAGTGGCTACGCTCATTTATAACCTGTGCCTCTGAGGAGAATAAGACATCTTGGTTCTGTGCATCAAGCATAAATTTCTGAATACGAGGAGGTTGCTCACTGAAGGATACGCCTCTACCAAAGATATAAGAAGTTCTTAGGCTAGAGCCACGCTTTAGTAGCGGATTACCTTCTGAGATTTCACGGATATGTCTAGCAGCACGTTGCATATGCTGAAGCGAGAACTTTTCCTCATCATTAGTAGCTGAGATAGGAGCCCAGCCTTTGTCATCAAAGTCTAGGATTGCTTGAGCCATCGAGTTATAAGACTCCGTTAGGAACTCATTCTCACTAAGACTTTCTTGCAAACGCTGTGAAAGTTCGGAATTATCCATTAAAAAGCTCCTAAAAGTATTGTAAACTCTATTTTACCATACCCATTTTGAGTAAAAAGGATTAGCTTCATCTAATGGATTAAAGTCATAAGCAATAACATCGCCCACTTGCTTATCAGCATAGGGCATATTTAGTATCTTAGATAGGTCAGCAGTAGCATAAACCAAAGCATCAAGGCTATCTGGGGACTTTACGCCACGACTACGCATATCATCTTTAGACTCCATTAGGATTGCACCCTTTGGAGTAAACTTATATTGAATCATAAGCATCTCATCAAGTAAGGTCTTATCATCAGGGTCCATATCTATTCTGCTATCTAACATCATCTCACGGAGATTATCATAGTTAGAAGCACGAGCATTATGCCAACGGGTATTATCAGGGCTTGCAGCAGAACCCATCATAGAGATAGTTATGTACTTATCTCCTGATAGGCTTACTACAAGGTCCACAATAGGACCACCAAGACCTGCGCCATCTATACGGACTTCTTTAGCTCCAGTTTCCATAGCGGCTTGGTGGATGCGATTAGCTGACTCAATAGCAGTAGCCTTAGTCCAAGTGGCATACTTGCGAACCTTGCCACCACGGTTTATATAGATGACTGAATCATCTTCACCAAAGCGGGCAACGTCACAGCCAAGAACACAATCTATTTCCATATCATCGGCAACATCAAGGTCAATAGCTTTATCAATAGCAGTTTGTGAAAAGAATGTATTATCAGCTTCATCTGGAAACTCTCCTAGTACCTTTGACTTGAATCGTGCAGAATCTTCACCCCAAGCAATCTTACGCTTTTCTACCCATTCCTTTTGGATAAGAAGTGGTCTTAGGTTATCAGGAATAACTTCATCTGTAAAGTTAGGGCTATCATAAGCACTAATCTTAATCTTGTTCCAAGTGGGGTCTTCTCGGAAGATTCTGTGGAACTCAGTTCCTCTTCGGTCTGGATTTCCAATGGCAAGTACTCGTGCGTCAGCTGTGTTGGTAACAGCCTCAGTAGCAGTATAAAGGTCTAGTGGAATACCACCAGCTTCATCAAGGATAACCATAACATAGCGTCTGTGGATACCTTGGAACGCAGATACGATATCGGTATCAGCAGGTCGTCTACCAAAGGCAACTAGAGTGCCGTAAGCATCATCTAGCTTCCACTCCTCAGACTGATTGATATGTCCCGGTAGTGGGAAGCCTCGCTCAGCTGCAAGTTTGTGGTTATCCTTCAGCTCACGGAAAAGAACACGAGCAATCTGAGGATAAGTAGGAGCAGAACAAATCATAGCAGTCTCGTAGACATCATGAACTGCAATCCACCAAGCACCCATCATGCCAGCAAGAGCTGATTTACCAGCACCGTTACAGGAAACAACAGCTGTGTGAGAGTTATCTACAACACTCTGTGCAACTTCTCGCTGCTTGCTCCACAGGTGCTTACCTAGCACGTCATTGACCCAAGCCTCTGGGTCTGTTAGATAAATGCTATTCTTAGACCGCTTACGCAAGTCAGCAATAACACCATCAATGACATTATCAAGCATCTAGTTCATCTTCCATAATCTCATACTTAGCCTGTAGTAGCCCGTCAGCCAAAATACTCTCAAGCTCACTCTTAGTAATCTGTGGGTACTTCTCTGCTAAAGTTTGCTTCGCAAAGTTCAACGCAGAGTCCATAGCTCTTAGTAACACACGCTCTTGAAAATGAGATAGCTTAATCATATTCTCATCAAGATTCTGTTGCTGGCTATCCAATCTCTTGCCAATAGTCTCAAGGGACTTGAGCAATAGCCTAGCTGAGTCAATGTCTCCAGCTTTAATAGCCTGTGCGTGTAGGGAATCCTTCAGCTCATGCAGTTCAGTCAGTAGTAGCTGACGCTGTTCGTGCTCAGTCCAGACATTCCGACTTTGAAGCAACTGCTTTACATGATGCACAGCCTGAGCAGCAGGTATCCCAGTAATCCGCTCCATCTCGTTGCCAGACTTACCTCCAGCTGCTGCCTTTATTAGAACATCATCTAGAATGCTAGAACCCTTATTAGCAATAGCACTCATAAGCCGCGCTTCCACTTTTTAGTTTTAGTCTCTGGTGCTACCGAACTAGGATTATGCACAAAGGAGTCAACTAGAGCTTCTAGTCTAACAAGTCTATCGTGAAGCATATTATGGCTAATGATTAGATTACGCAAAGTCTCATCAAACTCAGTATCTTTGTTCTTATCTTCATGTTCTTCAATAGGGTCTGTTATACCTCGTGTTGCCATTTTGGATTTCCTCTAGTTGGGATGTTTCAAAAGTTTTAAAAATATGGGCGAAATTTTTTTTAGTCTTGGATTTCCTCAAGAAGTATTTCCTGACGATATGTTTGAATGGCTTCATCAATCAAGTCCCAGACTTCATAGTCATCATTCATCTCAAAGTAGATAACCTCAGAGTCACCACTGGATTCATCGTAGAATATGGCTTTCCATACTTCTACTTCCCCACCATCGTGTAAGTCAAGGGAGATTTTATACGAGCCATAGCCCGACATATTTACAATGATATCTGTCATATTGCTATCATAACATATTGCAGGGATAGTTATTCTAAAAGTTCAGAAGTTGGCTGAAGCGGATGCGAGTGTACCCCACCCGAAAATGCGAACATACGTTCGATAAAATGGTCTGTTTGAACCCGTGTTTATTCGAACAAGATACGGCGTGTTGTTCGATAAAAGCCGACTTTAGATGAACAATCGATGAATAAATCCGCCATTTTCCCCGATTCTTGGCAAACCGGTCATAAAATCTAAGTAGTAGCAAGGGATTGGCGGTTTCGACCTGACCCCCTTCGCCTATTCGACAAGTTGATAACTACAAAGTGGACGCGAGCCTAGCCCCTAGCAGGGGTTTATTCAGGGGCAGAACCTGACTAGGCACGACTTAGGGCACGAGCCCCTAGGCAAAACAAAGGATGAACCATGAGCAACTACTCAAACGACTACGGAACTAAGGCACTAAAGGCAATCAACCGACTACAGGCAAAGCGTGAACTATGGCTAAAGTTTCATGTTTTGGACTTGCCATGTTGGGCAGGGGATTCGAACAAAATAGTCATTGAGTGCCCTTGTTCTCAATGTAAGGAAATAGTCAAATCTTGCGCAAACACGGGCAAGTATCCCGTCTGGATGGAATAAGGATTCGCCTAGCAACCCTTGGGGGTTATTCGGGTTCATTACCCGACTAGGCACGCATGGCACAAGCCACGCAACACAACTAACAAAGGAATAAAAAGTGATTAGTCTACAAGATGCAAAATACAATCTAAAAATCCGTTCTTCATTCAATGCAGGAAACCTAACCGCAAATGTTGAGTCGGGCGAAAAAAACGGTGAGGAGGTTCCCGTTTATGTTGTTCGCTCTTATGGTGTAGCCATTGCTAAGTGTTCACCATTCGCCAATGTTGATGTTTGGATAACTGATACTAAATACAGCCAAACAACCAGCAAGCACACTAACCTAGTAAAAAAAGCGTGGGCTAACTAGTGGCAAAGCATGCAGACAGTAAGCGCACCATCCAAGCCAAAGCCAAGACGCTAGTCTTGCGACAGGCACGCAAAGACAAGGCACAACTAAGGGCTATCAAGTAGCCTAAACGCCTAGCCCGTTAGGGGTTTACCAAGTGCAAATCTTGGCTAGGCACGAACTAACCCAAAAGCGGTTAGTCATAAGAAAGGTAAAAAAATGGTAAAGTTTCAAATAATCGCAAGAAGCCCCGAAGGTTGGCACCGTGTCTATTGGGCTCCAATGTTTGACACAGAAGCAGAAGCCAACGCATGGCTAGAAGAGGACCACGATTGGGACTGCCAAATAGACATCCTAGAAGTGGAGTTAGACGCATGAAACTTTGGAAACTAGCCCTAGGGTTTATCCTATTTTTCATCCTGATGAACACAGCATGGCACGCACAGGGACTAGAGACAATCCCTTTCATCCCGATTATAACAATGCCATAACGCAACTTGACAAGTCCTAGGCTATGACTATAAACTAGCCTTACAACTAAATAGAGTGAACTAATACAAGGTGGCGCATAATACCTTAGCAATCCGTGTCAAAATCCACCCTGCCCGATTTATTCGGGGATAAAGGCAAACGTTCGATTATAACGATTTGGTAACAAGCCAACAAAGGGCAAGTTTTTATGATAGACTTAGTTTGATGCCCGTTTATCTTTATAACGATTTGGTAACAAGCCTTGACATTCTCAAGAATCTATGCTAAGAAAATCTGATTATAACGATTTGGTAACATGACCTCGGCGAGCGCAGTTTTCTGCTATGCTAGATTTGATACCCGTTTCGCTTTATAACGATTGCGTAACGCCTATTGACATTATGCACAAGAGGTGCTATGCGATTCGGTTTATAACGATTCGATAACATGGCTTGACAATACCCTGCCCATAGTGTAATGCGATTGCAGGAGACCGCTAGAGACACTTTCAGGGTATCCCCTTAGTGATAGTTCCATAAGAGGGCTAAGCCCGCCTACGGGTCGCTGGTGGCTTCCTAGGGCATAATGGCTTGTTCGGTGTGATTGGGATTGTTTTGATTCCGTTATGAAAACGTTATAAAAAAAGTGGCATTTCAACTTGACAAGCGGTTCAGAGTGTGTTTAGATAGATACATCAGCGGGAAATGCCCAAAGATAGATAGGTTCAAAAATGGCACAGGTTACAACTTGCAATGATTGCGGATTCAGAGTGTATAACTATAGCGAAACAGCGCAAGCCGATTGGGATAACCATCCTTGCTCTACAGGCGACACCTTGAGCGAAGATGAAGAGGAAGAGGAGTAACCTGTGGATAACTTTTAGTGCCTTACCCTGCCCATTCCGTTATGTTTTATTATATTATAATAAAATATAATACTTACTACTAGTAAAACATAAAATAACCCTGTTTTGGGTAGGGTTTGGCACGATTTCACATGATTATAACCATAATCGACAACTCAATAAAGCATAATGTTATGTTATTGTGTTATGAAACATAGTAGATAACATAACAGTAAATCATAATAGATAACAACATAACATTATTATAACGACACTTGACAACTGCTAAATAGTGTTATAAGGTTATTACAACATCACAACAGAGAGGAAGTTATCCACATGGCAGATTATAACGAAAGCATAACGACTTTAGAAATACGCAACGAAATAGAAAGAATCATGATAGCCTTGGAAACACACAACCAGAAGACAACGAAAGCAGAGGTAAATAAATGAACGCCTATGTCATTAGACTGAAACATGATAAGGGATACATCAACATCACAGTAAACGCAACATCAGAAGATGACGCTAGGGCTATGGTGCTACGCTCAGAACGTGCACCAGAATCAGCGATTGTATCAATCACTAGGTTAGCGTAGACAACATGGCGATTACCTGCTATGCTTGTCTATGGAAGTCCGAAACAGTAATCGCAATAACCTTTTGCCCGACTTGTGGCAGAGATTCAGAACTACACACACAACACACACAACCAAAGGAGCAATAAAAATGGCTATACAACTAATCACCGAAGAGCGAGCATTAGAGATGTTCGATGACTTACTAGATGAAACTAACGAAGTTGTAAAGATTGCAGGATTGACTTTTTACCCTAGTAGAATCCTGAAGGATTGCGACCCGATTGCTTATGGCTTATACGCTACAGAATACTACGATAGCCTAGTCGATGATGGTATCTATGTCGAAGGCTACACAGAACAGAACTACGATGTCAGACTATGCCCTGAATGTGAAGAGTATGCAGTAGACTTTCGTGATACCATCTGTGAGGATTGCGACATTCAACTAACGACCTTCAACAATGCATAAAGAATAACAACTTGATAACAACACTTGACAACTAGCAAAATCTGTATTACATTTATTACAAGACAACCAAAGGAGATAACATGGATAAGACACTAGAAGAACGCTACAAAGACGCTATGCGAGCAATAACTAAGATAGGCGTAAAGACTTATCGCAACGTGCAGGGATGTTGCCGTTCTTGCATAGGTAATGTAAAGTTTGACGAACCGACAAGCCCTATTCTATGGAACTATGGTGGACAAGGTAATCGTATAAAGTTTCACGGCAACTACGCTATGGATGTAGACGGCTATTTCGTTGACAAGATTTACCTATACCATTCGCTGATTACACCACTATTGGCACAATCGGTAATGGCTATCTTTCAGAATCATGGCATAGTTGCAGAATGGGATGGGAGCGAACATTCGGCTATCATTATCAGACCGAAACTATCTGTTCCGAACCGTGATAAGTTTGACCAAGCGACCTTAGTCAATAACCTGCTGAATAAGTATTCACTAACTTATGAGCAGATGTTTGATTCTTATCAAGGCAAAAGAATCTTTGAAAAACTTTGGGATAAGGGATTTCAGGATGACCAAGTAGAAGCGGTATTCGAGGATGTGAAAGACTCTGTTGATAAGAAAATCGCTAGTGAGATACGATGGAAAGCCGAGAGAGCAGAGCGTGAAGAGCAGAAGGCACTTACTGAAACGCTACTTGAGAACCTAAGCGGATACGCTGAACTTGACCGCTTGAAAGCATGGCTAAATACTACTAACCAGCAACTAAGCGAGTTTGACGTGAAGAATCCTGATACACTTATTATCATGGAAGCGCAAGCCTACCAAGGTCTATTCGAAGGTCGTATTGACTTTGCTAAATACGAGATGAGGGATAGTATTGACAGTTTGCCAGATTGGGCTAAGATTTCTATGGATTGGATTGAAGTCTGGCGCAGAGAACTAGAACAAGATTACACTTATGCAAATGCAGATTATCACAACATCTATGTATGGAAGCGAGGATAACAAGATGATAACAATCACACTAGAATCATGGGATGACTTGACACCAGCGTTCGCAGGTGCTATCGTAAAACTACTAACCGAAGCAAAGGAGAATAACTAATGGGTAAATACTATTTCGCACAAGACGGCTCATGGGGAGACGCTACAGACCTAGTGTTTGTAGACGAGGACTTGACCGAGGACTTTACAGATGAGATGTGGGAAGACATTAGCAACGCTAATGATTATGACCGCTTGGCACTTGTAGAGCGACTACTAGAGCAGATTGAGGAGCAGGACTAATGGCTAAGTATGTAGTTGAGCAAATGGCAACAGTATGGTATCGTGTAAATGTAGAAGCAGATACAGAAGAGCAAGCCAAAGAACTAGGCTATGAACTATTGAACAAAGGTGAAGGTATAGAGACATCTTATAGTTTTGAATGGCAAGATGAGTTTTGGGTTGAACTAGAAGAAGGAGAGAACAACTAATGGGTAATCGAGTATTTATTGAGATGAGTAGTAAAGGTAGTAGAGAAGAGAAACAACCTATTGTCTTTTATGGACATTGGGCTGGTGGAACGGCTGAGGAGGTCGTGAAGGAGGTATTAGATTCTTCACAGAGGATAGGCGACTTTGGCTATCTATGCGCTCAGATGTTCTATCACTTTGCCGTTAGTTATAATGGCTACGAGGGTAGAGATGGCTTTGGGATTTATTCTGGCGATGTTGGTCAAGATGAGCCAAATGACAACCCTACTATTTATGTTGACTGCGATAATGGCACTTACACGATTGGAGATAACTAATGAATCAAACCTGCTCAGAGTGTGCTGAAGCAACTTGGTATGTGAACTATGAAGGACTATGCGAAACCTGTGAAAGTTGGAAATACTAATGGATTATGATTACGACATAAACATCTACTATGATGAGGTTGGTCAAATGCTTAGGCTTATCCCTGTGCCACTTATCCAGAGTGAACCAGAAGACGGATTCTTGACACCAGACCATACTAATAGTCTGTATGAGCAAGCCCTGTGCTTGCCACTATGGGCTAGTGATGAGATTGATGATGCTATCTCTTATGCCATTGACAATGAAACTTGGCATGAAGCACCACTAGATACCCTAGAAGGCATGGATGAATGGAATGTTATCCAATACCTAACTGAAGGCAATCCACCTGCTATAATCACAGAGTGGCTCAAGACCATTCCAGAACATTACGCATAAGGAGAAGAAATGAAAACCCTTTACCAGAGTATTAGATACAAGGATACAGATGACCTCACAGTTTATGATGTTCTATTTGGCATCTTAGAATCCAGAGAAGAAGCCGAAGCC